>ENA-OPCM01000291-OPCM01000291.1-human-gut-metagenome-genome-assembly--contig:-NODE-291-length-38961-cov-8.229014_pt1 | contig 38961 bp, 33 predicted proteins | sample MGYA00241252_ERZ501484 | MGnify/ENA primary metagenome ERZ501484 (study PRJEB25962, sample SAMEA2042583) | human gut metagenome | biome: human gut; feature: human-associated habitat; material: faeces...
GCTTGGAGCCATTTTGGCGGTTGTTGTTTTGTTCTGGAGCCAGATCTGGCCGTTTGGAAGAAAAAACAATGTAGCACCTTTGACAAAACGGGGACCGGGCGCATGGATCAAAACAGATATTTTTAAATTGTGGTTTCATATTCTGGTTTCTACCATTCCGGCATCGGTGATCGGTGTTCTTGCGGATGACTGGGTGGAGGAACATTTTTACAATTACCAGATGGTATCTGTCATGCTGATTCTGTTTGGTATTGCGTTTATTCTGATTGAGAATTCCCATAAAGGGAAAAATTCCAGAATCAATTCGCTTGCAGATATCGGTTACGACACGGCACTTTTTATCGGTCTGTTTCAGCTGATCGCTGCAATCTTTCCGGGAACCTCCCGGTCTGGTGCAACGATTGTCGGAGCACTTTTGATCGGAGTGTCCAGAACCGTTGCGGCAGAGTATACGTTTTTCCTTGCCATTCCGGTTATGTTTGGTGCCAGTATCTTAAAGATTGCGAAGTTTGGACTGGATTTTTCGACATCCGAGGTCGTTATCCTGTTTGTGGGATGTGTCATTGCATTTGCGGTTTCCCTGATTGTTATCCGTTTTCTGATGGGATATATTAAAAAACACGATTTCAAGGTGTTTGGATATTACCGGATCATTCTTGGCATTTTTGTGCTGGCGTGTGGATTTTTAGGAGCATTACATGCTTAAACTATATATCCGGCCGGTCTGTTTCCAGCGTCCGGAAGAAGAGGAGAATTCGCTGTCTCTTCTTGTGGAGAGCCGCAGGGAGAAAGTAAGAACAATAAAAGGAAAAGAAAACCGCAGCAGATCCATTGCGGCGGGTCTTCTGCTCCGGCATATGCTGCTGGAAGAACAGATCCCTTATGCCGAAGAATCTTTTGGGCTGGAAGGACATGGAAAGCCGCGTCTGAAAAAAGATGGGGTTTTCTTTAATTTAAGCCATGCGGGAGCATACGCAGTGGGAGCACTGTCGGATGTCCCGGTAGGTGTGGATGTGGAACAGCAGAACCGTTTTTGGCAGGAAGCCCGCAATCAGAGGCTGGCAAAGCGGATATTAACGGAAGCGGAATGGAACTGGTGGAAAGATGCCGGGGATGATCCGCAGGAACTGCTCCGGTTCTGGACAAGAAAAGAAAGCTATGTGAAAATGACCGGGGAAGGAATGACAAAGGCATTTCATACCGTGGATACCCTGCATGGGAAATACTATAAAGAAATTCCGCTGGGAACCATAAAAGACAGATATCTGATCAGTGTCTGTACGCAGGAAGATAGGACTTGCGATTTTGTATGTAAAATGTTAGATTAATATCTGGAGGCAGAATATGCATGATGAATTAACAAAAAAGGATATTGAAAAAATGGAGGCAGAGATTGAGCACCGGAAGCTGGTGGTTCGGAAGGAAGCCCTCGAAGATGTAAAAGAAGCACGTGCCCAGGGAGACCTGAGCGAAAATTTTGAATATAAGGCAGCCAAAAAGTTTAAAAACGAAAATGAAAGCCGTATCCGTTATCTGGAAAAAATGATCAAGACAGCAGTGATTGTTTCGGAAGACTCTCCGGAAGATGAAGTTGGAATGAACAATACCGTCGATATTTATTTTGAAGAGGACGATGTGACGGAAACATATAAACTGGTGACAACAGTCAGAAGTAATTCACTGAAGAATCTGATCAGCAGGGAATCACCGCTTGGCGCAGCTATTTTCGGGCATAAAGTCGGAGATCGCTGTGAAGTTCATGTAAATGATAATTATTCCTATTTTGTGCAGATTAAGCGTATTGTCAATACTATGGATGACGGCACAGATGAGCTTCGAAAATTTTAACAACAGGAGAAAAATATGAAAGTATCGGAAATTTTAAAGAAGAATGAGGTGACAATCTCATGTGAGATTTTCCCGCCAAAACAGGGAGCACAGCTGCAGAATTACAAGGCAATCGCAGCAGAAATCGCAAAGCTGAAACCGGCATATATCAGCTGTACATATGGAGCAACCGGCGGAACGAGTGATTATACCGTAGAGATCGCAGATGCGATCAACTCTTATGGGGTGCCGGCAATCGCACATCTGACCTGTGTCTCTTCCACAAGAGAAAAGGTACATACCGTAATCAGTGAGCTGAAAGAGCGCGGAATCGAAAACATCCTTGCACTTCGCGGGGATATTCCGACAAACACGGATTTTCCGCTTCCGGATCAGTATCACCATGCGATTGAACTGATCCGCGAGATCAAAGAGGCAGGAGACTTCTGTATCGGCGGTGCATGTTATCCGGAGGGACATCCGGAGGCTGCCAATATGAATGAAGATCTGGATCATCTGAAAGAAAAAGTGGATGCAGGCTGTGAATATCTGACCACACAGATGTTTTTCGACAATAACATTTATTATCGTTTCCTATATAAGGCACTTGCTAAAGGAATTGATGTTCCGGTGACTGCCGGAATCATGCCGGTTACTAATGCAGCACAGGTGAAGAGAACGATTTCCCTGACCGGAAATCTGGTTCCTGCAAAATTCTTAAGTATTGTGGATCGTTTTGGGGACAACCCTGCAGCCATGAAACAGGCTGGAATTGCCTATGCAACCGAGCAGATCATTGATCTGATTGCCAATGGAGTCAACCACATTCATATTTATTCCATGAATAAACCGGATGTCGCAGCGGCGATCATGAATAATCTGTCACAGATTTATGTGAGAGAGCAGGCATAAGAATGAAGAAAAAGGAAGAACAGCTGGTCCGTAAAGTGACCGATATGATACAAAAAACGCGGGAAGGAAAACTGCACTGGGATATTCAGTGCCAGACTACCGAGTACAACGATCCGGCGAAGAAACCAGTGGAAACCGAAGAGGGAGAGACATGGGTGATTGATGAGTGTTTTGTTTCCTATCACTGTATGGATCAGGAAAAAGAATTTCTATTGGTTTCTTATGAGCAGATCTACACCTGCGGAGAGAAAAAGAAGTCCTGCAATTTGATTTTTCTGCCACCGCTTGGCATCCGCTTCTTCGATGTGGATGTTTTAGCTCCGTATGCAGTGGAGGCGGATCAGATGCTGATCTACGAAGTACATATGCTGTGGCTGACCGTGCTTGAGCAGTATAAAAAAGATCCACAGAGCATGGAACTGGATGTGACAGGGCGCGAGCTGGTACTGCAGCAATAAAAATGAATATACAATGTGTATAATAAGTTGAAAAAACCTCTGGAATTTTTAGACAAAATTTCCAGAGGTTTTTTGGCAGTTTTTCCAACTTTATTTCGTATACATTTTCAAGTATAATGAAAGACGAAAAAACCCGAAAAATCATTCAAAAGGAGGAAAAAATGGGAGAGAGAAGGTTTTCAACAAAGAACCGTTTTGTAAGTTTTTTACTTGCAATTGCGATGGTTCTGACACTTTTGCCGATTGGGGCGGTACAGGCAAAAGCAGAAGAGGCAGCTGTAAAATTATATTTTGAGTTGCCAAACGGAACATCAGTAAATGATTGGTGTGTAAATGCATGGGGAAATAGCGTAACAATTAGTGGGGATGAAGAACACAAATTTCGTCCTTCTACGTGGGGAGCGGTTGATGAAGAACATCCTGAATTTCCTGCGTTATTTCAAGCAGATGACGAAAAATGGGGTTATGTAACAATTTCCGGAACTATAGATGGCTTGCAGTTTGTTAATAAAGAAGGTACAGAATACAAATGCTGGAATGCCCAAATTGCAAATGAAGGATATAAAGAAGCATATTTTGATCCTTCAGTGAGAAAATGGTATACAGGTGCTGATAAATCAAAAGAAATTCAAAAAGCAACGGTAAGGGACATTTATGTTATATCAGGAGAGACAGCATTAACGGGCTTTGAATGGGGAATTCATAATGACAATTCCTTGACAAAGGATGGAAACAAATACAGCATTACATTTACTAATGTTTCAGCAGGAACATATTCCTATAAGATTTTACAAGATCCTGAGAACTGCGGATGGGATAAGCCATGGGGATCTGGATCAGGCAGTGGTGGCAATCGTAGCGTGACCATAGAGGCTCCATCTGATGTTACTTTTACAATTGACCTTACAGATACATCAAAAAATGTAGAGGTTAGCCAGAAAAAGTTAAAGAAACTTGTAGTTGACAATGGAAATATTTCAAAAGGCCAAACAAAAGAATTAAGTACATCGGCAGAGTATTATGATGGAACATCTGCTGATGTAAAAACAGTAACCGTTTCCTATCAGTTAAAATCACCAATGGAAGGTGTGACATTGGATGGAAATAAGCTTACTGTTGCAAAGAATGTTAATTCAACAGAAGTGATTGTTATTGCTTCCTATGGCGATTTTACACAGGAACTGACAATTCCAGTTGTAGAAAAGCAGTATCGGGTAACCATAAATATGTATTCTCAGGATTTGGAAATGAAGCCCGGGGTATCGGATATTTACATTTTTGAGAATGGTGGGAGTGACAAGAACAATACGACTGTTACTTTAAATAAAGCGGTAGAAGATACAGAAAATAAAGTAACATGGGTACAGGGAACGGTTACGGTGCCATACAATTCACTTGGAATTATTGCTAGAGATAAAGCTGGAACATGGGATGGTGGACAAGATGGCAATCGATTCTATACTATTGATAAGAATACTTCAGAAGTAACCTTATGGTATGTGTATGGAAAAACACCAGTTACAGAAAAACCTACTATTACCAAAGAAGACCCAAGATATTTTTATCTTGAATATGAAAATGATACTTTAACAACCACCCCGGAGTTTTATTCATGGACCACTGGTTTTGCGGCAGAATTGAAAAAATTTGAATCCGCAGGAGCAGGAAAATGGAAAATTAAAGTTCCGGTAAAGTCAAGCTGTACGAAGGTTGATTTCGTGGTTGTGCTGGATCCTTCCGGCTCTGACTGGATCAAGGATGGAGGAGATCACTCCATTGCATTCCCACAAGAGCAGAACGTTGTATGCGCAAGCATGAAAAAAGGGGAAGAACCAGTATTAAGTGCTCCTTATAACAAGGGGTATGAAGTATTGCCAAAAGAAAATAAAATTGCATTTTATTTTCGGGATGATAATGCATTGATTGAGGATAAGCTTTCAGATATGAACGTGTCTGTAGATATCGATGGCAAAGAATATCCAATGACTTATAATGCAGAGAATAAGCGTTTCGAGTATAACTATAATGAATTAAAAAGTGGACGTACACTTTATCGTTATAAAGTGGGAGAGAAATATATTTTAGACAAGTATAACGATAAGAAGGAGAAGAAAGATGGAAACGATTATTCCTATATTGAGTATTATAAACTGAATGCTTCTATTCAGGCAGAAGTAATGAACGCTTCATTTAATTATAACGAGAATAATGTTGTAAAATTCACGGTAAATCAGGACGAGAATGAGAAGAAATTAGAAGTTGCATCTGCAAGCATTGATGTTTCTTCTTTAGGTGGAAGTAGTGCATTAGCCATTGTACCAGATTTACAGGCTGTAACAATTTCAGCTACAACTGATACAACATTAGGAAAAAAGACATTGCCAATTGTTGTAACAGATCAGTATGGAAATGAGTATACAACAAGTGTACAGGTGGAAGTTGCTGCACGTAACAAGAAGAATGCAGATGATTTTGACTGGGATGAATCAGTTATTTATTTTATGGTAACGGATCGTTTCTTTGATGGAAATGAATCAAACAATACAGCAAGCGGAGCAAAGACTTACGGAAAGGATAATGCAGGTCTGTATCATGGTGGTGATTTCGCAGGAATTACACAAAAGTTAGACTATTTAGAGGATTTGGGAATTAATACAATCTGGATTACTCCTATTGTAGAAAATATTCCGGGAGTTACGGTAACTGACACGGGAAAAGAAGATGTTCCGTACAATGCTGCATACCATGGATATTGGGCAAGCGATTTTACAAAACTGAACCCAACGCTTGGAACAAAAGAAGAATTCCAGACATTGATCGATCAGGCACATAACCGCGGTATTCGTATTATGGTAGATATTGTGGTTAACCATGCCGGATATGATACAGAGTTTGGCAATATGATCCGAAGCGGAGAAGATATTGTATCTGGAAGTGATCAGAAAGACTCCTTAAGTAATTTACCAGATTTCAGAACAGAAGACCCAGTAGTCAGTGCACAACTTGTAAAGTGGCAGACGCAGTGGGTAAAGGATTTTGGTATCGATTATTTCCGTGTAGATACGGTTAAGCATGTTGAAAATGATACATGGGCAGAGTTAAAGAATGCTTTGACCAAAACTGATCCGAATTTTAAGATGATTGGAGAGTATGCAGGAGGAGGTTATGCTTCTAACGGTAATACTTTAGGAACCGGAGAAATGGATTCGGATCTGGATTTTGATTTTAATGATCAGGCAGCTAATTTTGTAAAAGGAAATATTTCTTCTGTAGAAAATTTCCTGGCATCCAGAAACAGTGCGTTAAATAATACTTACATGACAGGACAGTTTCTTGGAAGTCATGATGAAGATGGATTTAAGCAGAAACTTTTGGATGGTGGAATGAAAGAAGATGCAGCAACTGCAGCATCCATGGTCGCAGCAAGCCTGCAGATTACGGCAAAAGGACAGCCAGTTATTTATTATGGGGAAGAGATTGGCCTGACAGGATTAAATAATTATCCATATCAGACAAATCGTTATGACTTTGACTGGTCAATGGTAAACAATGACAATAAGACCTATCAGCATTATAAGAAGATGCTTTCCATCCGTAATGCATACACAGATGTATTTGCAAGAGGTGACAGAAAAACGATCGTGGCATCCGATGAAAAAGGCTATGATATTGTATCCAGAAGTTATCAAGGAACTAAATTATATGTTGGTTTAAATATCAAGGGTGCTGCACAAACTGTAGAAGTTCCGGTAAGTGAAAGCAACGGAACAATTTTGAAAGATCTGTATTCCGGAACATCATATACCGTAAACAATGGCAAGGTAGAAGTAACCATTCCTGCAGCTGCAGACGGTGGAACCGTTGTTTTGAAAAAGAACTCATCCAGCGGAAGCTCATCCAGCAGTGGAAGCACAACAACCGAAACCAAGCCTTCGGAGGATATTAAGAAAGACACAACGACGGAGATTACTGTTCCATCAGAGAAACTTCCGGAAGGAACGAAAGCAAGTGTTACTGTGACCAAAGATGCCAGCGGAAAAGTAACAGCAGAGGCAGCAGTAGAAGCAGCCGGAAAGACTACCAAAACCGGTGTGAAGGCAACCGTAAATGCGGATGTAATTAAAGCTGTGACAGAAGCTGCCGGAACCAAAGATGTGACCATCACACAGGAAGTGAAGAAAGCGGACGGAACAACCGCATACACCTTACAGGTAAATGCAGCAGATGTCAAAGCAGGTGCAAAACTTGCCGTAATGAAGAAAGATGAAAAGACCGGGGAACTGGTTCTTGTAAACCGGAAAGCTTACAAGGTCGCAAAGGATGGTTCTGTCTCACTGACATTTAAGGGTGAGGGAACTTATGTCGTAAAGACACAGGCTGAGGTAAAGGCTGAGGCAAAGCAGATCGCAAAAACCGTTAAGCCAGCAAAGACCACAGTAAATGTTGCTGCAAAAAAGACAACCGTATTTAAATGGAACAAGAAGCTGAATATGGAAAACGTGGCAAAGATTACCTATAAGTCTTCCAAGAAGTCTGTGGTTTCCGTAAATAAAAATGGAAAGATTACCGGAAAGAAGAAAGGAACCGGAAAAGTGACCGCAGAGGTTACATTAAAAGACGGAACCAAGAAAACAGTAAAGATGAAGGTAAAGGTGAAATAAGCCAGAACCTTAAAACAATCGTTTTATACTCATTTTCTGCCATAGGGCTTACAGGGGGAAACCTCTGTAAGCCCTGATTTTATTAGACAACCGGGGGCTGCTGTGTTATACTCATTATGCTTTAGGAGGATGTAAAATGAAAAAATCATATGCAGTAATCACCGGTGCAAGCTCCGGAATCGGTATGGCATTTGCAAGACAGCTTGCGGCAGAAGGATACCGTCTGGTACTGGTTGCGCGAAGAGAAAACCGGTTGCAGGCACTGGCAGAGGAATTAAATAAGAGTGGGACAGAAAGCATGATTATCACGGCGGATCTGTCCGAAAAAGAAGCGTGTTACCGTCTGATGCAGCAGCTGGAACCGGTTCCGGTCGGGATATTGATCAACAATGCGGGATTCGGTGATTGCGGCAGTTTTTTGGAGACAGATGCAGACAAGGAAATGCAGATGATTGATGTGAACGTCAAGGCTATGCATCTTTTGATGAAACTGATGCTTCGCCGCATGGAAAAGCAGGAGGGCGGTTACATTTTAAATGTCGCTTCTTCGGCAGGACTGCTTCCGGCAGGCCCTTATATGGCCACCTATTATGCGACCAAAGCCTACATGGCGAGTCTGACGCGGGCAGTGGCGCTGGAACTGAAGCAGAGAGGCAGCCGGGTGTATGTAGGGGCATTGTGTCCGGGTCCGGTGAATACGGAATTCAATGAAGTGGCAAATGTTGAATTTGCACTGGCCGGAATCACACCGGAGTATTGCGCCGGATATGCATTAAAGCAGATGAAAAGACGCAAAGTGCTCATTGTTCCGACGACTGAAATCAAGGCAGCAACGATATGCGGAAGATTTATTCCGCAAAATCTGCTGATCGCAATTACTGCACATCAGCAGAAGAAAAAGCTGAAAGCAGAGGACATATAAAATGGAAGAAATTAAAATAGGCTCTCATGTGGGAATGGCAGGAAAAGAGATGTTTCTGGCATCCGTGAAGGAAGCGGAGCGTTATGGGGCAAATGTGCTGATGCTCTACACAGGGGCACCGCAGAATACCCGGAGAAAAGAAATCAAAGACTTAAATATTGAGGCGGGCTGGGAGTATGCCACAAAGGCTGGAATCCGGGAAATCGTGGTTCATGCACCGTATATCATCAATCTTGCCAATACGGTAAAGCCGGAGACATTTGAGCTTGCTGTGGAATTTTTGGAAAAAGAGATCCGGCGCACGGCTGCCATGCGCAGCAAAATTCTGGTACTGCATCCGGGATCTGCATTAGACGCGGGGGCGGAGGCAGGAATTGCACAGACTGTCCGGGGACTGAATATGGTGCTTGATGCCAACGGGGATGATGTGTTTATTGCGTTGGAAACGATGGCAGGAAAAGGCAGCGAGATTGGAAGAACGTTTGAAGAGATCAGGGCAATCTATGACGGAGTGCACAAAAAGGAACGGTTAAGAGTCTGTTTTGACACCTGTCATGTGAATGATGCCGGCTATGATCTGGTGCATGATTATGATGGCGTGTTCGAGACTTTTGATAAGGTGATCGGGCTGGATCAGATTGCGGTTTTTCATATCAATGACAGTTTAAATCCCCTGGGAGCACATAAAGACCGTCATGCAAACATTGGAAAAGGAACCATTGGATTTGAGACATTGTACCGTCTGGTCCACGATCCGCGTTTTGTGGAAATTCCAAAGATTTTAGAGACACCGTGGCTTTGTGCCGAGGGAGAGACCAAAAAGACGATTCCGCCATACAAAGAAGAGATTGCACAGCTTCTTGCAAAATAATAATAAAGAGGAGCAGGATTATGAACGTTAAACAACAGGGGATTTCCGGCTATTGGTTAAAGGTGATCGCCGTGGTTTCCATGCTGATTGATCACACATCGGCCGTTATTTTAGAACAGATTTCGGGACTGGAAAATCCCGCATTTTTGATGCGCATCATTGGAAGAGCTGCGTTTCCGATTTACTGTTTTCTTCTGGTAGAAGGATTTTACCATACACGCAGCAGGGCAAAATATGCGGGAAGGCTTTTTTTGTTTGCACTGATTTCCGAGGTTCCGTTTGACCTGGCATTCAGCAGGAGAATGTGGGATTTTTCCAGCAGCAATGTCTTTTTTACTTTGCTGTTCGGGCTTTTGGTGATCTGGGGTGTTGAAAAGATAAGGCAGAAGTTTGTGGCGGATGTTTACGGGGAAAAAGCAGCAGCCATCCGTGTGATTCTTATCATTGTGACAGTTGCAGCTGGGGGATTTCTGGCACTTCTTTTCCGTACAGATTACGATTTGTCGGGAATTGTGACAATTTTTGCAATTTACATGTTTTATCCGAAGAAAGTGAAGGGAATGGGGATCGGTGTTCTGGTTTTAACCCTGCTGGCAAGTATCATTGAAGCGGCAGCATTTTTAGATATGATACCGATTTATTTTTACAATGGAACCAGGGGAAAACAGATGAAGTATTTCTTCTACATATTTTATCCGGCACACCTGTTTATTCTTGCCATGATCGCACGGGCGATGGGACTGAATGGGTAAAGGATACATAAAAAAGAAGCGCAGACGCGCAATGTCATTAAGTTAAGAATTTTGACATAATTATAAAACACATCATATTTGCAATTGTTTGATAAATATGATGTGTTTTTTTCTTTTGTCTATTTTGCAGCACAACAAAAAGACAGATTGTTTATCTGTCAAAAAAAACTTATAATTATCTATGATTAAGCCACTCTATATAGAAAGCTTACAGATGCCTGGGGTTTGACTTTGCGAGGGTCTTTTCGACCAGGTCTTACTGGTAATACATGCTTTTCTATTAGGTTAATCACATCAGGTGGACTAAGATTGCGTTTATTACGGAGATATTCTCTACAAATATAAATGGCGATTGTAAAGTTCACCTGTTTTGTTTTATCATTGTTTTTCATTTGTTTTATTACATGTGTTGTTATTAATTCACAATAGTTATACAAAAGTAATCGCGCATATATTTCCTGTTTAATAAAATCTGGTTTTCGTGCATGGAAACTTGTTAATCCTATGGCATATTTTAATTCTCTGAATGAAGTTTCTATTCCCCATCTCAAATGATAGATTTCCTTTATTTTTTTTACATCAAAAATATTTCTATCAAGATTTGTAATTATTATTTCATAAGAATTAGACCCTATAGGAAATCTAATAATACGAAATGATAATTCGTATGTTTTATCACTTTTTCGTGGAAGATAATCAAACACTTGATTTACAGGCATCCACTTATAGCCTGCATTTTTTGTGGTCTTTGTATTTTTCCTCGAAAAAATCTGAGTGATATCTATATCAAACTCATCATTTGGAGGAAGATTTAACCCAGATGCAATTCCATTACTATTTTTATCTTTGACACGTATAGCGAATTTCCATCCTTTTTCAATTGCATGTGCAAAAATGTTATAGTTTTCATATCCTCTATCAGCAACAAGAATAACATTCTCTAGTTTCGATCTGTCAATCATTGTTGCACATGCTCTAAACTCGTTGTAATCCGCTGCTGTTTGCACTAAAACATCGGTGTATATACGATTCAAAACATCATAAAAGGCATTCAGATGTAGTTTATTAACAATTGAACCATGCTGATTACGTTCCCAAAAAGTTTCTGGATCCTTTTGATTGGTTGCAATGGTCAAGTTACTTCCATCACATGCAATTAAACGATAACCATGATAATTATTAGTAGTTGGAAGGTTGTCATCCGTAAAAGATTTAAACAAATATTCAAAAGACTCTGGAAGTACTTTTGAACGTTGTTGCGTAAATGCTGACACAGACGGAGTATTTTTGTTAAAATCAAAGAAATCAAGTAGTTCTTTACTCATAGTAGCTCCACCCGAATTCATCATGATTCCTATAAAAGTTTTGAAATCAATTTTCCGTTTTCGAGAGAAATCGACATTGGGGTTTCGAAGAAATAAACATGGATTGTTAGCTAATTCCGAAATATGATTCTTTAGAGAATCTGAAACTTGATTAATATAATTGCTCATATGCGTTACCTCCTTGCAATCAAGATGTTCTTAATTACAAGGGCCGCTTTCGCTACCTCATTATCATTCAATAGCGAAAGCAGCCGCACATTTCGAATCATATGTCAAGCATTTATTACAAAATAAAAAGACCCTAGCATCATTTCTGATGCTAAGATCTTGATTGGTCATCTTAACTTAATGACATTGTTCTACTACCGGTTTTTCTTTTTCAAGACGATAGGCTTTTCTCTGCTCAAATGTGTGCTTCTTGTTCTGTGATCTGCGCTCATACTCAAAAAACATAAGTATAGTAAAACACTAGCATTTCCTGATACTTATTATGAGTTGATAATTAACTTGTTGCAATGTACATGTATAACCAGGCTACGAAGGAATATATCTATATGCAACAGATTGGCTGTTGCCTGTCTGCCGGGTATGCACAGACACCTGTTATATTTGATATGGTGGATAATTTTGAGAGTTTATATTGTATAGACGTGTTGCGGGATGAGATAGATGAGGCATTTTCTCTTATTCCATGTACTTATGGAGAGAGGGAGCGTTTTAAGGAACACTTTGAAATATATGATGAGCTGAAAGATTGCAGGATTCTGTTTTCGGAGCTTCAGCATAGTCTGGCTTCATCATGGGACAATTATTACCTGGCTGCATGTTCATATTATAAAGAGCATGGTGATTTAATGGTTGTCAAGAATTATGTTACTCAAGATGGACTGACTCTTGGAGCATGGATTCAGACACAGCGCAGGATATACAATGGAAGCGAAGCATTACAGGCAATCTGACAGCAGATAAGATTGAGAAGCTTAATCTGATTGGTATGGTGTGGAATGTTAACGGTGGAAAGTTTTCGCGTGCTTATGAAGAACTGAAACTGTATCATGATACATATGGAAATCTTGATATAAAGGCAAAATATGTCAGTCCATCAGGATTTGCACTCGGAAGATGGGTTTCAAATCTCAGAAGTTCTGTTAAGATGCATGGCATAGATTTGGAGGAAAAGCAAACGATTGTGGCCTGCGGAGCGGGAGCGAGCACCAAGCGTGTCTGGCTGGTACCGAATCCGGATGGCACACACCGCATCGACAGATGCGAGAATGTCAAGGATGTAGGGCAGTATATCACAAGGATTGATGAGATGATAGAGAGAAAGCAGAGGCTGTTTGAGGAAAAATAAGCAGTATGGCATATAATAATGTATAATAATGCGCGCTACAATACCATAGCGATTAGCGAATGTGTCGAAAATTGTAAAGAAAACCTAATATTCATTGACAAAGAATTAAAAATGGGTGAAAATATATTATTGAAAACCCTGATTAGATACAGAAAAAGATACAAATAACCGAATAAAACATACGTAAAACAGAATAGGCTAAAATAATTCGGGGGGGGGTACAAAGGTACCTCCCCTAGAACAGGTATAAAGGAAAATAAAAGATACCACAAGGAGAATTTGGAAAGAATGTACAGAAAGAAAGGCAGAGGATGGACAAAGCATATAGATTTTATGCTTATAGATATCGCATGCATTGTTATAGCATTTTTTATTTCATATGTGATACGCTTCGGCTTTAATAACCCATATGTGGACAAGGACTACCGTATACTGGGTGTAGCATTTCTTCTGATAGATTTCTTTGTGGAGATAATGGCAGATTCATTCAAGAACGTCCTAAAACGCGGATATCTGGATGAATTCATATCGACCTGCAAGCACGCAGTGCTTGTATTTCTGGTGACAGCGCTATTTCTGTTCACCACACAGATGGCTGATATATACTCGCGATTATCATTTTATATCATGTTTCCAATCTATGTGACAATAACATATGTAGCAAGACTAGCGCTCAAGAGCTTCCTTAAGAAAAAGGGCTTTGGAGCATCAAGAAAATCGCTGTTTGTCATAGCACCTGATGCCATGCTTCGTGATACACTGTGCACAGTGGAGAAAAGCTGTATAGGCTATACAAAGATAGTAGCAGCTTCACTGGATACAGACATGAAGGGTATGACTATATGTGGCATACCTATAGTTGCAAACCACGATGGTATAGTGGACTATGCGTGTGATGAGTGGGTGGATGAGGTGCTCATCCCGCCTTGTAGCGAGGATGAATATCCAGAGCGGATGGCAGATATATTCCTTGAGATGGGAATAGCGGTACATACAGGAATAACCAAAAATGGCACAGCCCAGGGAGGCTACAAGCAGATAGAAAAGATAGGCGACTATACCGTAGTCACATCAAGCGTGAACTATGCCAACACCAGCGCGCTTCTGGTAAAGAGGGGCATGGATATAGTCGGAGGCCTGGTGGGCTGCCTGTTCACACTTATCATCATGATATTTGTGGGACCGATGATATACATAGCATCACCGGGACCGATACTCTTCTCGCAGGAGAGAGTCGGCAGAAATGGCAGAAAGTTCAAGATGTATAAATTCCGCAGCATGTATATGGATGCCGAGGAGCGAAAGAAGGAGCTTGCGGCACAGAATAAAGTGGGCGACGGAATGATGTTTAAGATGGACTTCGACCCGAGAATCATAGGCAATAAGGTGTTGCCAAACGGAAAGAAGAAAACCGGAATTGGACAGTTCATCAGGAAAACAAGCCTGGATGAATTCCCACAATTTTTCAATATACTAAAAGGAGACATGAGCCTGGTGGGGACAAGACCACCGACACTTGATGAGTGGGAGAAGTATGAACCACATCACAGAGCCAGAATGTCATTCAGGCCGGGATTGACCGGACTGTGGCAGGTGAGTGGAAGAAGCAATATCACGGACTTTGAGGAAGTGGTGAAGCTGGATACCCAGTATATTGGAGAGTGGAGTGTTAAGGGGGATATAAGTATTATCTTTAAAACAATTCTAAGTGTATTAAAGAATGATGGAGCAGTGTAAAAGTTGTGAACAGGCAAAGAAATAAGTATAAACAAAAACTCAATATTGCTATGTTTGGGCAAAAAAGAATTCCATCAAGAGAAGGTGGAGTTGAGATAGTAGTTGAAGAACTTTGTACAAGGATGGTTGCACAAGGACATAATGTAACTTGCTATAACAGAGGCGGACATCATGTGAGTGGTTCTGAGTATGATTCAAAAAGACTTAAAGAATATAAAGGAATAAAGCTCAAAACAGTACCTACAATAGAAAAGAAAGGTCTTGCGGCTGTATCATCGTCTTTTTTTGCGGCATTATGTTGTGCTTTTGGAAAATATGATGTTGTGCATATTCATGCTGAGGGACCAGCATTTTTCACTTGGTTGCCAAAGCTGTTTAGTAAAAAAGTGATTGTCACAATACATGGGTTGGATTGGCAGCGTGAGAAATGGAAAAGTGGTTTTGGGGCAAAATTCATACATCATGGTGAAAAGAATGCTGTAAAGTATGCAGATGAAATTGTTGTGCTAAGTAAAGGGGTTCAGGATTATTTCAAAAAAGAGTATGGAAGAGAAACAGTGTTCATTCCAAATGGAGTGAATAGACCAAAAATCCAAGAAGCTGAATTGATTACAAAAAAATATGGTTTGGAAAAAGATTCTTACATATTATTTTTAGGACGATTAGTTCCGGAAAAAGGAATCAGATATCTAGTTGAGGCATTTAAGAATGTTAAGACGGATAAGAAGCTAGTAATAGCCGGTGGTTCAAGTGATACAGATTCATTTATGAATGAATTAAAAGATTTAGCAAAAGATGATGACAGGATTATTTTTACAGGATTTGTTCAGGGACAGATATTGAAGGAATTATATAGTAATGCTTATGTATATACATTGCCTTCAGACCTGGAGGGAATGCCTCTGAGCCTTTTGGAAGCTATGAGTTATGGAAATTGTTGCTTGGTTTCAAATATCCCAGAGTGTACAGAAGTTGTAGAAGACAAGGCATTGGTATTTAAGAAGTCAGATGTTAATGATTTACTCACCAAAATTCAAAAGGCATGTGATTGTCCAGAGATGATTATGAAAATGAAAGAACAAGCGACTGATTTTATTTGCAGAAAATACAACTGGGAGTTTGTTACAGATGAAACAATGAATCTATATAGGAGATAATGATGAGAGTTTTGATGATAAATAAGTTTCTATATCCAAATGGTGGTTCCGAAACTTACATATTTAAATTAGGTGAACATTTAATCAAAATGGGTCATGAAGTGCAGTATTTTGGTATGGAACACAAAGGTCGATGTGTTGGAAATAGAGTTAATGCTTATACATCTGATATGGATTTCCATGGTGGTTCAAAGATAAGTAAATTAACATATCCTGTTAAAACAATTTACAGTAAAGAAGCAAGAATACAGATTAGAAAAGTATTAGATGATTTCAAGCCTGATGTATGTCATTTGAATAATTTTAATTATCAGTTAACTCCTTCTATAATCCTAGAGATTGTGAAGTGGCGCAAGGAATCTAGACGTAATTGTAAAATTGTTTTTACAGCACATGATTATCAGCTTGTCTGTCCCAATCATATGTTAAATAATCCAAATACTCACCAAAATTGTGAGAAATGTCTTGGTGGCCATTTCATGAACTGCGTAAAATGTAAATGTATACATGGCTCAACTGCAAAGTCAGTTATCGGTATGATGGAAGCAGAGCTTTGGAAGCTGAAAGGAACTTATAAGTATATTGATAAAATAATATGTTGTTCAGAATTTATGAAGACAAAGATGGACAGTAACCCAGTTTTTGCTCAAAAGACAGTAGCTATGCATAATTTCATCGATAGGGTGGAATGGAAAGTGACTCCGAAGAAAGATTATGTTCTTTATTTTGGACGTTTTTCAGAGGAGAAGGGTATAGGCACTCTTATTAAGGTGTGTGAAGAAATGCCGAATGTACAGTTTATCTTCGCCGGTACTGGCCCATTGGAGGATGAAATCAAGGGTATAAGTAACATTAAGAATGTAGGTTTCCAAAATGGTGAGAAGCTGGAAAAACTTATCCGTGAGGCCAAATTTTCAATTTACCCGTCTGAGTGGTATGAGAACTGTCCATTCTCTGTAATGGAATCCCAGATGTACGGTACACCAGTGTTGGGCGCAGATATTGGTGGTATTCCTGAACTGATTCAAGTTGGTAAAACAGGTGACTTGTTTGAGAGTGGCAATGCAAAAGAACTGAAGAGGAAGGTTCAGAAGCTCTGGAGTGATAAGAAGCTATGCGAAGAATATAGTAGGAATTGCAAGGACGTTAGCTTCGATACCATCGATGAGTATTACAAGAAAATTATGAAGGAATATCAGTAAGAGAGGAGGACAGGCCGATGGTTTATATGCTGTTTGATAACCCGGCTGATAAACAGAATATGACATTTCTGAACAGCTATGAAACAGCCAAGATTCGGCAGGTTTATCCGCCTCAGAAATGTAATTCTACTAAGGAAATGCTAGACGCCTGCAAAGACATAATCAAGCAGTCGGCCGATGGAGATACAATCATCTTCTGGTATGATTTTATGGCTGTTCTGTGCTGGTGGTTGTGCAAAGTGCAGTTCAAAAACAGAAAGATAATTGCACTGAATATTCTGCTTAAAGATAAGGCAACTGCGAAAAATAAGCTGGCAAAGTTTTTATACAAGCCGATGCTGAAATCGAAAAAGGTTCAGGCGACTGTGACTTCAAGAAAATATGGGGAACACTTGAATGAAATGCTCGGAATTTCGAAACAGTACACGCTGCTACATGACATCTATCATGGCGGTTATAGTATTGAATATGAGGGAAAAATTATTCCGAATACGGTGTTCTGCGGCGGTCGAAATGGCCGTGATTGGGATTTTCTGATTAGAATTGCACAGGCAATGCCGGAAGTTACATTCAATGGTGTTATGCCGAAGGATAAGTTTGAAGAATACAAAGAGAACTTCGGCAAAAATATGGTGGTGAAGTCGGATATTCCTGAACAGGAATTCCTTGAGTTCATATGTCAGTCACAGTTGGTAGTTACGCCGTTGGATACGGAGGCACCGGCTGGATTGATTGCTTTTTACCAGGCAGCCGCCAACGGGAAGATGGCAATTACGTCGGATACGGTAACTACACAGGAGTATTTCGCCGATGGTAGAGGTGCTTTATGTGGTAAGGATATAGAAGACTGGAAAAATAAAATTCAGTACTACTTACAGCATAGAGAAGAAGCCGATGTTAGTGCGGCAAAGTTTAAGAGTTTCCTTGAAAGTGAGTGCTCTGAGGAAAAATATGCAAAGACGTTGTGGAGGATGCTTGCGGAATGAAAGAGAGATATGAAGGAATAGATGGCTTAAAAGCGTATGCTATTCTTGGCATTGCGCTGATGCATATCCTTGCAAATGGAGAATATGGAGTAGGAGGATTTGTGTTTGAACGGCTAATACCATCTTTCACAAACCTTGTTTTTCTTTTTATGATGGTCAGCGGTTTTGGTATGTGCTGTGGCTATTACCATAAAGTTATTGACCAGAAGATTAGCGTAGAGGATTTCTACAAGAAGAGATACATCAAAGTTTGGCCCTATTTTGCATTGCTTTGTGCGTTGGACTTTTTGATTTCGCCGAGTAAGGAATCATTATTTGAAGCTTTTGCAAACCTGACTTTGTGCCAAGGGCTTTTACCGAACGCAAACATTTCGGTCATCGGTGTTAGTTGGACGCTGGCAGTAATTTTTGTGTTTTATATGGTTTTTCCGTTCTTCTGTTTCTTGATTGGAAATAAGAAGAGAGCATGGGGAGTAGCAGTTGCAGCACTGGTGTTTAACTGGTTGTGCACTAATTACTTTAAAGCCACAAGGACTAATATCGTCTACGATGCGATTTACTTTATCGCTGGTGGCTTGATCTTCCTTTATCGGAAAGAGTTGGCTGAGTTTGCATCGAAGCACAAGTTTATCGCCGGAGGGATTCTCCGGATTGCCGCAGTTGCTTATTTTGCATTAGGAGCTTCAACGCTCACGATGCTGTTCTTCTGTGTGGCAGCACTGGTCTATACCCTCGGATGTAAGCGGGGGGGTACTGGTCAATCCAGTCGCCAAATTCCTCGGCGGTATTTGCTTCGAGATTTATTTGTGCCACATGGTAATTTATCGTGTGCTTGAAAAAATGCACTTTGTTCATCTGTTTGAAAACGGTATACTGGCATATATCTTTACCGCTATCGTAGTCATCTGTGGTTCGGTTGTGTTCTCGGTGTGTGCCAAATGGTTATTAAATAAAATCTAAATATTTTTAAAAGAGAGAGTAAACAATAGGAGAATTAATCATGTCTGAAGAAAAAAAGTTAAATGGTACTGTTATTGTCACTTACCGCTGCAACGCTCGTTGCTCTATGTGCAACCGTTATAAAGCACCTTCCAAGCCAGAAGAGGAAATCAGCATCGAGACTATTAAGAAACTGCCGAAGATGTACTTCACAAACATTACCGGGGGTGAACCGTTCATCCGTACTGATTTGAAAGATATAGTTAGGGAGTTATATAAGAAGTCTGATCGTATCGTTATTTCGACAAATGGTTTCTTTACGGATCGTATTGTTGATTTGTGCAAGGAGTTTCCGCAGATTGGTATCCGTATTTCTATTGAAGGTCTGGAACATACAAACAACGAAATTCGGGGGTTGCAGGACGGCTACCAGCGTGGTTATGGCACGCTTAAGAAGCTGCGTGAGATGGGAATGAAGGATGTTGGCTTTGGTATGACAGTGCAGGATAAGAATGCTCCTGATTTGGTTCCGTTGTATAAGATTTCTGATGAAATGGGTATGGAGTTTGCTACGGCTTCACTACATAACAGCTTTTATTTTGTCGAGGCAAAGAATATTATTAATGACCGTCCTATGGTTGCAAAGAACTTTGAAAATTTAGTTAATGAACTACTGCGTAGTAATAGTCCAAAGAAGTGGTTTAGAGCATATTTCAACCATGGTTTGATTAATTATATTTATGGGCAGAAGCGTTTACTGCCATGTGATATGAGTTTTGATACTTTCTTTATTGACCCATATGGTGATGTTATGCCTTGCAATGGAACCAAAGATAAAGAAGTTATGGGAAACCTAAACAATCAGTCATGGGATGAACTGTGGAACAGTCCTGAGGCTGCGAAGGTTCGTGCGAAGGTTCGTTGTTGTGACCGTGATTGTTGGATGATTGGCTCTGTTTCTCCGGCTATGCATAAGTATATATGGAAGCCAGCTACATGGGTTTTAGTTCATAAGTTTAAAGCATTATTTAGTAAGCATCCATATAGTATGTATGAACTGAAGATTTGTCGTGATTATCGTGATGGAAAAGTAACTAAAGAAGAGTTGGATAAGTGCAGCACCTGTGATATGAACTGTGTAATTAATAACGGTTTGAGCGAGGCAAGTAAGGAAGAGTTAAAGCATAAGACAGGTGAAGAAATTGTAGATGCAGATATAGCTCAGCAGATGGGGACAAAATGATGCATGAAAAGGTAGCGGTAAAAGAAAGAAAAAAATGGATTGATTATGTAAAAGTAATAGCGTGTATATTGGTTGTTCTAGGCCATTTTTTTCAGAGTATGACTAAAGTAAATATTTTACCAGAGAATAATTTATACAAATGGTTTGAAATGACAATATATTACTTCCATGTGCCGTTATTTTTTATTTGCAGTGGATACTTATATCAAAAGTATAGTAGAGTAACTAGCGTAGAATGCTGGTGTAAAAATATATTGAAGAAAGCATTAGCGCTTGGGGTACCGTATATGACTTTTTCTACTGCAACTTGGGTACTGAAAAAAGTGTTTTCAAGTAGTGTCAACGATAAAATTGGCGGATTGGGAGATACGTTGTTTTTTCATCCTACAGCTCCATATTGGTATTTATATGCATTATTCTTTATTTTTATCGTTACACCAACGTTTTGCAATATTAAAGTTACTATATTTGGATTGGCAATATCATTTATTGCAAAGGTTCTGATTTTGACAATTGGTGGGGGATGCTATGTTTATGCAATATCAATAGTTCTATCAAATGAAATATGGTTTGTACTTGGTATGAGTATTTGTGTATTTAATATACATCTGAAAGACATGAAGATACAAGGAATGATAAGTGGATGTCTGTTCGTTATATTGAGTGTTGTAATATATACGAAGGAATTTCATAATGAAGGAATTTCATTTGCGATGGGATTGTTAGCTTGTGAAGCAGTTATCGTTATTGTGTCTAGTTTTGAAAATAAATTTGGAAAAGGAATGGAATTTCTCGCAAAATATACAATGCCTATTTTTTTAATGCATACTTTATTTGCTGCACCTATAAGATCAATTTTATTAAAGTTAAATATTAATAATGCATTAATTCATGTTGTTATTGGATTAAGCATCAGCTTCAGTGGTCCGATAGCTGCAAATATGTTTATGGAAAAAAATAAATGGTTAGAATTTTTTATATATCCCAATAAAGTACTTAATTCTATTTCAAAGCAAAAATAATGTACATGTTATAAGATTAGAACAAATTATATGAGGAGGATTAAATGTGTAAAACAGTTCTTGTATTACTTTCAACATATAATGGTGAGAAGTATTTAGCAGAACAATTAGATACTATTTTAAATCAAACAAAAAAGAATATACTAGTTTCTATTTTAATAAGAGATGATGGTTCAAAAGATGATACTTTAAATATTATTGAAAAATATAAAAAAAATTATGATTGTATAGAATTAGTTGAAGGAGATAATGTTGGACCAGCTCAAAGTTATAGAAAATTAATTCAACTTGCTAGAGATGATTTTGATTATTATGCATTTGCAGATCAAGATGATATTTGGCTTGAGGATAAAATAAGTATTGCATCTGGCGACATGGAGTGTGCGGATAGTGGTATTCCTATTTTATGGTATAGTGCAGTTCTGAAAAAATATAGTGATGGAAGAAGCGCGTATTTCCATTGTGATGTAGAACGAGCGAATGACTTTAGGTCTATAATCGAAACATTTGCTACAACGAATGGTTGTTCTATGGTATTTAACAATGCTTTATTTAAAATATTAAAAGCAATTCCTGATGGTGTAATTGACATGCATGATAGTTGGATAAATGCTGTTTGTATAGCATGTGGAGGAATGGTAATATCAAATAAAAAAGCATATGTTATTTATAGAATGCATGATGGACAAGTATTAGGGAATAAAAGTACTTCGTTGAATAGTTTAAAAAGAAGTTTGATGTTATGTGAACGAAAAAGAAGCAAAACTGTTAAGTTGATATATGATTGCAAATGCATTGAAAGAGATAAGAAAAAATATTTGGAACCTATGTTAGATTATAATGATTGGAGGAACAAATTAGCAGTTATATTTAGGAAAAAACCAGGATATATATCAAATAAAGAACATTTAAAATTTAAATTGCAGGTTCTCCTAAATCGCTATTAAATAATTATGAATAATAAAATATCTGTTATTGTACCAGCATATAACTCTGAAAAGTATATAAGAAAATGTATAGAAAGTATAGTTAATCAAACATATAAAAATATAGAGATACTTATTGTTGATAATAATTCTTCAGATAGAACTGGTGAAATAGTCAAAGCATATTCAGAGAAAAATGATAATATTCATTATTTTTTCTGTGAAGAAAGAGGTGCAGCAGCAGCTAGAAATTATGGTATAGATAGATGTACTGGAGAGTATATCTGTTTTGTAGATGCAGATGATTTTGTTGAAAAAACATATTGTGAAATTATGTTCCAAACTATAAAAAAGAATGAAGCTGATTTATGCATTTGTGGTATTAAAAGAATAAAAGAAAATGGTGATTTATTGCAAAATTGTTGCATAGATGATTTTTCGAGTATTAGTATGAAGCATTTTGAAAAAAACTTATTATTGATATATAATAATTTGTTATTGAATTCACCGGTCAATAAATTATACAAAAAAAACAGGATAATTAAAAAATTTGATAATAATTTTCAAATAGGTGAGGATTTATTATTTAATTTGGAGTTTATGAATCAAGATAATTTGAAAATATGTGGAACAAGTAAAATCTTGTATAACTATATAATTTTTGATGGGTTGTCATATGAAAAACTGCAATATTATTCAAATAATAGATTAGAATCAACATTATATCTTTATGATGAAATGAAAAGTATAGGAATGGAATATGGATATAGTCAGGAATATTCGAGAACAATAGACAGAATATATGCCGATAAAATAATATTTTGCTATAAAGAATGGTTAGCTTTAAAAGAATCGTTTAAAGAAAAAAAACAAAAAGTTGTAAAATTGGTTTATAGTAAAGAAATATCAAAAATAAATATAAATTGTATAAAATCCATACCCAAAAAAATAATTTTTGTATTTTTTAAAATTAAGTCTATATTATTTTTGACGTTTATATTAATGATTATAGGAGAAAAGGATGCGAATAACAAGTAAGAATATAGTATATATTGGTTTTATATTTATCATATTTAAGTATAATATGCAATATTCACTTTTTCCATTATCTGCTACTATGAATACATTACTTATGATCGTAGGAATTGCTTGCTTTCTACCAAATTTGATATCATATAAATATTCAATATATGAATTTATTTTATTGGTTGTATCTATAATGTATTCATTTCTTATTATGAAAAGAAATAGTGAAGATCTTATATTAATAATAGTTATTTTTTGCTTTGGATTATGGAACACAGATAAGCAAATTCTTTTAGATGTTTTTTTTATAGTTACAAGTGTATGCTTTATAGGTATTGTAATATACTCTATTTGTAGTGGAGATGGATTAACACTTTCAGCAGCATATAGAGAAGAAAATGTTTTTATTACAAGATATACACTCGGTTATTCACATCCTAATTCTTTACAAGGTGCTTATTTAAGGATAGTAGCCTCATTTGTACTTTCAAGCTTTTGTGAAACAGGCAGGAAAAAGAAATATATACTTCTTGAGGCATTTAACATAATATTATTTGAGTTGTCGAATTCTAGAGCTGGTTTTTTAGTGATATCAATAATACTATTACTTTCCTTTTTTAATGATATTATAATCAAAATATTTAAAGCTAAATTTTTTTATACATTAATGTCATCTCTTGTTATAGTTGTAGTATGTTTTACCATATATGCAACGTATAATTATTATAATAACCCTATTTTAATAATTATAAATAAAATAATAACTGGAAGGTTTCAACATGCTAATGTTTTTACCAGTAGATATGCTGTTTCGTTATTAGGTACAAATATTTCTGAATTAACGCTTCATGCAACTCTTGATTGTGGAATTATAAGTACTTTATTATCATATGGAATTATTGGATTTAGTATAGTGTTATTTATATATTTATTCGGAGTAAGAAAAATGTGGCAAAATTGCGATTACATAAATATGATAGTTGTTTTGTCCTGTGTAATTTATTCAGTTATTGAGAGTATATATATGAATCCATTTGTTAATATAGGAATTTTAACTTGTATGTATAATTGCGTGAATTATAAAAGATTTATAAAAGAAATAAATAATAATTGAAATGATATAAATTCTCATGACTGTACCATGGAGTGGAGTTTTAGCCAGTACATTATGGAATCGCTGGTGAAATAAATTTATAAAGATTGCTACCTTTATTTTACCACTTTTGGAGAGAAAATTTATATAAATTAATCACAAAAACCCAGTGAAATCAATGGGTTAAGTCATTTGTAAAGTGCTTAAATGATATAATAGAATAGGAGAAAAAATGAATAATAAGCAACTTTTATCAGTAATTATACCTGTATATAATGTCGAAAAATATCTTGATAGATGCATAAGAAGTGTGATTGGGCAAAGTTATGAAAATTTGGAAATTATTCTTGTCGATGATGGATCGACAGATAATTCGCCGAATTTGTGTGATGAGTGGATTAAAAGGGATGAAAGAATTAGGGTTATACATAAAATAAATGGTGGACTATCAGATGCGAGAAATGTGGGATTAGAGGTTGCAAGAGGAGAACTTATTACTTTTGTAGATTCTGATGATTACATTATGTTGGATATGTATAGTCAAATGATAGAAGCTCTAAATCTATATGATGCAGATATATCGGTTTGTGGTGATTTTTTTGTTAATGAAGAAAAGCAAATTTACAAAATTGAAAATGTACATGAATTATCAGATATTGAAGTCTTTAGTAAACAAGAGGCAATAGAAATATTATGTATGGATAGGTATATTGTAAGCCATGCGTGGGATAAAATTTATAAAAGAAAAGTAATAATAGGAGAACGATTCCCTATTGATCATAATTATGAAGATATTTATGTGATGCATAATATTTTTCTTAATGCTTGTAAAATAGTACATATTAACCAGCCGAAATATTTTTATATACAAAGAGAAGGTTCCATAGTAAAGACCCCTTCTTTAAAAAATCAAAATGATTTATTAGAAGCGTATGTTACAAGGTATAAGAAACTTGAAAATGTTGTATCCAATACTATTAAGTGGGAACAACTAAATATAATAATTGAAGTTCTTTCGGTTTGTTCTCAGCAGTATAATGTGAAAAATTTTAGAAATGTTATTAATTTCATAAATTTGAAATTAAATGAATTTATGCCCATTTTTGCGTTGAATAATAAAAGAAAATTTAAGTTCTTTTTTTCAAAAAGTAATCTGAATTATATTATAAAACCTACAAGATTAAAAAATGTTATAAAAAATAGTTTTTTTAATGATTTTATTATAAATCATAAAGAAAAGAAAAAATATAAAGAAACTAATATTGAAGAAATAATGAATAGTGAGATATTTCTTGTTGGTGTTCCAGAATATGGTAATTTAGGAGATCAACTCATTGCTGAATCGGAATTTTTATTTTTAGAAAATATTTTTAACGATAGCAAAATATCTCAAATTAAAGAAAATGATATCAAATATAATTTTAGAAGAATAAAAAATACAATTGGGGACGGAAAGCTTATTATAATGCAAGGTGGAGGAAATTTAGGTGATGCATGGCCAGACCAAGAAAAAATTAGAAAAAAAGTGGTAAGGTATTTTAGAACAAATAATATAGTTATAATGCCTCAAAGTTTTATAATAAAAAATAATAAAATAGTAAAAAAAATAAAAAAAACATATTCGAAAGATAATGTATTTTTGACTGTACGAGAAGAGATGTCAAAAAAAATTGCGGATAATCTAGATTTATCAAATGATGTATTGCTTGCACCTGATATTGCCTTATATTTATCTGAAGGTAGTAGACAGAGAAAGTGTGGGAGAAGCGGAATAGGAATATGTTTAAGACAAGATTTGGAATCTGTATTAGAATTTAGTAAAAGAATTCAAATTTTGAATATGGTATCATCATTATATAGTGTTAAAATTTTTGATACAGTTATTAATGATACTGTTTCATTAAGTAATCGAAAAAATGTAATCGAAAAAATGCTTGATTATATATCTAGATTTGAAGTTGTTATCACAGACAGGTTACATTGCATGATAATGTCATATATAACTGAAACTCCTTGTATTGTATTAACAAATTCTACAGGAAAAACCTTAGGTGTATATGAATGGATTAAAGATAGTAACTTTATAATTACACTTGATAAACTAGAAAATATGAACGATGCAATCGAATCGCTCTTAAATTTAAATAACTGTAATAAGGAAAAAAAATTCAGTAATAATAAATTTTATGCACTACAGAATCTGTTAAAGGAAAAAGGAGAAGCAAATTATGAATAAAATAGAAGTTAAACGGTTTATTGATGTCCATGTCCCGATTTTTCAATGTAATTTGAAATGTGGATATTGTTATGTTGGACAACATCAATTTGAGAATATTAAACCGCCAACTTTTTACTATGATGTTGAAACTGTTAAAAAGGCATTAAGAGTTGAACGGCTAGGTGGGATATGTCATTTTAATGTTTGTGGTATGGGTGAAACACTAATTCCTAAAGAAATTGTTCCGTATATTAAAGTAATGCTAGAAAATGGACATTCTGTAATGATTGTGACAAATGGTCTTTTAACAGACAGATTTGAACAAATGATGAAATTTCCACAGGAATTAAAGGATAGATTAGGATTTAAGTTTTCCTTTCATTTTTTGGAATTAAAAAGACTCAATCAGTTGGATACTTTTTTTGAAAATGTGGAATTGGCGAGGCAAAATGGTTGCAGTATATCTGTCGAGATTACTGCAAATGATACATATGAGCCATATATTGAAGAAATAAAAGATATATGTATGAAGAAATTGGGGGCGTTATGTCATGTTTCTGTTCCAAGAAATGATAGTTCTACTAAAATAGAACTAATGTCGAAACATACATATGAAGAATTTTATGATATTTGGAAAACATTTGAGTCTCCTATGTTTGAGTTCAAAATGAGACATTGGGGGGAAAAACGGAATGAGTTTTGTCATGCGGGAGAATGGAGTGGCATGTTAAATATAGCAACTGGCTCATTAATTAGTTGTTCATGTCAAAAAGGCACTTATCAAAATATTTTTGACAATGTAAATGGGAAAATTAAGTTTTATCCAGTTGGTAAATGTAAGGTACCGCATTGTTTTAATGGACATTCTTTTTTAACCTTTGGTACTATAACCTGTATAGATGAAGAACATTATGTAGACATAAGGGATAGAGTTGATATGAACGGAAAACATTGGTTAAATGATTATATGCTAAGGCAATTTAATTGTAGATTAAGTGATTATAACAATAATTCTTCTAATTGTTTTATTATAAAAAAGAAAATTCTCTTTTTTAAAAATCTTATTAGAAAAATATATTATAAAGTAATAAAGAAGAAAAATGTCATATGGTAATAGTTATAATGATCTGATGGCATATCTTGAAGGCGGAGATTGCTATACGTCCATTTACGGTCGACAGGAAAAACTGGCTGTTCGGGCATTACAAAAAAGTGATAATGCCGGTTGTATTGTCTACACTATGGTTTAGATGGCAAAATTCAATGCTCTTAACATTTATAAATTCCTGACATATCTTTTGAATCATCGTCTAAGTGAGGATATGTCAGATGAACAGCTGGAAACTTGACTTTGTAGAATGAAAAAGTCCAAACTATTTATAAAAACTAAAATATAGTAAAGCGCTTGCGTCTAGCAAAAAGACGCAAGCGTTATTTAAAATCTAACGTTGCAATATTGCTGATAATTAGCTTGACAATCAGCGTTCTATGTGTAATGAGAAATAGCATCTGAATTAGGATAATATATACGAAGATTTTCAACAATGAAGCTCTGGTAGTCAGAATGAATACCGCAGTTAACAGATAACAAAAAATTATTTCCAATCAAAAAATTACTAGCTACACAGGAACAAATATTGTCTTTAATTAAAAAGGCGCGAAGCACCATGTTTTGCTGTTTATTAAGATCTTTTTGCTAAAAAGTGCGGGGATAAAAAGATAAATGGAAAGCTATGATTTTAGAAAGTTGGAAATCCAAAGAGAATATTTTATATTGTGGAGGTAACAGAAAATAATTTATGAGAAAAAGAATAAAAACAGTTTATATTAATTCCATAGTTGCTTTGATAGCCCAAATATGTCAAGTGATTCTTGGTTTTATTACACGAAAGGTATTTATTGATTATTTAGGTGTAGAATATCTTGGATATAACTCTGTTTTTGTAAATATACTCCAAATGCTAAATCTTGCAGATTTAGGAATTGGAGTTGCTATTACAAGTTATTTATATAAACCACTGGCAGAGAATAATAATAAAAGAATTATAGCAATAATGTATATATATAAAAAGTTGTATTCGATAATTGGATTTATAGTTCTCGGATTTGGTTTAGTTGTATCAGTTTTTTTGAAAACATTGATTCCAGATGCAAATTGCGGTATATGGTATCTAAGATTACTTTTTTATATCAATTTAATAGGAACAGTTTCAACATATTTTTTGGCTTATAAGCGTACATTGTTGATTGCAGATCAAAAATCATATTTAACAAATATTGTGGATACAGCGACGTATTTTTCGTTTTCTTTTATTCAATTGTTATTATTGATTATAACACCAAATTATATTATATATTTGTGTTTTAATATAGCTAAAAATATCATTTCTAATATTATTGTTTCTTTGAAGGTTGATAAAGAATATAAATTTATCAATAATAAAGCAGATACAAATTTGATTACTGAATATAAACCACAGATTTTTCAATATGTTAAGGATGTTTTTGTTTCGAGGATTGGGGCTGTCGTTTATTACAGTACAGATAATATAATTATATCCACTCTCAAGGGCTCTTTATTAACGGGATATTTGTCTAATTATACATTAATTACCGGTCAGCTTAACACGGTTGTAAATCAGGTATTGAGCTCGTTACAGGCAACATTTGGCAATTATATCAATACTACAGAAGATAAAACTGAGAGATTGAAAATGACAGACAATTATTTTTGTGTGAATTTCTGCATCGGTAATTTTTGCATGATTTGCTTTTCTATTCTTGCACAGCCATTTATAAAGCTGTTTTTTGGTGAGAGGATGTTGTTACCTTTTTCAACAGCTTTATGGCTTGGCATTAATCTTATGTTGACTTTTTTAATACAATTACCATCACAGGTATTTGTGATATATAAGTTATTTAGATATGACAGACCTATTATTATAATTTCAGCTGGATTAAATATAATCATATCTGTTGTATTGGTAAATATGTTGGGAATTAATGGTGTTCTTATAGGCACGTTTGTTACTTCATTGATATATTTATTCTCAAGGCTTTATGTTATTGCAAAATATGTATATGATGTTAAATATAGTTATTATATGAAAAAAATTTTGTACTATGGTATCATTTCAATATTTACACTGGTTATTTCGTATTTTATATTAGAAAATATAAATGGTGATGGAATTATATGGTTTATAATTAAAACAATTGTGGTTGTTATATTAGCATTATTTTTAACATCATTCTTTTTATCATTTAGTGGAGAGTTTGAATTTTTAAAGAACAAATTATTGCCGACTAACGTTAGAAATTATGTTAATAAATATACTTTAGGAATCGGCTCTGCATTTGTCATAGGAATGTCAATGATATTGAGTATATTGTGATATTTTGAATTTGAAAAAATATGAAGCTGTTTTTGAAGAGTTTGTACATATTAAAAATTTATAGCTTCCTGTATACTTTAAAGAGTAAAAGGAATTGACCAAAAAGAATGCCTCAGGTAAATTTAGATTATTACTGACCTGCCAGTTGGTAAAATCTAAAAACACAAGAGGTATTCAAGATGAATGTTAATGCAAGAAGAACAAAAAAGCAAGTAAATGTAGAAAATCAGACAATAAAGCTTCTGTCAAAAGAAGAATTGATCAGGAAAATAGAGGTGATTAAAAAAGAACTGATATCCTATACCTGGCGAGACTTGGAAACAAATGGTAAGTTTGCTAAGAATGATAAACTCTCCTTCATTACGGATGACATGCTTATAGCAGGCTGCGATATAGGTAGTGAAACTCATTATATTAGGGCAAGTGATGTCAGAGGAAGAGAGCTAAGTAGTGGGACATTCGAGTTTAGCAATACTTCAGAAGGCCTTGCGAATGCCAAGGCATGGGTGCTGGCACTTGCGGCAAAAAACGATAAGAAACAGATAGTGCTGGGTCTTGAACCGACAGGTCACTACTGGTTTGCGTTGGCTGAATGGATGGTTTCTAACGGAATCAGCGTTGTCCAGGTAAATCCATATGCTGTAAAGTAGAGTAAAGAAATAGAAGACAATAGCTAGCTCAAGGACGACAGAAAAGATCAGAAACTGATTGCGAACCTTGTGAAAGATGGAAACTACGGAATGCCTTATCTTCCAGAAAAAGTTTACGTAGACATGAGAAGACTATCCATGTTTAGGAATCAGCTTACTGAAGACAGGATAAGAAATATCAATCGTCTTCACAGGGAATTAAAAATCTATTTTCCGGAATACATGGGCGCATTTGGAAAAATAGATGGAGCATTTACTTTGGAAGTACTGAAAATATCAGCTATCCCATCGGATATCACAGCACTGGGAGCAGAAGACATAAAAAATATCTGGCACAATGCAAAACTAAGAGGACGCGGTTACAGCAGAGCCAATGAAATCGTGAGCTATGCAGAGAAAAGTGTGGGATTAACGGATGGAACGGATGCAGGGCGTGAAGCTGTGAAATGGTATGCAGAACAGATCCAGAAGCTGGATGAGCAGCTTGCTGTGATTGAAAGTACTTTACATGAAAAATGCAGGGAAATACCTTACGCAGAAAAAATACTTGAAATCAAAGGTGTAGGTGAAAACATACTGGCTGGAATACTGGCAGAAATGGGAGACATCAGCAGGTTTGATGATGTGAAGGAAATCCAGAAGCTAAGCGGTATGGGGCTGGTGGCATGCAGCTCAGGCAAGCATAAAGGACAGACAAAGATTAGCCACAGAGGACGCAAGATACTGAGAGTGATTTACACAATCCTAAAGACAGGGACAACTTATGATCCGCAGAAACTGTTGAAAGATATCAAACATCCAGCAACTTCACAGGCACCAATGGCAGCATTGTAAATAAAAGAATCAAATCCAGAACTCTGTCGAGTGGCTGGTGGAATGCATCGGAGACTGGACAGGGTTCTGGAACAGAAACCCGTAAATGATGGAGTCCGGAAGCGGACTGCATCTGCAAAAGACCAACAAGAACCAGAGATGGTATAGCGTCCACTGAGTAAATCAGTACCACGACAGGTGAATGCAGGTCAGTAACAATCAAACATAAAAACAAGAGCTGTAGCCGGCATCGTTTTTTTCCGTGGGGCATGCCCCCGTTTAGGAGCTTGGCTGGCACTCAGTGTATGGTAGATGGGACGAAGGAAGTTGGGACACGATCCCCTTAGACATGGAAGGTTCATCATCATAGTTGATCAGAGGGAAAATAGCCTTTATAAAGCAAACAACAGGGATGCTTTAGGAAGTGTACCCATTAATCAGCTATTCGGTACAAGATACTACGATATCTATCACTTCTGGCTCTTGTTTTGAGGTAAATAAATATCGTCAAAGCCAGTAAAATCAATAGATTTAGGCTTGACAGAATAGGAATGGAAAAATGAGAAAAAGTAATAGAAAAAAATATATTGTTATGTTGGCGGTACTATTAACATTGTTAATTCGTGTTAATGTTTATGCGGAAATTTATACATTATTATCATGTGTAATAAATGAGCAACCGATAAATGTATCGGGAAAAATAGGTGATATAGTAAGTTTTACTGTAGATGCATCTAATGTAAAGGAATACAAATGGGAATATTGCAGCGAGGGACAGAATACATGGCAAAGTTTAGGATCAGGTTTTCAGGGATATAATAGTAAAACATTGACGATAGAATTGATCAATAATTATAGATTAACAAATGGTTATAGGTGTAAACTGGTTGGAACAGATGGTGCTGTAAAATATACAGATATTGTAAAGGTAGAAAAAGGTGAACCAGCAGCCATAACAAGCCAGCCAATGAATGCAGTAGGTAAAATTGGAGATACAGTAAGTTTTACGGTAAAGGCATCAAATGTAAAGACATACAAATGGGAATATCGTAGCGAGGGACAGAATACATGGCAAAGCTTAGGATCAGACTTTACCGGATATAATAGTGATACACTGACAATAGCATTGACAAATAACTATAGAATGACAAATAGTTATAGATGTAAATTAATTGGATATGATGATACAATTGTTTATTCTTCTTTATGTAAAATAAATAAAATTGATATGGAAGAATGGGAAACACCTGCAATTAGATGAATATCTTTTGTTGAATTTAGAATGTACAAAGGAGACGACTATGAAGAAAAGTCTGTAAATAATAATCTTCTATGATAATGATTAAGCTGGAAGCGCTAAATTGGAGCTTCCAGCTCTTGATATATATACGACATGATTTCGGGCATGTCAAGAGCAGACGTCAAAAACGTCCTTCTCATCATGCATATAGATTCTGTTATTCTGGGAGTCGCCCCTCATACATAATGCTGAGTTCGCCGTAGACCTGTCCCCAGTTCCGAATACTCATAGTCCATTTTTTAGTAGCTTCGAAAGTTGCCAGATACAGGGCTTTCAGGAGCGCTGTATCACTTGGAAATACGCTTCTCTGACGGTTGAGCTTACGGTAGGTAGAATTCAGACTTTCGATAGCATTTGTCGTGTAAATAACCCTTCTGACATCCGGTGAGAACTTAAAAATCGGTGTTATTGCATTCCAGTTATCATACCAGCGTTTCATGGAATTTGGGTATTTTGCGGTCCATTTTTCAGTAACTCGATCCAGAGCCAGTCTAGCCTTCTCTTCATCGGAAGCATGGTAAATCGTTTTTAGGTCGGAAGCGAACGCTTTTCTGTCCTTATCCGGAACATATTTTAGCGTGTTTCTTACCTGATGTACAATACACCTCTGATACTCTGTTTTTGGAAATGCAGCGGCAATTGCCTCTTTAATGCCACTAAGAACGTCAGCGCAGATAATCAGTATATCCTTTACACCACGATTCTTCAGCTCATTCAGAACAGACAGCCAGTACTTTGAACTTTCATTATCACCGACAGTGATTGAAAGAACCTCTTTTTTTCCTTCTGTGTTGATGCCAAGAATGACGTAGGCAGCCAGCTTTCTGATCACTCCATTATCGCGTACGAAATAATGGATGGCATCTATATAAAGGATCGGATATACCTCATCCAGCGGTCGATTTTGCCAGTCTTCGATCTGAGGCAGAATTTTATCTGTAACGTCTGAAATAAAGCCTTCTGATGTCTCAAAACCGTAGATATCTTCGATGGTTTCGGATATTTGCCGGATCGTCATCCCTTTTGCATACATGGAAATAATCTTCTGATCGATATCAGAAATATCCTTCTGACGTTTCTTTACAATCTGTGGCTCAAATGTTGATTTACGATCCTGCGGAACATCGATATCCATGCTGCCATAGCTGCTGTTTACACGCTTTGATTTATATCCATTGCAGTAATCATCGCTATCAGATCGTTCAGATTTTTGGTAACCAAGATGATCATCCATTTCTGCTTCCATCATCTCTTTGATGGTGCCGCCAAGCAGATCCTTAAGCGCATCCTGGATATCTTCAGCAGTTTCAATATCATACTCATGAAGAAGTTGCTGAATGATGTTTCGCTTTCCTTCTGTCATTACTACTTTGTGTACAGGTTTCTTTTATCTTCTTGCCATAATAAAAGGCCTCCTATGATTTATATTTTACCATAGTTTCAAGAAATATCGAATTTAATATCATTGATTGCAGATGTATGTGTTGTTTATGACAGCATATACTTTATATTTAACTGTATTTTCAAAGAAAATAAGTTTTATTTCTATGGGGTATGAGTATAATGAATAATCCGGTCTCCATGTCCCCGCTGTCCGGGGATGGGAAACCACAAATCCGTTTTTAAGGAAACCACCATTCCGGTGGTGGAAACCTTTATCATAAATCCCTTAGAATGTAATCATGCACTAAAAGGTGTAAATACATTCAAAGGAGGTCATGACTATGACCAAGTACCGAGAGATTCTCAGACTTAGTGGTCTGGGACTCAGTCAGCAGGACATTGCCGACAGCTGCAATGTCTCCAAGAAAACGGTCAATCGCGTTTTAAAGCGAGCTAAGGAATTAGATATTTCCTGGCCACTTGATGAAAGCGATACCGATGCTGTGCTCGCAGAAAAGTTTTTCCCTTCTGCAAATCAAGTTACATCCAATAAAAGGATGCCTGACTATGATTACATCCGCAAGGAGTTACTTCGTAACGGAGTAAGCAAAAAACTTCTATGGACAGAATACATGGAGGATTGCCGTGCCAACGGTGAAGAACCTCTCATGTATTCACAGTTTTGCTATCACATCCAACAGGATGAGCAGAAGCATCGTGCTACCATGCATATCAACCGTAAACCCGGTGAACAGGTTGAAGTTGACTGGGCAGGTGATCCTGCAACAGTCATTGATCCTGATACCGGTGAAATTATCAAAACATACATATTTGTCGGTGTAATGACTTACAGCCAGTATGCATACGTGGAAGCATTTCTGGACATGAAACAGAAATCATGGATCAATGCACATGTCCATATGTACGAATATTTCGGTGGTGTCGCCAGAATCCTCGTACCGGATAACTGCAAAACTGCAGTTGTTCACAATGGCGGATGGAAAGACCAGCAGATCAATGAGACCTATCAGGAACTGGCTGAGCATTATGGCACTGCTATTATTCCGGCGCGTGTCAGAACTCCCAAGGATAAGCCGAATGCTGAGGGAACGGTAGGAAATATTTCTACCTGGATAACAGCAGCACTCCGGAATGAACAGTTCTTTTCTCTTGCCGAATTAAATCGTGCAATCAGAGAAAAACTGGAACAGTTCAATCGAAGGCTCTTTCAAAAGAAAGAGGGCAGCCACCGTCCAGTTCAATTATCACATATCTGTGGACGGAATGCTATACTCAGTTCCATATGAATACATCAAAAAGAAAGTTGATGTAAAGGTAACAGATACCACCATTGAAATTTTTTACAACCATAACCGCATTGCTTCCCACCGTCGTCTGAAAGGACGTCCTGGGCAGTACAGTACCATTACAGAGCATATGCCGGAAGACCACCAAAAGTATCTGGAGTGGAATGGCGACCGCTTCCGCAAATGGGCTGAGCGGATTGGCATAAATACGTACACTGTGGTCAATGCAATACTGACCTCCAAACGCGTGGAACAACAGACCTACCGAAGTTGTATGGGGCTTCTGAAGCTTGCTGAGAAATACTCAGATGCATTGCTTGAAGCAGCCTGTAAAAAGGCATTGTCCTATACATCTTCGCCCAGTTACAAGAGCATAAAGAACATCCTTGTAGCTGGTTCTGTGAAACCGGAATCAGAAACTACTGAATCCAAGACCACACATAAAGCACACGGCATCACAAGAGGTGCCGATTACTATCGGAGGTAAACACATATGACAAATCAGAGTACAATAGATAAATTAATTGAAATGCGCCTTACTACTATGGCAGATGCATTCCGCAACCAGCTGGATGATCCTAAATTTAAAGAAGTACCATTCGAGGATCGCTTCGGTATGCTGGTGGACATTGAATACAGCAATCGTAAAAAACAATCGTCAGAAACGACTGATCCGTAACGCTGGATTCGACCAGCCGGAAGCAAATATCATGGATATCAATTACACTTCCGGGCGCAAGCTTAACAAGAACCTTATTAACCGGCTTGCAACTTGCAAATATATATCTGAACACCGGAATCTCTTTATCACCGGTGCTACAGGCTGTGGTAAAACTTACATGGCCTGTGCCTTTGGCATGGAGGCTTGTAAGCAGTATTTCAATACCAAGTATGTCCGACTCCCTGATCTGCTTATTGATCTGGAGACAGCACGGACAGATGGTAACTACAAAAAAGTCATGGCGAAGTATGCCAATCCAGTTGTTCTGATCCTGGATGAGTGGCTTCTATTGAAACCAACAGATTCAGAACAGAGGGATATCTTCGAACTACTCCACCGGAGACGTAAGAAATCCTCAACGATTTTCTGCTCCCAGTATGAATTCGAGGAATGGTATGACCAACTCGGTGGTGATGATAGTCCTCTGGCAGATGCAATCATTGACCGTATTGCTCATGACAGTTACCGAATAAATATCACAAGCATAGATGCTGAACATGATAGATCAATGCGTGAGGTATATGGTTTGGATAAAGAACTACGCGAGTAAACTCGCATAATTACATAGGTGATTTCCACTTCCGGACATCTGATTCCCAAATTTCCGGAAGTGCGATTTCATCGCACAAGAATATTCAAATACAAAGCAAATCAGAAATTCCACATAAAATTTTAGGGAGGGTTTTCTTTATTCGACCAATGATAAAAGTTCGGTTTGCCTGATAACAAAATTTGTTTGGAGCTGTCTGCAGTTATTCCAATCTCATCATCAGCCTGATTTTTAATCAATGATGATAGGTTGGAGAGGAGCATATTTATGTAAAATCCCTGGATAACAGAAACCGCGGTTGCACCTGTAAATTCAATAGCGAGCCAGCCTACTTTTGAACTCCTTGTATTTCGTTTCAACAGACCAGCGGTAGAAATATAATTCGCTGGTAAAATTAAACTTTTTATACTTTATAATATACATCAACACTAACTTCTCCCATTATTCCACAATCAAATGTTCTCTTTTTCATATCACCACTAATCTCTTGTCGATACTCAGAATTTTTAAAAACATCATTCATTTTTTTTTGAAATTCAGGATTTGTCCGTTCGTCTATTTTTTTCGTTATTGCTTGTGTCTTTAATATTTCTCTTGTTTTTTCTAAAATAATATCATCCTCATATAGTGGCGTTCTATATGAATACAACCCATCAACGGAAATCACATTAAACTGTTTCATGACCTCCTCAATATGAGTAACTACTATTTTTCTCCATCCCACCACATTATCAACAATGGATTTAGATAAATCAAACTCTAACATTTTTCCATCATCAGTATTTACAAGCAAAAAATGTTTATCCCAATCAATATTAATTACAATTTTCCCCATATTTTCCCCTGAGCTATCTTTATATAACAAAGTAAGTGATTCTATAATTTGATTATCAAGAATACCTGTTTTTATTCGCGATAAAGTATCTTCCTCTGCATGAAAACATTCTGCTAATTCATATACAAAATAATATAATGCTTCTATGCGTGGCATTACCTTTATCATTGACTCAACATTTTCATATAATAAAATGTGTTCCATTTAATCACTTCCTAGTATAATAATGGTGTAGTCAATCAAGACTACTTGGTTAATAAGTTTCTGTAAATCAGATAACAAAAGAAGGGATTCTTCCTTCATCAGATGTTATCCATAATAATTATCATGTCTGACGGTTCCTGATAGACACCAGATAAAACATAAGGTATTATCTCTTAGGATAGGACAAAGAATGTTCACCTCCTTGGGAAGTCACTTCTGTGACTGATACCTGCAATAAAGTCAATTAGTCCATTCGACAGGGTTTTATGTTTTAGCTGGTTGGGAGCCTGAAGGCCATACCCGAATAACACGCTAGGTTGTGTACCTGCCAGATTGGAAATGGATTCCTATCAGAAAGGGGCTATTGCTCATGTCAAACAAAGTTATTTTTAATCTTGATGAACTATTCATCTCTGTTGGTATTGATGTCGGTGCTGATTTCTCATGGATGTCTATAGCACTTCCAAACCAACAATTCGTAGGAAAACCTTACAAAATCCTACATAACAGTATTGATTCCCTTACAACCGCTGTTTCTAAAATAAAAGAAGCAGAAGAGTTGTATTCTTTGGAAAGTCGCATTTTCCTCGAATCCACGGGAATTTATCATTACCCACTCTTCTGCTATCTTCGTGATAAGGGTTTTAACTGCTCGGTTATTAATCCTATCATCACTAAGAATAGCACAAATATCAACATACGAAAAGTACATAATGATCGTTTTGATTCTAAAAAAGCTGCTTTGGTTGGTTTGAAACCTGATTTAAAGGTTTCACTTATGCCTTCAGATCTTGCTCTAAACTGCCGTAACCTATGCCGTGAATACTACGATTTAATGGATAATCGCAGTGCCTATGTGAATAAGCTTCAGGGTGAATTACGCATGGCGTTTCCACAGTATCTTGGCATCTTTTCCAAGGTTACTATCAACACTTCTCTTACATTATTGGAGACTTATACCTCTCCATCAGCTTTTCTTAAAGCAGACAAGCAAGAGATTATTGATATCATCAAATCCACAGCTCGATTTGGGCTTACATATGCTCAAAATAAGTATAATGCCATAATTCAGGCGGCAACTGATGCAAATCAGTTTGGTTACATCATAGACAGCAATATCAAGCGTATTCGCCTTTATATCAGCTTCATACGTAAATATGATGAAGAAATCA
>ENA-OPCM01000352-OPCM01000352.1-human-gut-metagenome-genome-assembly--contig:-NODE-352-length-35529-cov-6.426256_pt1 | contig 35529 bp, 32 predicted proteins | sample MGYA00241252_ERZ501484 | MGnify/ENA primary metagenome ERZ501484 (study PRJEB25962, sample SAMEA2042583) | human gut metagenome | biome: human gut; feature: human-associated habitat; material: faeces...
TCCCCCGAAGGGGAGGGACAGATGGTCTTTGTTCGTCTCAAACAAATGGACAAGCAGGATTCTGCTTAAGCCCAGACGGAGTTTGCCATATCGGGGACAAATGGGCAACATCCGTGCAGCTACCATGCCCAAGTGGGGCAACGTGCTTGCCCATGTTGGGCAACGTGCTTACCCCAAGTGGGCAAGCTGCTTACCCCGGATGGGCAGATTTACTGTCAGAGGTCTGCCCAATAAGCTAACACCAAACGGTCATTCGGCAGTTCAATGTAATATTCTATAACTACTTGCTGCCTTTTGCTTTTCCTTTCATCAGCCAACCATCCAGACAATCGCCTGACAATCGCAAGACAGTCAACTACCTGTTTGTCAGGATATTACGGCAAAAAACCAGACAATCTGACAGTTTTTGAGAAATTCCTGTTTTTACTGAAAATCAGCGTATATGTGCATCTTTTACTCATATCTGCCACTGCAAATCAATATTATTTCTATCCGCCCATCATTTTTTCTCCAGCTATGTCATCTTTTGGCACCCATAACCTATACCTTTGCCGTCGCGACACCAAACAGCACCACCATGACAATAAAACCCATATTACGCAAGATACTCATAATAGTGATAAAACTCCTTTGCCTCTTTATCATGACAGCAATCACAAACGTATGCTACTTCGAAATCGGACATGACAAAGGATGGCCACGAGCCGACATCATGTACTCCCACTACCACAAGACCGTTGCCGGCATCATAGCCCACATCCCCACCCCTGCCAATACGATAGTCAATGGCTTCGACGACATCAGTGACAAGATGAGACTCATCACGCAGCGACAAGAGTACCGGAAACCAGAAAAAGAGGAGCCACCCAAGATTTTTCAATGGAAAGACGAGGATTATCCGAAACTTTTACTACATTTGCAAATGGAAGGGCAGCAACAGCGTTAGGCACAAAATCCTGAAGCTGGCAGCCCCGGAAATGACGCAAGAAATCTTGTGGACGCGAACAAGCAAATAAGGGTGTACCAATAACTTGTGTGCACCGTGAAGGTTCTGTAAGTTGAAATCTGGTAAATTTGAACTGAAGTAGAAAAGAACTGGAATTTGTTTGAGCGAGTCTGCACCATGATATGGTGTAGGCTCCTCTTTCATATCCTCTTTTCTACGGGTTTTACCAGAGCCTAACTTACAAGGGAATATCGAGAGAAGGAGTCTACGCCTTTCTTTTCTCCTATGAACCATTATGAACTTGTACGGGTCAAGGCATCTGATTATCTTTGCATACAGTATATAATAATCGTACCTCGTCCCACAACATCGATACGTCAAACAACTTAAAACTTACAGCCTATGAGTAAAGTTTTTCAAGTAAGGCCGAAGCGCATCAAGCGTTCCAACGGCACCGTACTAACCCCCGATATGGTAGTGACGGTAACCACTCAGCAGCACACCACCACCCCATTCTACAACGGCGCCAAAGAGCTTCAAGAAGTCTACATGCGCATCTACGCCTTCGACTACAAAAAAGCATGCTGCAACCAAAATGATTTTGAATTTAAGAAGTTGGACTAATTTTTTCATTCTTATAACTTATGTTTCACTAAACTCAAGCATAATAATGACAAAACATAAAAGTAAAAAATAATTGAATTGGCTAAAATAGTATACCCCAAGACAACAAAACCAGAGAATTTATCGTATATGGATTTGGTGCCTTCTATATATTTTCACTTTTTCAATAAGTTTTACAGAAAAAAAAAACAAAACAATTTAATATTTTCACTATGGTAAATTATTCCATTACATTCACAAAGAATTACTTTTGGTTAAAAATAGCCACGGCCTTTCTGCTGACATTTTCTTTAGTCAGCGACATGAAGGCTACAACATGTCTTTCTCCTACTCTTCCAGAAACAATGGCAATGCCTAATGGAGAAACTATTTTAACTAGCATTTACAATAACAGTAAAGCTCAAGTCAACAATCAATTTATACCAGAATGTAATATAATAAATAATCCCCAAGCAAACGAAGTTGCTGAAAAATACAATCCAAACGAAGATATGATCATTATATCATGGGGAATAGGAAACAATTATAAAGAAGCTTGTAATAATGCAAAGGACAACGCTATTAATCAGGCAATAAGTTTTTGTGGAAGTGGGACAAAGGCCAATTGCCAGATAAAAGGCGGCAACTATATATTCAAGTTTATACAAAGCGACGGCAGCACTAAGGTTGCCATAAAATTCACAATTAAAGTACCAATGCTGAATGGTGAGAATAACAGCAGTGGTGCAACAGCTTCATTTGTAGGTTCAAAGTTTAGCGCAAAGGAAAAAATGATGGAAAAGAACAAAGCGATGGAGATGGAAATTCTGAATGAAGTACTGCGTCAAGTAAAGAATATGTTGCCTGGAATGTATACTCGTAGCCTCTCTGTATCAGAACCTAAAAACATGACAAAAGAAGCTCTCGATGAAAGGCTAGAGACAGCAAGCGGAATGAACAGCTTTCAATATGAGAGCCCTTTTGCTGCAGGTGTAGCTTATGATCGCGACAACGGGCGACCAGCAAAACCTTTGAGACATAGCACACAATGGAAAGCAATATACAATAGTGTTAACACATGGATGAATACAGCAAATACGTCATCGCTCGTCAAATTCCACATAAAGTATATATATACCCATTCAAACGACAACGACGTCAATTTAATGGTGGTGAGTGCATTGAAAGGTATGTCTCTGGGGAAAGAAGAAATAAAAGAATACGATAAGGCCAATAAATACAAGACACGATTTACATATTATATCAATTCACGAGATAACGCATGGACCAGTTTCCTTCGATCGTCAGACAAGGAATATCTCGAATGGGTAAAACGCTACGTGAACATACTGTATGATTATTATCTCAACTTTGACATAGTAGACAACTTAGGCGGAAAGTCACATATAAGCAATGAATATAATGCCAAGGTCCATAAAATGTATCCAGTGGGGTCTTTCAAAGAGCCATCATTTAGCGACAGAAAAGACATCTTTGTGGTTCCACTTAAAGGCTATGGCAGCAGCAAATACGATAAAATATACAATCCTGCATCCTATTGGGACACCTTTTATGCATATTTTTTCAAAGGCACTGGCCTATTTTCACCATACGCTGTATTATGCGACTATCTATTGGGCTATTATCCCTATTTCTATGATCAACTAGAAACGGACGATAGTTCTAATGCTCCCTATGCAGAAGGAATACCGAACGGGCTATATGAATATGGAAGTTTCGCCAATCGAAATAAATGTATAGACTTCACGGTATTCACAAATCCTGAAATCGTAATACAGTTCTTGATGCCGAATGCAAAATTAGGTAATTATACAGAATTCACCATTAAAGATAGAGCAAAATAGTATAAATGCAACTGATGGTCTAAGGATTCAAAAAAAAGAAAATGAATATAGAGAAGCATTATCAAGAGTGGAACGAGAATTTACGTCAAGAATATTGTAGTATTTTTCCGAATGCAAGTTCTATAATATGGGATGGTGTTGTAGATCCCACTTCGTATTATAATTCTCCACTTAAACTTATGTTCATCAACAAAGAATCACCTGATAAAGAATGCTACAATTTGAGTGCCGTAATTAGAGAGCAGATATTAAACAAAGAACTTCTATTTCAAGGATATGGAAACTTTAAGAAATCCATAATGCGAGAAACTGCATTATTCAAGCTCTTAGAAAAAGGCGATATAAAAAATATAACACCTAAACAAGTTGAAAGAGCTTTGGATGGCATTAATGATAGAACATTTAGTAAGCAATTTGCAGAGTGTGCAATTTGCAATATCAAGAAGTGTAATGGCAAAAAGTATTCATCCACAAAAGACTTAAGGATGTATTTAAACAAAGGCAAAAAAATATTAGAAGCTCAAATCGATTTTTTTAACCCGTCAATTATCATAGGTGGTAATGTCTGTGACAATCTTTTAGAAAGTTACTTTGAATGGGGAGAGAATCTATATGCTTATGAATGTGAAAAGAGTATCAAAATTTATCAGATTGAAGTTAACGGTAAACTATTCCCATATTTTGATTTGTATCACCCCTCAGCATTTGGCAAATACTCAATAGATAAAACTTATTGTCTAAGAATTTGGGATGCCATTCAAAAAGTAGAACAAGAGGAACCTCACTTTTGGGATAAAACACTCCATAGAAGGTGTTTTGGATGTTATGACTGATTATAGATACTGTATTTTGTCGTCCGTCTGACTTCATCATTGTCCCCATTCTAGATGCGAGAATCAGGTTAAGAAGTCTAAAAAAACACTTCTCTGATCGGCAAAAATAGTGCAAACTGAATAGTGATATACTCTGTTCAGATTGCACTACCATTATTTATTCCTGTCCAATTTGATCAACAATTTCTATACCGTACTTTTCCATATCACCAGGTGTTGTCACTTCATAATAATCTAAAGAGTCTGGTGCTGCGACATATATACGTTCTTCACCGTCAAACTTAGCAAAAACTAATGCTAGAGAAGAATCTATCGTATAGTCATAGAAAGAGGGATTGAGACTCTTGGGGATTTTGTAAAAACTATCATAATGCAGGTCTGGTATGTAATCAGCTTCTGCACAGATCTGCTCCTTGCTCATGCATCCTAAATATAAATGACCACATGTTATGGCAGCGAGGGAATTACGACAATAGTATTCGAATCCTATATTCTTTTTTTGTAGCTTGTTGTCTATCTTTTTTATTGGGCTATCGGGCGAAAGAGCATAATAGGTGCAATGTTTAAAGCTTTCAGACGAAGAGGATGGGAAGAATTCTATACTTATAGGTAAATCATTGTTGAAATCGATATAACAGACAAATGTACACACATCTGGCTTGTCTGATGTAATAGATTCATCCAATATAGCAGCCAGAAATTTTGAATTAGCTATGAATCCTTGATATAAGCTTCTTCTGAATTTTTCTTCCTTCTTGTTTTTTGCAATAAGGTTGTTGTCAAAATAGTTGTCTACATAATCATATAGGTATAGCTCTGCAGACTCATATTCTATAATGCCATCTTTTATTTGACACATATTTATCGTATATCCCCAAATTGTCTTTTTGATGATCCAATAGCTATTGCTTACTCCAGATTTGTCCAAACACCAATATCCTGATATTTTTGGAAATGATTGGGATTTTCTTAGCGCTATTGTAGCAACTCTTGATTTGTCAGAATGTTCATTGACATCTATTTGATAAAGGACGGATGAGACATGCCAATATAATACAATTCTATTTAAAGCAGGAATAGCATATTCTTCGTTTGTATCTTTAACTTTTGGAGCCTCAATCATTGTCCGTTCCATTATAATTAGCGGAGTTAATTCATCATATTCCAAATGTTTAGCATAGTCCTTAAGGAAATTATACATTGTATTGAAATCCTTTTCAATGCTACTCTTTGACTTGATAATTTCCTTTTCATGTTCAGAACTAAGATCACCAGCCGTGTTAAAAGTCGGGAAAACGTTAAGTGCTAGCATAAGAAGAATGGGGACATCAATTCTCATGGTGTCCTCCTCCTCATTATAGATTTCACCCATTATTTTCTTCTCTTTGTTAGACAGACCTTCATTGATACAATTATCTTTGTAAATCATGTCCAAGAAGGCGAATAGATGTTTATATAAAATCATCTTTATTGACGTTCTTAATATATTTAGAGCGTTTTAACGTTTTATAAAAATCTGAGGCCTGTTGGTATCGGTATATAAAGTCCTCAAGATCTATACTGTTGTCACACATAAAGTTCACCTCTTCACTCAACCCATTGAAAATGCATTTAGCCAAGAATGGTCTAGTAATAATATCACTGATTTTTTTTGAGGTCAAAGAAGAATAGCCTATATGCTCGGCTATGTATTTCTTTGTCGAGAATAACAGACGTGAGTCAATGACTGACTTCAATAGAAAATAATAGTCAGTAGGGTCGTACTCTTGTATTGTTCTCATAATTTTCGCTTGTTGAATCGAACTATACTTCGATTTGATCGTAATATTGATTTTTCAGTACAAAGATATGTATTTTTTATTAGAATAGCATCTGCAAACGACATAAATTTGCATCATAAAAATTAACGAAGTGGTTCTTCGATCAACCATATGGGCATCTTAGAGGATTTACTTCAAAGTATTAACTTAAATTCATTTGGATATGGAAAAGAATAACTTTTCTAAAGAAACCAATGACCAGATAGGCAAGGCCATTGTTGTGTGTATTGGAACTATAGCAGCAGCATTACTGAAAGAATTACTACAGAAGGGTTCCAATAAATAAAACTGCTGATTTTGCTTAGTCCAACCTCTTTATCGAGGTTGGCTGAGCTTACAAATCAGTCCTTAGTAAGGAGTGATAAAAGAAATTGCATTGTATGGCAATATAATTAAAATTCAAAAATGATGATAATATGAAAATTATTACAACTGGAGAACTGGAAATAGCTAACATGTTTCTTGAGGACATAGCTCAAGGTAATTGGAGTATAAAACTTGACAAGACTGACTTTGAAACGGCACCCTGCGGCAGCAAACCGATATTATCCGTAAAGGCGGAAGACGACAAAAGTATAGGAGAACTGTCAACAATCGCTTTCGACGAGATAAAGAAGACGGGCTGCAAGCCTACATACTTCATCGTGATACTCTCGTATAGACAAGGTGATGAACTCATGATGCAAGATTTGTCAGAGTTCAACGATTGTGCTTCCACGTACATCGACAAGAAGACTGATTTTAAGTGGGGTGTACAGTCGCTAAACGATATGCCATGTAAGCGCAGAATTACAATTATCGTATTCGCTCAAGACAAACAGGCTGAAGATAAAGAGAAGAGTCCAAGACAGGAAAGCCTATGGAAAAAGTGGTCAGGAAAGCTATCTGTACACAACAAAATGAAAACAACAGACATTTTATTGACGTCGATTTGTCTTGAGATTATTACTGTAATAGATCTCATGCACGTTGAAAGGAATCGTATATATCGTTGCGATTACAGCATGAGAGAATTGAGACTAATGTGAAGCATTATTCCCTGGAATAACAATTTTTAAATAAAAAACACAATGAGCGACAGCAGAACTATTTTTGATCTCTCAGAAGAAGAGTATGAGGATTATGAAAAGAATCCAGAAAAATGGGAAGAGGTAACCGACAACACAAATGAGGATGCCATAGGAATGATGTTCCCAGATGGCATGGATGACGAATAACAAACGTTGCTTGCCCCTCATATAATGGTGGGGCAAGCATTGAAAAAGCCATTATGAATTAACAACATTTAGCAACTATTATATATACATTATGGATGTAACTATCAGACACTTTAAGGCTAAAGTGACAGAAAACAAGGAGTTTGCAAGCGGTCACATTTTACGTTATTTAGATTTAGACAATTGTACCGAAGGGACATTACCAGAATGGTGCATTACAAGTTTCGTAATATTACCAAAAGAATTGGTTGACAATCAGGGGCATGTATTGGTTGGATCTGTCCTTGATTTTCGTGAAATGGCTAATGGCAAAATATATCCTGGTACAATCTATGAACGTAGGAGAATTCCATTACAGAAACCATTGCCCAAGAGAATGAACAAGGAGAGTCTTTATGAGAACGCGCTGTTGTATCAAGAGAAGACTCTTGATGACTTGTGGGCTATGTTTGCTGACAAAACTTCTAAAGGAGAAATAGCTAAGAATACATTATTGCACGCTTTTGAAATCAAAGGCATAGCAAATGCTAAGGAACAATATGATTTCTTATGTTCTTTACTGAATATGGATTTCATTGAACTAGGGCTACAAGAAAGTCATAGTCGTGAGTTTAAGAGCTCTTTTTTACATAGTGCTAATCCACAGCGTACAGAACGGTCTTATCAGTACCAGCAGATATTTAGAGAGATTGCGGCATTTGCCAACAGTCATAAAGCTGGTAATGTTTTCGTGGGAATAGCTAATGACGGGTCGATTTGTGGCGTTGAAAAAGAACTGTTGAATGAAGCACCTTTCCCCAATCGTGCTGATTTTCAGAAAGACTTTTGTAATCAGATGAACCAATCGATTGGTAACTATTCGTTTGTATCGTCAGTGGAGATAAAATGGTATAAAACACCCGACAACAAATTGTTCTGCCGAATTTCTGTACCCAAATGGGATGGTGGAATTATATTGTTGAATGGTTGTGAACTATATGTTAGAGATGATGCAGGTAAAAAACAGTTGAAGGACAATGATTTTATCGAATACATCTTATCACATAGTGGAAACAAGCAGGTTCAATCTCTTAATGAAACTGTAGCTTAATGTAAATTACATAATAAAGAATGTAGAAGAGATACTTATATGAATATCGGATTTACTAAATAGATAAAAATTAAAAAAATCAATTATGAAAAGAAACGATCTAAACCCTAAAAATCTTTCTCAAAATGAGGCAGATACAATTGTTGATTTCGTAAAAAAAGTGTTAGATATCATTGTGAATAAGACAGGGGGCAAACCTTCTTTTGGAGGTAAGAAGTAGTGACCTGTTGCTTGATGATGTCTCATGGATAATTATGAAGTGTAGGATTATCAAAGTAGATAAAAAACATTAATAGAACTTCCGGGAAGGTTGTTCTCCTTAAAGTATGACAGGATGCAGTAGACACTGCATCCTGTCATACTTTAAGAATTGTATATTGCTGATTTTATGAAGGTTAAACCATATTAAAGCAATAATAAAAAGATTGCTATTACTAAAAAAGAACAGTAACTTTGCAACCAAATAAAAAAATAAAAAAAAAATGAATACAAGAGATTTAGAACTCAAAGAAAATTTCATACCATTATATTCTGAGTTGTTACAGAATGTGGCAAGTTTTAATTATGAGAAGTGTACATTCTTTCCTCAATGGGGTGAAAATTATCCCTTGGGGAAAGAACGATGTGGAATAATGGTGATGGGAAGAGCTTGCAATGGATGGCATTCAACGTCACAGGATATCGAAACCCTTTTCGGCAATAAAAAAGAATCTATATTTAATAGAAAAGACCAAATGAGATGGGTGGATGATTATGCAGGAAGTCAAAGCAACTACAATACTAACAAATCCGCATTCTGGAGAGTAACAAAACATATTGCACAGTGTTTTTATCCTGATAAATGGTATTCGCATATAGCTTGGAGTAATGTTTGCAAGGTATCACCTGAAAAAGGAGGAAATCCTAATGATAAACTTTATTATGCGCAGTTAGAAAGTAGCCAAAAGATTTTTGAATCAGAAATAAGGCTATTCTCACCCCAATTTATAATAATGTTCACTGGCAACAGTTGGGCTGATGATTTTCTTATGTATCTGAACGGGAATCATAAACCGACAAGTATAAAACAATTGAGCTGGGACAAATATCAATGTAATGTCTATAAGATTAAAGGTACATACATTATTGTGACAGAGCACCCTCAAGGGAAGAAAGAAAAAATACATGCTAAATGCATTACAGATTTTATAAATGATACCATTAATAACGATATGCACTGAAAAAATAGAAAGGACAAGGAACTGTAGGTTTGGCAATGAAATAGTAACTTCACCTTTTTAGACAGATAAAACAGTTGGGTGAGATTATAAACATAAAGCAGTTGTTTGATCTTCCTAGTAGGGTGTTCAAAATAGAATTTTCAGATGTTACTATATGTTGCTGTTTCTCTACCATAGCAAAGAAGATATATGTGGCTATCATAGACATTATGCTAAAAAACTTTGTTGAAGTAATCTGCAATACGGAAAAAATCAGTAACTTTGTTCTCGGTGACTATAGCGATTAATACTTACAAGCTTTTGATATTTAAAAATTTAAAACAGCAATAGTATTCGTGAGGAAATAAAAACAGGTCACTTATTTTTCATCGACCCCACGTCGTACTAGTCAAAGAAACCACAGATGGATGAACAGGCAAAGAAATATATAGACAGTCAGTCATCGAGCTTCTATAATACATTGCTGAAAAGATGTATGGGGAGAGGGCATAAAAAGACGAAGTATCTTTTCAATCCTCGGATAACCGAGGAATGGAGAGAAGGAGGGACTTTGGTAGTTGGCATCAATCACTGGTGTAAGCAAGAGGTGTGTGAGCATTATGCAGACTGTGTTCTGAACAGCAACAGCAGGAAGTATGACAAAATATGCCAATGGGCAGTCAGTGAAGTGGATGATACGACAGGGTATGACTTGCGGTATACCACTTACGAAGCCTTCAATTGCTATTTTAGTGGTTTTATGGGTTATGAGTCTTTCAAGGAATTCCTTCTCTATATAACCGGGACACAAGACTGTATGGAACCTGAGGAGCAGAAAAGATATTGGAATAATCTTGCGTTCTATAATTATATACAGCATTTCACGAAAATGAGTCTTACCCATACAAGTATGTATGGCGTTAAAGAAGCATTGGCGGTAAGGGAGGATGAAGACTTCTGTGCTTTTTTGGATGTTCTGCACGACCTGAAGCCTAAGCTCGTTATAGTATGGCATAAGGAAATAAAGAACCTTCTGCTACGGAAGATAAAAGAAGGAAAATTTCCTGCGGGGAGAAGCCTGCAGTTGGTTGATGATTTAGGTATCCCGACAAGGAGTATGTTCAGATTTGTGTATCAGGAAAAGGATTCACAAACGTCAGAAGCGTCAATCGAGCAGCTGATAAACACTATGGAACAGAAGTATGGACGATTGGCTGGTTTCTCGACAGAACAAATCGTCTTGAGACTACTGAGATGGAGTATGTTCAAAACTGAAGAAGACTTGACTTTGCTGACCCAACTGTCTGTCCGTGCAGATGACTTGAAGAATATGCTGGAGCTTGTTGAGGGTTTTGTCTGGAATCCGGATGTGCTTGACTGCCTGGTTCGTCGGATACAGGAGCATCTGGGTATTGCAGCAGTCTTGGAGAATGTGCCTTATAAGATTCTGCATTATAAGGAAAATGACATCGTATATTCCAATGTGCTGCTACAGCCGAAGGTCAAGATGCAGGTGCGTCCTCTTGTTGGCGTTTATCCGCAAGACTGCTCCCATTATTCCTTGAAGAAATATGAGGAGAAGGATCTGTTGGCACTGACGGGGCTTTCTTTCGATGGGCTCCGCAGCAAAATGTATATTGAAGAAAGCGTTGTGGCACAAGGCTTTATCATTTATATAGACGAGGAGCATCCTGCTTCAGAGGCTTTCTTCAAGCACCTCTTTGAGGGGAAGTATGAGAAAGAGGGCTTTTCTATGATAATGATGAAATGCTGTCAGGAAAATGATAACAGATACCTTGATATTTTTAAAGCGTCGAACAGGCTGCACACCATAAAATCGATGGCAATAGGAAATGATGCCTTCCTATATATAAAGCTGTTCAACAAGTCTATAGACAACAACCAAGTTATAATCGAGGATAAAGAGCATCGCATATATAACAGCAGACTGAATAGTCTACTTCCCTTAAAACTTAATGACAGCAGTTCTGACAAAATTGAATTGGAGCGTAAGGATACCGTGACGGGAAACCAGAAGGCTGCTATGGAGAAACAAATCAAGCAACTGGTAAAAGAAAAGATAGAAGCAGATGACAGAACTATAAATCGTCTGACAATGGTCATATATTTTGCATATAGAAGCGGTTTGCTGTCAATAGAACCCAACAAAACGATAGCCTATAAGAAAAGCTTTGGTCCTAAGGCATGCTACAATCTTTTCTGTCGTGGAGTATATGATGATAAGGTCTTGAGTGAATATAAAGGAAAGAGAGAGGATGTCATAAAGAGTATCTTCGATCATTCGTATGTTACTAAAGTGTCTTGTTCTAAGACCGAAGCAGACTTAGAGGAAAAAGGCTTGAAGAATCAGGTCGAAATAATCGAATTATGCCTCAATTCAAAGAAAAAGGCAGATTTTGAATTCCTTCTAGAAAAGAAGCAAGTAGAATCTAATCGTATGTAATTGAATATCAACAATTAATAAGATATTCGGATAAAATAAGCGTGGCAAGTTTTTTTGGATTTGCCACGCTTATTTTATTCTTTATACTTTTGCACCAGAAAGAAAGAACGAAGTGACGACTCTAATAGGACAGCAATATCCACATGAGAGTTTCACTTTAAGTAAATAACAATAATAAAAGAACAAAGAAATCATGACATAACAAATAAATCAATAGCAAATGAGACTCTTCACACCTTGCAAATGTGGAAATTTGATTAGGGGCGATACTGAAGAAGATTAGTTTGTAAGTCAGATACATAATGATATTAGGCTTCCTACTATCTTGATAGTTTCCCCCGGGTCTTTTCCACAACCAGCAAGGAACTAAAAGGGTAGTTGGAAGCCTACCTGTATTTATACCAAATGGTTTCCGAAGGTAATCAACAAATAAAAACAAAAGATTATGATACAAATAATCCAGAAAGAACAAGAGATCGCAAATATGTTTCTTGAAGACACAGCTCAAGGCGATTGGGTCATCAAGCTTGGCAAAGCCGACTTTGAAAAGGTATCCATCGGCAGAAAACCGATAATTGCCGTAAAGGCGGAAGACGACAAAAGCATAGGAGAACTGTCAGAAATCGCTTTCGACGAGATAAAGAAGACGGGCTGCAAGCCTGCATACTTCATCGTGATACTCTCGTACAGACAAGACGAAGAACTCATGATGCAGGAATTGTCAGGGTTCAACGATTGTGTTTCCACCTATATCGACAAGGATACTGATTTAAAATGGAGTGTACAGTCGCTAAACGACATGCCATTCAAACGCAGAATCACAATTATCGCATTCGCGCAAGACCAACTGGCAGAGGATAAAGAGAAGAACCCGAAAGAGGAAAACTATTGGAGAAAGTTGTCAAGAGAGATATCCGAACGCAACAAAGCGAAAAGGGCGGAGAATCACACGACATCCAGTTGCCCTGATATCAATTCAGATTTTACTAACAATCAAAATAACGACTAATATGGTTACCGTAAGAAACAAACAAGAGTTAGAGGTGGCGTTGAAGAACAAGGCTGATTCAATAAGAATCGAAGGTCCATACGCCAAAACATTTGCAAGAGCTATCCGTTCAAAAAGAAAGAAAGCCAAGGCAGCAATTGGATTAGGAGCTTTAGCCTTGACAGGCGGTATAGCCGCTGCCCCGTTTACTGGTGGCACTTCTTTAGCAGGGAGTGTTATGGGAGCAACAGCTATGGGACTTACTATTGGTACAGCAACCATAAGTGCTGGAGAATTGGCAATGATCCTTGGTTTCGCGGCCTACGCTCTCTACAGGAAATATACTATAAAAATTGAAAAAGGGGATAAATCTATAGAAATGAGTCCCTCTAGATAATAACAATAAAAAAATATTTATGAAGAAAAAAAACAATAATCTTTCTCAAAATGAGGCAGATACGTTTCTAACTTATGCCAAAAAAGTGTTGGATCTCATTGTGGTCATGACTGGCGGAAAACCTTCTTTTGGGGGTAAGAAGTAATCAAGAAAGGGTATGCAATGAAAATCAAAAAGAACAAGAAGTTGTCAGGTTGCCTCGTTAGTGAGGCAACTTGCAGGAAACGGTTTGGCAAGGAAATAGCAGCTTCGCTTTTTAAACTGATAAAACAGTTGGGTAAGATTGTAAACATGAAGCAGCTGTTTGAACTTCCTGGACATTTCCATAGACTAAATTATCTGCCTGTAGGTGGTATCTATGCAGTTACGCTTAAGCATCCTTTCAGATGTATTATGCGACTGGATATTGCAGCTTCAACCATTACTATAGAAGATATTTGTGACTATCATGGACATTATGGAAAATTATTCAGGAAATGAAATCGCTTATCTAAAATGGAGGCTATTATGAACGAAAAAGACATGAAAATCTTAGACAATCTAAGGCGGCGTGGCAGGATTTTCAGGAATTCCTGTTTTTAAGTCTGCCGACACTGTTGATAAGAATATATACTAATTCTCGAAGAGTATATAGGTATGGCTTCTGCGCCATACCTATATATATAACATTAATAACACATAAATCGTATCATACGATGGATAGAGGAATATATAAATATAAATGTAGTGATTGTGGACATGAATTCATTGGAATTGACATGGAGTTGAATTGTACGTCGGCATCGGTTCCTGTGAAATGTCCAAAGTGTGGCAGTTTGAACACTCGTATTTCTGGATTGTTATTGTTTGATCTACTCAAGGGGGGATGCAAAGAATTCATCCGAAACTTATGGAAAAAACAAAAAAAGTAAACAAAACAACTAAATAACCGAGATAATATGAAACTATCAATTACTTATGCTGAGCTGCAGGATTATGTGGCTGATCATTTTCACAAGACTGTGAATGTGGGGTATGTGGATGGAGATACGATGACGGTCTCTGTTCCGATAAAGGTGTTGGGCTTTACAAAGTCTATAAGCATAAATCTTATTGTAAAGAAGATTGAGGGCACCGACTTGTTCTTGTCGTATGACGGCAAGATGGGTATCGGCCTGCTTGTGTCGCCAGCCATCTCTTATACTAAGAAGCTTGTGCCGGAGAAAGCAGGCTTTGTAGAACAGATGCCTGGCAACATAGTTAAACTTCGTCTTGACGATATCGACAAGCTGCAGAAGGTGTTTGAAAAGGTGGCGCTGAAGGGCATCCGCTTTACTCCAGAGAGCATCGAAGCAGACATCGCTCTGCTGTAATACCGTTTTGGTTTGTTTTAATTAATCAACTTGTGGCAGATAGCTGATATAGACTTATATATAAAAAGTCCACGTAACCCATCTTATAATGAAGTAAATTGCCCATATTTGCATATTATAATTAATATTAAGGCAATGACAAAAAAGGAACGACTATTGGTTTTTGCAGATTTTAACTGGCTCGAAAAGCCTGAACTGGTAGGAGAATTGTGTTATGAGAAACTGCGCGGTTCAGACAGCTATGCCTTTAAGTTTGATGAGAATTGGCTTAATGGCTATTCAAATTCCGAATAGAGAGATGGATATATTTAAGGATAGATTTGGTTACTGTATTTAGAGCCTTATAACTAACCATAACTTACTATGACTAACTAACCATAAAGTATTGATTTTCAATATTCTTTGATTTTTAACACTTTCTGAGTGCTTTTTGGCAGTTCCCGATTTTCCACATATTTTTGCAGCGTATTTCTACCGTGGAGAATTTGCGGAGCTTTTATTTTGTCATATCGTGAACGTAGTTGACAAGGGTTTACAAGTGGTTACGATGAAGGACAGATTTGAAGCTGATAGGAAAAAAGCGTTATATCGTGGACTTGGTTGACAAAGGTTGTCAATGGTTCACTTCCGTTTACTCCATCGGTGGAATACTCAAAGTATGTAGAACATAGCAATATCAAAGAGTATGAGACCGACAAGAAAATGTGAATTTTGTGGCAAGACATTCGTGCCAAGAAGCGGTATGCAGAAATACTGTTCCGAGGAATGTCAGGCAGAGGCAAAACGTCTTAGGAAGAAAAGACAGCAGGACTTGATTAACGGTATTGAGCCTATCATGGATCTGCAACATCAGGAGTATCTTACTTTCTCAAAGGCTGCCATACTGATGGGATGCACCCGACAGTATATCTACAAACTTGTGGCTAACGGCAAGTTGAAGGCATCAAGATTGAGCAGCAGAATGGCATTCGTTAGAAAGGCTGATATAGAGAAGATGTTTGAGGGTCATCCCTACAAGCGTGTGATTCCTGCCAGCAAGAGCAAGCCCTGTCAAAAGGCAAAAGCAGAAAAACCAACACAAAACCAGGAACCAACAAAAGGGAAAGAGGAGAATGAGGTGCTTGACTATTATTCTGGTGAGGAAGTTATGTCCATTTATAAGGTCAAGAAGTCTTGGCTCTATACATCCGCCAAGCGCAACCAGATACCGATGTGCCGTATCGCTGGCAAGAACTATTACAGCAAGCGTCATATTGACGAGTTCTTCGGTACAGCCGTTGACATACACTGCATCACCGAGTGGGTGACTGCTGATGATGTAGAGGAAGCCTTTAGCATGAGCAAGTCAGCACTTAGGGCATACACCTACCGTCATAAGATACCGACCAAACGTGAGTATGGTCGTACCTATTATTCCAAGGAACATCTTGAAGAACTGCGCAGGACTGACCTCATGAACGATGACAACTATTATACCACCGAACAGGTGCAACAGTTGTATGGTCTGACAAGTGCCAACATCTGCCATATCGTGAGAGTTCACCATATCAGTAAGGTAAAAGTGGGTGTAAAGAACCTGCTTTTGAAGACGGATGTGGAACGTGCAATGGCAGAAAGGGCAGCAAAAGGACTGTGATTTCAAATGATTTCAGCATTATCCATCAGTTACTATGAATAATTGGAGTCACGGATGCATCATTTTATTCCTTTGCAGCCGTGAAGAGACACTTCACCACGAATAATCATCAATAATACATATCAGTTATGAGCAACATTTGCAAGACCGTATCATTGCGTACACGCAAAATCAAGGACGGACACATGCTGTCCTATTATCTTGACTATTATCCTGGCTATCGTGACGAGAGCACGATGAAAGTCATCCGCCATGAATCGCTTGGCATCTATATCTATGCCAAGCCGAAGAACCAGATAGAACAGAAGTACAACCTCAACCTTACGGCAAGAGCCGAGGCGATACGCTGCCGTCGCTTCGAGTCTATTGTCAACGAGCGTTACGACTTCTTCGACAAGGAGAAAATGAAGGGAGATTTCCTTGCCTACTTCAAGAAACTGGCGGACAAGAAGAACTCCAAGTGGCAGCACGTCTATATGCACTTTCGTACCTTCACGCAAGGCAAGTGTACCTTCGGGGAGATAAACGTGGACTTGTGCAACAGATTTCGAGAGTATCTGCTTACAGCACCACAGGGACTGCATAAGAACAGAAAACTGCATATCAATTCGGCAGCCAACTACTGGTCAACTTTCCGTGCTTCAATCCACACTGCCTATCGTGACCGCAAGATAAAGGAGAACCCGAACGGTTTCTTGGAGCGTATCGAGACAATCCCGACTGACAAGGAGCATCTTTCACAAGACGAGGTTATCCGCTTGGCATCCACACCATGCTCTGCTCCTGCCTTGAAGCGAGCCTTTCTGTTCTCTTGTCTAACGGCATTGCGAAAGAGCGACATTAAGAAACTCACTTGGGAGGAAATACAGCCATACGGCAGCGATGGTGTGATGTATGTCACCACACGAATGCAGAAAACAAAAGACATCGTGCATAACCCAATCAGTGAGGAAGCCTTGGAACTGATAGGCTATTCACCAGATAAACGAGGTAAGGTGTTCCCCGATTTCAAAGACTCCATGACACAGACACCGCTGAAAAATTGGCTGAAAGATGCAGGGATCACCAAGCATATCTCCTATCATTGCTCACGCCACAGCTTTGCCTGTCTCCAGTTGGACGCAGGAACAAGTATTGCGGTTGTGCAGCGTTATCTCGGTCACAAGAATGTGGCAACAACAGAGGTGTATGCCAAGATTTCCGATGCACAGAAGCGTGCTTCGGTTGGCTGCATTACGTTGAGAAAGTAACCTTTTGACAATAATGCATCGGAAAAGGACTGTTGGAATGATAGTGTTCCAATAGTCCTTTTCTCGTTTTGTTGGTTCTATTTGCTGTCGTGGATAGAACCAATTCGACAAATACATTCCAATTTCTGTTGATATTAAAGAGGAACTGCAAATATCCCTTTTCTTTGCCCTTACCTTTGTAGCCAGCAATAAGCAGCAACTGGCACTAACGAGAAGTTTAAAGTATGATTCAGAGTATGATATCATATTAGAACGCTAATAAAGCGTAAAAGAAAGAGTGCCAGAGAACGTAAATGCGGTTTTTACATGCTTCTGCATCTAACTTTGTGGAAGTTTTTGAACGAATAACAATAAAACGAATACAATAATGATAGAAAACAAGACAACTTCAGATTGTACCATCTACGCTTTTGTTGGTACTGCAATTCTCGCCATCTCTCTTGCCGTGGCTGTGTATGTAGGCAATGACTTTCACCAAAGTCTGTTTGTCGAGTCAATCATCTTTGTAGGGAGCAACATCCTGCTTTGGGCGATATTCATTTCCATGGTGAATTATCCCTATGAACTGATGACCATTGGTAGCAACAGCAAGACAAAGAAAAACGTTGTAGAAGCAGAGCCAGCAACAGAACAAGAACAGCCAAAGCAAACATTACCACAAACAGAGTCAGCACAATACAGTCATGAGGACTATGCCAAGTGTGTAGAGGCACAAGAAAAAGAAGCACAGGAGATAAAGGAAAAACGAACGAGGGCCGTACTTGACTATGTGCATCGTACCATGTCAAGGTTTCTGTATGAGGAAGATTTGTACAAGGTAATTGAGGCAGTCAAGGAATGGAGCAACGACACCAACTATACCCCGATAGCAATAAACCGTTTCAAGGAGACGGTTGAGAATATTCCTTTAAGACACTTCGTGTGGAATATCGCAGAACGTTTGGGTAAGCGTGATTACACAATGGCAATGCGAATATCCTTTATCAAGGCTTTGTTCCCAAAACCGTTTGAAGGCTTGGACTACAGCACATTGAAGAACCTGAAAGCACCATGCTCCAATGATGTCATTCCTATTGAAGAACCAGACAATGGTAGATATGATTTCCATGATGTTACAGAGAAAACTTCCGAATAATCCCCATTGTTAGAGTTATTCCTTCGTGAATGACAAATGACTGTCACGAACCTCAGTAACGGAAGCATCATTCTGTTCCTTTGCACCAGTTATTAACAAAGTATCAGAATGAATAAGGAATTAACTTTCAACGACCTTCCAATGGTCGTTGCCCAGCTTCGGGACGAAGTGGTGGGCATGAAGCAGATGATCATCAGTCTGCAATCACAGAACAAGCCACACAAGGCGAACACGCACATACCTATGAGTGTGGAGGAAGCATCGGCATACCTGAAAATGCCGATGGCAACTCTCTACATGAAACTTGGAAACGGCAGCATTCCTGCCACCAAGCCGGGCAAACGTTACTGCCTTTATCAGGATGAACTTGACAAGTGGCTGGAGACTAACCGCAAGAATCCTGTACCTCTCACAGCAGAGGAGGAGAATGCAGCCATTCTTGCAGGAAACAAGCGCAAGCCGAAACCCTTAAACTGGTAATGTCATGGATGCGCTTGAAATATGTAACAAGCTACGCTCGGAGGCTTCGGGCGTAGCCACTTCAGGAATTCCTCTTGACGTATTCCCCCAGAAGATGCAGCAGATGATTCTTGATTTGGCAAGGACGGAGAACTATTCCATTGATTTTACCGCTACTTCCCTTATATCCGCTATGGCAGCAGCCGTCGGCAACTCCTGCTATATCCGGATTAAAGGCAATTGGATTACTTCACCTATCCTATATGTCATTCTTGTTGGCAGACCAGGAGTCGGCAAGACTCCACCTTTGAACTTTGCCTACAAGCCGTTGCACGACATTGATACTGAAGAGCACCATAAGTTCAAGGCTCTAAAGAATGAGTATGCAGCCATTGTGGAGAGGAACAAGGGCAAAAAACGGACGGAATGGGAATCGTTACCTCCTGTACCAGTCCTGCATAAGAATATCATGAATGACTTTACGCCAGAGATTCTGATGCGCAACCACGATGCCAACCTCAGAGGTGTGGCAGTTGTGGTGGATGAGATAATGGGGCTGTTCAACACCATCAACCGATACAACAACAGTTCTTTTGTACAACAGATGCTGTCGGCTCACAATGGCTTGCCAGTAGATGTGTCTCGTTGTAATCTTGATTGTCCTTTACGCATTGACTATCCTTGCATACAGATTGTGGGAACTATCCAGACTGGTATTGTGCATGAACTTTATGATATGGGATTCAAGAAGAATGGTTTTCTTGACCGTTTCCTGATCACATACCCAAAAGGTTTGAAGATTGCTCCTTGGGTTAAGGTTCCAAAACAAGATGCTGCAATCATTGAAAGACCATTCCGTGTATGGAAAGAGATCATAGACAAGGCTGTGGCTCTTCCTTTTACGGAAGGCATCTTCAATGTTCTTGACTTCTCTGATGAAGCCATTGACATATTCTATGATTGGCAGAATGAGGATATAGAACGGCAGAATGCCATTACGGATGAAAAAATGATAGACTCGCGTGCTGCAAAAGTTCCTTTGAATACGGCTCGGCTTGCCTTGATATTCCAACTGTTCCGTTGGGCTTGTGATGAGTCTCACAAGGATTTTGTTGATGCGGAGTCCGTGAATGCAGCCATACGGATGAGCGATTACTTTGAGAAGTCATACAAAAGGATGGATGACCTCGTTTTAACCGAGGCTACCGACCCTGTGAAGAAACAGGTACTTGACTCGTTGGGAAACAAGTTCGTAACTGCTGAAGCAGTAAAGGCTGGAGCGGATTTCGGTTTTGCAAGACGTACTGTCATGTATATGCTCAAAGACTTCTGTCAGAGAAACTTTATCATCAAAGACAAGCAAGGCAATTATGAGAAAGTACAGAAGTAGAACCACCACCTTGCACCGTTTGCACTTTGCACTTCTTGCACTCTTGCACAAAAGATGCTGCATTTTGTGCCAAACAAGTGCAAAAGTGCAGAAAGTGCAAGGTGCAACAAGTGCAGAGCCTTATGAGTGAGTATAGATTCCATCTACAGAAATACAAGCTGGGCAACCGATATGCTTGCCCTCAATGTGGGCGTAAGCGTTGCTTTGCAAGATATATTGACGAGGAAGGACAGATTGTATTCCCTGACAATGTGGGGCGTTGTGACCATGAACAGAGTTGTGGCTACCATTATTCTCCGTCTGATTATTTCAAGGACAATCCCGATACCAACTGCAATGATGATTGGAGATATAAAACACCAATCAAAGAGTGCAGGAAAGAGAAAACTCTTCCAACTTTCATTGATAGCAAGCTGGTGGAGCAAACACTGCATGGCTATTCTGTCAATCCTTTGTACCGATACATTTCAACGGTCTTTGGCAAAGAGGAGACAGAACGCCTGTTTACCTTGTACAAGGTCGGAACTTCAAAGAAATGGGGTGGTTCAACTATCTTTTGGCAGATAGATGTCAATGGGAATGTGCGCACTGGCAAGATAATGAAGTATGATGACAAGACTGGACACCGCATCAAGGAACCTCACAGCTTGGTGACTTGGGTACACTCTGAACTGAAACTGCCAGACTTTACACTTCGGCAGTGCTTCTTTGGCGAACATCTGTTGACAGATAAAACCACGACCAAGACAATAGCCATCGTGGAGAGCGAAAAGACAGCCATCATTGCCACCCACTTCATATCTGATTTCGTATGGTTGGCTACAGGAGGCATGAACGGATGTTTCAATAAAGATGCAGTCGAGGTCCTAAACGGTCGGGAGGTTGTTTTGGTTCCAGACCTTGGGGCAACGGATAAGTGGAAAAGCAAACTTCCGTTGCTGCAATCAATATGCAAGCAAGTACTTGTCAGCAACATCTTGGAAGACAATGCCACCGATGAACAAAAGACCAAAGGTCTTGACATTGCCGACTTCCTGCTGATGACGGAAACACCGCAGATGGCGTTACAAAGGCTGATAAAGCAACATCTGCCACTCCAACATCTGATAGACAGTCTTGGATTGGTGTTGGTGGAAGAGTCATAGCAGAGTGGGTAAGGATCTGCGAGCACGCTTGCGTGACGGACTTTCACAAAAGTCCTAAACATAATAGGGACTTTTAGATTCACTTGCTGACGCTGTTCACTTAAAAAGTCCTTCTATTATGCTCAGGCTCCGCCCGAGACCTGTCACCAGTCATACTATAACAATGTTACAAACTCAAACAAGATTCTTATGGAAAGAAACATACCACGTGCCGCCATCCATGTAGGCACAGACAAGAAATCGTTCTCGTCCCAAGTGGGCAACGAGGCGGAACGCAGAGGTTGGGACGAGAAGCGTTACCAACTAAAAAACGCAGACATAGACAAGAACAATCATTATAACTACTCACGCAAGAGACTCAACTTTGAGATAGTCAAGGGTGGAAAGATTGTGCCTCTTGGTTCCCAGTCGGTGCCGTTGCATGAACGCTTGCAGCACAGACTTGATGAACTTGGCTTCAAGCCATATATGGATGCCAAGCGTCCCGACCAAGTTTCAAGGAACAGTCCGAACTGCACTGTCGGCATCATCTTCAGTGGTGACCATGATGTGCTTAACAGGCTTGCCTTTGGTGAACAGAAACTCAACACGTCAGATCCAAATGCTGACCACAGCAATGTGACATTACAAAAAGGCATCTATGACTGGGCATTGGACACCTACCGCTTTGCATGTGAGAAATGGGGAGAAGAGAATGTCATCGGCTTTGATGTGCATTGTGACGAGACAAGCATCCATGCCCATGTGCAGACCGTGCCTGTTGAACAAGTAAGGAAACGTGGGCGCATCGGAAGCAAGTACATTCACAAGGATAATCCAGAAAAGGTTCTATCTACAAAGGAATGGAGAGCACTTCCAAAAGAAGAACGTGACAACTTCACAAAATCGGAAGTTGCAAAGGGCGTTGTTGAAAGGGTCTCTTATGCCAAAGTGTGGGGAGAGCGAGCAAAGGATAAGTCACAGTATTTATCACAACTTCATACCGACTATTACAACAAGGTAGGGCATAAGTATGGCTTGGCAAGAGGCTTCTCCTATGATGAACTTTCAGAGGAAGAGAAACGGGGACGCAAGCACAAAAACAAGGTGGTACTTGAGGCGGAACGTCAGGCGAAAGTTGCTCTTGACAAAGTGGAGAAATATGCTGTGCTTGCAACAATCGACAAGAAGGAGCTGACCATTCCTTTTCTCAACATCAAGGTTCCTGTTCAAGAAGCGATGAATGCCGTAAAGAAAGAACTTGCCATCCCAATTCCTACTATTATCGGACAAAAGGCGTGGCGTGAGGAGCGTGTAAACAACATCAACGCAGCTATCAAAGCTCTTGTTGCAGCCATCAATGCAGAACGTGACAAACAGAATGAAGGTGTACGCAAGTCTGTCAACAAGACATACACTTACTATATGCAGAACCTCAATAAGCAGATAGAGGAGAACAAGTCGCTTCGTGCCGAGAATGATGCGCTAAGGGTAGAAAACAACAAAGTCAAACAACGCATCTCTCAACTTGACGAGAAGGCTGTGGAGCGAGTGACTACTCAACTTGTCTATGCGAAGGAAGAACTCGCCAGTGCCAAAAGTTATAATACCACACTTATGGAAATGTACAATGATTTGAAGGCTCGTTGGAATGCCATTTGGCAAGAGCCAGAAATGACTGATGCATGGAGACGAGTGGAAGCACGAAAGGAGGAAGGTGCAAAAGAAAAGGCTCGGCAAGAAGCCGAAGCTAAACGTGAAAGCATGGCTCGGCAAAATAGATACATAGGAGTGCTTGACAAGTTCATCCATGAGGGACATGAAGCTCTATCTTCCTTTGCCAAGACAGATAGAGTCAACTTCAACGAGAAAGAATCGGCTTCCATATACTATGGCATTATGGCATCTGCTGTAAAGCATAATATTGGATTGGACTCTAAAGCCTGTATAGAATCGGCAACAAAAAGGTTCTTGTCTGATATGTCTTGGCATGGTTTTACAGACTTCAAGCAGGAATGTGTCACCAGTTGGACAAAACTCTTCGCCACAAATGAAGTTCAATTCACAGACAACGCCATTGACAACTTTCTCGCTTTCGTTGACCACATGTCATGTAGCGCAGATACATACGTTTCGCTTGGTGGCTCCAATGGCTGTGCCGACCAACTTACGAATTGGGACGGAACACAAAAGGTGGGATTGGGTATATTCTATAAAGAAAAAAAGAAATCTCAATCAAGATAAAGGATTCTGTTTGTATGGATAAGTTATATACCTAAAACACGATAGACATTACGTCGGAGAATTTGGACTAAACAATACATGAAGCCTCGTTTTTTGCTAAAACAAGACTTCATGTATAACAAAGTGAAGTCTAAACCCTACAAGGACATTTGTATATTTTTAGTTGCTCATAAATTGAAATGGAAGGGCATAGAACCTGAAGTGCACAATCCTTACATTCCAATTTCTTATTTCTTGTGAAATACCAATAGCAGTCTTGTGAACCAACCCATTTATTAATAATACAAGCAAGGTCTCGATTTTGTAAAGACTCAATTTGCTGATTTACACAGTAGACCATCCCATCATAATTGATTGTTATATTGCCAAAGTATGATGTATTTATGTAATCTTTCAAATAACAGTCTTTTAGATTTTGATTGATTTTAAGAACCTCGTCTTTGGTTATAACCATTTGTGGCTGTAGGGTAACATTCTTTTCATCCAAGAATATAGGACATAATACTATATTTTCTTTTGTACCCGTAAGCTTGTCTAAATCAGAATTATTTGTTACAATATATTTTAGGATTAACCTTTCTTCTCTTAGGTTTATAATATCTAAGGGGGTAGCTGAATCGATAAGCAATTCTACCATTATTGTTCTATACTTGCGTAACATATCTTGTATATGTTGAATAGGATAAGCCAAGTAATGAACTCTAAAAACAACAAGTATGTTTCTTGTTTGGGCAAGATTTAAAATTCTTTCCAACTTATCGCATGAAATTTCTCCAGACAAGACAATTCTTTCCAGGTCAAAAGAAATAAGTTGCAGTAATATTGTGTCTATGTCAATCTCTGTATGATTAACGTTTGGATACTCTAATTGCTTATAAGCAAATGAATTGAGATTTATAGACAATGTATTATTAAGTAAAAAAGTGATAGATTTCAACATCATATTTGTATATGATGCCAAGTTGTGCCCTAAAGCTTTGTTTTCTTTATTTAAGGAGGTCATTATTTGTAATCCTCGTTTTGGGAAATAAGGCATTGACTTGTTTGGTTGTATGAAATATCCGAATCCGTTGTAGGCGATTTTTTGCAAAATAGACTTGTTGTCATCGCAATCATCTATATAACCGAACTGGTTTAATGTGTTGACGGCTTTATATGGGACGGCAATATTCCTCATATATATGCTACTAAACTTTATTGTATCATATATGAGCAATTCTTTTGATGTTGCCTTGATATAGCAATGTGGAAAAATTATGTACAGTCTGTTCATTTTATTATAATGTTTTCTTCAAGCACTTCTATTATGTCAGGATGGGATTCTATGTATGATACAGCATCTGACAATAGTTTTGCGAATTTACTTTTTGAAGTAAACTCTTCACATTTACCATTGCTGTAACAAAAAGAACATTTAGTGCAACAAAATTGCATGTAGCATTTCTTGCATAAAGATGAAACTTCTGCGATTCTTTTCATAAATCCATTTGCTACCTCATTGCAATCAATATGAACACAGCCACTATTGTCAATATATCCTAACGGTGAATCCCTATTGACTTTTTCACATGGATGTATTTTTCCATTATAGCTTACGAAAAGTCGTTTTGAAAATGGAATACATGTACCAGTTGGCAAGATACTATTCTCAATACTTTCATCTACGAGTAGCTCACTCTCTTTGCTAACTGAATTATTCAACAACCTTGTAGTAAAAACCAAAATTCGATTAAAGAGTGGATTTTGAGTGATTAAACTTGGAACCAACTCTATATCCTCTGGAATTTCAAATGTTTTAAGCATAGATAGAATTCTGTTTCCATCTTTTGCATCCTCGGTAGGAACATGAAGTGGGCTAAAATTCGGCGTTGTGTTAAATTGCATCTTAAACCAATCAACAATTCCCCTTACATCACTTTTATTTGTGAAAACCGCATTATAGCGAAATGTTGCGAACCATTCTGAATATAAATTCTCAACACACTTCAAGTTCTTCATTACGATGTCAAACGAAGGATTCCCATTAGGAGTTATTCTATAAGAGTCGTTTTCCTTGTTGCCATCAAGACTAATTAGCATTTTGAATTTGTGACGTGACAAAAAATCTGCATATTTTGATAGAAGCATTGCATTTGTTGTCATTGTAAAAAACAATGAACGGTTGCGAAATTCTATACGTTCTGCATATTCTACAATTTGGCGCACTACAGCGAAATTCATCAATGGCTCACCTCCATAGAAACTGATGGCAAAAGGTTCTTTAGGTGCATTTGATAGAGGTTCTTTCTGAAAAAGAATTGCCAAATAATCAATTATGCTTTTGGCTGTTTCAAATTTCAGATTCCCCAACATACCTCTTCGGCTATCAAATGTATCATATCCTTCGCTATAGCAACAATATTCGCATCTAAGATTACAGAGTGTTGTTGTCTCAAATATGATTTGTGACAGTTTTACCAATACTCCTTGTATAGTATTCCCAGTTATATAACTATCAAATGATGAAGTATATTTATCAAGATATCCATATTGCTTTAACTGACGAAAGGTTTCGTCTCCTTCATTTCTGTCGTTTGAAATTATATCGTACACATTCTTTGATAATGGCAATATTGCCTTTTTCAAAGGACTATACAAATAATAATTTTCGTTTTGAGTTTGAAATACTATAGCTTCCATATGCGTAAAATAAGGAAAGCCAAAGTGTTAAACAATGGCTCTCCCTTAATTAGTGATTCTTTAATCAATGTTCCAACTTCCAGCAGAGGCAACATCGTCGCACATTGTAACTTCGCCTTCTCTGATGAAACACTCACAAGGACAATAACAGTTGCTAATGCGAACAACATGTTCTTTTTGTCCAACAACTCTTAATCTGTTTTTGAGTTGTTTGTTCTGCTCTTCTATAACAGACAGTTTTAAAACTCCCATAAATATTCTTTTAACCCCTTTTGTTGTGTACAAGTCAATCGCAGGGGTATTGCGTTTCGACTTGCTTGTGTATTGCTGTTAAATATTCATCCATAGGAATGTATATATCCGTGTTGGTATAAAGTGCATCAGTAAAAGTCTTTGGAAAGGCTGTATAACCGATTAATGCCCCTCGGAGCATATATCCATACTCTTTATTATCAATGCCTCTATTTTGGGCGTATCGGTCAATTTGGTCAAAACCAAAAGGTTTGATAAAGAAAGCCATCAAGGATTTCAATACAACCAAGTTGGCGGGAATGCTAAATGATGAGCATTGGTTGTGCTTGTATGACCAAAATTCCCGAAGAGTACTAAGTATTTGCTTTCCTTTTTCTGTGTTAGAGCATTCTAAGCACTTATATTTGTTGGCTGATTCAACAATAAGGTTCAATACAACTTCGTCAGACAAGCCTCTTTGTTTGCACATAAGAGCTTCATTCATTATGACATCAAGAAATACTTTTTCTTCATCAGAATTCAGTACTTCAATGCTTATAGTTAAGTTCTTTAGTGAGAAACAAGAATAATCAATGTTTCCGTTTGCCTCACCAGATACTTTTGCTTTGCCGATAAGATCATTCATAATATCACTAACACGGACAAACAAAGCTCCTAAAGTCGTATCATACATAGATGAACCAGATTCTATGTTCGTTATCTGTTGTTTTATATCTGCGATCTGCTGCTTTATGGACTTAAATTCGTAATTTTCATCTTCGTATTTTTTGATTTCTTGTTTGAGATACTTCTTACGCTCATATTCCCAAGTTCCCTTTTTGAAATATTCACGTTTTTTCCCCATTTTGATACCATTATCACGTTCTTTCTTTTTTATAGAATTAAGTTCTTCTATCCAATCAGAAATACCATCGTGACATTCCATGCTGTAAAGTTTGCTTTCTAACGCATCCTTTTGTGTTATTAAGAAATCTCTTTTGTCTGTACTATTTGCTTGTTTATTCTGAGATATTTCTTCTGCACGAGCCTTTGCCAATTTGACAATTTCAGAGAAATGTTGCATAAGAATATCAAACAAGTTTGTTCTTGTCTTAACAGTACCATTATATATCCCTTTAGCCGTTTGGATTAGAGAAATATATTTACTCTCATTTGAAACAGCGATTTCAGAAACCATAACTTGTGTATTTAATCCAGCAAATGAATTTTTTAAATCACGCAATATACACATTAGTTTTTGTTCTTGGGGATTTTTTGCAAACGCCATTGCACGAGTAAAGGCAACAATCATCCCCTTTAATCTGTCATAAATACAGTCTTGTGCAACATATTCTTGAAGTTGAAAAGATATGGCATTTGCTATTTTTCCTGTGGATATAGGCAACGCATTGCTCGTCTTTACGATAAATTCAGACTTGTACTTTTCAATACATTTTACTTCAAATAATATTTGCGACTCTGCAACAAGAGATTCCAGTAAATCTCTTGAAGAGAACAGAAAAGCAATAGCTCCCTTTTTGTAGTAGATTGTCTTATTGTATGTAAATAGAGTTTTACTATTTTTGACAGGAGCTATATTTGATTTGTCAAGAATTTCATCATTGACTTTCAAGACATAATCACCATTAATTTCCTTTGTTGACAAAATTAGATAATTAGCCCTTTCATTTGTTCCATCTAAATAACGGCTCAAATTATTTCCATATCCTCTGACTTGGTAGAAAGAGAATGGTGATATACTTTCTGAAACGAAAGATTCCAGTAAGTTCCATGAGTTTGTGCTTATATAATAAAACATAGGTCTAATTATTTTCAATTTCAACTATATTTTCCTTTGAAACATCTTTCAAAAAGGATGTTCGCTTTCCTGTATAGGAGATATACAGATTGCGTGAAGAACGAGTGCATGCCACATAAAAAGCATTTCTTTTACAAGTGTTCGCCTCATTAGCAAAAGGCACAAAGACATTATCAAATTCAGACCCTTTTGCTGCATAGTATGTCAGGATGCATGGTAGGTCATTGTTTGAAAAGTCCAATGTGTTGACAGTTCTAAACGGAACTACATTTCCAGTTCGATAATGCACTTGTGTATTTACTCCTCTTTGATTCAGAAAATCATTTACTTCACGTACATCACTCTCGTCAGGAACAAGAATTGCGACATCATCTAAATCTTCCATTTTTATTCGATTTAATATGCCTTCCAATTCTTTCTCTCTAGATGAGTATTTCGTGACAATCGGTTTGGGATAATTAGGATAGTCGCTATTGCCACCATCTTTCATGTTATTTGTCAACAAGTCCACCTTGACATCTTGAATCTGCTGAGCAACTTTAGCAATTGTCTTTGGTAGACGATAATTGTAATCCAAAGAGAGACGTTTGTAGACTAAAGTGTTAGCAATCTCATCTATTGAACTTCCTTTAAAATTCATTTGTTGCACAGAATCTCCAAATAAAGAAAGACTCTTCCCCTTATGAGGTATTATCCTTCCTTGATAGTCTGAGATGTTAAAATCTTGAGCCTCATCTATAATAAGATAATCAATTTTATCTTCTGATTGCTTATAAATTGTTCCACTTGGAATCAACTCGAACTTATTAGTATTAGTCACACTAAACCCTGATAGGTAGGGAACTTCTTTAAACCAACTAACCCTGCGTCCAAAGGCTGAGTAAAATTTGTAATCCACCCAATCTGCAAAATCTATTCCATAAGCCGTTTTGTCCTTTTCGGTACGTTCAAACTTTCTGACATTTAAATCATTTACCAGATAGAGGGTGTTCCTATTGCCTTTTTCCCAAAACACATCTCCTGTTAGGTCAAAGCCACGATGAGTCCAAGCCCATTCGTATGCAATGCGCTCTTTATCTAAACCGAGAGCCTGCATTCCATAAGCTATCATTCTTTTCAAAGCCACAGTAAAAATAACTATGGCGTAACTTCCTTTGTTCTTTGCCTGTAGTGCACGATGGATAGCAAGGTTAGTTTTTCCACTACCAGCAGCACCTTGTACAATGATATCTTCGTCTATACTTTGGACGATGATTTTTCTTTGAGAATCATCTAAGTTTGATATAAACCACTTTTCTAATCTCATGCCATTTCCATTAGAACAGCAGCTCCACTCTGTGTTGTTTGACTGATTAATGTTTTGAATACATACGAAAAAGCGCGGAGCCTGTTCTGTCACTCGTTCCACGCTATAAAGGCTCTCGCATTGCCCGACAAGTCGAAACGAGCAACGCCGAAAGCCCCACGCCAGTGTAAGTATATAGAAAGCACTCTTGACAACGAACAATAGAATCGTCCGAAGCCAATAAGGGCTGTATATAATACACCTCATGAGGCGTTCTTTGTTGCTTTGTTCTTGACTTGTCGTTGAATTTGCGAGATTCTTATAGCGTCAAAACCAAAGCGTACAAAAACGCCTTTTACCATATGTATGTCTGCCCAACCTCTGCCCATCGGGGCTTCCGGTATGGGTATAGACGTTACAAAGATAGCACTTTTACTTTGAAAACCACTTTGTTTGGTTGGTAAAGTATGATTTTAAGGTCTGATTTAACATTATTAAATATAAATATGTCAAAGAAATCCACTTCCTCGTGATTTTTCTTACTAAAAAGTTTGTATTATCAATGATTATTCGTATCTTTGCAGCGTCAGTCCTCGCCAAGCCTCTTAACAATGCTCAAATCGTGCGAGGCGTTTTTTGTTTATACACATTTGGATATGGCGAGTCTTATTCCCTTTACAAAACGGTTTGAATCTTCAGAAAATCTCGTTGATTTGCTTGAATCTCGAGGTTTACAAATTTGTGATAGAAACAAAGCCATACAATACCTTGACAATATTGGTTATTACAGATTGTCTGCTTATATGTACCCTTTGTTGAAGATGCCCAAAACTGCACATTTGTATAAGGAAGGTTCAACATTCAAAAAGGTGATGATGCTTTATCGCTTTGACAAGAAACTGAGACTGCTCATGTTCAATGAAATAGAAAAGATTGAAATTGCTATCAGACGTGCGGTGATGCAAATAACAGCAGATATGACTGGCAATCCTTTCTGGCTTACTGACTCTTCTTATTTCTTGGATAGTTCAAAGTTTAATGAAACAATGCGAGCTATATCCAAGGAATATAGCAAATCCAAGGAGGAGTTCATTCTCCATTTCAAACGAACCTACTCAGAACCTTACCCACCATCGTGGATTTTAGGAGAACTGCTTACTATTGGAAACGTCAATGCCATTTATCGCAACATTAAACAAAATCGCATACGCAAACGCATAGCAAAACGTTTTGGTTTACCTATAAATGTGTTTGAGTCATGGCTTACGGTTATTGCTGTTACTCGAAATGCCTGTGGCCATCATTCAAGAGTATGGAACAAGCAGAATGCTATTCAGCCAGCAATTCCCAATAATCCAGAAGGAGAATGGATAACACTGCCAACAGATTCCATGCGTGCTTATTTTGATCTTTGCATCATCAAGTACTTTCTTAATGTTATATCACCCAATAATGATATGCAATCCAAAATAACATGGTTGTTCATTCGGTTTCCCGCAATTGACTTAAAAGCTCTCGGCTTTCCGCAGGGATGGGAAACGGAACCGTTATGGAGGTAATAACATGTGGAATGGCTACTAATCATTCACTCCCTTACATGGTCTTCTTTGTTTCCTTTTTATCATATTACGGGGTCGGTTCAAACGACCCCATTCAATCCATATCTATGTAATTTTGGTGTAACTGAAAGTTAAATACGTTAAATATTCACCTTTTCGTATCTAATCAGAATCCATACGGTCACTTTTCTACCGTTTAGAGCGTATAATACTGATAATCAACTAATAATAGATACGGTAAATTTATTCGACTGCCTTGTCAGAGCGAACACTATATTATTTCATTACACCACGCCCGACGGACGGGACGAGATGGTGAAATTCCCGTTAGCGGGATTCTGCGAAAACTATCTGATGCAATTTGCAAAGTAGCGGCAGGAACCGTACGGTAGTATGGAACAGACGCACGTATTAGAGGTAAAGAATATTACTCCACAAAAAATGGAGTTATATATACTATATATCTTAAAAGGTTAAGGGCAGGCCGAAAAAATGTGGTTTTCCTTTGACAACGACAAGTGACAGACTAAAAACGAGGGGCTATATAATTGCCCTTTCAACAGAGTTTGTCACTTTTTCTATTTATCAAATAATCAATTAATTCACCTATTGTTTAACCAGCATTGAATTTGCCCTATTGTGTAAACCAACGTGTAAACCGCGCCGAGCAACAGCACGAAAAAGAGAAATTAATCGACAAAATTCACTACCGTAACTATCTGTTAATCAACATTGCCCTACATTTGCATTCGCAATTCGGCGCCGTAGCTTAATTGAATAGAGCATCTGACTACGGATCAGAAGGTTACAGGTTTGAGTCCTGTCGGCGTCACAAAATAATGCAGCGACCTGTTTTTCGACAGGTCGCTTTTTGTTTTCGGCTGCACGACCATAGCGCAGTTGCCGATTCTCTCTTTCTCCGCCTTGTACTCCCGCCGACTTACACCCGGGAAAATTTCCGTCCTCCCATAAAATCCATACGGAATCCGTCCGTACCGACGCCCGATCATAGCAACAACTTTGAGATTCCCGTCAGCGAAAAGCACCTGAAAACGAATCGCCAAAACATCCAAATTCTTCCCAAAAGAAGCACGAAGCCCCTCTCCAACGGCAACTCGACAATGTGCCCCCTCACCCTTCCTGCCATTTATTTTATGCAATCCAAGGTACTTACTCAACAAGCACAATGCGATTCCGGGTTCAATCGATCTAAATACACAATCCCGAAAAAAATCGAACTCGCCTTCTTTTCGAATTTATAAAATTTTACGAATAGACCACAGATTTTACAATTCAAATATTAAAATATACAATTTAACAAATCGGTAAAATTTGCAAAATCAATTCTTTTCGTATATTTGTAATAGTGCGCTCCTCTTTTACTAACTTAAAAATCATGTTATGTTGAATTTCGCCCAACTGAAGTTTCTCCTAACTGGATTAACTTTACTCACCGTACTCGCTGCGTGCAGCGATGACAACACTTCGACGGAAGCTCCTCCTGCAACCATCGAAATCGCAGAGCTCTCCCCGGAAGCAGACAACGTTTCTTTTCGATTAATTCCGACCAATGCTATCTCGATGGCTTACAAGATCGAGATCGAGGGGGGGGGATGACGCCGATTTCGTTTCGATAGAAAGCTCCGAAGAAAAAACGGTCGAAATAACCGACCTGACCCCCGAAACCTCTTATAAGCTGACGGCGATCGCCTATAACGCCGACCAGCGCCCTTCGAATCCGGCCACCGCAACATTCACGACCCCCGAAAAACCGACCACGCCGGATCCCGACAAGGCAACCATCTCCATCGAAGAGGTGAAAGCCACCTATAATTCGGTAACCTTTACCCTGAAAACCGCCAATGCAGCCCGCTTCGGCTACAAGGTCGATGTTCCCGACGGAACGGCCGAACTTACGTTCGTAAACGGCTCCGAAGGCGGCACCTATACAACCGACAACCTGGAGGCGGCGACCGACTATCAAATCACCGCCGTCGCATATGACGAAAACGGGCAGGCCGCCGATCCCGTCACCCACGCATTCAAAACCGAAGCCCTTCCGACCGGCCCCGCCGTCGTTTCGATCGAAGAGGTCGCTACGACCCACAGTTCGATCCGCTTCACCCTGAAACTCGACAATGCGGTCCGGATCGCCTACAAGGTCGATGTCCCCGACGGAACAGCCGAAATGACCGTCGTCGAAAAGCCACAGCAATCGACCTTCCTGGTCGGCAGCCTCCAGGCGGAAACCGACTACGTATTGACAGTCGTAGCCTATAACGGCAAAGACGAACCGTCCGAACCCGCCACGCATTCGTTCACGACCCCCGCCTATACCGCATTCGCACGGATCGACGCCGTGGCGACCGCACACGGAATCTATCTCAAGGCCGACGTGGACACCGGCAAATTCCCGCTCTATTTCCTGAAAATTTTCGACCCGGACCTTACGGAATCCAGCGCCGATTTCGAAGAGCATTTCAAGGTCGATTCCCGGGAGCAGTTCATCCATTACCTCGAAGTCGCCTCACTGACAGCGGGCCTCAAAACCGCCTCGTTCGAAGAGTGGAACAAAACCCTGCTTTCGACCCGGTCGCAGCAAGTCCTTCTCTACGCCGCTCCCGTTGTCCGGCAAGGGGTCGATGTCGTCTGTGAAGACTACGGCGAAATCATCGAAATTCCGCTGACGATCCCCGCCCGCGACGAACTCGGAGCAGGACAGGCCGCTGTCACGCTGGGCGAACCGCAGGTTGCGGGCAAAGAGTTGGAGATCGCCCTGACAAAACAGGACGGCGTCGTTTCCTACTATGCCGGCTATGCGACCAAGTCCGACGTCGAAGCCGCAGGCACCCCGGAACAATTCGTCCAGGCCGGACTGGATGCGAAGACCTATGACTACGACATCACGGCCGACTTCCAAGGCACCTGGAAAACAGACCGGCTTTCGCCGGGCAGCGAATATTACTTCTTCTCGTTCGCATACGATGCCGAAGGCAAGTTGGGTCCCCTGCAATACAAGGAGTTCCACACGGAAGCCGCAGGCACCGACTACGATACGTCGCTCACGGTCGATATTGCCCTGAAGACCGCATCGTTCACCTCAGCGACTTTCTCCGTCAAACGGAACGGCTTCGAAAAAGCTTATTACAACTTCATCACCAAAGCCGATTTCGACCGCAAATACGGCGGCAATGCGGATACATACGTTCAACGAGAGTTGATCGGCAAAGAGAGTGGTTATCCGATAACGCTATACAGCGACAACGACATCAACGGATCCCGTTTGGCATACGATACGCAATACGTACTGATCGCCCTGCCCGAAGCCGACAACGAAGACAGATACGGCGTTCCGACGGTGGTCGAGTTCGAAACCCTCGGCTACGAAGCTACCGGCTCTGCGACGGCGACCATCGCGGTAAATTCGATCACGGACAATTACGGCGTATCTTTCTATGCCTCGGTAACCGTAACCCCCGGAGCCGATTGCGCAGGTTACTATTACGCAATGATCGAAAAAACAGCCTACGATGCAGCAGCCAATCTCGGTGAAACGATCTGCAAACAAAACGGCGTAAAATACCGTGCCGCCACCGAAGACACGACGTTCTCCACCGACTACTATTTCGCAGAAAGCTATCTGGTCCTCATCCCGGTCGATAACAACGGGAAAATGTCGGCTCCGGTCACTTCGGAATTATTGACCACGAGCGCCAAATAAAAAGCAATCAAATAAACAAACACGCAGAACTCCCAACCTGTCCGAAACCTCGCTGCACGGGGTCCCCGTGACGAAGGGAGAGCCGGTTGGAACACGTCGCTTTCAGCGGCAAAGGCACAACCGGAACATCGAGCACATAAATTATCAAAAAAACAACCCTAAAATAATCCTATGTTTACAATCAGGGTAAGCCGCGATGATAGCGGATAAATGAAAAAGCTAT
>ENA-OPCM01000379-OPCM01000379.1-human-gut-metagenome-genome-assembly--contig:-NODE-379-length-34255-cov-4.855380_pt1 | contig 34255 bp, 34 predicted proteins | sample MGYA00241252_ERZ501484 | MGnify/ENA primary metagenome ERZ501484 (study PRJEB25962, sample SAMEA2042583) | human gut metagenome | biome: human gut; feature: human-associated habitat; material: faeces...
GCTCGGAGATACTGTATTCGTTAGAATACTTGACCGAGAACCCCGCGACTTTAGTCGTGGGAGGTTCAGAGAGAATGCAATGAAGTTATCAGTGAAGTATATGAAAAAGAATTGATGAATTACATTCAAATGGTCATGCCACAGATGCAAGGTGTAGTAATGAGCGATTATGGCAGTGGAACAATTACACCTAAAATTCGTGATTTAATTTTATCTTTAAGTAAAGAATATGATATACCATCAATAATAGATTCTCGATATGCTATTTTCAATTTTGTAGGTACTGATTATGTAAAACAAAATGATGCAGAATTAGCTAGTGCTGTAGGCTATAAAATAGATAATGAGGAAATTTTATATAAAGCGGCACAGGAATTTTTAGTAAAAATGCAAGCAAAGGGAATTTTAGTTACACGTGGCGAAAAAGGTATGACTTTATTTGAAGCAAATGGAGATGTGCATAATATCCCAGTATCTGATAAATCAGAAGTATTTGATGTATCGGGAGCAGGTGATACATGTGTTGCTACCTTTATCACAGCATTAGCTACAGGTGCGATGCCAAGTCAAGCAGCTGAACTTTCTAATTTTGCTTCTGGTATTGCTGTACGTAAAATGGGAACAGCTACAGTTTCTGATGAGGAATTAATTGCCGTATTGAAAAAATAATAATTACAGATAGGATTTTAGTGATGATTATAGATATACAAGATATTGAAAAGTTTTGTGAAATCTTGCGAAAGGGTAATAAAACTATAGCACTTACTAATGGCACTTTTGATTTAATACATGCAGGTCATGTTCGTTATTTAAATGAAGCTAGTAAATTAGCAGATTATTTAATTTTAGGGTTAAATAGTGATCAGTCTGTAAAGCAGTATAAATCAGATAAAAGACCGATTGTACCGCAAAATGAACGAGCAGAGGTTATTGATAGTTTAAAAGCTGTAGACTATGTAGTTATTTTTGATGAAACAACAGCTGATAAATTAATCAGTAAAGTAAAACCAGATATCTATGTAAAAGGTGGAGATTATACAGAAGAATCTCTTCCAGAAACAGCAACAGTAAAAAAATATGGTGGTAAGATAAAATTTATAAAAGTAGTAGAGGGGTGTTCTACTACAAATATCATACAGAGAATTTTAGAGATATATTGATAAATAAAAAACTACATCTTTAAGGTATGTATTTTAGAGATGTAGTTTTTATTTAGATAAAATAGTAAATAAGTATTTACTATTTTGTAAAATATTGGTAAAATCAAAGAATGGAAAATATATAATATTTGATAAGAATTTGATGAGGTTTTTATGAATATTTTAATTGTAAAATTAAGTGCAATAGGAGATGTAATTCATGCATTACCTGTAGCATATGTTTTGAAAAAACGATATCCTAATGCGCATATTACATGGGTTGTGGAACCTACAGCATATGAATTGGTGAAACACAATCCATATGTAGATGAAATAATTATTTTTCATAAAAAAGCATTTAAATCATTGAATGGTTTTAAAGAAAATTATCGACCATTTGCTAAGTTATTGCAAAAAAGAAAATATGATATATCTATAGATTTGCAAGGATTGTTTAAGTCAGCAGCTGTAGTATTTACTGCTAAGGCAAAGAGAAAAATAGGTTATGTAGATATGCGTGAAGGTAGCAATTTAATCAGTAAACGCATAGTAGGCAATAATAAGAATGGTCATATTGTAGATAGATATTTAGATACTGTTAAATGTTTAGATTGTGATACAGAAAATATAATATTTCCTTTAGTTAATACACAAGATGAAATTGATTTTGTAGATAATTTATTGATTAAAGAGAATATATTAAATCAAAAATTTATAATTTTTGCAGTGGGTACTAATTGGATAAATAAATCTTGGTCTGTGGAAAATTTTGCGAAATTAAGCGATTTATTAGCAGAATATAAGCTAAAAGTAGTCTTAATTGGTTTTGGAAAAGATGATGAACAAAAATCACAAGCTATTATTAAATTAGCTAGAGACAATAATATTGTAAATTTTGTGGGAAAAACGAGCTTGATGCAAACGGCTAGACTTATTAAATTATCAAAGGCTGTTGTAGGCGGAGATACAGGAAACCTTCATTTAGCAGCAGCTTTAAATATTCCTGCAATTATGCTTATGGGGCCAACAGATCCTAATAGAAATGGTCCATATAGACAAAGTGAAAATGTGATTTTAGCAGGTCATGAATGTGACGGTTGTTGGAAGCGTACTTGTGCTAAAAACATAGATTGTTTAGCAAGTATAAAACCAAATCAAGTAATAGAAAAATTAAAACGAATCGAGTTGTTAAAAGATGAGTGAAAATTATCCTATTGATTTTGTGGTCACTTGGGTTGATGGTAATGATCCAGTATGGCAAGCTGAAAAAGCAAAATATAGTCCTAGTAAAAATGCAGATAATCGCAATGTGCGTTTTTGTGATTGGGACAATATGCAATATTGGTTTAGGGCTGTAGAAAAATTTGCACCATGGGTTAACAAAATACATTTTGTAACTTATGGTCATTTGCCCAAATGGTTAAATATAAATAATCCCAAATTAAATATTGTTAAACATAGTGATTTTATACCAAAAGAATATTTACCTACATTTAGTTCACATTCTATTGAATTGAATTTACATAGGATAGAGAGTTTAGCTGAAAGATTTGTTTATTTTAATGATGATATGTTTTTAATAAGACCTGTAAAAAGAGAATTATTTTTTGCAGGTAAAAATTGTTTACCAACGGATTTTGCTATTGCTAGTACTTTGAGTGTTGCTGATAAAAGAGATACAGTACAATATGTTAAGTTTAATAATATAGTAATATTAAATACTCATTTTGATAAAAAAGAACAAATGAAAAAGTATTTTAGTAAATGGATAAATTTAGAGTATGGTTGGAATAGCTTAAGAAATTTAATATTAAGTGGAGAACATCATTTTAAATGTTTTGCAAATAATCATTTAGCTTTTTCATATTTAAAAACAACTTTTATAGATTTATGGGACAAGGAATTTGATGAGTTAGATGAAACTTGTAAGCATAAATTTAGAAATAAAACAGATGAAAATCAGTGGCTTATGCGTTACTGGCAATTAGCAAAAGGTGATTTTGAACCTATAGGAAGACATGTAAAAGGTAAGGTTTATGAAATTTATAATGGTGTAGAGCAAAACCAAGATTTATTTAAGAGTATAGAAAATCAATTGATGCCAATGATATGTATAAATGATAATGAGAATGTAGATTTTGAACCTATGAAGGAGAGAATAAAACAAGCATTTGATAAAATTTTACCTGAAAAATCTAGTTTTGAAAAATAATAAAAAATAAAGAAGTAAATTATTTAAAATTTACTTCTTTATTTTTGTTTATAGATAAAAAAATATTCTATTATCTCAATTATAGTATATTTTATAAAAATGAATTTTAGATGAAAATAAATTTAAATTTTTGTAAAGGATGGTATTGATGGTTTGTGTAGATAAACATATGCATAAGACGTATTATATTTTAATTGGTTTGATGGTTTTATTATTACCTCAAGCATTCATTTTACCAATAGAATGTAGTTATGAAAATCATTTGTTAGAAAATCTAGAAGTATTTGTATTAGGTATTGGTTTTATAAATATGTTATATAGAACTGTAAGTTTAAATAAAAATAAGTTTAATAAGTTTTATCTAGCATGTGGTATTTTTTATATTGTTATGATTGCTAGAGAATTAAGTTATGGTAGAGTATTTTATCCTATCGGTATTGATAAAAATGGTGAACAAATTTTTATGAATATCCATCAAATATGGTATGGCCCAATAGTATATCCTATAATTGCAGTACTAGTTTTAATAGCATTATTTTTAATGATACAAACTTATAAATACATAAAAAAAGAACAGATTATTTGTAGTATACCTAGATATAGCATTCGTTTATTTATAATTATGATGATATTAAGTCAGATAGTATTTGAGAAAAATTTAATTAAGTTTTTAGCAGATTATGGTCAATTATTAGAAGAATGTACAGAGATATTAGCATATTGTTCTTTAGTATGCTTTACGTATGATATATCATTTAAAAAGAAATAAAGAAGGAATATAGATGTTAAATTTTGAAATTAGATATACAAAAGCTTTAGTTATTTTGTGTATTTTAGCTGTTATTTTTATTGGGTTATCATTTGTCTTGCCTATAGAATATAGTTATGAAAATCATTTTTTAGAGAATTTAGAAGTTGTAATTTTATTTTTAGGTATTGTAATCTGTATAGGGAAAATACGAGATTTTATTTTGTATGATAGTATAAAATTTTATGTAGCTTCGATAATAATTTATATATTAATGATTGGTAGAGAATTGAGTTGGGGTCGTGTATTTTATCCTATAGGAATAGATAATAATGGAGAGCAGATTTTTATTAAAGTTCAAGATTTATGGTATAGTCCGGTAGTTTATCCTATCATTGGTATATTAACGTTAATCGCACTTATTTTATTGGGTATTTATTTTTATCAAAGTAGACAACAAAGGATTTGTTGGCATATTCCAGCAGGAGAATTTTTACTTTTTATAGTGATGAGTATATTAAGTCAATGTGTATTTGATAGAGGTCTAGTGCAATTTGGTGATTATAATCAATTATTAGAGGAAAGTTGTGAAATCATAGCATATATAGCTCTTGTTTGCTGTACATATGATATTTCCTTTAAAAGAAGATATATTCATATAAGATATTTTAGTATAAGATAATAAAAAGAGCCTCAGGAACTTATATTCTTGAGGATTTTTATTTATTTAAGTTTATTTTTTATCTGTTTAAATTGTCGTTCCCATTTTCGCATTGCAACGAAAATAATGTGAATAGAGCTTATTTTAAATTTGAATTCCCACATTTTTTGGTGTGAAGGTATAGGAATGCGTGGAAGAGCAAAAAGGTCAATATGCCAAAGTGGAACATTTTCAAAGATAGCAAAGGCCATTTTATAATTAGCTTTTTGGGCGATATCAATTACTTCTTGATTGAAAAATCCATAAGGGTAACAAAGATAATCCATAGATTTATCTAATAATTTTTCAAATTTTGTTTTGGTATCAATAATTTCTAAATTTAATTTTTCCTCATTACATTGGGTTAGGAACGGATGGTCGGCAGTATGAGGTTGGATATCTAGACCGTGATTAAGCCAAGATTTTAATTCTGCTAAATTCATGGTAGTTGTTTCTTGTTTACCGAAATTTTCCCATTTATTAGGTTTACCAATCCAATTGTAAATAGGAAAAACAACAGCAGTCATATTGTATTTTTTTAATAGCGGTAAGGCTTCAAGATAATTATCTTGATATCCATCATCAAAAGTTAGTAGAACAGGATTTTTAGGTAATTTAGCCTTATTTACGAAGTGATTATATAATTGTTCTGGTGTAATAGTATGATAGTTATGTGTGGATAAATATTCTAGTTGCTCGGCAAATTTTTCTTTAGGTAGAGCATTTCTATCACCAGGAATATCAGCTATACGATGATACATTAAAATTGGTACATAATTTTTAAATTTTAAATATAAGATAAAAAATATACATAAAATAATCAATAATAGTATAAACATAATAATTTTTCCTAACCTTAGATATAGTGTATAATAATATATTATACGAATATGAAGAAGATATTCAATAAATTTTTAAGGAAAGATTTTATGAAAAAATTTTTAGTTATTAATACATCTTTTTTTGGAGATACTTTACTTACTAATCCTTTATGTAGAAATATAAAAATATTATATCCAGATTCACATATAACTTTTATTGTTAATAAGCCATTTGTAGAAGTAGCAACCTACTGTGATGGAGTAGATGAAGTAGTAGCTTATGATAAAAAGGGTAAACATCATGGTGTAAAGGGAGCATGGAATTTTTATCAAGAATATAAAGAAAAATTTAAATTAGGCTTTGAAGCAGCTTTTGTTATCTATGGTAATGAAAGAGGTATTGTTTTAGCAAAATTATTTGGGGCTAAAAAAGTATATGCTGAAAATAAAGGTATAATAAATTTTTTATTAGATAATCCTAGAGAAATAGATTATCATGGTAAAACAAAAGTACAGACTAAAAATAGTATTTTATTAGAACAATATAGTAAAAAAGCTATAAGAGAATTACCGATGAAATTTATACCACCAGAATCATCATATGATGATATTGAAGTGTTATTAGAAGGTTTAAATATACAAGATAATAAATTAGTAGCAATATGTACTACATCTAAAAAGAAAGAAAAAGATATGCCTTTAAAAGATTGTAAAGAATTAATACAAACATTAAAAAGTAAAGGTTATACTTTATTACTATTAGGTGCAGGGAATGTAGCAAAAGAATATGGAGAAGAATTGTCTAAAATAGCTAAAGATGATTTTATAAATTTAGTAGATAAGACAACTATTGCTCAACTTGGAGCGCTACTAGCTAATTGTAAAGCTTTAATTAGTGTGGATACAGGGACTATGCATTTAGGTTTGGCAGTAGATGTACCTACAGTTTGTTTATTTTATATTCATACAAAAGCACATCTAGACGCATGGGCTCCTGAAAAATCATTATATCGTTGTGAGGTTTTAACAGAAAATATAAAGGTAGAAAATATTGTTAATTCTTTAAGAAAAATTATGGAGTAATTTTTTATGAAAAATATTTTATTATTAGTACCTCGTATGAATATAGGTGGTGCTGAATCATATGTAGCATTAGTAGCTCGTAGTTTAAAATCATTAGGCTACAATGTATTTATTGCTTCTGCTGGTGGAGCGTTGGCGGTTGAATTACAAAAAGAAGGAATAAAACATTTTTTTTTACCGATTAGATTAAGTAAGTTTGTATCAGGATTATTATTAAAACGTATTGTAGAAAAATATAATATAGACTTAATACATGCCAATTCGGAAGCAGCAGGTATTGTAGCTGTAAAGACACGAAATAAGTATAAATTAGATATTCCTATAGTATATACAGCTCATGGTGTATTACCAGCAAAAGTGAAAGACATTATAAATCAAGTGGATAAGATTATTGCTGTAAGTGAGTTTTCTAGGAAATCTGCAATAAAAGAAGGCTTTTTAGCTGAAAAAATTCAAGTAATATATAATGGTGTAGATACTGATAAATTTAAACCCAATCGACAAAATAAAAATTTATTACGAAAAAAATATAATATACCACAAGAGGCTTTTACTATGATTATAGTTTCGCGTATTAAAAATTTGCGAAATAAAGGACATCAGCATTTACTTGATGTATTGAAAAATTATGAAGTTAGTAAAAAATGGCATCTTGTAGTAATTGGTAAAGGAAAAGGTTTCAGTGATTTAAAGAAAAAAATAAAAGAATATCATTTACAAGATAAAGTACATTTATTAGGTCATAAGACAGATGTAGAAAATTATATAGATATAGCAGATGTTATGGTTTTACCATCATATTTTGAAACATTTGGATTGGTTTTAGCTGAAGGGATGGCAATGCAAAAGCCAGCTATAGCTTTTAATGTTGGTGGTATTGGTGAAGTTATAAGTGATAAAGAAACAGGATTTCTTGTAAAATATAATGATGATGATGATTTAGTAAATAAGATAAATATATTAGCTCAAGATAAAGATTTATGTAGCAAAATGGGAGTAATTGCAAGGAAAAAAGTAGAAAAAGATTTTGCTAATCAAATAATGATAAAAAAGATTATAGAAGTATACGTTAGTATAAAAAAATAGTGGGTAAATTTTAATTTTAGGGTGTGACTTTATTGACAACGAATTTACAATATAAGAATATATTAATATTAAATTTACGAAAAATTGGCGATACTATAATGGCAACATCTAGTGCTTATTTATTGAAAAAAGCATATCCAGAAGCAAAAATAACAATGTTAGTAAAACCATTAACTAAATCTATAGTAGAAAATAATCCAGTAATTGATGAAGTTTTATTATATGATTATTCACATAAGGCTAAGTGGAATGATATAAAAAAGTCGGTAGATGAACTTAAAAGTAAGAATTTTGATTTAGCTGTAGTTATTGATAATAAACCTCGTTCAGCGATGCTTAGTTATTTAGCAAAAATACCTAAGAGAATAGGCTTTGAAAAAATAACTTTAAGAAATATTTATTTGACATTATTTTATACAGATATTTATAAAATAGATTATGATTTTATAAATACTCAACAAGTAAAAAATCATGAAATTTTTATTAATCGTATTACTGGGAGATTTGATAAAGCAAAAATGGTAATGCCTAATCTTTCTAATGAAAGTCAATTAAAGGTGAGCAGTTTATTAGATAATTTATCAAAAAACAGATTAAATGTGGCGTTATGTATACGAAGTGGTATAAAATTTAAAGATTGGTCGCAAGAAAATTTTATAAAGGTATTAAATTTTTTAAATCAAAAATATGAGTTGAATTTTTATGTAGTAGGTTCAGTTAATGATTATGATTATGCACAAAATTTTATTGAACAAAGTAAAATTAATATAGTGAATTTTTGTGGGAAAACTAATTTGCCTGAATTGGGATATTTATTAAAACAAAGTGATTTATTACTAAGTGTAGATACAGGTACAGCACATATTGCGGCAGCTGGGGAAACTGATACAGTAGTGATATTTGCAGGAACTTCACACAAACATTGGGCTCCGTATAGTGATAAAGTAAAAGTAGTTTATCCTAAGTTGAGTTGTTATCCATGTAGTGATAAAGAGCGCAAACAATGTAAAAGCTATCTTTGCTTGGAAAATATAGATATTGATAATGTAATAGAATTTTGTAAAGATATAATAGAGCATAAGAGAGGTTAATATGTTTGAAAATGCTGTAAAAAATAAAATAAATTTAACTAGAGATAATAAAAAATCAGATTTTCATATAGCTTTTGGTATTAGTAAAACTTTTACATATCCAGTAGGAGTTTTGATTACATCTATTTTGGAAAATAATAAAGATATGAAAATAAATTTTCATATCTTTGTAGATGATAAAATTGAGGATAAAGAATTAAATCGATTTAAAGAACTTGTCGAATTTTATGATACAGATATTATTATTTATGAAATTGATAATAGTGAATTTTTAAATTTAGATGATAGAGAATTTACAATAGCAGCATATTATAGATTTGCAATTCCTTATCAATTAAAAGATATCACAGATAAATATTTATATATAGATGCGGATATGATACTTATCAAAAATGGGGGGGTAAAGAATTGTGTTGATATAGATTTAGAAAATAATATAGCAGCTGTAGTTGATGATTTTACTTTAGATAAGATAGGAAATCCTATATTATTAGCTGAAGATAAAAAATATTTTAATTCTGGTATGATGTATATTGATTTGAAAGAATGGATAAAATGTAAGATATCAGAAAAATGTATAAATATTTTGAGAGAAATAAATAAATTTCCTGATAAAAAAATAAAATATGGATATGAATTTAGATGTTTTGATCAAGATGCTCTAAATATAGTGTTAAAAGATAAAGTAAAATATATAGAACCCAAATATAATTTTTTGGCAAATATTAGTTTAAAGCATAATAAGAATTTGCAAAATGTACCGAAGGATACTATTTTTATTCATTATCATGGATTTAATAAGCCATGGCACGAATGGTGCTTTCATCATTTAGCAAGATATTTTAGAAACTATAAAGAAATATCTCCATGGAAAAATGAGCCTTTAGATAAGTATCCCACAAAATATCGTCAAATGAGATTATATGCAAAATTTTATATAAAAAATGGTAATTTTATAAAAGCCATGTATTGGATAATAAGATCAATATTAAAGAAATATAAAAAATAATAAAAAAGGAACATTTTAATTATTAAAATGTTCCTTTTTTATTATTAAATAACTATATAAATTTAAAATAATTAAATTGTTTTATATAATTTTTATTATTTCAAATAAAAATTAGGATATTTATTTATAAATTCTCGTATATTAGGAATTTTTAAACTTTCAATAGATACTTTAGTAAAAACATGATTATCTTGATTTTGATAATCATAAATTAAACTACCGTTTTTTAGACATTTTTTAATATATTCTTCAGAATATATTTTATTAATGTTTCTATTGGAATTTTCATCTACAGTACTATTTACTTTTTTTAAAATGCGATTAATACCACCCATATAAGCAAAATGCCAACCTCCATTTTTTATTATAGGAAGTCGTCTTCTTAGATTACGTAAGTCTTGAGGAGATTTCATATTTTTATATAAACTAATAACACTGCCACACCATTTATCTGGATGTAAATAATTCATATAATAATAATAATGATTTTGATAAAGTGAAATAGGTGTAATATTTAATATATCTAATATAGAACTATTTGAATAATATTTATTTAACAAAAGAAAGTATTTATAATAAGATTTTAATTTAGAATTATTTTTTCTAAAAATACGATGAAGTTTAATTAAATTATTTTTTGATTTTAGAGTTTTATTTTTTAATTGTTTTAGAATTATTGGATTAGGAATTTCATCTAAATCAGAAATAATAACTAAATCATTATCATTGCAATTTTTTAAACCATTTAATATACTATTTCTTTGTAAATTTTCTATATACCAATTGTTTGGTTGTGTTTTAGATGGATTAAGATTGAGATTTATATAAATTATTTTATCTTTATATTTATCAAATTTAGCTTCATTTAATTTATAAATAAGATTTTTCTTTTCTCCTCTATGAGTTATATTTGATTCAACTAATACAAAATAATCCACATATGGTGATAATATTTTTAGTCTGAGTTCAAGAAGTTCTAATTCATTAAAAAATGTAAAACAATCAAATATTTTCATGGCATTTAATCTCCTACTTAAAATTTGTTTAAAAAATATTTTAAAGTCCAATATAAACTTTTTATATATTGTTTATTGTATTTTAAAGCTTTAGCATATATTTTCATTTCCTTATAATTTTTAGGTTGTTCTAAGGGAAGATTTTTCCATGGTGTTTTGTTTTCATAATATTGATATAAATTCTTATTAAATTCATTGCAAATTTTGCTAATAGAAAAAGCAATATTCCATGGTTTAGGATGAGCAGCAAAATGTAATAAAATGATATTTTTTTGCTCGGTACTGTTAATATCTATACAATTGAATTTAGTATCTAAATATTGAATATGATTAGTTAAAATAAGATTTAAAGCATCTTGGTCTAAATAACGAAATTTTTGTGGTTCATTTTGAATTGCTTGTAAAACTTTGGCAAAAGTATTAAAGTTATTCCATTTAGCAATATTAATTATTAGCATACCCGCATTGAAGTAAATATGATTTCGTAAATTAAGAGCTTTATTACGTTTGGCATTCATCCATGGTAAATCAGGGACAGCTCCAATAATATTATCATTTAGGTTAATATTGAAAAAATCATCAGCATTTTGTAAACAGATTATATCAGCATCAATGTAAAAAAGTTTATCAACATTATCTAGAATTAAAGGTAAAATAAAGCGAAAATATGTGGCTATAGGTAAATGTGTTTGTGTAGGAAGTTTAGCTAAAGTGTCAATATTAATTTCATAAATATAAATATTTATAGAATATAGTTGTGCAAGTTGTTCAAATTGTTTTTTATTAGTAGTAGATAAATCTTTTGCCATTATATGAAAATTAAAGTTTTTAGTTGGATTATTGAGGCAAAAAGAAGTAATAGAGGTGGCACAACAACGAGCATAATTATTATCGATACCATAACCTATATTTATAAAGGTATTATTTTGTTTTGAAAAATTATAATATAATTTTTGATTTATAAGATTAAATAATATATTCATAGAGACCTCTAAATATATTTTTTATATTTTATTGAAATATGATTATTAATATAAAAATATAGTCCTGTAATTATCCAAAAGAAAGTAGTACATTTGCCATATCCAATTTGAGAAAATATAGAGTCTGTTAGAGAATTAATAGTAAAAGATATTAAACAAGCAAGATAGGCAAGAGCAAATATGTTGTAATTTTTAATGTATGTTTTTATAGAATGATAGAATAGATAAAGAAATAAGGTAACATATCCGAATGTACCTAAAAGACCAGTTTCAGATAAGAATGTTAATAATACATTATGTGGATGATGTTGTTTTTCTCTAGATAAAGGTGATCGATAATTATGGATATATTCGTTATAATAATTATCAATACCTACACCATAAATAGGATGATCAATAAACATATTTGTAGCAGATTGCCACATTAAAAGTCGTTCATAATTTGATTGATTTTGATATGAAATATCAGAAATAGATTTTAGTCTAGTAAGTGAATTAGGTGAAATTTGTAATAGTATAAATATAGATATAAATATAGATATAAATATAAGCAATATTCTTTTGATGTTTATTTTTGACAGTAAAATAACTATCATAAAAGATATAAATAAAGAAATCCAAACAATACGAGTATTTTCAAATACTATGGCAGGTATGTTAAAAATTAATGTAATAGCAAAAAAAATTCGTAATTTAGAAGGCACGTTCTTTGATAAACAAAAACAAAAAATAATAGGTAAAATTAAAGTATTAAATACGGCTAAAAACATGTAGTGGTTTCCAACCATACCAGTAGGTCTACCAATATTGCCTTGAGAAAATTGGTAAATTACAATTAAAGAATTAATTAATAGAATAAAACTAAATGAAAGAAAAATAAGAATAAGATGTTTTTGTTTAAAGGGATAAAAATAAAAAATAAATAGACCTATTAAAGGACTTAAAAATCTAGACCTATAAGTAGAAAGAGAACTTTCTGTATATATTGTAGAAATTAAGATAAGTATGAGAAATATAAAAAGAATATAGTTTAATGTTTTTATATCTGTAGATAAATTGATTGAGATTAGATTGTTTTTTTTTAATATTGAATATAAAATTATACAGAAAATGAAACTAGTTGTAAGAAAATTAATTTTCATGTCAAGTAAGAATGTAAAAGCATATAATGTAAAACATGTAAGTATTATATAATTAAATATAGATTTATAGTTTGAATTTATCATAAAGACAACTCCTATTTGAAAATTTTCCAGAATATATATTTTATATACCAATGCAAAGCTTTATTATATTTTTTATTGCGATAGGACATTCTAGCCATAAATTTAGCTTGTTTATAGGTTTTTGGTTGAAGTATGGGAACGTCTTTCCAAGGAGAATTATTTTTATATTTTAACCATAAAGGAGTAAGAAAATGATATTGTCCCCAAGATTGCCACGGTTTTACACTTCCAGAATAGTGTAAAAATATAGTATCGTTAGAAATGGGAGTATTCATATCAGCAAGATGATAAATAGTATTATATTTTTTTTCTAATAATAAAGTTTTATTTGCTAGTAATAAATTTAAGACATCTTGATCATAATATTTAAAATTATTTTTTAATGATAGTTCGATAGCTTTATTAGATATATTATTATAACTCCAATTGTTTAGATTTATTAATAAAACACCAGCATTAAAATAAAATTTGCTATTTAGAGTTAAATACTTTTTTGCGTAGCTAAGCATTTCAGGAAAATCAGAAACAGCCATTAATATATTTTTTTTAAAATCTAATTGGAATAAATTTTTAAATGAATTTATACATAAAATATCAGAATCTAAATATAATATTTTATCTGTAATATTATTTAATGAAGTATTTATTAAAAATCGATAATATGTTGCTTGAGACCAAATAAATGAAGTTGATAATTGCGAAAAATTAATTGGATTTACATAATATATAATAATAGCTATATTGTGGGTAGTAGATGTTAGTTTTTTAAAACGAGAAACATCTTCTGGATAAATACTATCAGTGAATATATGGAATACCATATTATTATTATTATGTTGTAAAATACTATAGATAAGAACACCAGTACCAATAGTAAAATTAGCATCAATACCAAAAGCAACATGAAGGCTAGTTGTATTTTCAATTAGTTTATTATTACCTAATATTTCTTTTTTTAAAATAATATTTTTAAAAAAATCCATAATAAACTCCTTTAATTATTAAAAAATTTATAATTAAGATATTCTTGTAATTGCTCAATTTTTTTTCGTAAAAATTTTTGATTTTGATGAATAGACACAATATTAGTTTCATATATTTTAAAATTATTGTGATGTAACCAAATATTAAACAATCTTTCAGATAAAAAACCATATACACGTGATTGATATGAATTATAAGATGATGTATTTATATATTTTTCAGATTCAAATAAAATAGGAAAAAGCCAACTACAATATGAATGGAATTTATCAATAGACATAATAAACATATTAAGGAAATGTAAATAATTATTATTCATTATATGATAATAATCTTCCAAATAATTTGGATATTTAGTGGTAATTATTTTTTCAATGATGTCTAAATCTTTTTTGTAATGATTATTATAATATCCGTCTTTTACAGATTCTTTGCATGTTATTAATGGAGGTAAAATTATATCATAATTTAGTAGAATATGTTTAATATCATTTTTTGATAAAATAGAAGCTTTTCTACCTCTAAAAAATCTTCCTTTTATATTATGAGAAAAATATCTTCTGTAATGACATAAACCAATATAATCACAATTTAAATTTTTCCAAGCCCAATATAGTGCAGTAAGTTCACAATAATTAGGATTTTTTATAGAAATATTATCTCCAGTATTATCTTTGATATATCCAAAATCTTCTTTTCCTTCAGCTCCCACTTGTATGGGTAAATATATATCATCATTAGGCATCCAATATTTTTTATGTGTAGCTACTAAAATTTTTATATCCATATTAATTCAACTCCTTAGTAACAAGTTTTAAAGCAGAGTTAATAACTTGATCCATGTCATAATATTTATATTCTCCTAAGCGTCCACCGAAAATAATATTATTATTTAATTTTGCTAAGTTAAAATACTTTTTATATAGTTTTTGATTTTTATCATCATTTATAGGATAATAAGCATCATCACCTATTTTCCAATTAGAAGGATATTCTTTGGTAATATAAGTTATAGGCTGATTACCAAATTCAAAATGTTTATGTTCAATTATTCTAGTATAAGGAGTATCTTTATCTGTAAAATTCATTACAGCTACACCTTGATAATTATTTTGTTCTAATTTATAAGTTTCAAATTTCAATCCACGATAATCTAAAGCTCCAAATTTATAATTAAAATAACTATCAATAGAACCGGTATATATGATTTTGTTAGAGATTGTGGAATATATATCGCGACATAAATTAAAGTCAGTATTTAGTCTTACTTCTATATTATTTAATAATTTTTTTATAATGTTATTATAGCCATCAATAGGTATTCCTTGATAAGTATCATTGAAATAATTATTATTATAGGTATAACGAACAGGTAATCTTTTTATAATAAATGGAGGAAGACTTTTACAATCTCTACCCCATTGTTTTTCTGTATAACCTTTTATAAGTTTTTCATAAATGTCTGTACCAACTAAACTAATAGCTTGTTCTTCTAAATTTTTAGGTGTGGTAGATATGATTGATTTTTGTTTATTTATAATGTTAAAAGCTTCTTGCGGAGTGCGAATATTCCAGATTTTAGAAAATGTATTCATATTAAATGGTAAATTATATATTTCTCCATGATAGTTTGCTATAGGACTATTGATGAAGTTATTAAACTTACTAAACTGATTAATATAATTCCAAATATTAGTGTCATTAGTATGAAAAATATGTGCACCATATTTATGAATATTAATAGTATCTTTATTTTCACAATAAATATTTCCACCAGTATGTGAGCGTTTATCAATAACTAAACATTTTTTACCTCGTTTAGTAGCTTCATAAGCGAATATACTACCGAATAAACCACTACCAACTATTAAATAATCAAAATAATTGTTCATATAAACCTCCATTAATATAAAATTTTTATGATATCATTTAGTCTATTAGGAAAATAGACACCAGCATTTTGCATGATTTCTTTATATTTATAGTACATTGGACTTTGAGCAAAATCAGATAAACTAATAGCTTTTATGACATGATTGGAGAATTTATCAGTATACATTAAAGCTGTGGATTGATAGCTGACTACAGCAATTAGATTATCTTCAATAGTATATAAGAGTTCAGCAGGCTCAATAGAATTAAATATTTTTAATTGAGGTATTTTTTCTTGAAAATAATTAATCTTATCTTTACTATCATTAGGATGGGGTTTATATAAAAGTTGTCCTTGTTTATTTAATGGTTTAATTAAATTTTGTAAACAATGTAATTCATCTTCAATGGAAAATAATTTTTGTTCAACTAATGGTTGGCTAAGATAAAGAATAGAGGGATTAATAATTTTTTTCTGCAATAGATTTTTATTTTTTAAATTATTTATAGCAATATCAATAACTTTTTTTGTTATTTCAATAGAATTAGGAGAATATCTTTGTAGTAATTCAGGTTTATACATATAATCAGCAATAGCAGCCTTACTATCACTAGCTGTAGAGGTATTTATGTATAAGTTTCCTTTGATATTAGCAGATTTTTTTATGCCCCAAATTTTTAGTTTATGAAATAATTCATCAATTTTAGAACGACGACGATTTTCATTGTAATAAGAATATAAACCATCTTCAAATCGATTAAAATTATTAATATCTAAACTAGCAACTAATAATTGATTTTGTGGATCAATATCACTACCTAAAAATACATTATCTATTTGTATTTTTCCAATAGTATTCTGAACGTATTGAACTTGCTTTTTAAAAGAAATAGTTTTATTTCTGCTAGAAAGAAAATGAATCAAAGGAAAAATTTCTTTGTATCCACATTGTGTACTAGAAATATAATTCATTAAAGGATTAGAAGCCCATTTTTCATATCCATGCGGATGAATTAAAGCCAAGTAGTTATTATCTTCCGGAAAGAAGCCTTTACTTAAAATAAAAGAGGTTAATAAGTGAAAAGGCGTATTGACAATAAATAGATTATTCATATGATACCTCACAAAAATAAAAATAATTTTTGAATAGTTTTTAAGGCTTTTTTAATATAAATCTATATTAAGACATCTACGAAGAATATCTAATTTATATTTAAAAGAAATATTAGAGTACAAAAATTTTTTGTTTTTTTGAATTATAAAGCATTCATATATTTTATAATTTGTGCTATCCGTACTAACACTAATGAGATGCATATTAATTCTTATATATATTAAATTTTTTAGTTATTATGAAGTATAAAATTTATAGTTTTATTTAGGTATGAGTTTAATTTTTAAAGCATTAGGAAGTAATGGTGATATTTGTAATTTTGAATAATTTAAATTTAGTGTGCCTATTGTAGCAATATAATATTCAGCATTTTCATCTATAATATCGCGTATAGTATTTCTAAATATTTTAAAGCGGGAAGTCCATTCTTGATTTTTATTTTTAGCTTTAAACTCTAAAAGATAAAATTTTTTATTATTTTTATCAATGATATTTTGTTTGATTTTAATATTCTCACCATAGAAAAGATAAATATCATTACCAATAATATTTGGATCTAAATAAGAATTAACTTTTTTTTGTGGTAGAGCGCCAGAAACAGAATTATTTATATCATAAACTAATAAAGGATTTTTATGATTATTTGAATTGGTTTTAGAGTAATTTGTTGAAGTGTTACTTGTTATATTTTTTCGTGTTAATAAATGTAAAATAGAATTTAATTTATCTTCAACTTGATTGGAAGATAAACTGGTAATATATTTTTTAATACTGGAATTAGAGGCATATTTATAATTGTATGAACAATTAGGAGCATGGCTCGATGATGGAATTCTTTTTAAATAAGCTTTATGTTTAGAGGTTTCATGGCAGAATGTTAATTGAGCTTGAAGACATTCCGGACAAAACATGTTGTTAATAAAAGGAGCAATATTTTCATCATGAGATCGAGAAGCATTAATTAAAGAATCTATACTTAAAATTGTTTGTTTAGGCTTAAAATAAAATTTATCAAAAACGCGCGACATAAAATCAGACTACTTTCTATAATAAATTATTAATAATATACATTATTCTAGTTTATGGTACAATATTATGAGATATAATGCAAATGATTTTAATATGATAAATATGTATTTATAGTAATTTTATTTAATAATATAAATTGTTTTTTGATGAGATGTATAATTTTATAATTTAAAAAATATAAAAGCTCTGTTAATAGCAGAGCTTTTTGTTTGTGAATAAGTTATACTAAGATATAATAAAATATGAAGTATATCTTAGTATAGTGAGGTAAATGATTATGAAAGCAATATTTTTTGATATTGATGGAACACTGATTGAAGGTACACATCCAGATTATCGTTATATGCGTGAAAACGTACAAAAAGCAATTCGTAAATTGCAAGAGCAAGGTCATTATGTATTTATTGCTAGTGGTCGCTCACTTGCTTTTCTTGATGAAAAGATAAGAAATTTTGGTTTCGATGGCTATGTATTGCTCAATGGTGCCGTTATATTTTTCCACGATAAGATTATTTATAGAGCACCACTTGAAAAATCTTTTGTGGAAAAAATCACATCTATTTGTGATGAACATGAGATGCAATATAGCTTACAGGGAGATTTTCATACTTATGTAGATAAAAAATTTGAATATCTAATCTATCGTTTAGGGCAGTATGGAATATTTGCTGACCAATTGACTTTCGATTATGATAAAAAAGCTATAGATGTTTATAAATTAGAAATAGATTCACCTAGACATGAAGATAGAAAATATATTATAGAGAATTTGCCTGAAGATATGACTTATGTAGAGGATATGAACCATAATTATTGTCATTTAGAAGTCTATGCTAAAGAAAATTCCAAAGCTACAGGAGCATTAAAGGTTTTAGAGTTATTGAATATAGATATAAAAGATAGCTATGCTTTTGGTGATGGAGATAATGATATCGAGATTTTATCTACAGTGGGAATGGGTATGGCAATGGCAAATGGCAGTGTAAAAGCTAGAAATAGTGCTAAAATTGTAGTTCCATCAGTATTTGAAGATGGTGTAGCTTATGGTATTGAAAGATATATTTTAGGTAAATAGGATTTTTTTAATTTATCTAGAATAAGATAGAGAGAATATATTTTATTAATAAATTTTTTTAGATATGGAAGGTTGGGGCATCAACCTTCTTTGGAGAGATATAGTAAGACCTGCTATTTTAGTAGGCAAGTATCGTTTGTATCCAAGAATCCCCTGCCTTTAGGCATGGGGAGTATGTCAAAAGAACATTTCCACTTTATTTAGAAGATGATACAAATGCTAATCCGACTGGTGGCATTTGTGAAATTCAATATAAATTAGTTGATGGTGAAGCTTGCCGAATTTTAAAACTTGTTAAATACACTATTTATAATATTGTAGATGAAAAAGTAATGAAATAAAATCATAAATAAAAATCCTACAGATAAATTCTGTAGGATTTTTTTATATAAATATAATTATTTAGCCATCAATTCAGCAATTTTATTAGCAATTGCAGCTGGGTCTTCTGGCATCATACCTTCGATAAGAAGTGCTTGAGCATATAAAAGTGAGCAATAATCTTTGAAGGCAGTACTTTCTTTGCCTTGTTCATGTACTTTTTGTAAACGAGCAAATAAATCATGTTTTGGATTGATTTCTAAGATACGTCTAGCTTTGAACATTGGATTATTTGCATCAGCAAAAGCTTGTTCCATAGCAAAGCTTGGACCTTGTTCGTCAGCTACTAAGCAAACAGCAGAAGATTTTAAACGGCTACTGATTTTTACTTCAGCAACTTTATCGCCGAGAGTTTCTTTGATATCTTTGATTAAATCTTCATTGGATTTTGCGATTGTTTCAGTTTCTTTTTTCACTTCTTGAGATTCAACATCATCAAGGTCTAAATCGCCACGGCTGATGGAGTGGAATGGTTTACCTTCATATTCACGCATAACTTCAATAGCGAATTCGTCAACGTTATCAAGGAAGTATAATACATCAATACCTTTATCGCGTAGAATTTCCATCTGTGGTAAGCTATCGATACTTGCACGGTCTTTACCTGTAGCGTAGTAGATTTTTTTCTGGCTTTCAGGCATATTTTCTACATATTCTTTTAAAGTGATGAGTTTATCTTCTTTGGAAGTTGTGAATAAGAGTAAGTCTTTTAATTTATTTACTACATCACTGCCACCATTGTATACACTGCCATAGATACCGATTTTTAAGGATTTACCGTATTCTTTCCAGAATTGTTCATATTTACTGCGGTCTTTTTTGAGTGTATTTGCTAATTGTTTTAAGATAGTTTTTTCTAAGTTTTTACCGATTAATTTTAATTCACGGCTCTGTTGTAAAAGTTCACGAGAGATATTTAAGGAGAAATCAGGAGAGTCAACTAAACCTTTAACGAAGCGGAGATATTCAGGTAAGAGGTCTTTGCATTTATCCATGATGAATACATGGCGAGAATAAAGCTGTAAGCCTGGTTCATAGTCGCTATGATAAAGATTGTAAGGAGCATGTGCAGGGAAGAATAAAAGGGAAGTGTATTCGATATTACCTTCGATTTTATTGTGCATTACTTCCATTGGTTTTTCCCAATCATGGAAAAGATTTTGATAGAATTCAGTGTATTCTTCTTCTTTGATTTCAGATTTATTTTTAGCCCAAAGTGGTTGCATGGAGTTTAAGATGCGAACTTCATTTTTCTTGATAGTGCCAGCACCTTCGATTGGTTTACCATCAGCATCTTTTGGCTGTTCTTCAACGACAAAGTTCATTTTGATTGGGTAACGAACATAATCGGAATATTTTTTTACAAGAGATTGTAATTTATATGTGTCAGTGAAGTTTTCTTCAGCTTTATCACCATAGAATTCAGGTAAAAGTGTGATAGTGATATTAGTACCACGGCTATCTTTAGTGCATTCTTCAATAGTGTAAGAACCGTCAGCTGTGGATTCCCATTTATAAGCTTGAGTTTCGCCAGCTTTTCTGGAAACTACAGTGATTTTTTCTGCTACCATGAAAGCGGAGTAAAAACCTACACCGAATTGACCGATTAAATCTTTTTGAGTGTCATTGTCGCCTTCTTTAGCTTGTTGAAGTTTTTCCAAGAATGCTTTTGTACCAGATTTTGCGATAGTACCTAAGTTTTCAATGAGTTCTTCTCTATTCATACCAAGACCATTATCAGAAATAGTCAATGTATGGCTAGCTTCATCAGGAATTAAGAAAATTTCATAATCGCTATTGCCTTCGAGTAAATCACGATTTGTAAGTGATTCAAAATGTAATTTATCGATTGCGTCAGAAGCGTTAGAAATTAATTCACGAAGGAATATTTCACGGTTTGTATAAATAGAATGTATCATTAAATCGAGTAATTTTTTAGTTTCAGCTTGAAATTGATGTGTTTCTTTAGCCAAGATTTGTCACTCCTAAATTTAGATTAAAATGAATTATTAGCACTCTGATACAAAGAGTGCTAACCGTTAATTATTATTATATAATTATAGGTCAAAATGTCAATAGAGAATAAAAGAAAAAGCCAGTTATACTGGCTTTTTCTCTACTTTTAAGATTATTTATCATTGAAGGATAATAAACCATATTGGTAATTATTAATATCATCTTCAGTTAATGCTGATTTTGATGATAAAACGATACAGTAATTGGATTTTGCACCTTTAAAATATGTTTCGATATGTTGTCCTTCTTGTTCAATTGTTTTATCTACTTGACCATCTTTATCTGTATCGATTTGGATAGTTTTTGCAGTAACAGCATAAATAGCATTATGTCCTTGAATTGGAACAAGAGAAATCGCTTCATATCCACGTTCAATAGCTAATCGAGTAAATAAATCTTGTCTAGCTTCATCAGTTAAATTATCAAGGTCAGGGAAAGTATCATTACTGAAAGCATTTGGGGAAATAACCCAGTATTTTGTAGGGTTATGACCATCTGTTTCAAATATGAGAACATCTCCTTGTTCTTGAGGGGAAAGAATACTCAAATTAATTACAGCCAATGGTTTTTCTGGGCATTTTATGCTATAACCAAAGCGTTCGCTAGTATATAAATAACCATCAGCAGCGAAACTTATATTTGTTATAGATAGTGTAGCCACTAAAGCAAAAATACTCATTAGGGATAGGAACATTCTTTTTATTCTCATAAACATATCTCCTTGAAATTATAGACAAAGATACTAATAAGTTAGTATCTTTGTCATATTATTATTTAGCCAATTATAACATAAATAGAAATAAAAAGCGATAAAGATATATTACATAAATCTATCAATTTCAGATTTTGGTGGTTGTTTAGATTTACCAGTAAGTTTGGAAGTAATTTTCATTACCACTAAATACATAACAGGAATCAAGAATACACCAAGGACAGTAGCTACAATCATACCACCAACAACGGCGATACCCATATTATTACGAGCAGCTGCACCTGCACCAGTTGCTACAGCAAGTGGTAAACAACCAATAATGAAGGCAAGTGAAGTCATAATGATTGGACGTAAACGAAGTTTGGAAGCTTCAAGAGTAGCTTTTAAAATTGGCATACCAGTATCAAAACGTACTTTTGCGAATTCGACGATAAGGATAGCGTTTTTAGCTGCTAAGCCCATTACTACGATCATACCAATTTGCATATAAATACTTATTTGCATATTGAAAATATAAGCGGAAATCAAAGAACCAAAGATACCAGTTGGTACTGTTAATAATACAGCATATGGTACACTCCAGCTTTCGTAAAGAGCTGCAAGACATAAGAATACGAAAACAAGAGCTAAAACCATAACTTGAGCTGTGGAACTTGTAGCTGCACGTTCTTCACGGCTCTGACCAGACCAGTCAATATTGAAGCCATTTGGAGCTTCTTGTTTGATTACTTCTTCAATAGCTGCCATTGCTTGACCTGAGCTGTAGCCTGGTTTTGGACTACCTTGGATAGTTACACTACGGCTAGCATTGAAACGAGAAATAATCGCAGGTCCGGAATTTAATTTTGGTTTAATTAATGTGTTCAATGGAACCATTTGACCATTGGAACCTCGGATAAAGATGAAACGAGTAGTATCAGCTTCATCACGGAATTGACTTTCTGCCTGCATTACTACTTTATAAGAACGACCAAATTGGTTAAAGTCATTGATTTCTGTACCACCAAAGTTTACTTGAAGAGCAGTAAATACATCAGAAATATTTAAACCTAAGTTTTTAACTTTTTCACGGTCTACTTCAAATTCATAAATTGGAGAGTTTACACTATATGTTGTATAAACACTTTGAAGTTCAGGACGAGTATTAGCTACAGCTACGATTTTTTTAGTGATAGTATCTAATTCTTCATTAGTATGACCACTCATATCTAGAAGCTGTAAAGTAAAGCCACTAACCATACCAAGACCTGGTAAAGATGGTGGATTCATAGCAATAATGGAGGCTTCTGGATAACTCATAGCACCTTGTTTAAATGCCATACCAACTTCAGCATTGATACTTGTTTCTGGTGAAGTACGTTCACTCCAAGGGTCTAGACCTACGAAGAATGTAGCTGCACTGGATTTTGCACCACCAGATAAGATATCATAACCTGAAATACCCATTACCTGAGAAACACCAGGGTTTTTCTTTAATTCTTCAGCAAGACGAGTCATAACTTCGTCAGTATTATTTAAAGAAGTACCTTCTGGTAAGCTTACAGCACCAAGATAATAACCTTGGTCTTCAGCAGGAATAAATGTAGTTGGAATTATTTTAAATAAACCAAACATTAAAGCTACGATAATAATTAAAGCAGTAACACAAAGTTTTGCTTTACCGATTAATTTGGCAACATATTTCACATAACCACGAGTCATCCAATTCATAAATTGGTTGAAACGGATGAAAAATGCACCAAAATTAGATTTATTTTCATCAGCAGTATGTGGTTTTAACATTGTAGCACAAAGTGCAGGAGTAAGAGTCAAGGCCACGAATGCTGATAATGCCATAGAAATAGCAATAGTCAATGCGAACTGACGATATAAGATACCAGTCATACCACTAAGACCAGCAACTGGAACGAATACAGAAGCAAGAGTGAAGGCAATAGCAACAACTGGACCTTGTACTTCGTCCATAGCACGACCTGTTGCTTCTTTTGGACTAAGACCATCTTCAGCCATATGACGTTCAACGTTTTCAATAACAACGATAGCATCATCGACAACAAGACCGATGGCAAGAACCATACCAAAGAGAGTCAAGGTATTGATGGAGAAATCAAGTACTACGAAAGTTGCAAATGTACCAATAAGAGATACTGGAACAGCGAGCATAGGGATGAGCGTAGCTCTCCAACTTTGTAAGAAAAGATAAACAATGAGCATTACAAGTAATAATGCTTCAATAAATGTATGAATTACTTCGTTGATAGATTCACTGATATAAGTAGTGTTATCAACAACAGTATCATATTCAATATCTGGAGGGAAATCGGCTTTGGATTCTTCAAGAACTTGTTTTACTTGACTTACAGTATCCATTGCATTGGCATCACTAGTAAGCTGAACACCGAATGCTACGGCATTTTGGTTATTGTGTTTAGCGATGATATTATTTGTTCTAGCGCCTGTTTCTACTTTAGCAATGTCTTTGACACGAACAAATGAGCCACTATTAGCATCAGAACGAATAATAATATTTCCAAATTCTTCAGGTGTGATTAAACGACCTTGAATTTTACCAGTATATTGGAATTCTTGATCACGTGGTGCTGGCAATTGACCAATTGTACCAGCTGGAGCTTGAGTGTTTTGTTCTTTTACAGCACTAACGACATCGGCAACAGTAAGACCAAGTTCAGCAAGTTTATCTGGATTGATCCAAATACGCATGGAATAGTCAGAACCGAATACGTTTAAGTCCCCAACCCCAGGAACACGTTTGATTTTATCTACAAGGTAAATATCAGCATAGTTTTTCAAGAACACGCTGTCATAAGTACCATTTGGAGATGTAAGTGATAGTACCATTGCCATATCACTAGAAGCTTTACGAGTAGTAAGACCAAAAGTCTGTACATCAGATGGTAAGCTTGGTGTAGCAGTGGCAGCATTATTTTGAACTTTTACGGAGTCCATATCACCGTTTGTACCGAGTTTGAAGACTACTTGAAGATTGTAACGACCATCATTGGCAGAAGTAGAACTCATATAGTCCATGCCTTCAACACCATTGACTTGTTGTTCAACTACCTGAGCAATAGTCTCATTGACTGTATCTGAGTTAGCACCAGTGTAAGTAGTACTTACGGTAATAGTCGGTGGAGAAATCTGTGGATATTGTGCTATTGGTAAGTTAAAAGCAGAAATTGTACCTAAGATTACAATGATTAAAGATATAACAATAGCAAATATCGGACGATTTATAAAGAATCTTGACAATTATAGCACCCCCTGATTAAAAAGTTAAACCTAATTCTTCAGGAGTTACCATAGTGACGTTAAGAGGAACGCCTTCTTGTAATTTAGTAAGACCTTCAACAACAACAACGTCATTAGTATCTAAACCATCTTTAACGATCCAATAACTTCCGATTTTATCACCAACAGTAATGGCTTTAGTAACAGATTTATTATCTGGGCCTACAACCATAACGAATGTTTTATCTAAAAGTTGTTGTACAGCACGTTGTGGAATTAAGATAGCATTTGGTAACACTTCGCCAGTTACTTTTACACGAGCGAACATACCAGGAAGTAAAAGACCATCTGGATTATCAAATAAAGCATTGATTGCAAGTGTACCAGTATTTGTAGTTAAAGAACGATCTACTTGCACAAGGTGACCAGAAACAGGATATTCTGTGCCATCACTTAAAGTGATAGTTACATTGTTAGTATCACTATTAAAGAAAGATGCAAGATTTAAATATTCATTTTCACTTACATTAAATTGAGCATATACCTGGTCTACAGAGCCCATTGTTACAAGAACTGTACTTCCAGCAGTAGCATAAGCACCTACATCAATATCATTGATATCGAGTTTACCAGAAGTTGGGGCATAAACAACTGTATCATCTAAATCTTCTTGAGCTTTTTTTACAAGAGCAGCATTGGAATCAATGATTGCTTGCTGAGCTTGCAATGATGCAGTTAAAGCTTCTACTTGAGATTGTTGAGTTGCAGCTTGTTGATCGGAAATTGCGTTTTGAGATAATAATGTTTGGTAACGATTATTATCTACTTGAGCATTTTGTAATGTAGCTAAAGCATTTTGATAATTAGCTTGAGATTGAGCTAATGTTGCTTGAGCTGAGAGCAATGTACTTTCATATTGACGACTGTCAATTTTGTAAAGTGGTTGACCTGCTTGTACGAATTCGCCACCTGTAATATATTTTTCAACAATTGTGCCTGAAACACGAGAAGTGATTTTTACTTCATCTGTTGATTTGATATTACCAGCATATTCATAATTAAGTGGTGTATCACGTTTGATTACCTGCATTGCTTTTACAGTTGCAGGACCACCTGCTGTTTTGTTGCCCTGTGATGTAGCTGTTAACTTAGAATATGCAAGATATCCAATAAGTGCTATAACTACTATGGCTACAACTAGGATAACAGCTTTTTTCTTTGATTGTGTGGCCAAAATTATTAAACCTCCTTTGATAAATTTCAAAAGCTGTGCTTTAGCACAGCTTTATAATCAGCTTTTTAGATTTTTTATAAATAGCTGATAGTACACAAGTATTTACTATTATCGTGTTCTATAGTATAGTATATCTATTGAAAAGTCAAGAATTTTGCACTCTTGAAGACAGTTTTTAATCTGGTTTTAATCTTTGAAAAAATAAAATTTTTTATTATTAAATTTTGACAAAGGGAGAGAAATTTTTGGAGAAGAATAGCAGAAAGATATCAGATATTTATTTTGATTTGTTTGATATTATGATGACTTATAATCACAAATTATGGCGAACTGCAGCTTTGCCATTGCCACTCAATCACTTTGCAGTGATGTATTATCTTTTTGAAAAAGAGGATACATTTGCTACTGTAACAGAGCTAGCAAAACATTTATCTATATCAAAACAACAAATGAGTCCTATCATTGATAAATTAGTGAAAAAAGAATTTATTAAAAAAACTTGTTTAAGTAAGGATAGAAGATATAGTCAAATTTCTTTGAGTGAAAAAGGTAGAAATTTTTTAAAGGAACATCAAAAATCGCAAAGGCTTATTTTTATGGAAAGCACGACTGATTTATCAGATAGTGATACGGAAAAATTTGATCAGAGTGTAAGACTTGTAAAGAAAATGATGGCGAAAATATTTGAAAAGCAAAAAGGATAAGCTTGTTTACATGTTGACAATAATGATTATTTGCTATATCATAAAAAATTGAACCATTTATTTAATGAAATGAGATTAATGGTTTTGTGATATGGGGGTAATTAAAATGAAAATGAGTAAATTGGCAATTATAGGTCTTGGTCATGTAGGTTCAGCTGTATTAACACAAGCAATGGCAATGAATTTAGCTGCTGAAATCGTATGTATAGATATTAATGAAAAAGTAGCTCATGGCGAAGCTTTAGATGCAACTCATGCGACACCTTGTACGTATGTACCAGGTATGAAAGTTTATTCAGGCGATTTTAGTCAGTGTAAAGATGCTGATATAATTATTTGTTCTGGTGGCCCTAGTATCTTACCTGGGGAAAAATTAGATAGACTAATACTTGCAGAACGAAATGTAAAAGTTATTGGTGAAATCATGACAGAGGTTACAAAATATACAAAAAATACACCTTTTATCATGATTACTAATCCGCTTGATGTAACTACATATTTGGCAGCTACTAAATTTGGTTATGAAAAAGGAAAATTATTCGGTACAGGGACTACTTTAGAAACACTTCGCTTAAAACGCATCATAGCAAATCATTATAATGTTGATGCTAAAGATGTTCAGGGCTTTATGCTTGGTGAACATGGTAATTCTGCTTTTCCTGCATGGTCTACAATCAGCATTGGTGGTGTGCGTTTAGCTGATTTAGATAAATATTATGATCATAACAGTGATTTTGATAAAAAAGCTATGGCTCAGGAAGTAGTAAATACAGCATATGATGTATTATTGTCTAAAGGTTGGACAAATACTGGTATAGCAATGGGCGCTTGTAGATTAGCTCGTGCTGTTATGTTTAATGAACGCTGTGTAACACCAGTTTCTACTCCGCTTGAAGGCGAATATGGCTTAACAGATGTAGCACTTAGCTTGCCAAGTATCATTGGTGCAAATGGTGTAGAAAAACGATTAGCTATAGATTTACCAGAAGATGAATTAAAAGCTCTTCATTTTAGTGCAGAAAGTATAAAAACTGTACTTAGAGCAAATAAATTGATTGACTAAGTATGAATATAAAATAAAGCTACTTTTGATTTAGAGATAAAATCGAAAGTAGCTTTATTATTTTGGTAAGAAAATAAAGTTGTTTGCAAGAAAAACCATAGATATAAAAGACAAGTATCTTTAGATGTGATAGAATAACATAGATATTGTAAAAAATAATGATAGATTTTAAATAACCTAAGGGGATTTTTAATGGAAAAAAGTAAATTAGTTATTTGCGATTTAGATGGTACTTTATTTGATACGCGCAGAGTGAATTATATGGCATATCGTGAAGCTATTGAAAGAGCTGGATTACCTGTGATTTTTGATTACGATATATATGTTGAAAAATGTTGGGGTCCTACTTATCGTGGATTTTTACCGATAATGGGTGTTCCTGAAAATCGTTTTGAAGAAATTCATGATGCTAAGAAATTATATTATGAAGAAAATCTAAAATATGCTGCAGAAAATACTCATTTGTTCAATATTATTAAAGCTATGAAAAATGAATATCATACAGCTGTAGTAACAAGTGGTTCAAGTAATTCTAAAGATATTTTGCGTTATTTTGGCAGATTAGAATTATTTGATGTTATTTTTACTATTGATGATGTGAAAAATGGCAAGCCAGATCCAGAAGGATTTTTAAAAGCAATGGAATATTTTAAGGTTAAGCCAGAAAATACCATTATTTTTGAGGACTCTGACGTAGGCTTGGCAGCTGCAAGAAAAACAGGTGCTAGTATTTGCGTAGTTGATGATTTTAAATAATATGATTAAAATGAATTTTTGAGGTGAAATATGTTTACAATAACTACAAATTCACCTGAACAAACAAGTCTTTTAGGTGAAAAGATAGCAAATTTAATTCAAGATAATTTGATAATTTGTCTTGAAGGTGATTTAGGTGCAGGTAAAACTTTATTTACACAAAGTTTATGTAAAGCTTTGAAGGTAAAAGAAATCGTTACAAGTCCTACTTTTAATTTAATGAATGTATATGAAGGTAAAAAGCGTATATATCATTTTGATTTATATCGTTTAGAGCAACCAGAAGATTTAGAGGAAATCGGTTTTTACGAGTATACTGATGTTGAAGATGAAGTAGTACTGATTGAGTGGCCAGATAGGTTTTTTGCCTATATGCCAGAAGATTATTTGCATTTAAAAATCGAGCGTGGCGATAGTGAACAAAAGCGTATAATTACTATCAATCTTGAAGGTCAACAATATAAAAATATTTATGAGGAGTTGAAGCACTGTGGCAATATTAGCGATTGATACTTCAACAATAGTTTCAGGTGCTGCTATTGTGCAAAAAGATAAATTAGTTGCAGAGATTATCATGCAATTAAAATTACCCCAATCAGAAGTTTTATTAGGGCATGTGCAAGATGTTTTAAAAATTGCACATATGGATAAATCTGATTTAACAGGTGTAGCTATAAGCATAGGGCCTGGCTCTTTTACAGGGCTACGTATAGGTCTTGCTACTGCTAAAATGTTATCATATGCTTTATCCATTCCTGTAGTGGCTGTATCTTCATTAGAGGCTATGGCTTATCATTATCCAGTGCCAGGTGTATATGTGGCAAGTGTATTAGATGCACAAAAAAGCAATGCATATTTTGCTTTATATGAGTGGAATGGCAAGGACTTTGATGAGAAAAAACAAACTTGCGTGATGGATTTTGAAGAAGTGGTAAAATATTGTGCTACTTTGGATAAACCAGTAGTATTTGTGGGAGATATCGCTCAAAAGAAAGCAGATATAATCGCTCAATATGAAAATGTTTCTTTAGGTTTACCACATCTTTGTATGCCTAGAGCAAGTAATGTGGCTATGGCAGCTAAAGCTAGATTTGAAAATGAAGATTATGATAATATCATGGATTTAGAACCTGTATATATTCGTCGTTCAGAAGCTGAAGTTTTATGGGAAAAACGCCATGGCGAAAAATTAACAGATTTATAAGGTGAAAATATGCAAATAAATTTTCGTAAAATGACTCCAGAAGATGCAAGTGCTGTGGAAATTGTAGAAAAATCTTGTTTTGATATGCCATGGTCAAGACAATCTTTTTGGCAGGAAGCTTCTAATGATAAAGCTTATTATTTATTGGCTTTAGATGGCGAAAGAGTCATTGGCTATGTAGGTGTTTGGATATTATTTGATGAAGCTCAAATAACAAATGTAGCTATAACTCCTGAATATCAAAACAAAGGTATAGGTCGATTGATGATGAAGGAAATCATCAAGATTTCTCAAGAAAGAAAGGCAAATGCTATGACCTTAGAAGTTCGACCAAGTAATAAAGGAGCAATACATTTGTATGAATCATTAGGTTTTAAATCTGTAGGTCGCCGTCGTGGGTATTATGAAGATGGTGAAGATGCTGAAATCATGTGGATAACAGATTTGACCAATATAAAATAATATACTGAGGTGATAGTATGCACCAATATTTATTTTTTGTTGGTGATTTTCCGATAAGAGCATATGGTCTGATTTTATCTTTGAGTATTATTTTGGCAACAGGTGTAGCTTATTTCTTAGCAAAACAAGATGGCAGATGGCATAATCATATTGTAGATATCGGTATTTATAGTGGTATCGCTGGTATTGTAGGCGCTAGATTGTGGGACGTATTTTTCTTTGATTGGGCATATTATAGTCATCATTTAAGTGAAATTTTTTATGTATGGCAAGGTGGTATGGCTATTCAAGGTGGTATTGTTTTTGGCGTGGGAGCAGGAATTATTTATGCTAAACGTCATAAAATAGATATCTTAGCACTAGCTGATATCGTAGCTCCAGCAATTATTTTAGGGCAAGCCATTGGACGTTGTGCTAATTTATTAAATGGAGATGCTTTTGGTGCGCCAACTGGTGGTAATTTTGGTATTATTTATCCAGAAACAACACTTGCTTATCATACGTATGGTGCTCAACCATTATGGCCTGCTGAGGTCTGGGAAGGTCAAATTGATTTTGTGATTTTTGCTCTATTGTTGATTTTTAGAGCTTTTCCTCATGCGAAAGGTCAAGCTTTTTCTTTATATATAATGTTATATAGTTTAGCTCGCTTTGGCTTGGAATTTTTGCGTGGAGATTATGCTACTCCTGTATTTTTAAGCTTTACATCTGCACAGACAACTAGTTTAGTGGCATTTATTTTAGCGTTGATTTTCTTTATTTATTGTCAGATAACATATTCTAGACAGAAGAAAACAGTCAAATCTAAAATAAATAAAAATAGAATAAAAAATAAAAGAGGATATTAAATATGAAAAAATATCTATATCTTGTTTGTTTATTATGTTGTTGTGCATTTGTAAGTAATATACAAGTAGTATCAGCACAATTATCAGCTCCATATGTAAGAGTAGGCTTATTACAGGGAGTACGAGAAATTGTAATTACAGCAAATGATGATTTTGTGGTCAAAGATGTCGATAATAAAGTAAATTATAAATTTAAAAAGATGAATGAAGTAAATATTCGTCAAAAAGATAGAACGGTTTATGTCAATAAAAAAGGTAAGGAAACTACTACTTTAGTGGTAGCAGTCAAAGATAATGCTCCTGTAATTGTCAATGGCAAACGATATAGAGGAAATTTGATTATTCAACCGCATAAAGCAGGGCTTACAGTAATAAATCGTTTATTGATTGATGAATATTTATATGGTGTCGTACCAGAAGAAATGCCTGCTAGTTGGAATATAGAAGCTTTGAAAGCTCAAGCTGTAGCTGCTAGAACTTTTGCTTTATATGATAAGCTTGATCGAAAACATACAAAAGAAGGTTTTGACGTCTGCGTAACAACAGATTGCCAAGTTTATGGTGGTATGGATTCAGAAGCTGCGACTACAAATAAAGCTATAGATGCTACAAAAGGAGAAGTCATTGTTTATTTAAATCAACCTATATGTTCAGTGTTTCATGCAGCTTCAGGTGGTCAAACTGATGACAGTATCAATGTATGGAATGTCAATGTGCCTTATTTGAGAGCAGTAGAAGATAAAGAGGAGCAATCTCCATATCAAAGTTGGGCAGTATCTGTAACAGTAGATAATTTAAGTAAATCTATAAAAAATTCATATAGTGATATTGGTACAATAAAAGAAATAGATTTTAGTGGATTGAAAAAAAATCCAAATAAAGCAAGTAAATCGCAAGTTGTAAAATTTATAGGTAGTAATAAAAAATCTGTGGAATTGACCAAGACACAGCTTCGTAGTTTATTGGGTTTAAAAAGTAGCAATTTTACTATAGAATTAGAAGGTAATAAAAAAGCTAAAGGCGATACTTTAAAAATTGATAAAGATGATAAAAAATTGATTTTTAAAGGCAGTGGTTTTGGTCATCGTTTAGGAATGTCTCAATGGGGAGCAAAATCTTTAGCGGATAAAGGTAAAAAATATCAGCAAATTTTATATCATTATTATAATGATGTAAATATAAAAGATATGTATAAATAAAAATAAAAGGGGATAATATTTAATGCTATTAAATGAGTTTGACTATAATCTTCCAGAAGAATTAATAGCTCAAACACCATGTGCTAAACGTGACCATTCACGCTTGATGGTGTTAAATCGCAAAGAAAAAACTATTGAACATAAACATTTTTATGATATTAAACAGTATTTGCGCAAAGGTGATACTTTAGTATTTAATGATACAAAGGTAATGCCTGCTCGTCTTATTGGTCATAGAGCAAAAACAGGCGGTAAGGTTGAAGTATTTTTATTAAAGCGTTTAACAAATACTAATCAATGGGAAGTTTTAGTAAAACCAGGTAAAAAAGCTCAATTAGGTAATATCATTGAATTTAGTGATGAGCTTGCTTGTGAAGTTGTAGGTCATACAGATTTTGGCGGTCGTATTGTAGAATTTAAATTTGATGGTATCTTTGAAGAAATCTTGGATAGATTGGGTGAAACACCACTTCCACCATATATTCATGAAAAATTAGAAGATAAAAATCGCTATCAAACTGTATATGCAAGAGAAGAAGGCTCAGCAGCAGCACCAACAGCAGGTCTTCATTTTACAAAAGAATTATTAGCGGAAATAAAAGAAATGGGTGTAAATTTAGCTTTTGTAACACTTCATGTAGGTCTTGGCACTTTCCGCCCTGTAAATGTAGATAATATTGAAGACCATGTAATGCATAAAGAATTCTATCATATTGAAAAAGAGGCAGCAGATATTATCAATCAAACTAAAGCTAATGGTGGTAGAGTAATCGCTGTAGGTACAACATCTATCCGCACTTTAGAATCAGCTGCGAAAGAAGATGGCTCTATCTCTCCAATAGCAGAAGAAACAGGCATTTTTATTTATCCTGGCTATAAATTTAAAATCGTAGATTCTATTATCACTAATTTCCATTTACCAAAATCAACTTTAATCATGTTAATCAGTGCTTTTGCTGGTAGAGAATATGTACTTTCCGCCTATGAAGAAGCAGTAAAAGAAAAATACCGTTTCTTTAGCTTTGGCGATGCTATGTTTATAGAATAAGATAGTTATTTTTAGGAAAATTTTCTTTTTGGTTCATTTTCTTTTATTTAAAAGAAAAACGAATAAATATATTTATCTTGGAGGCTTAAAGCTGTTATAAATAATATATAATTTTATATAAAAATCTATAAATTATTTAAAGATTATGATATAATACTATTGAGGTGATAATATGAAATATTACTCAATA
>ENA-OPCM01000417-OPCM01000417.1-human-gut-metagenome-genome-assembly--contig:-NODE-417-length-32414-cov-2.834049_pt1 | contig 32414 bp, 57 predicted proteins | sample MGYA00241252_ERZ501484 | MGnify/ENA primary metagenome ERZ501484 (study PRJEB25962, sample SAMEA2042583) | human gut metagenome | biome: human gut; feature: human-associated habitat; material: faeces...
GGCATGGGCTAATGGAGGAATGCCAAAAACAAGACCTATTGTATGTTTGTCGTTAGATGGAAAATTTGAAAAAAAATATGAATATTTTTCTCAAGCAGTAAAAGACGGTTACGATATTGGAAGCATAAGAGAAAGCTTGAAATCAAATACAAGGACATCATTTAATCATATATTTATGTATGAAGATGATTATATTAAAAATGGTGCCAAAAAGTATAGAAAGCCAATTTCTAAATGCGCAAAAAAAATTGTAATGTGCGACCTTGATGGGAATTTTATTGCAGAATATGAAAGTGTTGCAGCTGCGGCTGAGCAGACAGGATTTAGAAGACCTAATATATCTGCAAACTTGACAGGAATGTCAAAAACTACAAATAATCATATCTTTGTTTATAAAAATAATTATCCAATAAAAGATTTATCTATTTATAAAAAATGCGGAAAAGGAATAAAGATTGTTCAGTTAGATAAAACAACAGGAGAACTTTTAAATGTTTTTGATAAGATTTCTGATGCCGGAAGGTATATAGGAAAATCCTATAAAAATATTCAAAAGGTTCTTGATGACATGAGCAGAACAGCATATGGTTATAAATGGATGCGATATGAAGAATATATAAAGTCAATAAGTTAATACCGAGGTAATCAATCAGATAGCGAAAGGCTGATTGACACTGTAACGCGTAGGAAGTGAATAAATATAATCTTCCCAAGAGTGCTCGACAACCATAAGACGTAGAAATACGTCTTATTTTTGTGGTTGAAAATGTACGCTGAACTTATAGGAAACTATAAGAAGTAGAGGATAAAAAGCCTTTACGATAACAAATTGACATGGGCGAATAGTGTAAGAGTCCTTAAGCAAGAGTTCCAAGCATGGGGTAGTATCATAGGTAGCGTAATAATCAACGCTTTAAAGCCGTTTGTTCAAGCATTAAGTAAAGTAATGCTCAAGGTTATCAGCTTTACAAGAACTGTAGCTGACGCACTCGGAGCAATTTTCGGATGGACTATCGAGATAAGTGGTGGCGGTGCTACTGTTGATGGCATGGAGGACATAGCTGGCGGAGTAGGCGATATTGGTGATAGTGCCGATAAGTCGAATAAAAAAGCCCAAAAACTGAAAAAGACATTGCTTAGTATAGACGAGATACACGCACTTGACGATAACAGCGACAGTGGCAGTGGTGGCGGTTCAGGCAGTGGCGGTTCAGGCGGCGGTGGAGCTGGCAGTGGAGTTGATAGCTCACTGAAAAAGACCGATGGACTGCTCGAAAAATACAAATCATCAATCAAAGACCTTTACTCACTCGGAAAGTACATCGGTGACGCTCTTGCGAGTGCTATGGAGAGCATTGATTGGAAGAAGATATATCAGAAAGCTGACAATTTCGGAAAAGGACTTGCAGATTTCCTTAACGGCTTAATCAGCCCAAGACTCTTTTACGATTTGGGTGCAACAATAGCTGGTTCACTGAACACAGCTTTGCATTTTCTCAATTCATTCGGTACAACATTCGACTGGACTAATTTTGGCTTGTCGATTGCTAACAGCATTAATGGATTTTTTAAGAATTTTGATTTTGCGTTACTAGCAAAAACTATTAATGCATGGGTACAAGGAATATACACCATGCTAACCACGGCAATTAAAAATGTGTCGTGGAAAGACGTACTCAAAGGAATTACGGACTTTTTAAGCAATTTGGACATTAAAACTGTTGAGATAATAGTTGGCACATTGCTGATAAAAAAGATAATTTCGCTAAAATTAGGTTCAGTGGCACTCGCTTTTATTAGAAAATCATTATCAAAAGCGATAGCACAGGCAATAGCTTCAAAAATTGGATTTGAGCTTGTAGAAGGAGCCGGCATTGGAACGGCAATAATGCAAGCATTTAAAACCATTTTTGCTTCACTATTAACAAATCTTGGATTACTCGTAGAGGAATTATTCAGTGGTTTGAGTTTGGGTGATGCAATAACGGCCGCATTCGGAACAGGGGCAGCAGACCTATTAGCAACAATCGGTTCTGCTTTTTCAGCAATAGCCGGAACGATTTTATCTATTGTAAATTTTGTCAAAATGTTAAAAGACGGATTTAGCTGGGTAAATGAGATTTTAATGGTGATAGGTGTTGCATTAGCTACAATCGGAGCAATATTAGCTGGTGTGGCAGCATTGCCAGCGGTAATTGTTGGAGCAATAGTGGCAGCAGTCGCAACGATTGTTGTTGTGGTAAAAGATAATTGGAACGCAATTTGCGAACTGTTTTCAACAGTTGGCGAATGGTTCAATGGAAATGTCATTGAGCCTGTAGTTTCATTTTTTAAAGATATGTGGAAAACCATAAGTGGCTTTTTCAGTTCTCTATGGAAAGACATAGTAACTGTGTGGCAAGGAGCTTCGAAATGGTTTAGTTCCACAGTAATTGAGCCGATAGTTGGCTTTTTTAAAGGCTTTGCTACACGAGCACAACAGATTTTTCAAGGTGTTTGGATAATAATTCAAGCAATTTGGATAGTAGCTTCAAGCTGGTTTAATAATAATGTGATTACTCCAATTTCAAATCTGTTTAACTTTTTAAAAACGCTTATACAAACAACGATACAGACAGCAAAAGATTTTGTCCTTTCAACGTGGCAAGGGGTAGCGAGTTGGTTTAATAGTACGGTAATACAACCGATTTCAAACTTTTTTAATATGTTGAAAGCTGGTATAACATCGGCACTTAGCGTAGCAAAGAACTTTGTTATATCTACTTGGCAAAGCGTGGCGGGTTGGTTTAATGGCAATGTTATTTCGCCTATCACAAACTGCTTTAATATTATGAAAAATGGAATTACAAGCGCATTTAATTATGTGTGGAGTTCAATAAGAGGCGGTGTTACAGGAGCCATGAACTACGTTATTTCAAAAATAGAGAATGGGGTTAATTTTGTTGTCAGTGGAATCAACTCTTTATTAAGAGGATTTAACAAAGTTGTTTCTATGGCTGCTAAGGTGGCCGGTACAAATTGGGGTGGAGTATCGTTGGTTCCGAAAGTGCATATTCCAAGGCTTGCTAGTGGCGGAATTTTCCCAAGGGGAGAGGACGGCATGGCTTTTATTAATCATAACGAGCTAGTCGGTAAATTCTCAAATGGCAAAAACGTGGTAGCAAATAACCAACAAATCACCGAGGGAATTAAACAGGCTGTCATGGAGGGCATGGCGCAAGTAATGATGAACTATAATGCCGGTGGAAACTCTGCACCTATCATTGAAAATGTGTTTAAGTGTGACAGTGAAACGCTCTATCGCATGACACAGGTAGGTAAAGCAAAGCATGGACAAAGATACATTGTAGCAAATGAATTTGGCTAAGACACTCACCCTTGCGTGGGTGTCTTTTTACGAGGTAACAATATGGCAATGATGTTAGTAGACGGAGTGGCATTACCTACTCCGTCAACTTTTGAATGGGGCATGATTGATGTGTCTGCAAGCGACAGTGGACGTACACAGGACGCTCAAATGCACAAGAATAGAATAGCTCAAAAGCGACAACTCAAATTGTCATGGAGCGGTACGGACATGGCCAGAACAGCAAAGATACTTCAAATGGTGAACCCCGAATATATCAGAGTGACATATCCTGACGCTATGAGTGGCACTGATGAAACACGTACATTCTATGTAGGCGATAGAAGTGCACCTATCAAGATATGGACTATCAACAATAAGAGGTATGAGACATTGAGTTTTGACCTCATAGAAGTATAAGGCGGTGATTAAATGCTTAACGTATCGGCTAAATGGCAAAGGGCAGTAATGCTCGATAATGATATAAACGTAAATTGCTTTGCTGACATAGTTACGGCAAGCGGTGAAAAAATTCCTATTAGTGATAGTGAGCTGTGGGCGAATGGCTTCGAGGTCAATGACTCAACATCGAGCAATGGCACTTTCACAATCGGGGCTTTGGTTGCCGGAAAACTGAAAATTAAGCTGAATAACATTTATGAAGATTACAGCAAGTATGATTTTGATAAGGCAAGTGTAACAGCATATGTCTCAAAAAGCTTTTCTGACGGCACAACCGAAAAACTAAAAATTGGTGAGTATAGAGTTAGCGAGACAAGCTATGACGGCTCACTCATAACGCTTACTTGCCTTGACAATATTAATAATTTCAATCGCGAGTATGACAGCAATTTAAGCTACCCTACGACAGCGTATGAGGTGGTCAGAGACGCTTGCATTAAGTGTGATGTACCTTTTACTATGGCGAGATTTGACAACTCTGATTACGTGATTAACGAGATACCGAGTGATAATCAAAAGCTCACATATGGACAGGTGATAGCTTACATCTTACAGTTGAGCGGATTATGGGGCAAGTGCGGTCACGACGGTGAATTACTTATCGGTTGGTATGATATGAGCCAGTTTGGGAGCCAAAATTACAATGGCGGAACTTTTAGCACAAAAACTACACCATACTCTGACGGAGACAGCGTTGATGGTGGAAATTTCACCGACTATTCAAGTGGAGATAGTGCTGATGGTGGAACATTCACGGAGGCGAGAAATTACCACAATATTTACACGCAAAAGGATTTGAATGTTGCGACCGATGATGTTGTCATCACCGGGGTAAAGGTAACTGTAACCTCAAAAGAGGACAAGACAAAAGATGTTAATGCACTTGCCGGAAAAGAGGGGTATGTAGTCTCAATCTCTGATAATCCGTTTATTTCGGCAGACAAGGCACAGACAGTTGCAAATTATATCTTCAAAAAAATCGGTGGCATGAGGTTCAGACCTCTTGATGCTACGCTCTTGTCAAACCCATTGATTGAGAGCGGAGATGTGGCACTTGTGACAGACCGCAAGCAAAATACCTATAGCTGTTTTATTTCTAATCGAACATTTACAGTTGGAAGTGGCACAAAAATCTCATGTGATGCTGAAAATGCTTCAAGGAATAGCGCTGATAAATTCAGTAATGAGACAAAGGCTGTCGTACAAGCTAGGAAAGTTGCACAGGCACAACTAAGTGTATATGACAAGCAAATGCAATTGCTGACACAGCTAATGTCTCAATCGCTCGGACTTTTTAAGACTGAACAGGTGCAAGAGGATGGCTCAATTATTTACATTATGCACAATAAAGCCGACCTTAATTCGAGCAACATACAGTGGAAAATGACGGCTAATGGCTTAGCGGTTTCAAATGATTACGGCAAAACATGGAAAGCAGGAGTTGACAAAGACGGAAACGCTATTTTCAATATTATGTCGGCTATCGGCATTAATTTTGACTGGGCGCATGGTGGAACACTTACTTTAGGCGGGGAAAACAATGTAAGTGGTGTGCAGTATGTTAAGGATGCAAAAGGTAAAACACTGGTCACCCTTGACAATAGGGGCTTGACACTTGATAGCAGTGTGAAAATTGCTTGGGATAATGTGGCTGACACTACTGCTAAAGTTACTCAAATTACGAAAGACACTGTTACAAGTAAATATGTGAGCGCACTAGAAATAAGTGCAAATGCTATAAAAACAGGAACATTAACAGGCGTTAAGATACAGTTGCAATCAGCGAACGATACAGGCACATTGAAGATAAGTGTTCCAAAATCAGAACAACTTTTTTCCATAACCGGGTGCAATATATATGGCTATCATCCGAACGGAAAAACAACATTTTTTGCCGGAAATCAAGACGAGGGATTTATAGACTTATATGACTCGGGTGGCGACACAAACTATAAGAAAATGGTAATGCTCAACCCAGGAATGTTTTTTTGCTCAGGCACCAAGAGCAGATTGACAGATACGGAAGATTATGATAAGCGCCTACTATATTGTTATGAAATGCCATCACCAATGTTTGGAGATATTGGAGAAGCAACTTTGGACGAAACAGGCAAGTGCCTAATTTATTTAGATGATATTTTTGCAGAAACAATAGACACCGAGTGCAAGTATCAAGTGTTTTTGCAAAAGTATGGTAAAGGAGATTGCTATATTTTAAATAGAAATTCAGCATATTTTGAGGTTGAAGGAACTCCTAACTTGAAATTCGGATGGGAAGTGAAAGCCATTCAAAAAGAATATGACACACTAAGGCTTGAACGTTTTAACGTAGAGGAGTACAAAGAAAATCGAGATAACACGGTAAACAATATCATATCGGAAACAACGGAATACATGGACAATTTGCTATATTCAGCAGAAAGCGAGGTAATTGATTATGATTAATATTAAAGGCTATGCAATAGCGCAGGATGGAGCTGTAAAGAGAATGGCAATAACTTATGACGAAATTAACAGTGAGGGCAAAGTTATTAATCCAAATGCGAGGGTAAATCGTGTGGTTGTAGATGATAATGCATTATCAGCGATATTAACGCTTGACGCATATGCAAAAAGTGTAATCGAGAATGAGGTGTAGCTTATGGCAATTCAAATGAGGCGAGGGGCATACGCGGAGTTTGACCCCTTAAAAATGAAAGCCGGAGAATGGGCAGTATCGACCGACTCCGATACGAAAAAACAGCAGATATGGATGTGTTTCGCACCCGGAATAGTTAAGCGGATGGGAACTGTTGAGGATTTTGACACTGAAATTCAAAGACTTATTCAGAACTATCTTGACGGCATGGCTCAATCCGTATCACAAGCTCAAAAATCAGCAGAACTTGCCACAAACAAAGCTCAAGAATCAGCTAATTCTGCAAGCAATGCTAAAGAAAGCGAAATAAAAGCCAAGGCTTCTGAAACTAATGCTAAGACAAGCGAGACTAGCTCTGCTAAGAGCGAGTCGGAAGCGCAAAAGTACGCAGAACAAGCCAAAGAAATATCTGAGAGCTTAAGTGGAGCATTAAGGCCTCTTGGAACAATTAACTTTGCCGACTTACCGAACACAGCGAATGCTACTTCCGGTGATATGTACAATATAGCCGACCAATTTACTACGACCACAGATTTTAAAGAGGGGGCTGGTAATATAATCCCCGCCGGCAGTAATGTATATCTGACAATCGACAGATATTGGGATGTGCTTGCCGGCACACCGGTAACAGGAGTAAAAGGCGCAAAAGAAGCTTATTATCGCAGAGGAAATGTAAACATAACCCCTACCAATATCGGAGCGGTTGCAGAAGATGGAAATATAAGCGATACAACAGTTACTTTTGCCGATGCAACAACTAGAGCAAATCTTGTTTCTGGCGAAAAAGTGTCGACCGGCTTCAGGAAAATTAAGAAGTGGTTCGCTGATTTGAAAAGCTTTGCTTTTAAAGATTTAGCGAACAATCTCACGACTACTACCACTGGCAGTGCATTGGACGCGAGCCAAGGCAAGATTTTGAATGACAAATATGATGAATTAAACCAGAGTTTAGGTAATTTAAAGACAGATTTTAATAAATTAAATAGTATAAAAATTAAAGTTGGCACCGCAGTAAGAACAGCGACAAAGGGTGAAAATTCATTTATATTATTTACCTTAGAACAAGTCAAAAACATGTTTGAGTTAGAAAGTCTCTCTGTTAATAATATTGCTATATTAATAAGTAATGGTGACGGAAAGGCTTTTCCTTCTCACTTAGAAGGTGTAACTATGTTAAATAATAGTTGGTATGTAGTTTTTAAAGATATACTACAAGGGGATATGAGTTGTAGAGTTCAATATGTAATATTTTATTGGGGGAATTAATTATGTAGTAATATATCTATTCTTTACAATCCCTATTGTCAATATTCGACAAAACAAAACACTTTAAAGTGCTACAGTAATGATGTTCTCAAACAAGAGAACTCTTCAAGTTTCGGTAGGGCGGTGGATTTTTCTGCCGTCCTAATATTGACGTTTAAGAACAAATGTTCTATAATTGATGTATCGGAGGTAGTGTTGTATGGAATATAAAGAAGAAATAATTAAAATGATTGAGGGCTTGGAAGACAAAGACCTGTTATTGTACTTGTATGTATTTATTAAAAGAAAAATAGAGGCAGAGTAAAAACTCTGCCTTGTGGTTATATTTTCTTTTCCCAAACGTTACCGCACTTTGAACACACAAACTTTGTTTTGCCGTTCTTGCCTTTAATTCCGGTAGCAGTACCGACAACGGCACCGACGGGTCCGAAGAGACCACCTACTGTGTTGCCAACAAGCGCTTTGCCGAATGAGAATTTTTTCTTGGTATCAACAGGTATGCCAACACCATCACAACCCCATTTAGGACATTTAACAGTTTTACTCATAATTAAAATACCGCCTTTCTTATTAATTTGATTTATTTTGAGTATTTTCATACATCATATCTATTAAATTCATAATATTTTCTTGCTCTTTATCCGACAATTTAGATAATTTCAAAGCGTAGTCCTTGATTTTACTATCCATTTTCGACAGAGCCAAGTCTTTTGTTGCTTCCTCGACAACTGAATGGTGCTCTTTTCCGGTAACTAAATAATCAAGTGAACAATCAAGACATTCTGCAATTTTTACCAACTTAAATAATTTTGGACTGCTTTTTCCCTTTTTCCAATCTGAAAAAGTACTTTTAGGGAAACCGCCATATTTAGCCACTTCTGAATCATTTAACCCTTTTGAGTCTCTTAATTTACAATATCTTTCGTACATAGAAAATCTCCTTTAAAAAAAGTTGTGATTTCTCAACATTTGGGGTTGACAAATAAGACTTCCTAATGTAGAATGAAAAAGAAGTTAGGAAATCTCAACTCAATAAAAAATAAAATTGAGAAAATAATATTATGTTTCTGGACAATTCATAGTATACACGATTTTCTAATTTTTATCAAGACTTAGTTAGGATTTTTGAACTAAAAACAAAAGCTGTTAGTGTACTACCACCAACAGCCGTTGCCTTATTTTTTACACCACATACATTTTGCAGTCTTTCGACGCACTGTGTAGTACCAATGCTTCTTTAAATGTTCCGTCACTTATGCAGTTTAAGTTCAGCAGTCTAATTGCCATTAGCTGACGGATTGAGAGGAGTATCTAGCGTAGCACGGCATATTATCGGACATGCCAACCATGATTTTTTATCGAGCTTTACTGCCCAAAATGCGCTACACCGATTGCTACATTTTAAATGCGACCTCGCAAATATGGAACAGGCAAAATCAAAATTGCTTTCAAGGCTTTTACCTCCTAGCGTATTTTGCCTAATATGACATTTTTATTGTAACGGATTTCCTAACTATTGTCAAGAAAGGAGATGGGAAATTGAATAAGAAAAAACGACAGGCGAGTTTTAAAAAACTTGACACGCTCATAAAAGCTAGAAACGTTTCGTTTTACAAACTGTCGGAAGAGCTTGGAATGGCACGGAGTACTTTTTCGGATTGGAAGTCGGGAAAATCAATGCCAAAAACAGACAAGCTAATTAAGATTGCTAATTATTTTGGCGTAGAAGTTTCTTATTTTATTGAGTAGAGAGAAAGGAGTAACGAATGGAATTAATACCTATGTTAAATCAAAAACTTGGAAACGACATAGATGGCGAAAACTTCATGACGTTTATGAGAGGAAACGGACAGGAATGTGCCGAAATGGCAAGGGAAGTAAAAAAAATACTTGCTGAACACAATCTGTCCGTTTCACAAATCAAGGGTTTCTTAGAGTATATGAAGATTAATGTAGAGTCGTATTCATATCTTCATTCTCCGAAATAACCCTTATCGGAAATTCCTCTGACATTGAGTTACCATTAGGGATTTCTTTGGCAGTATTAAGAATATCAAGAAGTTTGGCAGAACTAGGATATTCTTTACCACAGTTAGGACAAATAATCTTGTCAGCAGATATATCTTCATTAACAGTATATCTATTGTGACAAGTACAAGTTATTTGAAATTTTAGAAACATATTTTTTCACCTCTTTTCTTATTTAGAATAAGAGGATTATAACACAGAAAGGAGAAAACATGAACGATTTACAAATTTTCAATAATGAAGAGTTTGGAGAAGTCCGAATGACAGAAATTGACGGAAAGCCATATTTTGTAGCAACAGATGTGGCAACCGCACTTGGGTATACAAATCCACGCAAGGCAGTTAATGACCATTGCAAGGGAGTAACGAAACGTGACACCCCTACATCTAGTGGAGTGCAATCTATGTCATACATAAATGAGGGAGATTTATACCGACTTATTATGAAATCAAAATTGCCTAGTGCAGAGAAATTTGAGCGGTGGGTAATGGATGAGGTACTTCCGTCAATCAGAAAGACAGGCAGTTATGGTACGCCAAAGACAACAGGCGGTCAGATACAGCTTTTGGCACAGGGCTATACAGAATTAGAGCAGAAAGTAAACGACATTAAAGACGACGTGAGCGAGCTTAAGGAAAATGTACCACTTTACAGTTGCGATATTGATGAGATACAACAGCACGTTAAGCGCAGAGTTGTAAATATTCTTGGTGGCAAGCAGAGCGAAGCATACAGAGACAACAGTATCAGGCATAAGACATTTTCTGATATATGGACACAGTTAAAGCGTGAGTATGGTTGTGTATCTACTTATAAGAGCATCAAGAGGAAGTATATAGACGATGTGCATGAGTTCATTGATTGCTATGTCGTGCCTAAGTATCTTGATGAGCTTATTCAGGACGCAAACGCTCAACAGAGTTTTGCATAGCGAGGTGATTGTATGAGAAAAAGAACTTTAAAAGAGAAATTCTATACAGGCTGTGGCTATTCGATTTTTGGAGCATTAGCTTTTGCATTTTTCCTTGGATTATCGGTGGCATACGGAATTAAGACAGCGAGTATTATCGTTGGAGCAATCGTAACAGTATTTTGGCTGATACTGATTGCAATATGTCTCATAGAGGAGGGCGAACCGCATGAGAAGAAAAAGGATATTGATGTTATCGACTTTAATAATTGGAACTATGACCTTAAAGCCAATAGCAACGAAAGCAGATAGCAAAATTGAGCTGACCGCCGGTGTTGCTTCCTATTTAAATGATGTAATGCTTGGGAAGATTGAGCCGACAGTAGTTCAGAATGAGCCGGTTGTAGTTGAGCAGACCTATGTAGAGCCAACAGTTCCAACTTGCCGTAAGAAATACAGTTGTAGCCGATTTAGGAAGCTGGGGCGAGTCAGATATGGCGATTACACTTATACGTGGTACTCACAGAGAGTGTTACCTGGAGGCGGTTTAAATATTCCGGGCAGACATTTAAACGAGCATGGGCTTGTAGTTGATGAAAACGAATACGTGGTAATTGCAAGTGATGATTTACCACATGGAAGTGTGGTTGATACTCCTGTTGGCATACAAGGAATTGTATATGACGAAGGGAGCGGAAATGGAAATCTTGACATCTACTGCGATTGGTAGCCAATTGAAGCGTCAGAGTGCTAACGATTACCTACAAGAATTATATCGAGCTAAACGGCACGAGGACAAATCATTTGACTTCCAAGCACTGTTGGACAGAGAAATGGAGAAGCTAAATGAGCGACAATGTAAGAAGGATTAGGTTGGGTGATACGAGATACCGATTGAAGCCATTAACAAGAGAGCAGAAGCTATTGCTCAACAAGGCTCATTACGTGCCAAGTGAGTGGCTTTTTGTGTCGGAGTCGGACTCATACCTAAGAGTAGTGAAGAAATCAAGCCTACACGGAAATTTGATTCTAAAAACTATAAACAAATAATGGAAAGAGAGGAAACGCAATGAAGATTACACACATTTTTGCGCAGAATTTTTGTAAATTCTATGGCAAAAACACATTAGACGCAGATTTTTCAATGAAAACTGTATTGTCCGGTCAGAATGAAGTCGGCAAATCGACAGTTAAGAGAATTATTCTTGATGTGCTGAATTGTCACGATGAGAATGACAGAGAGATTACAGGCATAAGACCACATGATGAAAACGGAGTCGAGATTGACGATGTTGACATTGTAAGAGCTGTTACCTTTGAAATTGGTGGAAAAGCAAAGACCTTGAAAAAGGTTACAAGGCAGAAACGCAACAAAAAGGGTGAGATTACAGGTAGTGTTACTGATTACTCAATCAACGATGTACCTTACAAAATGGCAGACTACAATCAGTACATCAATGACAACATGGCAGAGCTTGGAGTATTGCCATTTTGTTTAAATGCCATGACGTTGCTCAACAAGTCACAGGCAGAGCAGAGATTAGCACTTGCAAGCTATTTCGGCACACGCACCGATGAAGAAATCTGCGATATGTTCCCACAGTTTGCTGAACTCAAGCCGATGTTTGACGATGGCGATGTAGACCAGCTTAAAAAAGTATGTCGTGGCAAGCTAAACGGCACAGGCGGTAGAAACGGCTCAAAAGGACTTGTCAAGGAAAGAGACGAAATCTCAACAAGGATTGATACAATCCATTCCACCAATGAGTATACAGACCTTGCAGAGCTTGAATTGCAAAAGAAAACCTACGAGCCACAGCTTAAGGAAATTGAAGATAAGCTGTCCGACTATAACAAGATTTTAGAGGATAAGCAGAAAGCCACAGAGGATATTATGAGCCTTAAATTTGAGCTTTCAGACATGGAAAGAGAAGCTAATGTCAACAATCAGAGAAAGCGCATGGAGCTAAAGTTACAGCTTGATGGCTTCAATGCTTCAATTCACAAAACAGAGTTAATGATAAGAGCCGGAAAGACTAGCATTAAAACCTCTGAAAGAGAGATTGAAGATTGCACAAGAGACTTAGAAAAGGTGCGCACCGACTGGAAAAAGGCAAAGGAGCTTGCCTTTGACGAGAACAGTATTAATTGTCCGATGTGCGGTCAGAAGTTGCCGGAAGATAAGATAGAGAGCATGAGAGCTGAATTTGAGGAGCGAAAAGCAAAGAACCTTAAAGAGCTTGAAGGTAGGGGCAATGCACTGTCAACCTATAGCAAGGGGCTTAAACAGGCTATTGAGGATAAGAAGAAAGAAATAGCTGACCTCGAAGCAGAACTTAAGGAGCTGACAGCAAAGCATGATATTGTTGCTAAGGAGCTTGAAATGGTACCTACTGATGCTGACATGACAGGTAACAGCGAGTATCAGGCACTTAAAGCTAAAATCGAGGAAAAAGAGAAAGCTCTTGCAGACGAAAACGATACATCAGAACTTATCAGAAAGCTCAAAAACGAGCGAAACGAGCTGTTAAGGCAAGTTTCATCGGTTGACACAAAGATTGAGCTTGGTGTGGCAAATAACAAGCGTATAGACGATAGCATAGCTGAACTTGAGGATAAGAGAACCGACCTCAATCAGGAGATTGCCGATTGGGAGAGAAAGCTTGACTCGCTGAAAGAGTTTACACGTAAGAAAAACGAGCTCTTGCAGGCCGATGTTAATAAGTACTTGGATTTTGCCACAGCAAAGCTTTTTAGACCGCTCTTAAATGGTGATACCGAGGAGTGCTGCGATTTTATTTACAATGGCGAAGCATATGCAAGAAATCTCAATCATGGTGCAAGGATGTTAGTTGAGGTTGACGTGTGCCGAGCTTTTCAGAAAGTGGCAAGCGTTAATTTCCCGATTATTATTGATGATACAGAGAGTGTTGATGATTGGAGAATACCGCAGATTGATAACCAGTTGATTATGTTAAAGCATACACAGGACAAAGAGCTTGTGATTGAGGCGGTGTGATATGAAATTATACTTTTACAATTTAGATACTTATGGCGAAAGCCCTAAAGGCTTATGCGTCAAGGAATGCGAAGCAGAAGAGAGGCCCAAGACATACGCGGCTGTTGATAGAGTTTTTCCAAACTACCTTAGTGTGGTGAGGAAAGATGATGTCGGGCGAATAACTGATTTTGGCCGCATGTTTCTTACAGAACCTAACTTTGAATATGCAAAAGAGGCATTCCGAAACAGGACAGAAAGAAGAATTGCAGACAAATTGAAAGAAATTAAGGAACTTACGGATGAATTAAAAATAATAAATGAAAGCGAGGAACAGGTGAAAGACGAAGCCGAGAGAGCAAGAGAAACGCTCAAAAAGTTACTTGGATTATAGGAGGTTCAACATGAGTATTAAGAAGAGAAATTATTACATGGGCGGTAAAAAGCACACTGTAGAGCTTAAGTATGACGGATATATGTATACAGTCATATCTGACGGAGTTTTATTCAAGCAGACACCTAACGAACTGTTTGCGGTTCAAACTTTTAATGAGATTTAGGAGGATTAATTATGGCAGAGAATACACAGATAGTCGAGTATGAATCAAATGGGGAAATGGTAAAAATTTCTCCAACAATGATAAAAAGATACCTTGTAAGTGGCGGTGGCAATGTATCTGACGGAGAAGTAATGATGTTTATGTCATTATGCAGATACCAGCACTTAAATCCGTTTTTGAGAGAAGCATACCTTATTAAGTATGGAAGCAACGACCCAGCCACAATAGTTACTGGAAAAGACGTTTTTACAAAGAGAGCCAATGCAGACCCACGATATAAGGGAAAGAAAGCAGGAATTATTGTAATTAAAAAGGACGGAGCCGTTGAAGAGCGAGAGGGAACAATGGTTTTACCTAACGAAACTATCGTAGGTGGCTGGGCGAAAATCTTTATTGACGGAAAAGAGGACGAGTATCAGTCAGTAGGCTTTGATGAGTACGCAGGAAGAAAAAAAGATGGTTCGCTTAACAGCCAATGGGCGAAAAAACCAGCCACAATGATTAGAAAAGTAGCTGTTGTGCAGGCCTTAAGAGAAGCGTTTCCAGATAGATTTCAAGGTTTATATGCACAAGAGGAATTTCAAAATGTATCAGATGTAAAACTTGATACAGAAAAGGTTGTTGCCGATGAAATCAAAGAAAACGCAAATAGCGTAGATTTTGATGAGGACAACATAATTGATGTAGAGCCGACCGACACAGCCGACAAGCAGTCAGAGGAGCTACCGCCGTTCATGCAGAGTGAGGAGGGCTAAGTAATGCATCGACACGACTGGATTAAGATTTGCAAGCATCATAAATGGGGCTATAAGTGCAAAATATGTGGGAGGTTTTGGAGACTATGAGAGTAATTTCACAGCATGGCAATGTTGATTTGCCTTATGAGCAGTTAGTTGTGTGCCACGCAATGGAAGGCGTTATAGCACTATACAATGGAGAGAAATACGTATTAGGCGAGTACTCTTCCAAAGAGAAATCGTATAAGGCTATGGAAATGCTTAGAGACCAATATAAGGGGCTTGAGGTTTTTAAAGTTTTAGCAAGTGGAACGGCGGAGCATATGGAAAAATCTTTTAATTCTGATGAGCTTAAAGAGTATATCCGGGCATATCACGATATAAATGTCTTTCAGTTCCCACAGGATGATGAAATCGAGGTGTAAATATGAAACAAAATCCAATAATAATTGCGTGCGAATTGTGCGGAAAACCACAGCCAAAAGACGAATCACGTTCTAATGAAAATTGGAATGTTTATGATGCAAAAGCTGTTTGCGAGTGTGGTGGAAAATTCAAAATAATGTTAAGAAAAGATGCGGAGAAATTAAGGAATGAAACTTAAATGTATCGCAACAGGAAGTACAGGTAATACATACGCCTTAATTAGCAACACAGGAGAAATCCTATTACTTGATTTGGGTGTGTCAGAAAAGACTATCAAAAAGGGTATTGATTGGAAAATATCAAATGTTGTTGGAGCTGTAATTTCGCACGGGCACAAAGACCATTCATTATCGGTTGAAGATTTTAAGTTAATGGGAATACCGATTTATGCATCATATTTGAAGATTGATTATATGTCAATGAACATGGGCGGATTTGCAGTAAAGCCCTTTGATTTAACAACAATAGACGGAAACTGGACACATACCAATGCAAATGGCGAACCTTGCCCGATATATGGCTTTCTGATTACTCACAAGGAAATGGGGAGAATGCTTTACATAACCGATTGCAATTTAATCAAGTGGAGATTTAAAGGCATAAACCACATTCTCTTAGGTGTGAATTATGACAAGGATTTAATCGACAGGGACAACACAGGTAAAGCTAATCACGTATTCAGAGGTCACTTAAGTATTGACACAGCTTGCGATTTTGTTAAAGCAAATTATTCAGACAGCTTGCAGAACGTCATTATGTGCCATCTATCAAGTGAAAATGCTGATAGTGATAGTTTCATCGAGAAGATGAAAAAGGTTGCTTATGGGGCGAATGTAGATGTTGCGGAACGCAACAAGGAATGGGTTTTAAGAAAAGGAGATGAATGTCCATTTTGAGAATAGAAAGGACAAGATATGTCGTTATGAGACGAAATCGTACTGAAATATGGTGCGGTTTATCAAGAGAATTTCATTTTGTCAAAGTTGATGAATTGAAAGATACAGCAATTAAAACATACAGAACAGCAAAACAGGCTGAAAGCGGTTGTTCTTCTTGGGATAGAGATTTTGAAATTGTTAAATGCAAAGAAATTATTGATATAGAAAGTGAGGAAAAATAATGAATTTTGTAGCATTAATGGGCCGATTAACTAGAGACCCTGAGATTAGATATTCACAGGGCGAAAATGCAATGGCAATAGCAAGATTTACACTTGCCGTTGACAAGAATTTTAAGAAGAAAGACGATAAGGCGAATTTCATTAACTGCGTGGCTTTTGGCAAGATTGCTGAAACAGTAGAGAAGCACGTATTTAAAGGCTCAAAGATAGCAGTTATCGGTGAGTGGACTACAGGCAGTTACAAGAATAAAGACGGAAACACAATCTACACTAACGATTGCAACGTATCTAAGTTGGAATTTTGCGACAGTAAAAATTCAAGTGGCAGTGCAGAACCACAGCCAAAACCCGATGATAGCTTTATGTCAATCCCTGATGGTATTGACGAGGAATTACCATTTAACTAGGGCGGTGATTTGATGATTTGTAAACATGGCGATTACGAAAATGGTTATATTTTTACAAGTACAAGCACCAATGATGAACTTCAGGAAATACTGAATAAGTACGATAAAGTCCGCTGCGTTATTTGTAATAGCGATACAGCTAGAAATTTTCGTGTTGGATTATGGGGAACAAATATTATTACAATCAACAATAAGATTAATGATGGCTGTTTTTTCATTAATCAAATGCGATGAGTATATTTAATCGATTACAGGGCAGTCAATAACGGCTGTCCTAGAAAGGAAAAATAATGGATTATACAAATAAAATATTTGCAAATATTGCAAAGGATATGTCGGAACAAAAAGATATTGCAGTTGTAAGAGCGTTTGTATTTCAGATTACAGAACTGCTACAGAAAAATGGCATTATGCCAATATGCACTGAAAGATACATGAATATCAATTCTGATAAATCAAGTTACAGTATTATCAGAAAAATCAATATCTCATTCGATGAGCTTGATTGTACCAAGCATGACCGAGAAGTTAGAAAACAGGCATACAGAGATTTTATTAAAGAATTTGAGAGCAGAGTTGATTCAACAGTTATATCTGAAAAACTCTTTGAAACTGAATGTATATTATTGGAGCGTGATAAGAATGAGATTGATTTACGTGGATAAACTAAAGGAGGATAAAACAATGTGTAGAAAAATAAAAAAAGCAATAATGGCGATGGCTTGTGTGATTGCAATGGCGGGTTTTAATGCTGTACCAGTATCAGCTTGTACGCCACCACTTAAACCACCATCTGTGAAGATTCCAGATATCAATTTCGAACCTGATGGTGCTTTAAAAGATGCAATCGACAACTATGTAAAAAATTGGCTTGAGAAATGCATCCTCGATACTCCTGTGGTGGAGTATGCATCGTATTACAAGAGTGCATCAAGGTATTTTAACTACAGTCACGTAGCAGTCAAGTGGACGAAAGTCGAAAATGCAACGTCTTATAAGGTAAGAATCACAAAAGCTGATGGAACATGGAAAGAATATGATACAGCCTATACAGCGTTTTACCGCACTAATTACACTGATGATTTCATCACAGATGGTATGGACGGAGCTACAGTAAGCGTCAAAGCTTATGGCGATAACGATACATTCGGGTATTGGTCAGATGATACTAATATTGTGAGATTTAGATATTAGGAGGGTGGTACGCAGACGGCAATTGATATTGTAAAGAGAGGTGGAAACATTGAATTATCAGAACATAGCAAGAGCCAAGGCGATAGAACAGGAAAATAAAAAGCGACTGTTGAAGTTGAATCCAAAGCTGAATGATAGGAGTGGGATTTACTTCCTACTCCGAGAAGATGAAAACGGATTTAAGTATGCGTATGTCGGACAGGCAGTGCATACGCTTAGCAGATTGGCAAGCCACCTTGTAGGTTATGAACAGCACATAGACCTTAGTTTACGCAAACACAAGCTATATGACAAAGAGAAAAATCCTTATGGTTGGCGAGTTGAATTTCTGAATTTCCCCGAAAGTCAGCTTGACGAGAAAGAAAAGTATTACATCAAGCTATATGCTGATAAGGGCTATCAGCTTAGGAATGTCAGTTTAGGTGGTCAAGGAGAAAATCGTGCTAGTGGTTCAATAGGCGAGAGAAAAGCACCTAAAGGCTATATGCAAGGCATACAGCAAGGCAAAAAGGTGTTAGCGAGGGAATTATCCTCTATCGCGGAAAAGCACCTTATAATCCGCTTAAAGCCGGAAAAAGAGCACAACAAGGTATCGCAGAAACAGTATGAGAAATTTATGGATTTGTTGAAAGCGGGTGATTCAGAATGAAAAGAAATGATTGCATAGAAGTATTAGACCACTTAAAAGAAAAGCTGAAAGAAAAAGATATAATTGCCGTACAGGATAGTGAAGATAATTATAAATGTCCTGTGTGCGGTCAGATTTTTACAGGAGAAGATATTATTAAATACTCTTACAAGTGGTGCTATAGCTGCGGCCAGAGAGTAGATTTTACTCTTCCGAGAAACAGATTTAACTAACTAAAATCAAAGAGAGGAAATAAAAATGGAGATTAACGTTGATAAATCAATAGTTTCCAAGAGCATTAAGCATTATGGCGAGGGAATGCAGTCGGTTGTGTGCATGGAAGAACTTTCCGAGCTATCACAGGCAATTAGTAAGGAAATTAGAGGTATAGGTGACAGGAGCAATCTTGTTGAGGAAATGGCAGATGTAATTATCTGCTTGGAAATTTTAAAGCAGATTTTTGCGGTCACTAATGTTGAGATTGAAGAATGGGTAAAATTCAAACAGGAACGCAACTTGAAGCGCATAAACCGCGAGAAAAAAGATTAAAATACATCAACCGAAACTTGAAGAAAATAGGAGATTAATTAAATGGCAGAACGTAGAATGTTCACAAAAAAAGTCACTGATGATGATAATTTCATGGCTTTATCATCAAGTGCGCAGGCCTTATATTTGCATTTATCTATGTCTGCTGACGATGACGGATTTTGCAATCAGGTATCAGTTTCCATGTTCAAAGCTCACGCAAGTGTGGCTGATTTACAACAATTATTGGAAAAAAGATACATTTATCAGTTTGATAATGGTGTGATTGTAATTAAGCATTGGCGCATGGCAAACGCTTTGAGAAAAGACCGGTATACACCAACGAATTTTAAGGAAGAATTGGCAAAATTAAAGATAAAATCCAATGGTGCATACACATTTTCTGATGATGGTTGCCGCGTGGTTGCCAATGGGTTGCCAGATGGTTGCCAAGTGGTTGCCACTTGTCTGCCACAGGATAGTATAGGTAAGGTAAGTATAGATAAGAATAGTATAGTTAAGGATAGTAAAGATAAGGATATAAAAGAAAAAGATATTGATAAATCAATATCTAAAAAGAAAACTGTCTACTACCCTGATGATGCAATGCTAGAGAGTGCTTTTCAGGAATATCTGACAATGAGAAAGAAAATCAAGAAGCCAATATGCACTGAAATGGCATTGCACCGAGCTATGAACACTATTGAGAAACTATCAAAGGGTGATAATGATTTAGCAGTTAAAATCCTTAATCAGTCAGTAGACCATTGTTGGCAAGGGCTGTTTGCACTAAAGGACAATGAGCCACATTCAGCTAACAAAGGCACCATTGATTGGGATAATGTATGAGGTATAGAAATGACAAGAGACGAGACAGTTAAAATCATTCGCATAATGTGTGATTGCTACCCCAATTACAAGCCGAGCAATTTATCGGAGACGGTAGATGTGTGGAATATGATGTTGGAAGAATACAGCTACAGTCAAATATCTATGGCATTGAAAACTTACGTGCATTCCGATACAAGCGGATTCGCACCGAGCATCGGACAGCTAATCAACAAACTGCATGAGGTTCAATCCCCACAGGAGCTTAACGAAATGGAAGCATGGTTCCTTGTTAGCAGGGCACTACGAAATGGCTATTATGGTGCAGTTGAAGAATTTAACAAGTTACCACCACTCGTACAAAAGGCTGTCGGGAGTCCTGATAATCTTAGAAACTGGGCACTGACGGACAGCAAGAGTATTGAAAACGTAGTACAGTCAAACTTTATGAGAACCTACAGGACGGTTGTTAATCGAGCAAAGGAATACCAAAAAATGCCAAAGGATATAAAAGCATTGATTGAAAATGTCAATAAAAGCTCGTATTCGGCTCAAATCGGCTCTAAAAATCAACAGGCGATAAAACTATCACTTGAAGATAATAAAAGCCAAAATAAGCCGATTAAAGGTATTCCAATGCCAAAAGAAATTAAAGAACGTATCGAGCAGATGAAAAGATAGGAGGTAAGAGGTTTGTGCGCACAATTAAAGCCGGCTTTACTCCTAGCGAAAAATGATAAAAGACAAGTATTCAAGACAGAGATACGAAGAACGAAAAGCCAGTAACCTTTGCGTACTTTGCGGGAAACCGCTTGATAGAGAAGGTGTGGTGTGTACGGCATGTAACAGCAAACGCACAGCATATGGCCGAGAACTTTACAAGAAATTACAGGCGGTTGGTGTTTGCCCTAGATGTGGCAAAAACTTACTGTATGGTGACGAAAAAAGTTGTGTTGAGTGTAGGGCAAAATCAGCCGAAGCCATGTCAAAGAAACGTGCTGCTGATGTTGAAAAATACAATGAACAACAAAAAGCATGGCGAAAAGCACGATACGAAAAAGACAAGGAAAATGGCATATGCACACGCTGTCGTAAAAGGAAAGCAGACCCGGGACATACCACTTGTACATTTTGCAGAGAAACAATGAGAAGAGCACGAGTCAAAATGCCTGAAAGAACCGGCAGATATGAACAAGGACTATGTTTTTTCTGTGATAATCCGGTAAAGCCCGGATATAAGGTCTGCGAAAAACACTATCAGCAAAACGTTAAGAATGCGACTTGCGAAAAGGCAAACATTGCGCGGCAGAAGATAAAAGAAAGGAGTCCACAATGGACACCTTGAAAGATTTTTACGATTTTTACCGGCCACTGCAAAGGAAATATGACTTGCGAATGTTTTACAAAACAAATAATAAGGAAGCAAAAATAACTATCAGATGGCGCGGTAAAGAGCTTGTAAAAGTCGCAGAAGAAACCCCCGAAGCCTGTTTTATCAGGGCAAAACGAGAACTTGAAGAAAGAATGAAAAAATATGAGCAACAAACTAAAACTAAGGAAAAAGTACAAAGAGCCGGATTTTACGTGGACAAAATCCGAAAGAGTTACGCTGAAAAACAGCAATAACCGCAGAAAACTCGTAAGGCGGTCTTTCACAGACTTTATGGACTTAGGCTACTATGTACTGTATTTACATCATGGATTTGGTAATAAGCGCATTGTACGGCTTGAAAGAACCATAAATGAGTACCTTGAAAGGGCACAGACCGAAAATGAAATGAAAACCGAAACGCTTGCCGAACTTTTGAAAGTGAGATACGGCATTGATGTGCAGAAAGAGATTAATTTAATCCCAATGCAGCAGTTGATTAGAATTTACCAAAGGAATAATCCGCTTACGATAAGCGACACGCGACAGCTCTTAAATGACACGGCATACAGCTACATGGCTTTAGCGTGTACAGCACTTAAGCTAATGTTTAAATTGTCGGTTAAGGAAATTAAAGAGTTTATCGCAGAATTTAGAGATTTAATCGACACGTTGTACAAATTCAATCAATTCGGTCTGACATTGCCAAAGGTGGCACAATGCCTTGCTGATGAAGTTAATTACGTTGATGAAAGGTACATAAAGGTGATTGATTAATGACTTACGCATGGGATAACGACAGCACTCAAAATGCTCACATAAAGCAGATGAGAGACGATAGGCAGAAAGCCTACATGGAAAAACACAGAGACGATAAGGCATATGAGAGATTCAAACATATGCCGGATTATGGGAAAGGAGTACAAAACTATGACAAATAGAGAGAAATTCGCAGAACAGATTTTGGATATTGCTTGTGGCGGTAGCAAAATAGCAGTTAACAAAGCAACATTAGAGCCGATAGCGTGCTATGAATTAGAGTGTAAAGATTGTTTATTTGGTCTTAGTAATGCTGGCTTTTGCACCTCTGCAAGAGAAAAGTGGGCGAATAGCGAATATGTTGAACCACCAATTGACTGGTCAAAAGTTGCAGTTGATACACCAATACTGGTAACGTATAGTGGTATTCACCAGTGGGTTAAAAGGCATTTTGCAAAATATGAGAATGGAAGAGTTTACGCTTGGAATCATGGAACAACATCATGGAGTGGTCAGATGTGTACAGTATGCGAACTAGCCAAACTTCCGGAAAGGAGCAGTAATGAATATTGATGAATTTATAGAACGTGCGCAAGAATCAGCTAAAAAACATCGTTATCATGCAGATTTCTTTGATATAGACAATCCTATGCATGCCGCTTGCATTAAAAGCGCAGAAGATTGTGAGCAGTTAGCTGGATGGCTTGAAAAATCCAAAGAGTATCAGCACTTAGAGGAACAGGGCAGACTTGTTAAATTACCTTGCAAGGTGGGAGATACAGTTTATTGTATTTTCAACAGATACACTAAATGTACATTTAACAATGAGGAATTCGATGAATGTAGTTGCCAAGGGTGCGAGTATGAGTGCGACAGCAAAAAAGAAAATTATGTGCAAGATATGAGGGCATATAGCCTTGATTGGATTGTAACAGATTTGAAGAATTTTGGCAAAACTGTATTCCTCACAGAACCAGAAGCCGAAGCAAAACTGAAAGAATTGAGAGGTGGAGAAGATGATTAAAACAATAGTATTGATTATACTCTGTCATTTAATGGGCGATTATGTACTGCAATGTGATTTTATTGCACAAACAAAAGGAAAGAATTGGTATCACTTATTTGTACATTGTGCATTGTATTGTGTTCCATTCCTAGTAGTATTCGGTTGGACATGGCAGTTGGCAGTAATTTTCATTTCACATCTGATTATCGACCCTTTAAAGGCTAGGTGGAATAAGATTACATACACGCAAGACCAAGTATTACATTATATTATCGGGCTTACGTATTTATTATGATTGAGAGGTGGAGAAGATGAAAGTAGTAATTGATATACCTAAAGATTTTACAGGAGATTATATTGCTGACAAATTTAAAGATTTCTTTTCAAGGGTTATTGCGGATATTGATTGTAAAGGTATGTGTGGTAGATATGAGAAAGAAATCGCTGAAATGTTTTTAAATGTATTTGATGATAGCGAAGAAAAGATTTCTTGTAACTGCCAGCACAGCGGCAATTCAAAAGACAATGAGCCTTGTTGCAAATGTGATAACATAACAACAAATATAAATAAGGCTAGGGTAAACAGCTTAGAAATAATCGCACGAATGCTGGACGATAAGCCTTATTATGAATTGAAGTACAGACGGGTTGGTGAAAAGGATTATTCTATCGGATATAGTTCTTACGATTTAAAAACTGTATTAGGTTACATTGATACATATTTTGAAATTGTGGAAAGCGATAAGCAGAGCAATGCTGACAGGATAAGGAATATGTCAGATGAAGAGTTGGCAGAATTTCTAACGACTGTAACGAGTGATGCTATATGTGGAAGCTCATGGGATTATGATGGGTGGATTAAAGAGCTTCAATCAGAAGCAGAATAGGAGAGTATATGGCAGAAAAGAATAGTAAAGAACCAAGCCCATGTAGCGGTTGCAAATACGAGAAAAGTACAAACATAAAGGAACTTTTAGCTTTTTGCACACATTGTAAAAGAGCTTATTCCCACGAAGAGGATAGGGAAATTCACGAGGATAGATATGAGGAGGATATAGCATGACAGAGAGTGAAGCAATTAAAATCTGTAATACTATTGGTTTTGCAACATCCTTTAGTAATCCCCAAGGGATACCGCTAAATACAACTAAAGAGGAGCTTGCAGAAGCAATGAGAATAGCAATACAGGCGCTTGAAAAGCAGGTATCGAAGAAACCGGATTTTACAGAAGATAAAGAATTTGCTTTATGCCCTTGTTGCAATGGTAAGGGCTTACTTAACAAACAGAAATATTGTGATAATTGCGGTCAGAAAATAGACTTAGATTGGAGCGATGAAGAATGACCGACATAACAACAGTAGTATACACTGCCCTCATAGCATTCGGCATAATCGGTCTGACAGAGGTAGCGTTTGCGTGGTACGACATTCACGGACGAGACAAGACCGATGATGAGATACAAGAGCAGTGGTGCAGTGAAAATATTAAACATTAATTAATTTATCAGAGAGGAAGTGATGAAATGCAGCAGATAACATTATTCGACATAATTAGAGAGCCTATCAAGGTCACAAAGCCAATACGTCTTATAGAGTTATTTGCTGGCTGAACGGCTACGGAAGTCAGGCAATGGCACTAAAGAGAATAGGCGCAAAGTTTGAGCATTACAGAGTTGTGGAGTTCGATAAGTATGCCATAGCAAGCTATAACGCAGTGCATAGTACGGATTTTCCTACAATGGATATAACTAAGGTTCATGCGGAAGATTTGAATATCTGCGATATAAATGCATTCACTTACTTACTTACTTACTCATTCCCTTGTACGGATTTATCAGTTGCCGGAAAACAAGCCGGAATGTCTAAGGGCAGTGGTACAAGAAGCGGTCTGTTGTGGGAAGTCGAGAGAATACTAACAGAAATCAGAGATAGTAACGGAGAATTGCCACAGATTTTATTCATGGAGAATGTACCACAAGTACATAGTCAGGATAATATGCCTGACTTTAGAAAATGGCTAGATTTCCTTGAAAGCCTTGGCTACACAAATTACTATCAAGACTTGAATGCTAAAAATTATGGTGTAGCGCAAAATCGTGAAAGATGTTTTATGTTTTCATTCTTGGGCGAGTACAATTATCATTTCCCACAGCCTATACCGCTCAAAAAGAAGTTGAAAGACTATCTTGAGGATAATGTAGATGAAAAGTATTATATCAACAATGAAAAGGCTGACAAGCTGATAAAACAGCTTATTGACAACGGCACATTGCCACAACACAATCTTGACAGACAGACAGACTTGCGTTGACGGAACAATCAATAAGCCACAACAGAGAGAAGTTGCAAACTGCATCACGGCAAGATATGACTGCGGAATATCAAACTTGCGGTCAGATGGAAACCTCGTTGCCGAGAATAAATGCAATGCTTAATTATAATCATGTAGATAAAATTGGTAATGATGTAGCCAAAACATTGTGCGCTAGAGATTATAAAGGCTTTGGAACAGGCTTTGATACAATGAATGGAGTAATTGAATGGAAAAATTAACAGACGCTATCGGAATAGTGCTTTTTGAAAGTGAAAAATTCGGTGGCGAAAAGGTACTTAGGGGGGGTATTTGTCCTACCCTAAGAGCCAATAAAACAAGTAGCGGAGTGATTGAAGTAATGGCAGATGTAAATGTAATAGGCTCTCTTGAATCAAAATTTGAGAGCACCAACAGAATTTATGATGTGGGGGGGTGCAGTCCAACATTGAGTACAATGCAAGGTGGCAATCAAGAGCCGAAAATTCTTGAAGAGCAAATTCCATGCAAATTAGATAAAATGCCTAACGGACACTTGGACAGCTTAGATAATGCCGAAATATGTGACATTAATACACCTACTGCAAGCACAGTAACATCAAGATATTATAAGGGGATAGGGTCACACAAAGACAATATGTGCATAGTTGCTATGCGTGGCAGAAATCCTAATAATCCGTCAGATAGAACTGCGGGAAGTCTAACAGAGCAGAGATTAGAGGTGAATATGCAAGGTACAAGTAATTGCTTAACGAGTGTGCAGAAAGACAATCTTGTTATAGAAAGCCAAGTATTAACACCCAAACGGACAGAATATGGCAAACAGATACGGAAAGCGTATGAAAGCGGTCGGATGCAAGAAAGTAGGCACAATATGACGGAATTAGAGCCTAGAAAAGATGATATATCTAATACGCTGACAACAGTGCAAAAAGATAATTTATTGCTTGAAAATAATATCCAAAAAGTCGGTCAAATATCAAGCAATGGTTCCCAATGTGGTACAGTTATTTCTGATAATGGCATATCTGCTAATCTTGTAGCTGGCACACACGGATATGCGAATAGCCATATTGCTACGCAATATCGTATCAGAAAGCTAACACCGAGAGAGTGTGGACGGCTTATGGGTGTATCTGATGAAGATATTGACAAAATGGCAGCAGTAAACAGCAATACACAACTATATAAGCAATTTGGCAACTCGATTGTGGTAGATGTTATGTGTGCTATGTTTAAAAATCTGAATATCAAGCAAGGAGATAGCAATGAAGCACTACAAACCAACTAAGTGTGTAGTCTGTAGCAAGATATTTACACCGACCGCAGCTAACCAAAATACGTGTTGCGAAGCACATAGGCAACAGAGAGCTACGGAATTAAGAAAAATCAGAGAAAAGAAAAGACTTAAAAGGAAGCCTGTTAAGAAAAACAAACTTGCGGAAATCTGTGAGATTGCCAAGAGTAAGGGCATGAGCTACGGACAATATATGGCAGAACAGTATAAAAAGGAAGTGATGATAAGATGAATGAATGTTGTGGAAATTGTAAATATCATCAGTACGAGGATATATCGCAAGGTTGGGTATGCTGTAACAAAGATAGCGAATATGTAGCCGATTGGACAGATTACACCGATTGTTGCGAGGAATGGGAGAGTAGATGAACAGCAGAACTATAAGTGATATAGAGCCATTTGAAAGACAATGTGTATACGAGGATAACAAGCCGTGCAACAGCTCATGCCGATACTCAAATACTTGTATACACAGTACGAACAAAACCGAAGAATAGGAGATAGGTCTATGAAGTTTTCAAAACTGACTAGACCGGAACTTGAAGAAATTATGAAAAATGCCAATTTCACCGATGAGGAAGCGGAAGTTTTTGAGTTGCTAGTTGCTGATAAAAGCCTTGAAGAAGTATCGCAGAGACTATTAATCTCGAAAACGACCACTTCCCGGAGAGTGGCAGACATTAAAGAAAAGATAGAAAGGAGTCAGGCGATGATTAACAAAGTGCCAATATGGGAAAAAGTAACACTGACGATTGATGAGGCTGCTGAATATAGTAATATCGGAATTAACAGAATCAATGATATGCTTAATAATCCCTCGTGCCCTTTTGTACTTTTTGTCGGAAGAGGCAAGCGATTAGTTAAGCGCAAGGAGTTTGAAAAATACCTCGAAAAGACAGATAGCATATAGATATATTGAATTATGAGCCATTATGTAGTAATATAGAAATTATCATATAATGGCTTTTGATTTTGAAAGGAGCCATAAATCAGTATGGGAAAGGATTTGAGAGGAAAAGAGCTGGGAGTCGGAATAACCCAGCGCAAAGACGGACTTTATCAGGGCAGATATAAAGATAGGTTCGGCAAGAGTAAGACAATTTACAACAGCAAGTTGTCAGAACTGCGGAAAGAACTTAGTAAAGCAGTGACCGACAATCAACAATTCACAAGTGTTAGAGACAGCATTACCCTTGATGTGTGGTTTGACAGGTGGATGAATGTATACAAGAAAAAGAGAGTGCGCCCCAATACCATTAGGGAGTACACGCATATATATAAGAAGAATATTTCACCATACTTAGGAAACCACGAAATAACATCTATTCGCAAGTCAGATGTGCAGTTACTTATTGACAAAGCTTCTGACGATAACTATAAGTATGAGAGGCAGAGCAAAATCAAGGTTATTTTAAATGACATGTTCAGTAGAGCTATGGAAGATGACCTGATGATTAAGAATCCGGCGAAAGGTGTAAAGCTGAGGGCAGACAAGGAAGTTAATGCTTTTGCATTGACAGTAGAGCAACAGAACGAGTTTTTTGAAGCATGTAAAGGCACATTTTACGACAACATGTATAATGTGGCAGTTAATACAGGCTTGCGCCCAGGAGAACTGTTTGCACTCACGATTGCAGATATACATATGGATGAGGGATATATTGATGTTAATAAGACACTTGTGTATCAGAAATACCTTGAAGATAAAGGCAAGACATTTCATGTTGAGCCACCAAAAACCAAGCAGAGTTACAGACACGTACCAATTAACAGTGTGTGCAAGGAATATCTGACGAAACAATTTGAGCTTAAAAAGATAGTTTCGACACGCAGACCTAAAGAACAGAACGAATATTTGTTTGTTACAAGGTTCAATACACCAATTAATTCGGTTATATATAGCGACTCTATACGTTCAGTTGTAAGACGGATAAATGATACAAAGAGCAGTGACGATGAATTTCCATTTTTTAGTGGTCACACATTCAGGCATACGTTTGCGACAAGATGTTTTGAGTCAGGCATAGAGCCGAAAGTCGTTCAATCATATTTGGGTCATGCAACGCTGAAAATGACAATGGACTTGTATACACATGTTACACCTGAAAAATCGTTTGCCGACATTGAAAAAATCGTTGGCGCCGGCAACAAAATCATAGAATATAGAAGAAAATGTGTGTAGTAAGTGTGTAGTAGTACACACTCTCAATTTACAGAATGTTGAAAAATCAACGCTCGTAGGGCATTTTTGTACTAAAACTAGTAAAATTATTACGTATATCAAGGAGTGCCATACGATTTCGTAAATAATGGCGCAATCCTAGGAAAATAAAGGGTCTGCGGAGTTTTCGTAAAATTGTAAAAAATATAAAATTCTATGTATTTTAATGCATTTTAATGTGAAAAGTGTGTAGTAACTGTGTAGTAACCACCCCAAAAAGTGTGTAGTAAAAATTGTATATAGAAAAGCCATTATATGACACAAATATGAGAAGAACATGGAAATGCTCTTCTCTTTTTTTATGCCACAATTTAGGCATAAGGAGATGATGTTGTGTTTGACGATGAAGTGAGAGAACAAATATTTGCTAAAAGTGAGTTACAAAAAATCGACTTAATGACATTATCCCTTGTCATTAAAGCAATCGAAGAGGTCTTGGAGGAAAGAGAAAATGAACATGCCGTATCAGCAACCAATGATGAATTATACACCTAATTATGGAGCGTATCAGTATAACCCAATGTCGAGCTATCAGAGATACCAACAGCCTGAGCCGACACAAGGAATAAGTGGCAGAGTAGTACAGGCGGTTGAGACTATCAATCCCAACGAGGTGCCAATGGATGGCAGTGTGGCATTTTTCCCAAAACAGGATTTAGCAGAGATATATGCTAAGAGCTGGAATGCTGACGGAACAATACGCACATTGACTTTTAAGCCGGTTTTAAACGATAAGACAGACATTTTATCGGGTGACACGGAAAAGCTTGAATTTGACCTATCAGAGAAAGCCACAGAGGGTATTATGGCAAAGCTCAACGAACTATCAGAGAAAATTGAGCAATTATCTTTAGGAGCGCAAAGAAAAACTCCACGAACACAAAACAAGGAGAGTGAAAAAGCATGAATGTAATGGGAATAATGCAACAGATAATGAGCAATAATCGCGTAATGGGAAATCCGATGATTAAGAATGCAATGAGCATGGCTCAAAGCGGAAACAGCAAGGGAATTGAGCAAATGGCAAGGAACCTATGCAAGGAAAAAGGCATTAATCCTGATGATGTAATGAAGCAGATTAGAGGTAATTTTGGGATATAGCATATGAGAGAACGTGCGCACGGCTCTTTATGAAATAAATTTTGGAGGTAAAACAGATGTTCAACACAGGAAATTGTCCAAGCGTACCTATTGTGGCGAATTTGGACGGAAACAACGGAAATAACTGGAATGACGGCTCATGGCTTTGGTTCCTTATCGTAGTATTTGCGATATTTGGGGGCTGGGGTAACGGCTTCGGTGGTTTCGGTGGCACTAATGGTGGTGTCGGAAGCGAAATCCAGAGAGGCTTTGACAATCAGGCAGTTATCAGCAAGTTAGATGGCATTTCCAACGGACTTTGTGACGGCTTTTATGCCATGAACAACAGTATGCTCACAGGCTTTAATGGTATTAACACAAATATCATGCAGACCGGCTACGGCATACAACAGGCGGTAAACGCTGACACAGTTGCTAATATGCAAAATACCAACGCTTTACAGTCACAGATTGCTAACTGCTGCTGCGAGACGAGAGAAGCCATTCAGGGTGTAAACTACAACATGGCTACTAACACTTGCGCTTTGCAGAACACAATGTGCAACAACACAAGAGATATTATTGACAGTCAGCAGGCCGGAACGAGGGCCATCCTTGATTTCCTGACAAATGACAAGATTGCAACACTTACAGCAGAGAACAATGATTTACGCAGAGCTGCTTCACAAGATAGACAGAACGCACTTCTGACTACTACAATGGCAGCGCAGACAAATCAGATTATTGATGCAGTAAGACCTACACCGGTACCGTCATTCCCGGCAAGCAACCTTTATGGATATGCTTATAACGGATGCGGATGCAATACAGGTTGCGGATGCTAAAACTGAATAATTGAGTATCTTAATTGAGTTTAACTCGACTATGTCTGCAAAAGCAGTATTACTTATAAGCGCAAAGGGCAGACTGAAATATGTTTGCCCTTTATTTCATGAATAGGAAGGTAGAATACATGGACGAAATTAAAAATAAATTTATCGAAGCAATCAAAAAGATTGATTTTGAAAAGCTTAACATTTCGGAGCTTAAAACTCTTGCGGAAATAACTGGATCAGTAGAAAAAATGGCAAAAAAAGATTATTCTGAGCTATTGATGGAAAAATTTTCTCCAGACCACGGATTTGTTTTTTCGAGCTCCGATACAAAAACAATAGCAGAATTAAAATAAGGAGGTCATATTATGGCAGAATTTACAGGAATTGCATTACAAACAGTTGCACAGGGCGAAGATGTAGCACTTACAGAAACTCCGGTATGCGCAACAAAATGCATTGTTCATAGACAGGGAAGCGGCATTGTTAAATTAAGAGGACTTACAAATCAGTGCCGGGCAAGATTTTTGGTATCTTATTCCGGAAACATTCAAATTCCTACAGGTGGCACAGTTGAAGCTATTTCACTGGCTATTGCAATTGATGGAGAACCGTTGCAGTCAACTCGAATGATTGTTACACCGGCGGCAGTTGAAAACTTCTTTAACGTTTCGGCGCAGGCATATGTGGACGTTCCTCGCGGTTGCTGTGTTACGGTAGCGGTACAGAATACGTCTGCGCAGGCAATCGAAGTTCAGAACAGCAATTTAATTGCAGTCCGGGAAGCGTAAGGAGGGCGGTTTTATGGATATTAAGAGAATGCACGAAATGATCGAAAAACTGTCTGAAAGCGCAGAGTGTGAGTTTGCAAAAGGTATCGAATGTGTAGATACAGAAGAGATGGGAAAAGTCACGGACATGCTTAAAGACCTTGCGGAAGCCATGTATTACCGGACGCTTACAAAATCAATGAACGAATCAGACCCAGAGCAGGTTCTTGATATGTTTGAGCGTTACGGAGACGGCAGACGGTATTATGACCGTTACCGGTATGCAGACGGCAGATTCGCGCCAAAGGGAAGAGGTACGCGCCGCGGATATGAAGAACCTCCGTACTGGCACATGACACCGGAAATGTACCGGGAAATGGAACACGACCGTGATATGGATCGTCACTCTGGCAAAATGTATTACACAGAGCCTACAATTGCGGCAGATGGCGGTATGCGTGACCGCAGAGAGGGTAAAAGCGGAATGAGCCGCAGAAGCTACATGGAAAGCAAAGAGCTTCACAAAGGCAATACGCCGGAGGACAAGGACGCAAAGATGCATGACCTTGAAAAATACATGAAAGAGCTTTCGGAGGATATGGCGGAACTTATCTCCGACATGACGCCGGAAGAGCGCACAATGACAAAAAGCAAGCTGTCAACGCTTGTTTCCAAAATGTAATGGCAGGGG
>ENA-OPCM01000428-OPCM01000428.1-human-gut-metagenome-genome-assembly--contig:-NODE-428-length-31842-cov-4.407053_pt1 | contig 31842 bp, 24 predicted proteins | sample MGYA00241252_ERZ501484 | MGnify/ENA primary metagenome ERZ501484 (study PRJEB25962, sample SAMEA2042583) | human gut metagenome | biome: human gut; feature: human-associated habitat; material: faeces...
ACAGATAGGATTCCGCCACATTCCTGTATTTGTTGCGCGGACGCCTTATGCCCAGAGATCCCTGCAATGCCGGCATATATGGCTGTAGAGCCATTCGATGCTTTCCCAAAGGAGTTTCGTTTATTATTCTTGATTTGACACTTTCAAGGAAAAATAGAAGGTGGTGCCTTTCCCTTCTTCGGAATCGAACCAGAGCTTGCCACCGAGTTGTTCGACAAAGTCTTTACACAGCATTAATCCCAAGCCAGACCCCTTTTCGTTATTTGTCCCATAAGAAGTAAAATGAGTGTTTGGCCTCAGCAGCTTACCCTGATCTTCTTTTTTGATCCCTTTACCAGAATCTTTTACACTGACAACGACAAAATCCCCGTCTGTTTTGGTTGATACCGTAATCAAACCTTTTTCGTAGCTGAACTTGACTGCGTTGGAAATCAGGTTACGGACGATAGTTTTTACCATATCAATGTCTGTCGATCCCATCAGTTCTTTATCCAGACCTTCAAGCATGATGGATATGCCTTTCTGGGTAGCCATCGGAATAAATATCTCGGCAGTGCTGTTGACTATGCTGTTGATGTCGACTTGTTGTCTATAAATGTTCTGTTTGTTCAGGCGATTCTTTGCCCACTTCAAGAGGTTGTCGAGAAGCTGGAATATCTCTTCCGATGTCTTGTTCATCATCTGAAGCATTTCGTATACCTCATCGCTAACCTGATTCTTATCGACCATCATCAGGATGGCGTTATTCATCATCTTCAAAGAACCAAGCGGAGAGCGTAAATCGTGTGCAATAACGGAATAGAGCGTGTCGCGGGATTCGATTGTATTTTCAAGTTCCTGCTTGATACGTTTGATACTGAACAGTTCGTAACGGTGGGCGACACGTTTCACCAATTCTTCCCGTTGGAAAGGTTTTGTTACATATTCTGTTGCTCCCAACTGATAACCTTTTACGATACTTTGCATATCGCTCAAAGCTGACATGATAATGACGGGGATGTTGTTGGTTTCCGGATTGCTTTTCAAATGCTGCAGTACCTCGTATCCGTCCATCTCTGGCATCATAATATCAAGCAGAATAAGATTGGGATGCCTTTCTTGGGCAATGCGTAGCGCTTTAGCTCCGCTATCTGTCGTCAGTAGCGTATAACCTTCTTTTTTTAGTATCGCTTGCACAAGCATAACGTTAGTTGGCACATCGTCCACCACTAATACAGTATATTGTGATGCTAAGTTTTCCATTTGATTCTGTACTTTTCTTGATATTCAAATACTATCAATGATACAAATGTATTTAATTCTGTCGACATAATCGTCTTTTCCCCTAAAATAAATTCCATTTCTGAAGAATAATTCTTTTATATATTAAATGTGTCCAACTAAAACGCTTGATATAGGATGAGATGGGGCTTTTTATTAAAATTATTATTTAAGTTTGCACCATGAAATCGAATTTAGTTCTTTTAGCGCTCATATTAGCCAGCTGTCAGCCGGAAATGCCTGTAACCTCCTCTATTCTGGTAAAGGGAGATGGTTTGACAGTCCCTGTTAACAAGGAACTATATGGTTTGACCATTGAGGAAATCAACCATGCGGTGGATGGCGGTATTTATGCGGAACTTATACAAAACCGGAGCTTTGAAGATGGAGTTCCTCCCTTGAATTGCCCGTACGACCCTGTCCGCCGGGTTCTGACTACCCCGAATGGATGGACTATTCCTTTCCTGCGTTCTGATTCGGTACCGGGATGGCGTTGCTTTTCTGCGACGTCTTATATGTATCCCGATACTAAGGAATTGATTAATGACAAGAACCGGCGTTCTCTGCTGGTTTCGGTGTCTGCTTCAGCCGAATCAGGAAAAGGAGGTGTCATTGCCGAAGGATATGGAGGAATACCGCTTCGGAAAGGTGAGAAATATGATTTGTCTTTTTATATGAAAGGAGCCTCTATGGCTTCGAAGACCGTAAGTCTGACTTTGGCCGATTCTACTGGAAAAACGGCCCTAAGCGAAGTTTTTCGGGTAGCACCAGCTTATGAGTGGAGGAAGTACAAGCACACTTTTACCGCAACCTCGAATACGAATAAAGCCGTGTTGACGATAACGACTGACAGTTCGGCTGTTTTCTGGCTGGATGTTGTTTCTCTGTTTCCGCAAAATACATGGAAAGGCCGTCCGAATGGATTACGTCCGGAACTGATGGAACTGATTGCAGCATTGAAACCTGCTTTCATTCGCTTCCCCGGTGGAAGTTTTGTAGAAGGGTATACGGCGGGAACCTATCCGGTCTGGCGTGAAACCGTAGGAGACATTGCCGAACGCAAACATTTTTGGAATGTGTGGGCATACGGTACGACGAACGGCATCGGCTATCATGAATATCTCCAGATGTGTGAAGATTTGGATGCTGAACCGGTCTATGTCATTAATAGCGGTGTGACCAATCAAAGTCGTCGTCCGCGTTATGAAGACATAACGGCAATGGGGAAACTAGTACAAGATGCCTTGGATGCCATCGCTTATGCTAATGAACCGGCCGATTCCATTCTGGGAACTTTGCGAGCTAGTCACGGACATCCGGAACCTTTTGATTTGAAGTATGTGGAGATCGGCAGTGAAAATTACGGACTAGAATATACGAAGCGTTTCGAGTTGTTTAAAAAAGCGATCCAAGAGGCTTATCCGGAGGTTATGGTGATAAGCAGTTCCGACATAAGAGGAAAGAACAGAAATGAATGGTCAGATACTCATTTTTATTCGAGCGAATCATTTTTGATCTCTAATCACAACCGTTTTGTTGCCGGACAGTATACGCGCCGGATGCCTCCTGTCTTTATCGGAGAGTTCGGCTTGTCCGGTGGGGCAGCTCCCGGAAGTTTGCGGGCGGCTATTGGGGAGGCTTGCTTTCTTGCAGGGGTAGAAAACGGACAGGAGATTGTGAGGTGTTTGGCTTATGCCCCTGTTTTGGGAAATACAAAATACAAAATAGAACGTTATCCGGTCATCTTTTTTGACGGTGAACAGATTGCTCTTTCTCCTTCTTACTATCTGTTGCAAATGTTTAGCAGCAATAGGGGAGACGAAGTGCTGAAGACCGAAGTCCGCACCTATCAGAAACCCCAGGTGACCTTCGGACGCGCCGGTATCGAAATGTTCGATAACAGCTATGAATTCAAGGAGGTGAAAATAGACAATTCGCCGGTTACGGAAGGGGCTGTCATGACCGGAGGCTGGACGGTCGGACAGGGTACGTTGACGCCGGTTGCAAACAGGTGGAACTATATCCTTTTAGGCGATCCGTCTGCCTATGACTATACGTTCTCGGCGGATATCAGGCGGACGAAGGGGAGCGGGCAAGTCCAATTCCGTGTGCGTGACAACGGGCTGTCTGGAGAACGAAATGACTATATCGGGTTGACGATTGGTTCTGGTGTTGTAGAGTTCTATCGCCAGGCGGGAGGTGTGAGGGATACGTTACGTACACCTGTTCTTTATCCGTTCCAAAGTAATCGTTGGTATAACGTGAAGATCGCTTGCAAAGGCGAACAAATCGGTTGTTTTGTGAATGACACGCTGGTTCATGAGACGATACTTCCCGGCATACCTTCATTGGTTTCTACTGCGGCGTTGGATAAGGAGGCTCATACGATTATACTGAAGGTGATCAATACGACTCAGCACGAAGAGAAGACGGAGTTGAACCTGCAAGGCGTCAGTGTCAAAAATACGGCGGAAATTATTCAGCTCACAGGAGATCCCGAAGCGCGTAACACTTACGACCACCCCGGCGTGGTCGTACCGGAGACAAAAGAAATATCCTTCTCGTTGAGCGGTTCCAAAGTGTACAATTTCCCTCCCAACTCGATTACGATAATGAAATTGAAGATCGACTGACAGGGCGACTGGCATCGGATTCAAAACCGATGCCGGTCGCGCGTCCAACCGATGCCGATCCATTGACTGCCGGATGCCTGCCGGATGAAATAATAAAGGCTACCTCAGTAATGAAGCAGCCTTTTTCCGTTTAGTATCGCATTGATTAATGGACTAACATTTCAGGAGTGATCTTGACAAACTTGTCGGAGTCGGCTTTGCGAAGTTTCACGCTGCCATCGTTCCAGTTTGAGGGCCAGCCGCCAATGATATGTCCTAAGAATACCACCTTGATTTCATGCAAGCCTTTCGACAATGCAGCCGAACTGTCGTGGCGGGAGAAGCGTTTCACTTCACCTGCATTGTTCACTAACAATTTGCCGTCGATCCATACTTCTTCGTTGTCGGAAGAAATGTAGTAAACGCCATCTTCAGGGATGTTGACGTAACCAGTTGCTATGGCAGCATATTGTTTGACACCGCGCATAGATTCGCTTGACTTGACAACACTGGTGATTTCACGCAAATCCTTGATAACCGATTTCTTCCATTCTTTTACGTCTCCCAGTTTGGAAGAATTCAAAAACATGCCGTCGGTCACTTGCATTTCCAATCCTGGAGTAGTTTTGGCAACCTCTTTAGCGGGGGCCAAAGCTTGCTTTTCAACCGTGATCGTACGAGTCTTACTCATCTTGCCGGAAGGCAATACGGAACGGATCTTCAGAACGCCGGATTCCGTGAATTCGATCGGAGCGGAATAGGCGGTTGATTCCGGAGTCGGTTCGGTTCCGTCGATCGTATAAACCACCTTGACCGGACGGGTAGTCTTGAATTCCAGAGAAGCCTTGTCGGTGAAAGCGACAAAATCGCATGAGCCGTTCGGTTGCTCCGGTTGCGGGATATGGTAGTTGATGTTCAGTTCATCCAGACGGACCAAAGCATTATCCAAGCGACGTTCGAAGTCTTTATAATCCTTGCGTGCCAATGGAGTCCAGCCGATTTCAGCCAATGCCAGCACACGCGGGTAGGCGCGGTATTCCAGCAGGTCTGTGTTGTACATATATTCGGACCACAGGTTTGTTTGTACCCCCTTGATCAAATTAGCTTTTCCGGTAGCGACCAAAGTATCGGGTATCGGGTTGTATGCATACACTTTTGATAACGGATCGTAACCGCCGATAGAAACCGGTTCGATCTTCGGATCACCTTGGAATTGGTCAATGTACATGCCACCGCTTCCTGGAGTCATGATCGCTTCATGTCCCATGTTTGCAGCAGCGATACCGCCTTCTTCACCACGCCAAGACATGACGGTTGCGGAAGGAGCGAGGCCGCCTTCGAGGATTTCATCCCATCCGATGATCTTTTTACCATGCTTTTCGGACAGGTATTTCTCCATGCGCTGAACGAAATAGCTCTGCAGCTTTTCTTCGGCAGAATGGTTCTTGTCGGCTTTCAGACCTTCCTCGCGGATGCGCTTCTGGCAGAGCGGGCATTCTTTCCAGCTTGATTTCGGGCATTCGTCACCACCGATATGGATATATTCGCCGGGGAAAAGAGGTGCGACTTCGTCGAAAACATCCTGCAGGAGCTCGAACGGTTTTTCCTTTCCGGCACACAATACGATGTCTTCTACCCCCCAGATGATACGCGGGGTGGTCGGTTCGCCCTTGCAAGACAATTCGGGATATGCGGAGATTGCAGCCAACTCGTGTCCCGGAAGTTCGATTTCAGGAACGATCGTGATAAAACGGTCTGCTGCATATTTTACCACTTCCTTGATTTGGTCTTGCGTATAAAAACCGCTATATTCCGTTCCTTCGCCATCTATGCGTTTGGAACCGACTTCTGTCAGTTTTGGGTATTTCTTGATTTCGATACGCCAGCCCTGGTCGTCCGTCAGATGCCAATGCATGCGGTTGATCTTGAACAAAGCTAATACGTCGAGATGTTTCTTTACGTTCTCTACCGGGATGAAATGACGGCAAGGATCCAGCATGATGCCGCGATATTCGAAACGCGGTTCGTCTTTCACTGTCACGCAGGATGCAGTCCAGGCGATACCGTTTACGACTGCCGGGCTTTGGATCTCGGCTGGAAGCAACTGCATGAACGTTTGCATGCCGTAGAACAAGCCTTGCGGGGTCTTAGCCTTAACCGTCACGCCTTGCGGAGTGACATCCAGCGTGTAGCCTTCGTCGTTTACATCCAGTGCCTCGTCGATCGCCAGTGCAATGCCGTTTGAGGCGGCCTTGTCACTGACCGTTATCTGGTAACCGGTGGCAAGATTCATCTGGGCGGCAAAATATTCGGCAACAGTTTTAGCTTCCGGAGTGGAGGCGGAGAAGGCTGTGTTTTTGCTTAGTTTAAAACTACCCTCGTTCTGGACGAGGCTTACCGGCGTCGGGATTACATTGATGCCCTGGTTGTAAGGCATCTGTTTAGTTGGCCCTTCGCTGCACGACGCAAGGATACAAAATGCTGCGCCGGCACAAAGTGATAAAAAAGTTTTCATTTTGGAATTTATGTAATTTGATTGATTTAGAAAGAAGGAAGAAATTTATGATTTTTGATTTACGATTTATTTCCGTGCCGCATAAATCATAAATCAAAAATCATAAATCTATAGTGTTACCAAGCGAAGATAGGATATTCCTTCATGATGCCGTTCACTTTTTCGCGAACAGCCGTGATAGTCTTGTCGCATTCGGGTGCTGCCAGTACAGTGTCGATCAGTTCGACGATCTCGGCCATCAGCGGTTCTTTAGCGCCGCGGGTCGTGATAGCCGGAGTTCCGACACGGATGCCGGAAGTCTGGAATGCCGAACGGCTGTCGAACGGAACCATATTCTTGTTTACGGTGATATCGGCGGCTACCAATGCCTTTTCTGCCACCTTGCCGGTCAGTTCGGGGAACTTCTTGCGCAGGTCGATCAACATGCTGTGGTTGTCCGTACCGTCGGAGATGATCTTGTAACCTTTGTCCATGAATGCTTTTGCCATAGCAGCCGCATTGGCTTTTACCTGAGCCTGGTAGGTCTTGTATTCCGGTTCCAGCGCTTCGCCGAAGGCCACGGCTTTGGCGGCGATCACGTGTTCCAGCGGACCGCCCTGTATGCCTGGGAATACGGCGGAATCCAGCAGTTGGGACATCTTCTTGATCTCTCCCTTCGGTGTCTTCTTGCCCCAGGGATTCTCGAAATCCTTACCTAACAGGATGATGCCGCCACGCGGACCGCGCAAGGTCTTGTGGGTTGTGGAAGTTACAATATGGGCATATTCCAGCGGGTTATTCAGTAGTCCGGCTGCGATCAGTCCGGCAGGGTGAGCCATATCGATCATCAGAAGGGCACCGACCTTGTCGGCTATTTCACGCATCCGTTTGTAGTCCCACTCACGGGAATAAGCGGAACCGCCACCTACGATCAATTTCGGTTTTTCTCGTAAAGCGACTTCTTCCATCTGGTCGTAGTCTACACGACCGGTGTCTTCTTTTACATTATATTCTGTAGCGTGGTATAAAATACCAGAACTGTTTACAGGAGAACCGTGAGAAAGGTGGCCACCGTGTGCCAGGTTTAGGCCTAAGAATGTATCGCCGGGATTCAGGACTGCCAGAAATACGGCTGCGTTAGCCTGTGCTCCTGAATGCGGTTGTACGTTGGCCCACTCTGCATTGAAAATCTGTTTCAACCGTTCGATGGCGATAGTTTCGCTCTGGTCTACTACTTCGCAACCTCCATAATAGCGCTTACCGGGATATCCTTCTGCGTATTTGTTGGTCAGACAGCTACCCATGGCTTGCATCACCTGGTCGCTGACAAAGTTTTCGGAAGCAATCAGTTCAATACCTTTCAGTTGGCGCTGATGTTCCTTCTCAATGATGTCGAAAATGATATTGTCTCTTTTCATTACATGTAAAATTGGTTATTGCAATGAGTCCCCTTCTTCTTTTGGGGGGATCGTTGGCAAATTTACGATAAAAAATCTATAGCAGGGATAAATAATATCGAAATATCCTTATAACTTCACCACATTTCCTTCTTTACTGCTTTTCCAGGCTGCCTCGATCAGGCGGATGACAAGCAATACGTCGGCGGCATCCGTCAAGAGCGGTTCTCCGTGGCGGAGATGACGGTAGATGTTGTCGTAAAATCCTGCATAATTTCCGGCAAGACTGGGATATTTGTAATGGACGACGTTGCCGTCTTTCTCTGTGTGAAGAAGTCCCCAGGTACTTTCGTCTTCAACTCCCCAGTAGGGAGTACCGGGCATTTGTCCGTCATTCAGATCCGCTTCCTGACGGTCCAGGCCGTATTTGACGAATGAGCCTTCCGTACCGTGTAAGATGAAACGGGGTTCTGGTTCGCACATCAGATAGCTGGATTTCAGGGTGACTTTGACACGTGGCGCCTTAGACGGACGAAGTAGATGGATCACGAAATAATCATCTACCATGCCGCCTGTACGAATGGTGTCGATATCGGCGAAAACCGCATCTGGCACACCTAACAATTGAACAGCTTGGTCGATTATATGAGCCCCTAGGTTATAGGTCAAGCCGCCGCCCAACTCTCCGGTTTCCTTCCATGTTCCCGGTTTTATAAAGTTGCGATAGCGAGGGAAAGTTGACTCGAACTCAACAAGACGTCCCAACAGCCCTTTATTCAGTATTTCCCGAACTGTAAGGAAATCCGAATCCCAACGCCTGTTCTGATATACGCTTATAGCCAGGCCTTTGGACCGAGCGAGGTCGACTAATTCCTGTCCTTGCTCTGCTGTTGCCGTGAAAGGTTTTTCGACAATCACATTTTTTCCTGCCTCCAGTGCTTTCCGTGTATACTCGTAATGCGTACTGTCTGGCGTATTGATAACGACCAGTTCCAGCTCATCCAAAGCAACGAGCTCTTCAAAACTGCGCACAATACGGGCTGAAGGATAACGCTCTTTCGACAGATTCTTATTGCGCTCCGTGATTGCTGTCAGGCAGAAAGCTGGGTTTGTACTGATAAATGGGGCGTGGAATATTTGTCCAGACATGCCGAAGGCTGCCAATCCTGTTTTTATCTTTTCCATTTTTATGAAAGTTTATTTTTGCGAAGATATGAATTTATCGATTACGATGGCTTACGATTTTTACAGAAAACAAATAGCGAGTTATGTTTCTAATGCCTTCGGGACATAACACGCAACCTTGGAAATTTCGCATTGCTGATAATGCTATTATGATTGAAGATATTTTATTCTACCAAATAGAGAAACGGCAGACAAATCGTAGCTACAGAATACGTTTAAAGAATGTATTGACGTAAGGTGAACTCTCACGTTTTTATTGAAAGCTGCCGAGATTGGGATTTCTTATGCATTTCTGAATCAGCCATGTGAGATTACGACGTTAGCTTCTGCCTTACAAGATAGGTTGCCGATCAATAGGGAATTCCCAGTCTTGATACTCAGAATAGGTTATGCAAAGCCAGTTCCTTATTCTTCCCGTAAGAAAATTGAGACATTGCTAATTTGATATTTCTACTCAGAGTGACAGCAGAATAATTGAAGTGAAAAAATATCAGCAGTTTGTGAACAATGTAAAAAACAAGACTGTTTAGTTGAGGTATATGAAGAATATAAATTCAAATAATCTAAAAAACATGAAAAGTATGATGTCGTACACGGACGCTGAAAACGGGAAGGTTGCCTTAATGCAGGAAATATTGGGGGTGAAAGACATACAAGATATCGACTTGCTCTATGAATTGCATCAGGAGTTTATGGATGCGCAAAAGAATGCAGGAACAGGAAATAGTGAAGGGCAGAGTGAACTTTTATGATTTTTCAAAAACAAAAAGAGAATGTTAATTAATAACATTCTCTTTTTTGTGACCGCGACAGGATTCAAACCTGTAACCGGCTGATCCGTAGTCAGCTACTCTATTCAGTTGAGCTACGCGGCCATTGTTTATTGTTCTTTCGTTTTAACGGGTGCAAAGATACGGACTTTTTTTGAAAATGCAAGCGTTTTACTAAAACTTTTTTCTAAAAATTATTCGATGAAACGGGAGTTAAATAGCTGCCAACCTAGTGTGAGTCCTACATTCCAGTCGTTATTCGGTGAGCTATAATGATTTACGTATGCACTGATAGAACCGAAAGATAATTGGAATACAAGAGAGATTTCTCCTAGATATTCGAATTTTGTGAAGGCTTTACCATAATATGCTTTTCCGTATTCATCTTTTTTAATAGGAAAGATGGGAATGAAACCATAGAATTCTCCTCGTAGCTGGATAGAATTTCCTAATTGATAGATAGGAATAGCCCCGATTCCGGTATATTGATTGGCGCGGAATGCCTCATTGTAGGTCACTTTGCTATGGGCGGTGGGGGCAAATTCGCCCGCTTCCATTAAAGTTGCGGTATAATTATTTGAAAAATTTCGTGAAGAGTAATAGGCTTCCAAATAAGCTCCTAGTGTAAACTTAGGACTTATTTTGTGATATGTTTCATTTTCATAAGATACCTGCAACCATGATTGTATCTTTTTATATTGGTTTTCTACAGGAGCTTGCGGATTGCCAGCTTTAAACTTTTCCCTGCCTGTGAATATTTGTGCTGCCATTTTTTCTCTGCTTCCCTGAGTGGCAAATTGTCGTGCGTTCAAGGTGCTTCCTTCCAAGACTATGGAGCCTCCAAGGATGTCGTAAGTGCTACGATCATGCTTTGCCTGACTGAAATCAATGATATTGGTTTGGAAATAGCGATCTTGAATGCGTGCGATTCCTATCCCAAATTCGGCTTTTTTTCGGCTGAGGAAGGGAAGTGCTGCTTTTATTTTCACGAATTCCTCTTTCTTTTTATTAAAAGCCGGATTGTCGTTGTTGGAGAATAACTTTTCTTCTTTATAATAATCAAAGGTGGAGATGGAGGCCATGAAACGGTATGAAGTAGGTATTCGGGTTGGGAAATCGATGCGTGCTGCCAGTTGGAGGTTATTATAAATTCTGCCAAGTTGTCCGTCGAATGTAAATTCTTTAGAGTAATAGTTCAGGTTTTGGTAAGATGCACCAAAATAAACTTGGTTGGCTCCACTGGAAGAGACATTTCCACCAACTCGGGCGGAGAGATTGGCTTCCATCTTGACTTGTAAGTTCAAATCGTAAGTTCCGTCCTCCTTATTATAAACAGCGTGGGGAATAATTTCAGAGATTATATTATCTGATAACAAGCGGAAATATCCTTGTTTTACATCTTCTATTGTAAATGTCTCGTAATTATTTTCGTGGAATTCTTTGCGGATATATTGTTTCTGCCGTTCATTAGCGCCTGTGATATTGACTTTTTTGAATCGAAGTTCGGGTAAATTACTTTTATATGCCAAGCGCCGGGCTTCTATTTGGGCAGGATTCACTCTTCGATGGATTCGGCTTTTTATAGAGTCCATCATTTCCAATGTGCGTTTATAACCGATATCATGTAGTTCGTCGAAACGGTTGAAATCCATCAGGTTGACATTGTCGTATTTGAATGTTAATAGAATTCCTAAAGAATCGGGTAGCGTATAATCCGTCTTTTGCATGATCATATTTTCCAATTGTCCCATGATGTCTCCTTCTTTGGGTTTTCCAGGGTTGGTAGAAACGGTACTTCCTATAATAATATCAGGATGGAAATCGTCTTTCATCACATTTACCGGGAAATTATTGTATATTCCTCCATCATAAGCAAGTATTGAATCTATTTCAATCGGTTTGAACATGGCCGGAAAGCTCATGGAAGCACGGACAGCATCTCCTAAATCACCATCTTTCAATATCATGGCGCGTTTATTGTAAACGTCGGATGCAATGCAGCGGAAAGGAATAAACAAACTATCAAAGTTTTCTTTGCATGCCGCGGTGGATTGGGCAAAAAGTTGCAGAAATACGATATTCATTTGGATGGGATCTACAATACTGTTGGGCAGAAAATGGGGCTTTACACTTTTAAGGGAGTCCTTTAATGAAATACGAATGTTGATAAACTCCGGAGTCGGCGGATTTTTCTTGAAATAGTAGATATATTTTTCTTCAACATCTCCCGAATACCAGCGTTTAAAGTCATCTGATTTGAGTAGTTGTTCCATTTCATCAGGAGAATACCCCATAGCGTAAAGTGAGCCGACAATGGCACCCATAGAAGTACCGGTAATATAATCTATGGGGATTTCATTTTCTTCCAGTGCACGGATAATACCAATGTGAGTCAGTCCTTTAGCGCCGCCACCACTCAATACAAGTCCTACTTTTTGTGCTTCCATTTGCAAAGGAATTAATATTAGGAGTAGGAGTATATATATGCGTTGTTTCATGGATTTTCTATATTTTCCCAAATATAGAAATAAATCTTTATATATATTCGTTTTGGAAATAAAAAAGAGAAAGGGTATCAAAAGCAATTGTGTAGTTTTGCTGTTGATACCCTCTTTTTAGTTATGAGAAAAGCTCATAAAATCAGATTAATTCGATGCTTCGTTTTACAAAGTTGGTTAAAGCTTCTCCTTTTAACATATTGTTTTGTAATAATGCAAGATCGATTAATTGGTGGATTATCTTATTTCCATTGGCGTATTCACCTAAGACAGCCTGTTTCTTGGTGGTTTCATCCGATATTTTCTTTTCGATATCATTTAATTCATCTTTCTCTGCTTGCGGGATGTCTTCTGTTTTTTTGCCTTCTTGAGCCTTTTGGAGTTCCTTACGTCGGTTGTTTAAATTTGCCATTTCGCTTTCGATAGGTTCAAGTGCTGCTTTGCACGAGTTGTCGGCATCTGTCAATACTTGTTTGACGAGTTTGTGATCGGCATTCAAAACAAGGTTATACATATTTGGCATTTCTCCATAAAAACTCATACCGGCCTGAATATTAGCCATTTCTTTCATACGCCGCATATATTCGCTTTGTGTAATCATTATCGGTGCACCGTTTTCTCCTAACGCTTGTGTTTCGACATTGAATTCCACTTTCTTTATCTGAGGCAACTGACTGCGGAAGACGGAAGAAAGAATCTCGCGTTGATTGGATTCCAAGTTAGCTTCTTTATGCTCCTCTTTGGCAATCAAACGATCAATGACATCACTATCCACACGAGTGAAGCGACTCTTTTCAAATTTTTGTTCGAGCATGCTTATCATGGCTACATCCAGTTGACCATCCATCAGTAATATATTGTATCCTCTGTTTTTGGCAGCGTCAATGTAACTGTATTGTTCGTCCATGTTGTTGGAATACAGGTAAATCAGATTTCCATCTTTATCTGTTTGGTTATCTTTGATTAAACTCTGATATTCTTCATAAGTATAATATTTTCCGTCTGTATCTTTCAATAAAGCAAATTTATTGGCTTTTTCATAGAAATCTTCTTGAGTCAACATGCCATAATTGATGAAAATCTTCAAGTCATCCCATTTTTCTTCAAATTCTTTACGGTTATTTTTGAAGATGGCTTGTAAACGATCTGAAACTTTCTTTGAAATATAGGTAGAAATCTTCTTTACATTCGAGTCGCTTTGCAGATAAGAACGTGATACGTTTAACGGGATGTCCGGTGAATCAATTACGCCGTGTAAAAGAGTTAGAAAGTCAGGTACAATGCCTTCTACTGAATCTGTTACATATACTTGGTTGCAATATAACTGAATTTTGTTACGTTGCAATTCAATATTGCTCTTGATTTTCGGAAAGTAAAGAATACCTGTTAAATTGAACGGGTAGTCTACATTCAAATGAATCCAGAACAAAGGCTCGTCTGCCATCGGGTAGAGTTCCTGATAGAATTTTTTATAGTCCTCGTCTTTCAGCTCCATCGGTTTACGAGTCCAAAGAGGATAAGTTTCATTAATAATATTATCTTCGTTTGTCTCTACTTGTTTACCGTCTTTCCATTCTTTCTTTTTTCCAAAAGCTACAGGAATGGGGAGGAAACGGCAATATTTAGTAAGTAAAGCAGATATACGTGCTTCTTCTAAGAATTCTTTGCAATCATCGTCTATGTATAAGATAATGTCTGAACCACGGTCTGCTTTTTCCACGTCTTCTATAGTAAACTCAGGGCTTCCATCGCAAGTCCATTTCACGGCTTGAGCATCTTCGCGATAAGACTTGGTGATGATTTCCACTTTTTTTGCCACCATAAATGCGGAGTAGAAACCTAGTCCGAAGTGACCGATAATGGCATTGGCGTCATCTTTGTATTTTTCAAGAAAATCATTGGCGCCAGAAAAAGCAATTTGATTAATATACTTTTCTATTTCTTCAGCAGTTAATCCGATACCACGATCGGAGATAGTGATAGTATCTGCATTTAAACTTACTTTGACAGTGAGGTCGCCCATTTCTCCTTTAAACTCCCCTTTGGAGGCAAGAGTCTTGAGCTTTTGGGTAGCATCTACTGCATTAGATACCAATTCACGAAGAAATATTTCATGGTCACTATATAAGAACTTTTTAATGATGGGGAAAATATTCTCGGTAGTTACCCCAATGTTTCCTTTTTGCATATTATTAATGTTTTAAGTTATTGTTATTTGTAATTGTAAGCTTTGGAGCAAAAAAAATGCCAGATACACAGGTATCTGACATTTTGGCGGTTATTTTTGGATAACTTTTAGTCCTTTACTTTTCTACAGTCATACTGATGGCATCTTCTTCTTTATTGTATGACACTTTAATAGTATCTTCGGGCTGTAATTCTGTACCAAGAATTATTTCTGACAATCCGTCTTCCAAATAGTTTTGAATAGCACGTTTCAACGGACGTGCACCGAATTGTATATCATAACCTTTTGATGCGACAAATCGCTTTGCTTCGTCATCTATAATCATCTTATAGCCAATGTTTTCAATCCGCTGGTGAAGTCCTTTAAGCTCAATGTCGATAATCTTCACCAATGCTTCCATATCCAATTGGTCGAAATTAATAATTTCGTCTAGGCGGTTAATGAATTCAGGGGCAAAGGCTTTGTTTAAAGCCTTTGTAATGACTCCTTTAGCATATTCTTTATCATCCTCACGTGCCTGTGTAGTGAAGCCTATTCCTTTGCCGAATTCTTTTAGTTGGCGGGTTCCTATATTAGAGGTCATGATAACTACCGTATTCTTGAAGTCTACGGTTCTGCCATAACTGTCAGTCAGTCGGCCTTCGTCCATTACTTGCAACAAAATATTGAATACATCGGGGTGGGCCTTTTCTATCTCATCCAATAAAACGATAGAATAGGGTTTGCGTCTTACTTTTTCAGTTAGTTGACCTCCTTCTTCATAGCCTACGTATCCCGGAGGTGCTCCTACGAGCCGTGAAACTGTAAACTTCTCCATATATTCACTCATATCAATGCGAATCAGTGCATCAGTGGAGCCAAACATCAGTTTTGACAATTCTTTGGCTAAATGAGTTTTACCGACTCCTGTAGGTCCTAAAAACATAAATGTACCAATAGGCTTATTGGGGTCTTTTAACCCTACGCGACTGCGCTGGATAGCTTTTACTAATGTATTAATCGCTTTATCCTGACCTACTACTTTAGTTAGTAGTTCATCTTTCATGCTTAATAACTTCACGCCTTCAGTCTGTGCCATTTTTTGTACGGGAATTCCCGAAATCATAGAAACTACGTCAGCAATCTGCTCTTCGTCCACAGTTTCGCGATTTTCTTTTAAGGCCTTTTCCCATTTTTCTTTCAGTATATCCAATTGTGCTGCATATTCTTTTTCTTTGTCGCGGTAGCTGGCGGCAAGCTCGAAGTTCTGCAGTTTGACAGCCTCATTTTTAAGGGATTTCATTTCATCTATCAACTTTTCCTGCTCTTCGATTTCCTTAGGGGCGCTTATATTTATGAGGTGTACGCGCGAGCCTGCTTCATCTAAAGCATCAATAGCTTTATCCGGGAAATTTCGATCGGTTATATAGCGTTCTGTCAGTTTTACACAAGCTTCCAATGCGGCATCGGTATAGTTTACATTATGGTGATCCTCATATTTTTCTTTGATGTTTTGCAGAATTTGGATTGTTTCTTCGGGTGTAGTAGGCTCTACTATGACTTTTTGGAAACGGCGCTCCAAAGCTCCATCTTTTTCAATATTCTGACGATATTCGTCTAGTGTGGTAGCACCAATGCATTGAATTTCACCTCTAGCTAATGCCGGCTTTAACATGTTGGCGGCATCCATAGAACCTGCAGCAGAACCTGCACCGACGATGGTATGTATTTCATCAATGAAAAGAATAATATTGGGATTTTTCTTTAATTCATTCAAGATAGAACGAATACGTTCTTCAAATTGTCCTCGATATTTTGTACCTGCTACAACAGCCGTCATATCAAGTGCAATCACACGTTTATCAAACAAGATGCGTGAAACTTTTTTCTCTACAATTCGAAGTGCAAGTCCCTCTACAATAGCAGATTTACCTACACCTGGCTCACCAATGAGGATAGGATTGTTTTTTTTGCGGCGGCTTAGAATCTGAGCTAATCGCTCAATTTCCTTAATTCGCCCCACTACAGGGTCTAATTTACCTTCTTCGGCGGCACGTGTCATATCTGTACCGAAATTATCGAGTACAGGTGTATCATTAGTAGGTTTCTTTTGGGTAGAGCGTGTCTGTTGGGTAGCTCCAGATTGGCTATTCCCTGTCGAAGGCTGATTTTGGATTTCATCCTCTTCTTCATCTTCATCTTCGCTGAACCCAAGCCCTGCGTGAATATCTGGCTGAAGAGTAAGTTGTTCGATTATTTTATCATATGTCACATTGCTGCTTTCTAGTAAATGGAAAGCAGAGTTATTCTTAACTTTCATGATTGCCAATAGAATATGTTCTGAATCAGCGAGTGAATTCTTAAGTAATTTTGCTTCCAAAATACAAAGCTTTAATACTTTGGATGCAGATTCGTTAAAGTTGATATTAGCATCGTAAATGGCATCGCTTTCTGAATCTCTTTTCAGGATATTCTCTAATTGGTATTTTATATCTTGTAAATTAATATTTAAGTTTAGTAGAATCTCGATAGCCTTTCCTTCACCTTCACGTATCAGTCCCAACAGCAAGTGTTCGGGACCGATATAGCTGTTTCGGAGTCTATTTGCCTCTTCTTTGCTATAAGTAATGATGTCGGACACTCTTTGTGTAAATTGATTATTCATAAAATTATTATCCTCCTTAAAAAGTATAGTGTTTATTCTTTAAATGCAAAGATACGCATAAAAATGATGCGTACCGTTATTTTTCTTTTTATTTAATATTATACCTGCAAAATGTGTGCCACATTATATTTTATGCTCTTCGAAAAGAGGAATATTATGTATTATGCTATTTTTTGTCTAAAGACATGTAAGTACATGGCAAAATATGTCATTTGGCTCAACTTTTTTTCGGGTTTGTTTTCGTATGTCGTATAAAAGCCGTACCTTAGCGTGGTTTTTGATAGACCCTGAAATGTATAATTAATATTTGTTTTAAATGCAAGAACAAGACAGAATTATAAAGATTAACATCGAAGAGGAAATGAAGTCGTCGTACATTGATTATTCTATGTCGGTAATCGTGGCACGCGCCCTCCCTGATGTACGAGATGGTTTGAAACCCGTTCACAGACGTATACTTTACGGAATGATGGAACTGGGGAACACCTCGGATAAAGCTTATAAGAAATCAGCAAGAATAGTAGGTGAAGTTTTAGGAAAGTATCACCCTCACGGTGATTCATCTGTATATGGCGCTCTCGTTAGAATGGCTCAAGATTGGGCAATGAGATATCCGTTGGTTGATGGTCAGGGTAACTTTGGTTCAGTGGACGGTGATAGTGCAGCTGCTATGCGTTATACTGAAGCAAGATTGAAAAAAGTAGGTGAGGAAATGATGCAGGACTTGTATAAAGAAACTGTTGATTTTCAAAATAACTTTGATGATACATTGCAAGAGCCTACTGTTATGCCGACTCGAATCCCGAATTTATTGGTAAACGGAGCGTCTGGTATTGCGGTAGGTATGGCAACTAATATGCCGACTCATAATCTTTCGGAAGTGATAGATGCTTGTATCGCCTATATTGATAATAATGATATTGATATTGAGGGATTAATGCAATATGTAAAGGCCCCGGATTTTCCTACAGGGGGGTATATATATGGCATAAGTGGTGTGCGTGATGCTTATGAAACAGGTCGCGGACGAGTAGTGATGCGTGCAAAGGCTGAAATAGAAACACATACTTCGCATGATAAGATTATCGTAAATGAGATTCCTTATAACGTAAATAAAAAAGAGCTGATTGAAAATATCGCTTCATTGGTCAATGAAAAGAAAATTGATGGTATCTCATATGTAAATGATGAGTCTGACCGTGAAGGTATGCGTATTGTTATTGATGTTAAGCGTGATGCTAATGCCAGTGTCGTGCTTAATAAGCTATTTAAGATGACAGCTCTGCAGACTTCTTTTGGCGTGAACAACATCGCATTGGTGCATGGACGTCCCCAAATGCTCAATCTAAAAGATTTGATTAAATATTTTGTGGAGCATCGTCATGACGTTGTGATTAGACGTACTCAATATGATTTACGCAAAGCCCAAGAACGTGCTCATATTTTGGAAGGTCTTATTATTGCATCGGACAATATTGATGAGGTGATTCGTATTATTCGTGCTGCCAAAACTCCAAATGATGCAATAGCTAATTTGATGGAACGTTTTAGCTTAAGTGAAATTCAGTCACGTGCTATTGTTGAGATGCGCTTGCGCCAACTTACCGGTCTGATGCAAGACCAACTTCATGCAGAATATGAAGAAGTTATGAAACAGATCGCTTACTATGAAGAAATTCTTTCTAATGATGAACTTTGTAAAAAAGTAATCAAAGATGAATTACTCGAAGTAAAAGCTAAATATGGTGATGTGCGTCGTTCGGAAATCGTTTATTCTTCAGAAGAGTTCAATCCGGAAGATTTTTACGCAGATGACCAAATGGTTATTACTATTTCACATATGGGATACATCAAGCGTACACCGTTATCTGAATTCCGTGCTCAAAATAGAGGAGGAGTAGGTTCTAAGGGAAGTGAAACACGTGATGAAGACTTTGTAGAGCATATTTACCCGGCTACGATGCATAATACGATGATGTTCTTTACTCAAAAAGGTAAATGCTATTGGCTGAAAGTGTATGAAATACCGGAAGGAACAAAGAATGCTAAAGGACGTGCTATCCAGAACTTGTTGAATATTGATTCAGATGATGTAGTAACGGCATATCTTCGTGTGAAGAGTTTAAATGATACCGAATTTATTAATAGCCACTATGTCTTGTTTTGTACAAAGAATGGTGTAATTAAGAAAACATTGCTTGAACAATATTCACGTCCTCGACAAAATGGTGTGAATGCGATTACTATTCGTGAAGATGATAAAGTTATTGAAGTACGCATGACAAATGGTAATAATGAGATTATCATTGCTAACCGTAATGGTCGTGCCATTCGTTTCCACGAAAGTGCGGTTCGTGTAATGGGACGTACCGCAACTGGAGTTCGCGGTATGACTTTAGACGAAGATGGAAGCGATGAAGTAATCGGAATGATATGCATAAAAGATCCTGAAACAGAATCTATTATGGTTGTGTCGGAACAAGGTTACGGTAAGCGTTCGGATATAGAAGACTATCGTAAGACCAATCGTGGTGGTAAAGGTGTCAAGACATTGAATATTACTGATAAGACAGGTAAATTGGTTGCTATAAAATCGGTTACGGATGAAAATGATTTGATGATTATCAATAAATCGGGTATCACAATTCGTTTGAAGGTAGCTGATGTACGCATTATGGGACGTGCTACTCAGGGAGTTCGTTTGATAAATCTTGAAAAGCGTAACGATCAAATCGGCTCTGTATGTAAAGTAACATCAGAATCGGAAGAAGAAATGACCAACGAGGATGAAAATCTATTAGATACCGAAGCTCCAATTAATGGAGGAGATATTCAAGGTGAATCCTTTGCCGAAGAGAATAGCGAAGAATAAAAGAGAACATAAAAGATTGTATTATTAAATCCACAAAATTATGAAAAAAGTATTATTTACAGTGGCTTTATTATTGGGTGCATGTTTTGCATCTGCACAGGTTAGTGCTGTTAAAGAAGCTAAATCTTTAAAAAGTAAACCTGAAGAAGCTGCAAAAGTTATTGAACCGGCTTTGACCAATCCCGAGACTGCAAATGATCCAGAAACTTGGAAATTAGCAGGTGACTTTCAGAAAGCTATGTATGATGACGAAAACATGAAACTTTATTTGCCAGGTGGTCAAGCTGATACAACTAGACTTTATAACAGTTTGGCAAAAATGTATGAGTATTATTTGAAATGTGATGAGATGGAGCAGGCTAAAGTCAAAAGTGGTGAGATGAAAAAGCCTAAATATAGAAAGAAGAATGCTAATGCTCTTAAAACATTACGTTTGAATTTAATTAATGGTGGTGGAGATGCTTATAATAAAGGCGATTACGCTGATGCTTTGAAATATTTTGGTCTATTTGTAGATGTTGTAAACGAACCTATATTTGCTGATGATGAATCTCTTAAGGCAGATACATTGAATGCTTTATATGCTTGTTATGCTACTTTGGCTGCTAATATGCTAAAAGATAAAGATGCAGTTATCAAATATGGTACGATAGGTAAAGAAGATAAGAGCGAAGGCTATAGAGCTTTGATGTGTTTGGCTGAGGCTTATGGTGATAAAGAAACTGGCGATTCAATAAAATGGCTGGAAGTAATTAAAGAAGGAACAGAAAAATTCCCTCAGCAGGAGTATTTTGTTGGTAATATCATGGATTATTATATCCAAAAAGGTATGGTTGATGAGGGTTTAGCTCAAATCAATAAGCTGCTTGCTACTAATGAAACTCCATATTTCTTATATGTGAAAGGTATTTTGCAATTCGAAAAGAAACAATATGATGATGCTATTGCTACTTTTAATAAAATTATCGCTAATGGTGGTGATTTAGTAGCTGAAGCTTACGCCAAGATTGGTGATTGCTATTTCTTCCCAGCACAGATTGTGGTAGAAGAGAATTCAGAATTAGCTATTGATAATCCTAAGTATAATGAAAATGAAAACCAGATTAAAGCTTTGTATGAGAAGGCTAAACCTTTTTACGAAAAGGCTAAAGAATTGAAACCGGACAATAATACATTATGGGGAAATTATTTACTGAATATCTATTGGAAATTGAACAGAGCAGAATATGATTCTTTAGAAAAAGAATTAGGGCTCTAATTCTTTTTCATAATAAAAACAAGAGGCTGTCTCAAAATGAACTTGAGATGGCCTCTGTTGTTTCATTTCAGATTGAAGTCATTTGGATTTGTAAGATTATGTGCTATGCCCAGCAAGGCCGAACTCAATTTCCACCTTTTAAGTCTACGAAGAGGAAGGCAGGCGGGCTCTGAATATCCCAATTATAATCATATTATAATACAGATTATGTTTAATTATTAAGAAGCTCTATCCATTTACTCCTTTTTCAATGAATATTTTCCTGGGATGGACTAATTTAATACTTAAGACCCATCCTAAGAAAATATATTTTGGTCAATCCTATTTAATTACTAATATAGGCGTATTAGCATGGAATATCATTTTTCGGGCAATACTTGGGTTGAATAATCGAGCAAAGATATTTCTTTTGTAGTTTGTGATACAAATAACATCTATATTTTCTTCTTTTACATATTTATCTAGATTATTCAATATATTATCTTCTTTAATCACATTGTAATCTAATTCCAATTGTGGGTATTGTTTTTGAAAATAATCTTTGATTCCTGCAAGTTTAATTTCGTTCCAGGCATCATTTTCTGTGCTTAAGTGGATAAATGAAATAGCAAAATAGAAAGATTTGAAGGCAGTTATTAATGTGTCAAAAGCGATTAAATCTCTTTGATCAAAGTTGGTCACAAACGCTACCTTTTTGATATCATTGAAAGTCTTTAGTGGAGTATGTTCTGGTATTGCGTATACAAAAGTTTTGCTTCTTTCAATAACTTCTGCTGTTACACTTCCTATTAGGTCGATATCTTTTTGACTTCTACCCCGTGTACCCATAATGATAATCTGTGGTTTATACTCTTTGGCATAACGTAATATTTCTTCTTCAGGAATGCCATCACGCAAAATACATGTATATTTTATATTGGGAAACTCGCCGTTTTCCACTTTCTTTTTAATCGTATCTGACAACTTATTCAGCTCTTTATGAACTGTTTCTATCATACTCTTTATAGAGTCTTCTCTTTCTATTTGAAAGTTGAAATTTTCTGTTCCATAAGGGATTGTGGGAACATAGATAGGACTGAAATAAGCATGTAGCAAAATAACTTCTGCATTTATAGATTTAGCAAATGAGAAACCAAATTGACAGGCTTTTAATGAGTAATCTGAGAAATCGACAGGAATAAGTACTTTCTTTTGCTTATTTCTCTCTTTATTACTCTCTTCTTGTTCTTTTACTATATCTTCGGCTAACCATGTAGAACTTTCTATGATTTGTAGAGCATGAGGTAAATCACTTTCCTTAATTCTTACTCTCACACCGGAAGATATGACAGGCTGAATTAAGTTTACGTTGTGAATATATGCTTCGATACCCTCTGCTTCAAGTACATTCTTAAGAATCTGAGCCTTAGCATAAGTGAGAATCGCTAGAGTTACTAATTTATCTTCCATAACAGTTTCTTTTTAGAGTTTTCTATATATACATCTTTAAAACAAAAAATCCCAATTGAATGTTGCCATTCAACTGGGATTTCTATTTTATGCTTCTTGCATTTCCTCCTTTTCTACTTCCCTTAAAATATCTATTGCTTTATCTAAAACTGTTGTATCATCCAGCATTACTAAACCACCATCCGGACCTGGTTCCAAGTGGATACCAACACTTTTTCCTGTTTTGAAATTATGACCTCCAAAAAAATTACGCACAGTTTCTACACTCATATTAAGTTCATCAGCTATTCTATGCATACTTCCACTGGGTAATGAATCTTTGATTTTACGCAGCTCGTTGAATGTTATCGTTCTGTTCATAGTGTCTTAAATTTTAGTTATACAAGTGATATTTAATTCACGCTATAAACTTAAGCAAAAAATAATATAAAACAAAGTATTTCCTTCTTTTTTTAAAGTGAAGAAATGAAATGCTATTTCCCTATAAGTTTAATGTATGAGCTGTAATAAACCCGAGAAGAATAATCATAAAATACGTCAATAATAGGACTGTAAATAGTAGATTAATATCGTTTATCAAATAACCACTAGCTGTATATTTATTGGAAATACAACGAGGTTGATGGAAGATGCGTTTGTGAATAAAGCTATATAACAAATACATCAGATATCCTATTAAACACCCAGCCAGTGTACCGAATAGAATATCCCCGGGATAGTGCACACCTAAATATATGCGTGAATATGAGTTGAGAATAGCCCAAAAAATGAGCATGAAAGTGAGTGATTTGTTTTTGAATAACAGCGAAAGAAATACAGTAAGTGCGAAAGTATTGGCAGCATGGCTTGAAATAAAACCGAATCGACCTCCCCTATATCCATTTACTATGTCTACTATATACATGATATCTGGGTCTTGCGTGGGGCGAAAACGATGAAAATAGGGTTTACAAACACCTGAAGCAATTTGATCTGCTAAAGTAATGACAAGGGCAATCATTGCAATAGTCAGTAAAGTTTCTTGTATCTTATTATTTTTAATAATGATATACAACAGTATAATAGCAGTGGGAATCCATATATACGTACTTGTTGCTATCCACATGAAGCCGTCCCAAAAAAGAGAATTGCTTCCATTCAGGTTCAATAAAAGTTCCTTGTCGAGTGCTATATACTGTTGTATATCCATTGTTTTTTAGATTATTTCTATTACATTAGTTGGTACCCATCCCACGTTGCCATCTTCCAATCTGATCTCTTTCCACTCTTTCATTGTGTTGTCTTTAATCATGACTTTTCTTCCTTCGTGAAGAATGAAAAGGTCTGTTCCACTTTGATTGGGAGTACTTTTGACCGTAACACTGGGAGCTATGATAATGGCACTGTCTCGGTTTAACAGTTCTGCCTTTTGTTTAGAAGCAAAAATGTTAGAGAATATACAGATTGCAAAAAAACATATGGCAGAAATGAAACCTATTTTTTTCCATACTACCCGCTTGCCAAAAATAAATAAGGCTAACATAAAAATAGTCAAAATAAAGGTAACAATACCTGTTTGAGCCCATCCTTTTTCACTCATTGAATTAATAAGTGATTGAATCCATGTAATAAAAAACATTTCACTAGGCAAAGTTACCTTATCGACAGTTTTACTACGTGCCAATTCTAGGTTGAAACGAATATCATTATTACCTGGATTCAGCAATAAAGCTCTTTCATAATTGAGCACAGCTTTTGCTATATTATTCATTTTATAGTAACTGTTTCCCAAATTATAATAGATATCTGCCGATTCTCCTTTATTCTTTAAAATACTTTCATATAACTCTGCAGCATTGGTAAAATCATTATTGATATAGGCACTATCGGCTTCTGCTTTTGTAACATGGGTAGAAACTGTAACTTGGGTACTGTCTGTCTGAGCACTCAAACTGAGGAAACCCATCAAAAGTATCAAAATGAAATATGTTTTTCTCATTGTTATATCTCCTATTAGTTAGTGTTTTATACTATTTTCCATCTTGCTGATGACCTCTATGGCAGAAGAATATACCTTATCCATTGCCTCGCTTTGGTCACCCGGTGCATAACGAGCAAATTCACATTCATTTAGTGTTTCGATAAATTCTTTGATACATTCGGGAGAAACTCCATATTTGGTTAAGTCTTCCTCGATATTATCTTTTGACAGTTTAGAAACCGGAATATTCAGTTTATCACTGATGTAGCCCCAAAGCGCTTTCAGAACTTCATCATAAAATGCTTCTTTCTTGTTTTCTGCTAACAATTTGCCTGCATTCTTCATTCGTTTGGTAGCCACTTTGTTTGCTTTTTTGGTACGTACTTTGGCAACATTAGCATTTTCCATTGCTTTTTTGCGATAAATGATAACAAATGTAATGAAGAGAGCTAATGGAATAATATACCATAGATAGTAAGCAACAGAACCAAAAAAGAAATCACCTTTCTTAGCTAGTTTACTTTCTCCCATTTTAATGTAACGCACATCCTTGCCTAGTACTTTCAGATCTTCTTTATTTGTGAAATCGGCGATTACTTGATCAGCATTTCCTTCTCCTTTTTCTACTTTCAGCGTATAAGGCTCTGTTTTCAGTGTTTTGTACGTTTGTGACTTCAGATCAAAGTAAGAAAACTCTACAGGAGGAATTGTGAAGTTTCCGGCATGTCTGGGAATCGCCAGATATTCAATTACTTTATTACCGGATAATCCCTCACGGGTCAAATTGAACTTATTATCAATCTTCGGATCATAAACCTCGAAATCTTTTGGAAAATCGACTTCGGGTGTGTTAATCAACTTCAGATTTCCTACACCTGAAATAATTAACTTGATGGTAACGGCATCGTTTGTTTTCAGTTCTTGTGTATTGATGGAAGAGCTGATTGTGAACTCACCTACTCCACCTGAGAAATTGGCTGGCTTTCCGGTTGGCAAGTCTTTTACATTGATAACCAATTTGGGAGTTACGATGTTTTTGTTTATCTCTATATAGTTACTTCCACCATTGAAGAAGGCATCGAATGGATCATCCGAAGCTACTCGCTGTGCGACTGTACCCTCAAATGTAATGGAGGGAATTTCTAATTTACCTGATTGCTGTGGAAATAGAATATATTGGCTCCACACAGTAGTATTATAGTTTCTTCCGTTATAGTGTTCTAAAGTGAAGACCTTTTTACCCGGAAGCTCTACTTCTTGCGTATGGAAACCTTTCAAGTCGGGCATACTTCCACGGAGTCCCCTTAAATCTACCAATGTGTAAACCTTGTAAGTCAGCAGAATAGCCTCTTGTTCGTAGACGGTAGTTTTACTGGCTGAAGCAGTAATGAATAAGTCTTTATTGGTTATCTTGCTACTTGCAGCTTGGCTTCGGGAAGAAGATGGATTACCAGCCTGATTTCCTCCAACTCCATTTGCTTGATCAGGTGGAAGTACTTTGATAGTCACCGTATTGGAAGAGAGGGAATGTCCATCGGCAACAATTGTTGCTGCCGGAATGGTATAGGTTCCTTCTTTATCGGCCATCAATATATAGGTATAAGTAACTGAGCTGGTTGAAGTTACATTACCATTAATGATTTGTGTACTGCTTTGTCGAGAAGCTGTTGGCCCCATCAACACTTCAAACCCTTTTATACTTGGGACCCGGAAGTCTCTCACCTTCTGTGTGTTTACCGTATAAGTCAATCGGAATTGATCACCGCTTACTACCACATCAGGCGCTACAGCTGTCAGCGTTGGAGTCCCGTCCGCCCATGCTCTCAGCACCGTAGTTATTAATATGAATAAGAGAATTACTTTCCTCATTTTTCTATTTAGTTATTTTAGTCGTCAAAATTAAACAATTACCAGTCTTTATCCAATTTCTTTCCTCGAATTTGCATTTGTTTTTTCACTTTATCCTGCACATTCTTTTCATCTTGCATCACCGCATTCAACAATTGCTGAGCATTTTCTTTGGACATTTCATCCTTATTCTGCTGCTGTTGCTGATTTTGATTCTGTTGTTGATCTTTCTTATCTTGATTTTTCTGATCTTTGTTTTGCTCTTTCTGTTCGTCTTTCTGATCCTGTTTTTGGTCTTTATTTTGATTTTGTTGGTTTTGTTGTTGGTCTTTCAGCAATTTCTGTGCTAAAGCAAGATTGTAACGTGTTTCGTTGTCTTTCGGGTTATTGCGTAAAGACTCCTTGTAAGCCTCGATGCATTGTGGATATTGTTTAGAAGCCTGAAGGATAACACCCATATTGTGATAAATCTGGGCTAGTTTATCTTTTTCTTTTTCTACCTTTGAAGCCGATTCAAATTGTTCCATTGCTTCTTTTGCTTTTTGCTGCATCAGAAGCGAATTGCCCAGGTTGAACATAGCATCTGTCGACTTCGGGTTCACTTCCAGTGCTTTGCGATAATCCACCTCTGCTTTGACAAACAAGCTGTCGTTATATAACTTGTTTCCGCTACGCAGATAATCTCTATCCGACTTTTGGGCAAAGGCACTCCCTCCTGCTACAAGCAAGAATAACAGGGTGATATAGGTTTTCTGTAACATAAGCATTTATTTAAATAGTCTCACATTTTTGAAAAGCGGATTCTTTCGTTCCAAAATAAGCATTTCTACAATCAGCAGGATGAGTATCAACCATGCCAATGCTTGGAATTGTTCATCAAATTCGGTATAAACCTGACTCTCCACATCAGCTTTCGACAGTTTGGCTATCTCGTTGTTCAGTATCTTCTCTGCTGAGTTGGAATTATCCACACGGATGTACATTCCATTGCCGGCTTTGGCTATTTCCTGACACATTTGTTCGTTCAAACGAGTTACAATGACGTTTCCATCTTTATCACGGCGATAATCGTTACTGCCTCTTTCCGACGGAATCGGGGAACCGTCAGGCGAGCCGATACCTAATACAAATACTTGCATACCTTTTTCGGCTGCTTCCTTTGCAGCTTCTACAGCACCGCCTTCGTGGTTTTCACCATCGGTAATGACTATGATGGCACGTCCTACACCTTCCTGTGGAGTGAAGCTTTTCATAGCCAAACGAATAGCTGCTCCAATATCTGTACCCTGTGTAGTTATCAGCGAAGGATTGATAGTCTCCAAGAACATTTTGGCAGATACGTAGTCGCTTGTGATAGGTAATTGTGTGAATGCATCTCCGGCAAATACGATTAAACCTACTTTATCATTGTTGAACGTATCTACTAATCTGGAAATAAGCTTTTTTGCTTTGTCCAAACGACTGGGAGTCACGTCTTCTGCTAACATTGAGTTGGAAATATCCAATGCAATGACTGCTTCTACCCCACTGCGTTTTACCGTTTCCATTTTGGAACCAAATTGTGGGCGTGCTAACATTAGGATTACTAATGTGAGTGCAGCAAAAATCAGCCAGAATTTAATGTCGGGGCGATATTTGGAAATAGTCGGCATTAAATGTTTGAGTAATGTCGGATCACCATACTTGCGAATGTTTTGTCGGCGGCGGTAATTAGAATATAAGTACAGCGCTACTACAAAGGGCAATATGATGAGTAAATATAAAAAGTTCGGGTCTGCAAATCGAAACATAACTTCTTGTTTTTAAGGTATTTTCTTTAACACTGAGTTGCGTAATAAAATTTCAAGCAGGATACAGAAGAAAGCAATCCAGGCAAATATTTGGTATTCTTCTTCTCGTTTGTTGAACTCTTTTACATTCAACTTCGTTTTTTCCAGTTTGTCAATTTCCTGATAAACTTCCTTTAATTTAGAATTACTGGTAGCGCGGAAATAGTTTCCATTTGTTGCTCCGGCAATTTCAGTCAAAGTTTTCTCGTCAATTTCCACAGGAGTATTTATATATTGTGTTCCTGCGTATGTTTGCACCGGATAAGGAGCTGTTCCGTTAGTACCCACTCCGATAGTGTAAACTCTGATACCAAATTTCTTGGCAATTTCAGCAGCGGTCATTGGGGAAATATCTCCACGATTGTTGCTACCGTCTGTCAGCAGAATAATCACTTTAGACTTTGCCTTACTGTCTTTCAGTCGGGTTACCGCATTAGCGATACCCATGCCGATGGCGGTACCATCTTCTATCAGTCCACGTTGGGCAATGTCACCCTTAATGCCATTAAAAAGATTCAGTAACACACCATGGTCTACTGTCAACGGACATTGGGTGAAACTTTCACCGGCAAAGATGGTCAGACCGATATTGTCGTTCGGCCGACCGTTGATGAACTCAGATGCCACTTGCTTGGCAGCCTCCAATCGATTAGGTTTCAAATCTTCGGCCAGCATACTGGTGGAAACGTCTACCGCCAGCATGATGTCGATACCTTCTATTTCGGTATTCTGCCAGTTGTCGGTGGTCTGCGGACGCGCCAAAATGAGAATTACCATGACGATGGCCACCGTTCGGAGCACAAACGGGGCATGCAGCAGGTAGATTTTCCAGCTTCGGGATACCTTCATATACATGCGGGTGGTAGAGACCTGAAGTGTGGGCTCAGTCTTTTGCCTCCTCATCACATACCATATTATATAAGGTATGAGCAATACCAGCAGAAATAGATATTCAATATTTGCAAAAATCATTGTTTCTAGTATTTATGAGTTAAAACCAAAGATTGTATATGCCGCGAAGCACTTGGTAGAGAATCACTGCGATAGCAATGACAATCACTCCTATGCTACCCAACAAAATAATCCTTCCTTGCTTTGAACGCTTTTCTTCTACGGTGATTTCCGTAGGTTCAGGCTTGGCATTCGGATCCGCTTCCACCTTGGTGTTATTAATAAATTCTACTGCATTGACCAAGTTCATATCGTTCTCATTCATCAGCGGTGAATGCTTGGCAAATTTCACAAGATCGGCAGTTTGGAACAGAAACATCAAATCTTTAATAGATTCTTTGTCGCTGATATCCTGTAACTTATCAATAATTTCAGAAGAAGTCATCTCCATTGCATTAAATCCGAAACGTTCTGCCATATAATTGCGAAGTACATCGGTCAGTTCGGTATAATACTCCTTCGGGTCGGTGTTGCGCAACGTTTTGTCACCCTTGATGCGCTCTATTTCCTGCAAGGCTTGTTGGTGGGGCGGTAATTTCGGTTCCACCTTAATCTTCTTGATAATAGGCTTGTTATCTTTATATCTTATATATAAATAATAACTCAATCCTGCCAATGCCAACATCAGTAGCGTGAGCCATACGATAGCAGAGACATCTTCCCAGGTAATAGGAACTTCGCGTACTGTTTTCGGTCCGAAGAATTGTTCCGGATGAAGCGTATCCACCGGGATGGAATAAACCTTCAATGCCAATGCCTTTGAACGGTAAGCCTGATTGTTAACCAATATTTCGAGAGGTGGAAGATAATAAAGTGCTGAATCGAAAGAAGTAATCGTATACTCTTGTTTGATGAGCATCCGCCGTCCATCGTTTAGCATTTGGGTGTCAGGCTTGGCGATATCAAGAATCTCCACTCCCCTTACGATAGTATCGCGCAAAGCTGGGAGTGTCAATTTTTGATTGGCATCCATACTGACTTCCAACTTTATTTTGGCCTGCTCGCCGATAAGAAGTTGCAGGGAGTCGATGCTTGCATCCACTGTAACCTGTTGCGCTTTTACCTGATGTGCTGTCAGCAGTATCGTAGCACAAGCCAATATTTTCAAGAACTTTTTGCTAGTATGTATTATCTTCATGTTCATTAGTTTCGTTTAGCAAATAAGTTAAGCAACGCTTTTACATAATCCTGATCGGTGCGGATAGACACAGAGTCTACATTACTTTTCGTAAAGGTTTCGTTCAGCATGCCCTGACGTTGCAGCCACCATTCGTTGTGCGCGCGTCGTAAGGCGCGTGATGAGGTGTCAATCCACTGTTCGTGACCTGTTTCAGCATCGCGCACCTTCATCAGCCCCACATTGGGGAGATCAGTGATACGGCGGTCGTACACCTGAATGGCAACAATGTCATGCTTGCGGTTGGCAATGGTCAAGGCATCCTTGAAACCATCCTTGTCGATAAAGTCGGAGATCAGGAAAGCCGTACAGCGCTTCTTGATCGCATTGGTCAGATATTTCAATGCCTGTGCAATGTTGGTCTGTTTTTTATCCGGCTGGAAGTCGATCAGTTCGCGAATGACATACAAGATGTGCTTCTTCCCTTTCTGAGGAGGAATGAATTTCTCTATCTTGTCGGAGAAGAACACCACACCGATCTTGTCGTTGTTCTGGATAGCCGAGAAAGCCAGTGTCGCCGCAATCTCCGTAATGACTTCTTTCTTCATTACATTCACGGAACCGAAGTCCCTGCTGCCCGACACGTCGATCAGCAACATCACCGTCAGCTCCCGTTCTTCTTCGAACACCTTCACGTATGGGCGGACGTAACGTGCGGTCACGTTCCAGTCAATATCACGGATATCGTCTCCGTATTGATACTCGCGCACTTCGCTGAACGCCATACCGCGCCCTTTGAACGCCGAATGGTATTGCCCAGCAAAAATATTGCGTGACAAGCCGCGCGTCTTTATCTCAATCCGTCGAACCTTCTTTAATAGTTCACTTGTTTCCATTCTATTTTCGGATTACGCTTTGTATTTCCAAAGCAAAATACACCAAATATTACATATCATTTACTTAATGATATGCTTTTTTCTCCAACCTGAGCAATCTGAGACCAAATTGCTCAGGCAAAGTATTCTTTATCGTTCGGATTAATGATTAGGGCACTTCTACTTTATTCAAGATCTCGCTAATTACCTCCTCAGAAGTCAAGTTGTTCGCCTCGGCCTCATAACTCAAGCCGATACGATGGCGCATCACGTCGTGGCATACCGCACGGATATCCTCCGGGATCACATAGCCCCTGCGCTTGATGAAAGCGTACGCACGGGCGGCCAACGCCAAGTTGATAGACGCACGAGGGGAAGCGCCGAAAGAGATCATGCTCGCCAAGTTCGGCAAACCAGCCTCAGCCGGAAAACGGGTAGCGAAGACGATATCCACGATGTAACGCTCGATCTTCTCGTCCAAATAAACCTCACGAACCACGTTACGGGCGTCGAGGATCTCCTCTTTCGTTAAGATCGGCTTGATCTCCGGACGTTCTCCGGATATATTCTGGCGTATGATTAATTTCTCTTCCTCCTTCTTCGGATAATTGATGATCACCTTCAACATGAAACGG
>ENA-OPCM01000434-OPCM01000434.1-human-gut-metagenome-genome-assembly--contig:-NODE-434-length-31573-cov-43.746145_pt1 | contig 31573 bp, 22 predicted proteins | sample MGYA00241252_ERZ501484 | MGnify/ENA primary metagenome ERZ501484 (study PRJEB25962, sample SAMEA2042583) | human gut metagenome | biome: human gut; feature: human-associated habitat; material: faeces...
TAAAAAAAATATCGGATCGAAAGGAACAAAAAACCGTAAAAGGCAATGAATCCTCGAATCCAGAATAATTTATGTTGAACCAATTAAAATTTTAGAGTATGAAACAGATAGACGGAATATTACAGAGACAGCTTGATAAGAACATGGAGTTCTTTATGAAGTACTTTCCTGCTCGTATCAAGAATGTTGGTGAGGATGCAGTTGCTGCTCGTAAGCTTGTATGGGCATTCAAGGATGCTAGAGACAATGCGTTTGAGAAAGTGGCTGAACTTGCAGCAGAACATCTAGTAAAAACGTATGGAGACAGATTAAAGAAAATGGCTTTTGTTTGTGTTCCTACAAGCAAGAGAGAAGATTATTCTACACGTTTCCGAGCATTTTGCAAGCGTGTCAGTGAGTTGTCCGGTATAGAGAATGGCTTTTCTCATGTTGTAGTTATGCAGAGCAGAAAGGCAGTACATGAACATTGCAGAGGAAAGAAGAAAGAGGAAATTAGACCTCAGATAATAGATTTCGATATACCATTCTTCAAAGATAAAGAGGTTTGCGTATTTGATGATGTGGTAACTACCGGCAAAAGTTACGCTCGATTTGCCAATCTTCTAGAGGAGAATGGAGCAAATGTAGTAGGAGGAATGTTTTTAGGTAAGACTTTTTATAAATACAAATAACGTAAGGTATGAACTATAATATGAATGAAACAATGGCTTTTACGGGGCATCGGTCGATAGCCCCATCAAAAGCCGGTCAGATAAGACAGAATGTGAGAAAGCAGATAAAAGACTTATATATCAAAGGAATAAGATTTTATCTTTGCGGGATGGCTCTAGGTTTTGATATGTTGGCTGCCGAGGAAGTATTAGCCTTAAAGGAAACACTTCCAAGCCTTAAACTCATAGCGGTGGTACCTTTCACGAATCAGAGTAACCGATGGAATCATCGAGACCAAGAACGTTACAGAAAGATTTTGGAATCGGCAGATGAAACGATAGTTTTGAGTGACGTTTATTTCTCCGGATGCTATTTGGCTCGCAATGATTACATGATTTCGCACTCTGCAGGTGTGGTTGCTTATTTCGATGGCATGCCTAAGGGTGGTACTTTTTATACTATCAGAAAGGCTAGAGGAAAAGGAAAAAACATATTGAATCTGTTTACCTAAAAAGAAGAAGGAGTATATCTGTATGAGGTATGCTCCTTTTTTATATCAAAAGCAGCACCCAAAATCTGTTGCGAAGATTTAGGGTGCTGCAGTTTTTATATCTATATGTTTTTTATTAACTGCTTAATAACTAGTAATATATTCGTTTTGTCTAGGTTTTGCAAACGTTAATTTCAAAGGTATATCAAATCGAGGCTATTTATTATGCCTAGATTTTATACTTTTGCAGCATTTTAATATTAATCGAAAATCATATGAAAATAAAAAATCACGTTTTGTGTATGATGGCTATAGCATCTCTCCTGGTCAGCTGCAATAGCCATCCGAAGTTTGAAACATCGGTAGATGCTGTAGAAGGTTGCAAGAAGGAGCTTGCAGCCTTGAAGGGAGAAAAGGAAATGTCGATAGAACAACTTACAAAAGCCACCTCGTCTTGGCTGGAAACACAAGACTCGGCTTATAGCGTTTTCTCCTGTGACACTTCTATTAATTTACGAAGTCCGGTGGCTTTGGCATTTTTTGTGGTCTCGGATTCTATCCGTGGAGAGTTGAAGCGATTGGCTTTTTCGCAACCTCGAAGTTTAAATGATGTGATGTATCTCAAACTCAATACCGCCACATCCAGCGAGAAAATCGAAAAAGCCGATGCCTACAAAGAGGCTATCTCCTTTTTCGAGCGTTTGGACAAACAGGATGTTTTTCCAACCCTCAAAGAAACTCTTCGTGCCTATTATTATCTTTTAAGTAAAGCTAAGCCATTCCGAACGGAAGAGCAACTGATTGAGTTCATTTCTAAGGAAGACAAATGTTTCCGCTCTCTGATGACGCATTTGAGCGAGGTTTCCAATGAGCACCTTCAGCAACTTACTGACGCTACCTCAAAGGTATATGATGGTTTATATGATTCTGTCGGCAACAAAGCTGATGATGTGAACGACCGTACCATGTTGTTTCTCACCATGCGCTTCAACCGTAGAATTATCCAGAATGCAGCAGCATGCAAAGAAGATATTGAAAGCGGTAAGAAACTCGATAGAACACAGAGAGCCAATTACCGATGGATGCTCATTCAGCCTTTCATGGCTATAGATGATTATTCCACATCTGCTCTCACGAAAGAGCAGAAAAAGGAACTTCTCGAAATATCCAAATATATTCCTTCTCTTCTGTCTAAACTAGATTTGCAGAAGCAATCCAAAGAAGAGGAAGATAAATTTACTGAAGTTCTCTCTCAATATTTCTTGAAATCATATTTATCAACAACTTTATAGCACATATTATGAATATATTAGTAGATTACAACCAACTTGAAAACGAAGTTTTGAAAGATTCTATCTCAGATTTCCTCTCAGAAATGAGAGAAAATCTACCAGAGGTGTTCAACTCCTTAGAGATGAAAACTGTGTTGCACGGCAATTATGCTGAGGTTTATTTCCAACTCTGTTCACAAGCCATGATAGAGGAACTGACAGATGACCTGGCAAGGAAGCTCGGATGCCATGTTCTATATGCAGTGAAGGAAAGTGAAGGCAAGGATTACAAGGTAGTCGCTTATTCTATGCCTGTAGAGAACAGGATGTATATCATCTATATCTCTTCCTGGCAGTATGGTGTGGTGGATTCCATGACCGTTCATTTCTATGACAGCATGGAAAACATGTACAGGCAGATTACCAAGGAATATACTTCTGCTCCAAAGCAGTGCTTTATCCTGGAGAAAGAGAAGTTCTCTGAGGTACTAAGAAATTTCTATTAAGAGTCGGGTGTTATGTTTGTATTATCATTAAAAGTAATTTTGGCGTTTGTATTAACTGCCATTCCGTTTGCTTATCATGCCTGGGTTCAACCCAACCAGGACAGATTACCTCTTCTGAGAAATCTGTCAACAGCAGTGACGGCATGTTTGCCAAAGATTCGTGGAGTGGTGAAGAAAGCAAGATCATTTCTTTCGTGGTACTACGACAAGATGAAAACCAGTATAAGTGCAAGAAAACTTTTTACACTGGTTTTGGTGATGGTTCTTTTGGCTGTTCAGTATGTTGATTACGAAACAACCCTTTATGCAGTTAGAACAAATCACTTGATTGGAGAATGCTCTTCTTTTTTGGAAATGGATAAATCTGAGGGAATCAGTTGTCTTTGGAATGTGTGGGAGAAAAATCTGTTTTTTCTCCCATCGCAAACTCCCTACAATATAATAACAATAAATCTGTTATGTACCTTTCTGCTTTTCAACTATCGTATAGCTGAGAACGTTCTTACTTGTTTGAATCAGAAGAAAGTTATATTTTCATTGTTAGCAGGTGTCTCTGTTGCTCTCATCCTGATAGATGGAAGGCTCCTGATTGGTTCCGAATGCATATACATTCTTTTGGGCGCAGGAGCCATTTTCCCAAAGTTCGTAGGACATGGATACGATGGCTCAAAAGAATCTCTCAGACACATTGTAAGGGAGCTTCGAGAATGGAAAGAGATTTCCCGAAAGGCTGCTTAGCTTTTGCTACAGCCTTATCATTAAATTAGTTTAAACAATATACTGTAAATATATAATCATTCTCATGAAGCTTGAAAAGAAAAAAGCAAGAGACATTGGTGATGCAAAAAACGTTCAAAACTCCATGAATGGAACAACGAAATCAGCCGAAAGGAAATACTCAATATATGTTCCTTTTGAGGTAATAGACTTTTTAGGAAATAATCTTATGATAGTAAGTCCAAAGCGTTTTTCAAAAATCAAGGCTTTCCGGTATTTGCTATCCCGGCATATTGATGGCCTCGAAAATGGAGAACTGAAACGCAACTACATTTCTCAGCTTAGCAAAGACTGGAAATGGACTCGTCAGACAGTTGTCTCATTTTTAAGATCTCTTCAAGAGATGAATGTAATCGATATCAAACTCATTCTTCGGGCAAAAATGGTCTCCATTAATCCGACCATTGTAGTCGCTAATTTTAGCAAAGAAGAACTTGATAAGATGATTCAGGTGTCGCATACTCAGCTTTCCTCAGCCTCGTCACATATCTCTTCTAGAGAAACAAAGTAAATCAGCAAGTAGAAATAGTAATAATCGTAAAGTAAAGTTTCTTTTACAAATGCGCTTGCGCATGAGAGGGACATTTTCAAAATCCTAGTAGCCTAATACGGGGTTTTGGAAAAACGCCCTGGAACCCCCAAAAACGATAAGTAAATCGTTTTGACATTCGTGCGGCAAGCCGTGGGGATATTAGGCTCAGGGAATACTTCCCTAAGAACCTTTCTTTTAAAACATAAATAATCATGAGCGGAGCAAAAAACGTTATTGATATGAGACCTGGCAAAGGTTTCACAACATCGCAGAGTAATGAGCATCTAAGGCGGTTGGCAGATAGAGAAGCAGCTAAGAAAGCTCAATGGAATTATGACCCTTCAAGAGAACGTCTCAATTTTGAAATAGGGAAGGGTGGCGTTGTGATGAAAGTTGATAAAACAAAATCTATTCATCAAAGAATTAAGGAAAATCTAGAGACACGTGGAATTAAGGATCCAAACATTCCTTTAATAAATCAAGGGAAGGATCCTTATTACCGCACCGTCGCAAACTTCATCTTGGGAGGCAATCGAGAGGTAATGAGAAATCTGGCTTTTGGCAATCAGAAGGTAAATTGGGAGCATGGAGCCGACAATTCTGACTTGAAGAGAATGCCGGGAATTGAAGCATGGGCAAAGGATGCTTATACCTTCATGTGTAAAAAATATGGAGAGCAAAATATCGCTGCTTTTGTCGTGCATCTGGACGAAGCGAACCCACATGTACATTGTACGGTTTTGCCTATAACTTCCAAAAATAAGGTGTCCTTTATAAAAACATTTTTAAATGGTATAGATAGCAAAGATGCTTTATCAGAATATATGACTAACCTTCACACCGAATATGCTGAAGAGGTTGGAATGAAGTATGGTATGGAGAGAGGGGATAGCATCAAGGAGACAGGAGCCGTTCATCGTACCACAGAAGAGTATCGCAGGAAACTCTGGAAGGATGCTCAGGAGAAGGAAGAAGAGGTTCGAGAAAACACCAAAACCATCGAACAGCAAAATTCAACGATTACCAATCAGCGTGGAATTATTGCATCACTCAGCAGGGAAATCAAGCATTCTGCAGCCCGTCTGAAGGCATTGGCTACGATGATCAAGAATCTTGAAACTCATAAGGCTGACCTGGAATATGAGGTTGAAAAACTCAATAAAGACCTTACTACAGGAAAGATTTCTAAGGAAGAAGCAGACCGCAAACTGTCACAAATCAATGCCGAAATCAAGAAGACGGAAGAAAAAATACTTGACAAGACAGATAAACTGAAAATTGCAGAAAGCAAACTCCATGATGCAGAACGACGCAAGGCAGAATTGGATGCGAAAGCCCATGAAGCCGAAGAAAAGAGAAGTTCAGAAGAGCAGAAGACTGCTTTGGCTGTTGAAAAAACGGCTAGGGCAGAAGATAGATATCAGGAGATTAGAGCCAAATATAAGGAAGTCGCTCCGGCTGTAAATGTTCAAGTAATTCATGAAATGGAAACCCTAGGATACCATTCCGCGGCTTTTGACATGAAGAACAGACTTTCCAAATACAACGCTCTAAAAGACTCACTTTCGTATGAACAGAGAGAGTTTTTGGATAAGATGATGGACGATATTTTCGATGGTTCTGTTATTGTTAGTATGGCAGAAAATGCTGCTTCGATTTGTTCAATCGCAGCTTCTTTGTACTTGGGATATCTTGATAATGCTACAAGAATAGCACAAAGTTGTGGCGGTGGAGGTAGACCAGGAACAGGATGGGGAAAGCGTGATGATGAGGATGATTTTGCCTTCAGAAGAAGGTGCTTCGGGATGGCAATGAAAATGATGAGACCTGGACATCAGCAACGTCGAAAACGTTAGTTAAGAAACATACATATACAAAAACAGACCGACATGAACTCTTGTTCACATCGGTCTGTTTTTGTCACAGCCATCTACTTCTTTTATGCGTTTTTATCACAAGTGGTGTATAAGTAAATCCTTCTTGGGTCATTTTCAAGCCCTCGCCATCAAATTGAGTAATTTGAATCTCCGTATCATCTTTGATGAGTTCACTTTCATAATAGCATGCCAATACAGAAAAATAAGTGAAGTCGTCTGTTCTCTTGCATATCTTGTACCATTGATCAGGCTCACTTTTCTCTATCAGATACGTATTCTTGATAACACAGAGGTTATCATCTGCCACAATTTCCCATTGTCTTAATGGTCTATTCCTAAGTCCAGGAATGTTTCTCACATAGCACCAGTCGTCTTCCCTTAAGATGTTCAGATAGCCACGTTTGAACAGGACAGGTCTTGTATAATGTTTCCTATATGTCACAGGGTCAACCCAATAGCTTTCATTAACCTGTGCATCCTCCACATGCCAAATGCCGTCTTTCTCGATTGTTATCTTATCTTTCGCTGTTCCAAGATGTTTCTTGATAGGATAGAGATTATCAGCAGGATAATATTCATAATGTTTATATGAATTCTTAAGTTTTTCTAAACTCTCCTTCCTTTCTTCTTTGTCTCTTTGGGCAAACTCAGCCAACTCCTCACGGGAATCTACTTTCTCCAGTTGGCTGCCGATGTTCTTCTGCACATAATATTGCTCATTCTCATCAATATACAGTCGCGAGTTGCCTTCTCCTTCTTTGTACAGATACACCTTATTTGGCTCATCCCAAGGAATAAACCTATGCTTCCAACTCAGTCCTGTTCCTACTTGCAGTTCCAAGGTCTTCACCGTCAGATAGGTCTTTTCATCAATATACTTCGATAGGATGCGAGGGTATAGCTTTTTGCCATCCTCTGTACAGAAGTCGATGCCCATCAGCTTTACACTTTGGGGCTTATTGGCAAACCACAACCTGTTCCGCAAGTCAATCCATTCCTTCCTACCTACTTTCTTTCTTATGTAGCAATAGGCAAAAACATCGTTGGTCACATCAATCTTCTTGTATTGGCATTCCAATATCATCTTGCCATCCTTATCCTTGATGCCTTTCAGTCCTTTTTCGTCTTCTACAATCTGATAGCCATAGGTGTCCATGATCATCTGCTGTTGGCGCTTATGGTTGATAATTTTCATCATCTCCTCATTACCATCCATCATCAAGTCCATCCTGCAGTTGTGACTATTAACCTGCAGACACGCCTCTTGCAGAATGTCTTCCAGAGAAGTACGTCCTTCAAACATGCTCTGCCAATCTCTATCCACAGATGGCAATCCAAACCGCTTATACAGTCCCACGTTGTCCAGTATCACGCAGTATTCTTTACCTTCTGCCACTCGCAGTCCACGTCCCACCATTTGCATATACTTAGCCAAGGACAGTGTAGGCCTCGCCAACTGTATGAACTCTACATCAGGACAGTCGAAGCCCTCCGAGAATAAATCCACACTTACCAGTACCTCAATCTCATCGGAAGTATTTGAAGCGGAATTTAGGGAAGAGGAGAGCGAGGAAGATTTGAATCTTTCAATAAGTTCTTGTCGTTCAGCAAGCGGTGTCTTGCTCGAAATCGCCACAGCCTTGATGCCATTCTCCCGATAGAACTCCGCAATATGCTCAGCATGTTGAATACTAATAGCATAGACGATACCTTTCTTTCCAGGCACATACTCCTTGATAGTAAGGCATAGTCTTTCGCGTGATGGCTTCACATCCATCACCTCGTTCAGTTCCTTTTGCTGATAGTCACCATCAGCACCTCGTTTCTGCAACGAGTCTATCAGCAGCTGGTCAGCACTGTCTGGCTTGATGGAGTAGTAGTCATAAAGACTCAACCGTCCTTCGGCAATAAACTTCTCCATGCTCCATGAGCACAGCAGGGTATCAAACAAATCCGTGAATCCTTTGCCATTCAATCGATAGGGCGTAGCTGTTAGTCCCAACTTCTTCGCCTTCGGATAGGCATTCATCACCTCAGCGTATGTCTCCGCCAAAGCATGGTGCGCCTCGTCTATCACTATCAACCCCGGCTTCTCTTCTATCTCTCCATAGTGTCTCGACAGCCATTGTATCGATGTTACTTTGATGGAGGTAGATTTTAGGGATGGGAAGAATCTTTCTAAGGTGTCCTTGATTTGTGAAACGAGTTCACGACGATGGGCTACCACCCACACTTCCTCTTTCAAGAACAAACCTACGAGGGCGGCAAGCAGATACGTCTTTCCCGTTCCAGTCGGCATTTGTACCATGACAGCATCATGATGTTTGAATGCCTCCTGAACTCTCTTCACCATGTCCTCCTGATAATCAAAAAGCTTTATCTTCTTCATTGTCATTTCAAAAAGCAAAAAGCCTTTTTACTCTTTTACCTTTAAAAGTTTGATTGTCTGTGTTTTTCCCGTAATGCCTGTTACCACGGCGATTCCATTGTCACGAATCTCCACCTTCTCATATTTGGCATCAACAATCACTTTTCCTTTTAATGTCATAACACCCCAATGTTGGGGTATCTGTTCAAAGGCGCAATAGGCACCGACTGGTTGCGCTATACTGTGGTAGAGAGGTGGCACGATAACTTTGCCATCTACCTTCACGCCCCATTTCTTTCCTGCTTGATACAATTCCACATGTCCTGCCTCCGACTTCTCTTGCATCAGCAATAACTCCTGTTCCTCTTGCTTTTTCCTGCGCTGTATTTCCATGTCATAAACATGCTTGCCAAGCCGAGGCATCGCAACCATCAAATTCTCGCTTTCTGTTTTGGGTTGATTGCAACCTATATAGGTCTTTTTCAAGCTGGAGTCAACGAAGTAATAATCCTCATGGCTGTCCATGACCACTATGCCACTGTCGTATAGGTCGGCGCACAGCCAATATACATGAGTATGGTCGCCACGTAAAAAACAAGCCTTTTCACTGTTTTCTTTATTCATTCGCATAGAGCCGCCATCCTCCTCTTTATATATCCATTCCTGACAACCACTGGCTGTAGAGCGTTGAAAGTTGTAGATCAAATAATATCCATAATTCCATAGGTCATATTGGGAAGGGCGAAAAGGTAAAGCAAAGTACTCGTAGGTACGAGACCGGAAGAGACCATTATATTCGATAAATTCCCATTTATTGATGGTGATTACCTCGGGAGCATCTTTCGCATGAATGTCCTCGTCTATGACAACTCTCGCCAAGAGGTCGTAGTAACATACAGTCTTTCTGCGAGGTCGATAGGATAAGATGTTACCTTGCAAGAACTTCATGTCATAATAGTTGCCTGGTTCTATCACCTGTTCGCCTTGCCGGTTTACCACCGTCATCTTTCCATCATTCAACTTGACGATGGCAAAATCATCATTGCAATCAGCAAACTCCCGATACTGCAATGACTGCATCAGTTCCTCATGGCTCATCACCATCATCATTTCAGAGTCTTGACCAACAGGCATAGTTTCTTGCTTTCCGTACATCAAGAAGAAATCTCTTTCTTTCGGAGTCTCCTTCTTCCTGCTGTATCTCAATCTTCCTTCAAATGTAGCCTTCCAGTTCCATACTTGCGATGGCAACCCAAATACCCGATACAGTCCCACGTTATCTATAATCACGCAGTTCTTCTTTCCCTTAGCCACTCGCAATCCACGTCCCACCATCTGCAGATACTTGGCAAGCGACAGCGTTGGTCGTGCCAACTGTACAAACTCCACATCCGGACAGTCAAATCCCTCCGAAAAGATGTCCACATTCACCAGCACTTGGATGTCGCCTTTCTTGAAGGCTTCAATGTCTTGTTGTCTTTCTGCGGCAGGTGTCTTCGAGTCTATGGCTATGGCTTTTACGCCATGTTCCTGATACAGTTTTGTGATTTTCTGAGCATGAGAAATATTGATAGCATACACGATGCCCTTTCTGTCTTTACCAAATTCTTCCAAACTCTGATAGAGCCTTTCGATACTCGGTTTCTTATTCAGCAACATATCCATTTCCTTGTTCTGGTAGTCACCATCTGCCCCTCGCTTCTGCAAGGAGTCGATGAGCCGTTGCGTCATACCATCTGATTTGATGCTCACAAAATCGTATGTTGCCAATCTTCCCTTGCTGATAAACTCAGGAACACTCCACGACTGCACCAATACGTCAAACAGATCAGTAAAACCCTTACCGTTCAATCGGCAAGGTGTAGCCGTCAGTCCTAAGAACTTAGCTTTCGGGAATCTCTCCCACATCTCCTTATAGGTTTTGGCAAGCGCATGGTGCGCCTCGTCAATCACTATCATTCCCGGTTCTTCCTCTATCTCGTCATAGTGTCTCATCAGCCACTGAATGGACATCGCCTTGACGGATGACAATAGGGAAGAGGTGTTTGATGCGGAATAGGAGTGGAACTTTCTTACGGTTTCGTCTATCTGTGACACCAGCTCTCTTCTATGGGCAACTATCCATACTTTCTCCATTGGATTGTTGCTCACGAAAGAGTCTATGACTGCTGTTAACAGATAGGTCTTACCTGTACCAGTAGGCATTTGTGCCATTACGGACCGATGAAGGCGCAACGCCTTCTCAATCCGTTCCTTCATATCTTCCTGGTAATCAAAAAGTTTGATTTTCTTCATTCAAAAGAGATTATTTCTTCAATAGATTCTCGATATCCTTGATGGCTTTATCAAGGTCAAAAGCCCCTTTGCCTTTAAAAATCTCCCAACCATAAGACTTTAATTGCTTCAATGTCTTCACAAAGGCTTCTCGCCAGTTGGATGGGTCGTGTGGCAATGTCTCCATTGCCACCTCAAAGCCATCACGCACAATCTTTTTCATGCGAGTAGCCTGTTTCGGATAGTCAGCGATATACCAATCTGAGTAGTTGGCACCACTGAAGACTATAGAAGAGGCGATAAAATTAGCATAAGCATAGTTGTTGCCTTCCAGATAAACATGCGCTTGCTTCATCCAACCTTCCAGCACACGCAGACCATAGTTGAGGTCAGTGGAATCCTCCACCGTCCACTTAAACACCTCGTTGATTTTTCTTACAAAATATTGTGAAGGACTCTTACCCGTAGGCTTGTACTTGTAATTCGGTTGCTTGCGACCTTCCTCTCTGTTACGCTTCCGCTTCTTTGCTGCTTCCGCCTCAATAGGGTCCTCACCAAGATTGAAATCCGGATTTCCCCATAAATCGAAGTCTGAAATCTCATCAGGATCTTCCTCGCCATAAGCATCCTCATAACAACTCACATGCTCACCAGAAGGTGTCGTAAAGTAGGAACAGGAACAGTCATCACGCTCATCCTCCTCGATACCATCCCATAATTTCTTGTTGTCCCATCTTTCATAGACAGCCATGTCCATCCACATGCCAGAACCATTGATATAATACTCACCATTCCAGCCAACCATCTGACAGATAAGGCACATCTCCTGGTGTCCATCTGGGATAGGTGTCGTGACAACAACAGGAGCGTACTGCTCGTTATCCTTGTTCATCAAGGTCAACTTGCCACCCTTCGATGCTACTACACGGTAACAGTTCAATCGAATACCTCGAATAGTAGAAAGGGAATGTGCCGTAACCGCATCTCCCATCCGCTCAAAGCAATGACCAAGGCGTTGCATCACTGTTACTCCCTCCTTATCTTTCCAGTTGAAAGCAAAGTCAGAGGACATCATGTTGGATGCAATCCTGCTATCCTCATTGAAGAGCTGCAGATATACCTCTTCTCGGTAATTACTATTCGGAAAAAGCAAACCGACAGCTAAGTCAGCTTGGGCAAAAAACAAAGCCACAGACTTCAAATCGTTGAAATCATGAGATGCCACACTCTCTTGAACCCATTTCACAAGACCACTTTCAGGAGCTGACCCAATAGCTTCACCCACTATCATCTTCACTGCATTCACTGTTGGAGCAGACAACTCCATCAGTCTGCACCAATGCCCCACCATATCTTCCGATTGGCGGTACAGCTGTGCATATACGCCATCCAATTTCAGATGTGCCATGTTCTCCACATACATCAGTATCTGGATGACATAAAATTCATTGAATTCCTTGCATCCTTCTTTTGCTACGGAGCAAATCCTTTGATATATATCGTAATAGAAAGGCACCTCAGCCTGTAAATCCATCGTTGGATAATGCTGTTGTTGCCATTTTTCTGCAAATTCTTCTCTTGTCATAATATTAGTCTAAAAAATCAACACATAACATTCAATACTTAACATGACTATAGGATGCTTCCCAAATAACTCTTGAAATAATATTTGTCTGGATTTTCCGCAATAAGCTGTCTGATACCATTCTTGATAATCTTATCCACGGCAGCAGACTTTCTCATTACATGCTCTATTTGTCCCAACAACCAGTTGAATTCCTTTGGCTTTTCCTTAAGCAGAGCCAATCTCTTGATGTCCTTGAATAGTATCTCACCCACAAAGGCATGGTCTTGCTTGGGTACATATTTGATATATTTAGGATAAATCTCCCATAGGTTCCAATCCTTATGCACAAACATATCCTTGAGCAGATCAAACCTTTTCTCTTTGATGAGGATCTGAGCTTCCGCATCCTCATAGTCATGCTCCCAATCGGGCATTTTCCACAGTTCATCAAAGAAGGCTGGCCATTCATTTCTGTCTATCACCTCTTTCAGAGCCTCGTAATATTTGATTCGATACCCACTGACGATAAATCGTTTCTTGCATTCTTCTATCAGCCATTCCTTATCACCTGACAGTTTCAATGCTTTCACCACTTTATCCTCCCATTTCTTGGAGTAGGAGTGAAAGTCATCCTCGTTATCGTCTATCACCTCTACTGCCTTCCTATACTCACCCCATTCTATAAGGCAGTCGATATAATGGTCTCGGATATTCTCGTCATCCCGTTTCTCCCACATCAGCTTCTCTGCCTTAGCACGCTTACCATGTGCTGCCCAGTAATCAGCCTTTTGGATGTAATAGCGATAATGGAAGTATTTCTCTTTCTTGTTTTTCAACCGCTTGCTGATATGAGCCAGATACGCCTTTTCATCATCACCGCAAAGCAACGGCATCGCCTCATCCACAAACCACTCAAAGCGCATGAAATAGTTGTCACCAATTTCCTCACATTGCTCTGCTATCTCTCCAAGCATACCCAAACGGGAATCCTCCTCTATCTCATTACTCTTGATCAGCAACTCCCTCACCATGTTTGCCGACTGGGTGACAATGTCCTGCAAAACCTTGTTTTCTTCTGCCCAAACATCATACCTGGCAGGAGTATAAGCCAAGTGGTCGTGCTTGAACTCTCGGCAAGTGATGGTCATTACATATCCAGCAATCAGGGCAGCATCAATCAGATTTCCTTTCTTCCTCATGCTCTTGGCTTTCCTAACCATTGCAGCCAGGTCTTGCTCTATCTTCCTCCAGTCCAGTTGGGGTTGTCCAAATCTCTTACCCAACACACCAGCATGGGCAAAGCAAGCCTCCACCTGTTCCTTATAGTTACCACGCTCCGGCTTCCAATACTTTTCCACCAAAGCGGTAGCAAAGTCCTCATGCGTAGCTGCATACTGTCGAACAAAGCCTTTCATCTCCTTGCCCGATATTTTCGAGAGTACTTTATCTATCTTGTCTATTTGAGTGTTTGTGTTCATAATTATCTATAATCATTAATTTTCGAGGCAGTTATAGCCTTATTCCATCTCCTAAATGGAAAAACCTTTTGCTGAACATTCATGTAGTTAAATTGTGCAATATTACTAGCTTGTTGAGGACACTTTGGTCCAATTATTGCAGAAGAAAGTGATAAAGGAAAATTACTGTTGCCTATTTCAAATAGACATAAACTACTTGCAATACTATTTGATGAATCCATAATCCATTTACGTTCTATGCCTGATTTTTCAGAACGGATATAAAGTAAACGAATTTCCTGTTCGTCCTTGAACAAATAAGATTTAAAGAAATGCTTCCAAATATGCCACCTGTTAAATTTAAATTTCCAGCCATTCTTCTTCCATCGAAGAATTTTCCATATAAAATCTAATTCTTCATGCTTCTTTTCTGATTGTCCATAGGAAACAGGAGCAAAGAAGAAAGAATCATTATCTATGAATTCTTCTTTTACGTCATATACCAAGCATGTTCCCATTGCGTTTTGTCCATAAAGCCGCCACATCGTCAAATCATCGATTTTATTAGAAGCACAACATGAGAGGATATAACTATTGTTATTCTCTTGTATTGTTGTATAAGTTTCAGCATAAGCACCATATCCTATCCAATTATCTGCATATGAAGTTTCTCCAATATCGTTCATACAAGTCAAACTACAAAGACAATGATGTCTTCCTTCCAGCAATAAAAAAAGATTGTTGAGACTAGTATATCTACACACCTTTGAGACATTCTTTTGTGGAAGAAGTGCTTTAAAGAAAGAGTCTTCTATATTCCTTTTAAATTCAATATCTCCTGTAGAATCATTAAAAATAATATTTTCCTTTACAAACAGCTTGTTTAAGTTGCCATGTAATTCAACTTCGTCAATACTATCAGGTAAACACCCCAAAATTTCTACAGCCAATTCATCTATACATAGCCTTTCGCCTACAGGTACATCTTGTTTTATCGCATTAATGACACTCGCAAAATCAAACACTTGGAAACGATATTCACCTTTAGCCCACAAATAGAATTGGTTTTCTTTACCAAAATAGTATATACCATATTTAAGATTCACTTCTTGAAATTTACTATAGAACCATTCTGGTTTTAATCCAATATGGATTGAACTTGCGATCCCTTTATACTCGATTCCTACAAAAGGGATATTATTTCTAAATATAACCAAATCAAAAACATTCTTTTTACTGAAAAAGAAAGAAGACGAAACTTCTGTGTACATTTCGACTTGATATTCATCACCTAGCGCTTCTAAGAAACGTTTTTGCAGTTTCTCTATATCTTCTGTATCTGGAATTATTATTGACATAATTAGTTATTTTCTTTTTCTCTATAGAATCTAACCTTTTTCAAAACAGGATAGTTATCAACATTTCGTTTATCCAAAGGAATTTCACCTTTTATGATGGATATGCATGTTTTTACATCATCACTATTAGTATTTTCTAAGATTTTGTCGACGATAGCATTACCTTGATAAGATCTATCCTCTGGTATTCCAAAGACCAAATCATTATAAAAGCGATACGGCTCAAAGCAATATTGTTCATATCTTTCATCTTTCCCCCAGTAAATGCCCAAGAGCAGCCATTCAAGCCGTTTTGAATCAGAATCAAGATACTTACATAAGAAATCCTCAAATTCATCATTCAGTTCACGCATCATCTTCAATGCATGACAAAATGCCCAATCCTTTGGATTAGCAATAGAAGGAAAAACTCGCTTTATGTTCTCATTGAGTGTGTTAATAAACAAATCTCCTTCTCCTTTAAAAAGATAATATTGGCTTTTTCTCAAATCTCCCATGCCATTAACTAAAATCATCTTCTCCCATAAAAAGTTACCGTCTTGCAATAAACTTACAAAAGCTTCTTTGCTAATAACAGAATGTTCTGACCTTATAGTTGTAAAGTACAAATATCTTAATGGTTCCAAGTCATACTTGATAATCTGGTTTAGATATGTAAATACATTATGTATGCTATGATTTTGTTCATTACACTTACTCTCTGCATATAACCTGGCACTCAAGAAGATTTTATCGAATAGTCCGATAATGTCCGTATTACTTTCATCCTCTTCCATATAAGTACGTAATTTCTTGAAATATGATTCAAATTTCAAATTGTTTTTTTCATTTACAAAGAAATCCTTTATGTTGTCTTGAGAATCGAAAATGCGATTAAATTCAGGCGAAGAAATTTGTTCTTTGGATAGAGAATACAAGAAATAACTGGTATAGGAGATACGGTTTCTCAACATGCGTTCTTTGTCCCCACGCCGTTCTTCAAGGAACAATACATCCAGCAAGTGGTGAGCCACATAATTTCTCTGTTGAATCAGCTGCTTGTCATTTTCCTTTAAGTCTACTTTTATTTTCGGCTGTTTTTCTTCCTTATCATCTTTCTCTTCATTTCTTAGAGAGGCTATGCGGCTAAAAAGCTTTTCCATTAATTCGTTTTCTTCCTTTCGGATAAAGTTTTTCACTTCCTTCCTCAAAGTGTATTCATCTTTACTTGGCTCCAACAACGTATCTTTTCTAGAACGAAGCATTTCATATAAGTCAGGCCGAACATATTTCAACAACTCTATCAATATCAAATCTGCGACATCAATTTCATTTTTCCAACATTCCACTTTATCTTGATTGGCAGACAAAAGCATCTTTAAGTCAAGCGAAAACATGGAAATAAAGCGATTTAAATCCCTATAATTAGGGAACGCGTATTCCAAATAATCAATAGATAATATTCCATTCTTAGGCGACATTCTTTCTATAAAAGAATACACAACTGTTTCTCGCTCATGAACATCAGGAATTATATGCCTCAATATGTTATCAATTCTTGTGGTAATAGTGCTTCGATATATTTCTGCATCGTAGGCAGGAAACATCAATTCAACGTTTATGATTTTCTTTAAATATTCGTCAGCGTCAGTTATACTTTTATTTTGCTCCAAAGCCTTAACCATATAATCCTTATCGTAAAATAACATAAAGACAACATAGGGAAAATTACCCGTGTTTCTTATCAATTGGATTATCATTGCCAATTCTGATGCCTGGAGTCGATCCACATCATCTATAAAGACGACTATTTTCTCTTTGCATATAGAAAGTTTTGCCTTTATCTCTTCATACACTTCACAGATTGATTTTTCATTCTTCAACAAATCATCAAAAGCTTTGATTTTATAAGCATGTTGAACATCCAGAATGAGATCCTTATAAATACTCAGCAGTTTATTTATCCCAAGCCCCATTTTGCGACCAATCACACCAGATATACTATGAAAGAAATCCTTTACGATTTGTCCATCCGAAGTACAAGACCATGGAGATATACAGACATAGGAAGTTTTGTGCTGCTCCAATAAATTTTGCATTTGAATCATAAAAGACGTTTTCCCCATACCATACTTAGCATTCAATCCTATTGTGTAAGCACTTTGTCTGTTATCCAACATGATAATTTCATTGACTAAAACTTTGGCAAAATGCGACCGCCCGAAAGAATCTTCTACTGTGGCACAATCTTCAAGAAACGCTCCTTGTATATATCTGTCATTTTTAGCTTTAATCTTATTCTGTGCACAACAGACCAGGTCAACTACAGGTACTATCAAAATTGCCAAACAATAGTCCAGATACTGACAGAATGAGAAATGATAGAATGTCAGATATTGATGACACTTTGAATAGATGCAAGAACCTATAATAAGTAGTGACAGAATCACTTCAGTTCGTGAATATCTGATTCGTTCCCGATTGATTTTTATGATAAAGAACAGCTCTGCAACCATGATAATACCGATGGTAACATCTGATTGCCAGCAAGCATCTGGCAAATAGCTCACAACATGATCTATCAATGTGTGTTGCAACAGATTCTCAATCTGATGATACCACACTATATACAGAGCAAGAGCCAATCCTAACATCCACTCTTTAATGGATACCGTTAGAATTTTCTTCCAGATCTTTCCCAACCACAATTTTAAGTTATTCATTTTTTTAGGGTGTCCAGTTCCATGTTCTCGTTTTTGATTATGTTTTAGCAACTTAGCACACTGTAAATCAGTAAATTAAGCACAAAATATAAGACAAATTTAACTATCAAAAAGTCTGATGTAGATTCGCACAAGATTATAGTTTATTTAGCGAATGATTATCAATGACTTAGATGGTTATTACATTGTTTTTGATACTAAAAACTGGAACACAGAACTGGACACCCTATCATTTTTTCCAACTATATTGACTCCATACACTTGACCAATTTCTTCCAACAGGTCATGCTTTAGTTTACTCAAAGGGCGCTTGTCTTGATTATCAGGCAACATTTCTGTCCCAAACAACATTCTGTATATTTCTTCTTTTGTCATTGGCGCAAAGTCCAGTAGTACATTCTTAAAAAGGCGATCTAAGTACGTTCCATTATTTTTCAATGCCAAATTCAACAATTCAGAAACCTCTAAATTATCATGGCAGTGATACAGCTCTCTTAGATGAAAGTCGTCAAGCATTTGTTTCTCTTTTCCATCAGTAACATCAATGAAATCCACAGTCCATCTTTTCCCATTAGGCAAGTAACCAAATTTAAACGTAGGATTTGGCTTTTCATTCAAATAAGGGTGAATATGCGTCTCAAATTTAAACAAAGCATCTCCTTTTGCGGAACTGTTGCAAATGGTGCAACTCGGAATAAGATTATAAAAGCTAAGCGACATGATAGGATATAAACTTTCAGGAAACCAATGGTCTAAAGCAGGCCTTGCAATTCGAGAGTCATCATTTTCTCGTTTACCATTTTTCAAGTCCTTGATAACAGTAAAAGTATATTGCCGGTTACAATACGTGCAAACATCTTGTTCTTTCACCCTTGTTAACCAATATGACTTGCTCTTACTTTGAGAAAGAGCCTGATCGTAGCCAAAGACTTTCAATAATGTTTTTAAAAGAGAGTACTTTCCTACTATCAATTTTTCTTCTGCAGTTCTATTTCCTTCAATCTTACGATTTGCGGTTCGTAGTCTATCAAACTCTCTTTCATCATATTCAGGAATTAACTCTTTCATGATTTCCAAATGCAAGTCAAACAAAGGCTGTGGTTCATCCCTAAGCAAATGAACTAATCTGTCATCAGTAAAAACATTCTTTTGTTCTTCTGTCAACATATTGGAATTTTTGATTCTCTTAGCCAAGCCATTTTTTAACTTGCCAACATATTCGTCAAGTATACCTTGATTTACTTTTTTTAGATACCACATCTTCTTACTGATTATCTTTCAACTTAGCTTCCAATGCAGCTATTGCACGTCTGTGTTCGTTTATTTGGGCCTTCAAAGCCAATTCTTTCTCGCCGAATATTTCATGGTGTTTTCGCAGTAAAGCCATTTTTGCTAATGGCTCATCTATCATATCAATTAAATACCCAATATAATCTTGCGGATAGTCATGCTTGATGGTTTCCATGTTCCAACTTTTAGAATTTTCTTGCGCCACCAGATACTTATCCATAAATTCCTCGTCTACCTCATTTTTTTCGTTTCCACCATTAAGCATATTAATCCCATATTGTGGATTCTCATATACTTTTAGTATCAATATAATACGCCCAATCAACCATTGAGCAAAATCACCTATCGTACTATTGTGCAAAAAGAAACTAGTATTCAACATATCATAGATATTAGCTCCAAATGTTTGAAGTTCAGTTTTTGATTGCATTCCATCTTCCAAAGCCAAGATATTGCTTGTCGGTATATCCGATAAAACAAAAGGAGAATGAGTTACTATCATCAATTGTATTCCTTTAATATGAGCAAAAGACATTTGTTTGATACCATCCAAAATATACTTGATGAGGTTCTTTTGAAATTGAGGATGGAAGTACAATTCTATCTCTTCGAGAATAATACAAACATTGCTATAAGCTATTCTGTTCTTATTATTGTCTTGGAAGACAGACTCTATGTTTCCCAAATGATACAAGATAGAACTTACCACAAATGCCTGCTGTTTTTCGCCCGAGCTTAAAGTTTCAAAAGCAACATCATTACCATTTTGTTGATCAACCAACTGTATCTTAATATCAAAAATTGGAGGAGGAACCAAATCATCTATACCATAAATAAATTGTTTCCCAAAGGGATTACCTTTTGCATCTTCTTTATCTATGATTTCTTTTGCGTTGTCGGATAATACTGAAATATCATATTCCAACTGACTTTCGTAAAGTCCATAACATATATAAGCCAGGATGTGTCTTATCTTTCTTGTTATATGTGATTTATCTAGGGATAGTCTTATAACAAGAGCCTGCAGTTGCTTTTCGTCAACCTTACTTCTGATATTACGATGACTTACGTAGAAAAATCTTTTATACTGACTATACAAAACAGATATTTTTAAAGTCTTATAAGTCAAGTAATCAATCGCCTCTTGATAATACCGTCTATTCTTGTACAAACTCAAATCTTCCGCAATCACATCTCCCCACATTTTGAGAAGTATATTTTCAATCTTATCAAATCCAGCTTGAGTGAGGTTTTTGTAATACCCTTTATTTCGTACTCGCTGGGCATCATAGACATATTTTTTACGAGAGATTGAAATGCCACGAACTTCCAAGTGATTATTGATAACACGGAAGTTCTGTTTCGGCATAATCATCAAAGCCATTAAACGTTCCTTCGACAGTTCATTTTCCAAATTGATATTGATGTTACCTTTATCCCTGTAAGGAGACAGTACTAATGGCACCTGATAACCATCATTTTTATGGAATATCCCGTTTAGCCAACTTCGCTCATCATCGGTTGCATATTTCTTTTTTCTAATCTTTGCTTCATATTCCAAGGATGTATTCTCTTCCTTATAATCAAAAGAGTTATAGGCATAGATGGAATAGTTGTTAACCAATGTATAAAAGAAAAATTTGCTAAGCTTTTCTTTTATTGACAAATCCTCGTTTTTTCGATCTCTCCATTCAGATATGGGCGACGCATCAACTACAGGTTCTCTAGACTGTTCGTTATCAAATATATTAGGAGTGTTGTATGCACAAAACTGTTGTTCATCCTTATTTCCCGGCTGAAGACTAAATGATTCCAAAGTAACACTTCGATTTTCGACACTGACCATATGTGGAATGCCATCTATTGAAAAATACAATCGTCCCTCTACACCATCAATGTAATGCAAGTGCTCAAAAGCCAAAGTCATATTTTGCTCACCAAAGATACTCGTTGCAAAATTATTGATTAAGCGAATGATAAACTCCACTAATGAGCTTTTACCAGACCCATTTTCTCCAACAATAGCCGAGATAGATAAAGATAGTCCGTTTTTCGATTGTAGATATTCATTGTAGGGAGATTTGTATAACATTTTTTTCTTAGAGCGTATGATTTTACTGCCCTCAAAATGCCAACCATCGCAAAGGAAGTACGGAGTAAAGGCTTTTAACTTACGCTTACCCACACTACCTTCTGATGTAACAACAACTGCAAAAATATTAAATTCTGTCATAAACTAATCTATAATGCTAGGAAAAAGAACTAATCCCCATCTATTAAAACAAACTCATTATAGGGTAGGGGAGCATTTCCCAAAATTCATCACTCATTCAGTTCCTCTCGACACAAGTCGAAGAGCATCTAGGCATTGCAGCATACCCTCCAATCACCCCATAACATACCAGCGGTATGAGAAATGCAATCGCCATACTCCCCGTAGTATCCGCAATATACCCCATAATTACTGGAGCAACCGCACCACCCACTATCGTCATGATGAGTAGGGAAGAGGCCAATTTTGTCTTTGTACCCGCATCCCTCAATGCCAGCGAGAAGATAGTCGGAAACATGATGCTCTCTCCCAGATACAGGGCGAAGAACGCAATGAGAGATAAGGTTCCGTTACATACCACCACAATCAATGTAGCTACAAAGGTGAGGATGGCACAGACCAGCAGCACCAGCCTTGGCTGGATATAATTCATGATGACACTACCAGCCAGTCGGCCGATAAAGAACAGACCCATTCCGCCAAAGGCGAGATACAGACTGGCAGTCTGCTTCTCTATATGAATACTCTCCTCAGCATAGTTGATGAAAAAACTGTTCACACCCGTCTGGGCAGCCACATAAAGAAACAAAGTCAGCATACCAAAACCGAATGCCATCACTCGCATCGGCTTCTCCTCCACCTTCTCGTTCGTATCCGCCTCATGCGCTCTCCTTGGATCCGGCAACTTGATCCTTGACAAAACCAGCGCCACAGCAAGCACAAAGATACCCACCAGAGCATAAGGAATGGCGATGTTGACACCCGAGAACAGAAGCTGTCCGCCAACCAGCGGTCCAACAATCCATCCGATACCATTGAGCGACTGCGACAGGTTGATTCTGCTCTCCGCCTTGTCAGGATGTCCCAGTACGGTAGTATAAGGATTCGCACTCGTTTCCAGACAGGTCAGTCCGCAGCCTATCACAAACAGCGACAGAACGAAGAAGTAGAAACTGTTGATCCTGCTTCCCGGTATGAACATCAGGGCACCGATGCCGAAGAGAACCAGTCCTGTTATCACTCCCCTCCTGTAGCCCCACTTCCGGATAATCCATCCGGCAGGCAGCGCCATCAGAAAGTAGGCACCATAGACAGCAGCCTGCGTCAGGGCCGACATCGCCTTGCTGATATGGAACGACTCCTGGAAATGCGGATTCAGCACCTCCAGGATGCCATGGGCAAAGCCCCACATGAAGAAGAGGCTGCTGATGATGAGGAAGGGCACCAGATAGTTATGCCCTTCGTATCTGAAGATGGATGGCTTCGTCATGATTCTCTGCAAATTTCAGACTGTCCTTTACTACCAGTGCCAGATAACCACCGCCGCCGGCTCCCGGCATCTTCCATGCCAGAACCTCCTCCATGTTGCTGTAGCGGTCAATCATCGGCTGTACACTTGCCTCCGGTTCAATCACACCGTTGATAGACGGATTCACCATACCCGGGAACATCGCAATCTGGGCTTCGAAAGATGCCCTGTATGCTGCAGCAAAGGCATCAAGGTCGTGCGCCAGAATCGCCTTCCAGCAGGCATCAGCTGCATCAGCCAGCGCCTTCACCTTCTCAGGCGTGATATCCTTACCTTCCACCACACTGCATCCCGGTCTTCTCGGTTCCATCGGAATCATCACCAGATGGTCTTCCAGGAAACGGAGAGTCATCTCATCCTGCGTACTCTCAATCTTCTCCGGCCAGAAGTTGTTGTCATAATAATGACGCACCAGACCGGGAACACAGATACCGATAGAATCCTGGGCACCCGAGATGATACCATCATGACGCTCCGGATTGTTCTCGAAGCAGAATACCAGTCGGGCGAGCATCTCCGGATCCATCTTCGGCAACTTCACCGGCCATATCTTCTGAATCATCTTACGGGTAGAGGTAGACAGACCGCAGCGGTCGCGCACCTCAAAGGTCGGTTCCAGCGAGATGGTAATCGCCCATCCCGGATGATACATGCTTACATAAGGCTGGTCAATCCAAGTACCAGCCAGATCCAGACGGGTAGGAATCCCCACTTCCTGTGCCGAATTCTCAGATACGTTCAATAACGCCTTCTTCAAGCCAGAAGAAGACCGCGCCTTCAAACCAGCATGAGGCGTGCGCTGGAGTTCGACATATTCGATGCCTCTTTCCTTACAGATCCTACGTTTCTCTTCAGACCCACCTTCAGCGTTCACCACAAACACGTCCGGTTTCACCTTATCAAGAGTTGGCAGGAAGTCGATCACTCCGCTTCCCTCATTGATATACGCATCCTTCACCGCCTTGATATTCTTGACCATGAATAGCCTTTCCTCCTGCGGGAACATAGGCTTGCGATGCTTATACTCCAGATAAGTAGCATCCGATCCGATACCCACATACAGGTCACCATACCGTGATGCCTGCTGGAAAAACTCCACATGACCGGAATGCAGCAGGTCGTAACACCCGCTTACAAAAACTTTCTTCTTCATTTGTTGTTTATCACTAATTATTGAGTCTTCAAAATCAGAATAGGGGAGAGGTGAATTAGGAGTCTCCTCTAAGTGGTTTATTCTTTCTTTTCTTTTTTCCATCAGCAATAGTTTGTGTTGTAAATATGTGATTTGTTTATCTTATTTTGTGTCGTAACCGCCCAAAAAGTGCCAAGTTCGATAAATGGCCATTCTACTTCACACTACACAACGAATCCTCAACAAACTGCCTTATAGCCATTTAGCTGAGTGTAATGTCACTTAAAATACTACACTAACACTACACTCCACTACACTGCTTTTTTTGATTTATACGAGGTATAAATACGAATCCGTTTCCGCTTCATTAGAAGAACAGAAAGAAATCGAACTGAGCCTCATTTGAATCCGAAGTGAATCTCACGTAAACCTTAATAGAGCCCCACGTAAACTTTATCTAAGCCTCAAACCAATTTGAAATAAAGCTTACTTCAAAAGCAAGTGAAGCCAGTTTCAATCGCAAAAAAGCCTTTTTGCTTTACAGCATAAGCAAAATCGTGAGGGATAAAGCCAAAATCGTGATTGATGCGTGAGGGATAAATTCCCATTTTTAGGTATCAGTCACGCATATTGCTCCTTTGATTATCAATATCTTATCCGATTTCTACTAGAAAATCGTGATGGGTGATAGATGATTTGCAAAAACTTATCTTATGGGGCTTTCGCAATGTACCTAACATTTTGTCTTCATCTTTCCGACCATAGATAGAAGTAGTAATGTTATTTAATTCTGTTTATAAACTTCCATCCTGCGAACCAGGTTCTAAAAACCGGTTCGCACACCGCCTCAGTAGGATAATGCTTCACGAATCGTAGATTCCTGTGATTCATCCTGAAGTAACGATGAATCTTACTTTCACCTACCTTACTTCCCATCCTATCATCATACTGTCCGAAGTTTCCTCCTCTCATGATTTCATCAAGCAGGAACCTACCTTCCTTTTCATCCATCGGAGCTATCATCCTATTTTCTAATAGCCCGAATACCTCCTTCATCACGAACATCACAGCCTGGGCAAACTTCCATAAGCCCAGATGCTTCAATTCCTTCTGTACTCTATCCCTAACCAATAATAAATCATCACTAATCAATACATAGTAGTAATCCAGAAGCTGCCTCAATCCGATTCCCTCTGTAAAGATATGCCGATACAGATGAGAAAGGATATAGATAACATTGAATGAAACCTGAGGCACATGAATCTCCCCATAACCATCAGGCAATGAAACCCGATGATTACACTGTTCGCCCATCACTTCTTCAAACCACTTCTGCATTCTCCGATTATGAATCGGACAGAACATATACGAAGGAGTGAAATGCACCTCTATCGCCGTCTTCATCACAGGAAAATCAACATGATGATACCGCATCACCTGATTCGGACACACTCGATCAACATACTTCATGATTTTCCTGCGACCACCCGAAAGATAGATATCTATGTCCCCGGGAGTACGCATATAAGGGTTAGGATAAAGCAACGCATTCCCCTGCCCCTTCAAGATACAGTTAGCAAAGCCCTCGTTTTCGAAGTTCTTGCAAACCTTCACGGAATCTTGAAACAGTCTGATATTCTGTTTTCGTATCTGTTCCGCCATCACCATCCATTGCATCAGTAGCTTCTGCTCTGGTGCCAACTGCTTTGGCAACTGCCGGATACCATGAAACAGCACACCAAGCAAAGCCTGCTTCTGGGCGATAGCATACAGCTCTTTCCAATCCGCCTCCTTCAAAGAACCAGGAATCTCCTTGGCAGAACCAATGCAGAATCGCAAGAAATCAAAGAAAATCTTTTGTTGTTTCAACATAAAGTTGTACTTTTGCACGCATGAAGCAAGCCATACGCATCATATTATCCTACATAGCAGCTATCATCCTTCTTCCGATAGCTTTGCTATGTAAGTTCTTCCGAAGAAAGTAATCCTACTTTTTTCGGAAAGGATCCTTGTATATTCCCAAGAGCTGCTTACCGAAGTAATAGAAGAACTGCATATCATCCACGAAGTAACGCTTGAAAAGGCGCTTTGGTTCCTTCATGCAACGATACATCCACTCCATACCTATCTTCTGCCAAATCTTAGGCGCACGTTTCAATGTTCCAGCTTCGAAGTCGATAGTAGCACCCAGAGCCATGAATACCTTTACTCCAGGCATCTTATCACGATACTTCATAATCCACTTCTCCTGCTTAGGCGCCCCCACACCAACGAGCAGCACATTCGCACCACTTTCGTTTACGATGCGAATCAACTCCTCGCATTCATCCTCATGCTTCTCGAAGCCAAAGGAAGGAGAATGAGCACCAACCACCATCTGGCGACCTACCTTCTCATTGATACGTTCCATTGCTTTGGCTGCAATACCCTCCTTAGCACCAAGCAAGAAAATCTTGCAGTCTGCATCATCCTTATGATACATATAATAAGAGGTGAAGAAGCTAGAACCCGGAATCGCTTCCTTGATTGGAGTCTTCAACAACTTACCGAACAGGTAGAGGATCTTACTGTCACACACCACCCATTCCGACTTCTGATACACGTCATAAAACTCCTTGTCCTTCTGAAGCTTAATCAGATGGTCAAGATTAGGAGTCACAAGAACACCCTCCTTCAGGTTCTCCAAGAGTTCCTGACGGGTAATATTCTGAATATCTATATTTAATACTTTTACAGTTTCCATATATACTAATCTCTATTGTATAGCTTTTTTTGATTTATACCCGTATTATCAACTAGCCTCAATTTACAAAGCTGACCGATTTTTTGTCTTGTACTAAAATCAACATAATTATTATACACATAACTGATAACACGTGCCTTTATAATTTCAAGGGCAACAGGATTATCCTTATATTCATTTACAATATCCTGCAAATCTGCCAATCTCATTTTACCATAAATCGTCTTTATGGTAAAAGTTATGATTTTAGCAGCAGGAGAACCTATCTTATCAGCAATATCATCATATATACCTTCCATATCATTCGTACCTATAGCATGCGACAAACTTCCAAACGCCATCAAGCATTGACGATACAGCATCATATGTAAGAATTTCCAAACTCTATCTTTAATCTCTTTAGAATCCAGTTTTCCTTTTTCCTTATTTTGTTCTGTAAAATAGGATACAATATCTCCCTTGCAATCATCCACCATCTTGTTGAAAAAAGCAATCGAACGGAAACATACATTATATGAAACTTCAATTAATTGATTCAAATCGTCCTTTTTCATTGTCTCCTTCTGGTTTTTAACGATCTGCCCCAATATTTTAATTATCTTAAATGTATTATTGATGTCTCTTAAATCCTTATTTTGCTCAAAGTCCGTTTCCGTAGGCAAGCTGGGTTTGGTATCACTTCTAGCAATTTTATCCTTGGATTCTAATTGTTTTCGGCGTTCTTCCAAAGGATCAACATCATTGCGCAACACCTTAGCCTTAATGTTATCCACGATATCATTTAGGTCTATGAACAAAGGGTCCTCTTTATTTAAAGTTATAGGTTCATAATCCTCAAATGGTAACCAACTAGCAAACTTCAATTCATCCATCTGCTTATCAACTCCATTATGGTAAACCAAGAATATGAGAATATTTGCCTCTCTTTCCTTGTGTAGATTTTCACATAATCGTTTTACAATTCCATCATCTTCCCCAGAATTTACAAGTTCCGAGATTTTTTGAGCCACCAAAAAATAGAATATATATTTATAAGAAAAAGTAAAACTTTCGCTATCTAACTTGCGTAACAGATCAGCCTCCAACAGTCTACGCAACAATTCAGTTGCAGTGAAGGGAGGATTATACTCTTTATCATATTGTGTCCAAAAATCAAAGAAAGCCTTCTTGGAAAAGCATTTTGCATTTGGCGTAGATTTATAAAAGAAGAAAGCAAAATCAGCAAGATATTTTAATACGCCACTAACCTTATTTCTCTCAGTTCCCGTCTTTATCAAAGAAGCCATTATCAACGAGCTGTAACAAAAGCCATAAGATGTTTTTGACACATCAAAATCAATAGAGGCATTTAAACCTTGTAACAACGACAGAATAAAAACAGGATAAGATGGAATCAGTTGCTGCCCCAAAAGCCCATTTAGTTGATCAAAAGTCAGCTTTACTTGGTCGAATATGGCTTTTTGATCTAGGGTATACTCATCCAAGCCCAATCTCACCCATTTATCTATAAGCATATTCCTTTTCTTATATCCCAAAGAAACAATACGATAGCGCTTGATATCTTTCTCATTGGAAGTATGAATCAACATACTTTTAATATTAAGCTGCTGACCATTTATTGCTATGACTTTATCAAAGTTGTTTAATGCATTGTCCAACAAAGCAGACTTACCTGTATTATTTAATTCCGAACCATCAAAATTGTCTATCAACAATACTCTTTTATCTTTATCAAGCTGGAAATATTTTTCAAAGGAATAATCATTAGATAAATACTGTCTTTTATATTCCTTTTTTACATAGGTAGTTAAATCAGGACGTTTCAAGTCCTTTCCTTGCAACAAAATCGGATATATACCTTTTCTATAATAACTAAGGTAAAGCATATTTAAAAGAGACGTTTTACCAGACTGGTTGTCACCCTCCAAAATCAGCACCTTAGTAGAATCTGTATTAGATATAATTTGCTCACTATCCATATACTGCTCATAACGATTCTCAAAACCATCTAATGGCTCCAAATCCGGATATATAAAAATATCTTGCAGTGTCAAATCATTCTTTCTTGCATGTTTTAGAGGTATTGAAATTTGAGATAATGATTTTACCCATTCAGGCTTTAATCCTATTCCAATCTGCCTCTTTGGCAAAACCTTTGGATTTGACACAGATTCTTCGTAACTATCATCATTAAAGTAAAAATGATGATTTGTCAGAGTTTCCGTATCTGTATCAAGTAAAAGCAAGTCATACTCAGATTTCTTTCCTTCTTGCAATGCAGGACTTTCTAGATATATCAATTCTTTAAAATTCTCCAAATCAGATACAACGACATTCTTTTGGTGATGTTCATGTCCGCACATCACTATACAGGAAGTCTTGTACAAATGCTCTTCAAACATTTTCTTGTTATTGTTGCTTGTTGCGGCAGTAAGCCAGCCTGTATTATGATGGAATACAGAAACTATAACTTGATTTGCTGTATCTTTAGCATCCAAGAAATAGTTTTCAGGTATCATCAATTTACCCGGTTCTTCATGTAACTGAGAAAGCAATGCCGTATTGTAGCAATGAAAACAGAGATTTAAATCCAGCTTTATTCTTATGTTTACTTGCCACGAAACTGCAGGAGAAATCTCAGAACAAGTAAGTCTCTTGTAAAAGTCCCAAAATGGCCTTTGAACATCCAGACTCTGATCTACATATTTATCCTCAGAAGTTATATCTTTTTTAAGAATCTCCTTAATGACCAAATCTCTAATAGGATTGCTATCAGAAAGCATACAATCGTGATTTCCAGGCACAATTACATAATCAAAGGACTGTAGAATTCTAGATTCTTTCTTCCAAAAATTCTCACACTCCTTCAACCACTGATAAGCTATATTATATTGCTCTTCTGTTCCATAATTAGTAATATCACCACTTATCACAAAAATAACTTTTGAGCATTCATTGATAAGATATTTACATGAGCGACAAAATGCTTCATGCCTAGAACATATCAAATCTTTCTCATTAGAAAAATGAATGTCTGATAATTGAATAATTGCAACTTTCATAACAAATACGTTTAAATCTTTACACCACTATAAATTTCGACCAAATATCACCTAATGTATACTGATTATAGCCAATATCAGTCTTAATCAAATACCCTGTCCAATTCGATTCTTTATTAAACAAATTATAGCCATCTTCTCCATTAGAAATCGCATAAGATACGAGAACAAGTTTTTCATCAAAGATAAGAAAGCCATTTACAGATTCCAAATTTATCAGTATCCCTTTCATTTCATTGCTAAAATCATATATAACAGGGAAGCTAAAATTCGGAATAGCATAGGGATTTATTCGCGAATTAAACTGGGGGTGCAACCTATGATTGAAGTTCGGATTGATAGCACTATTTTGGAATACATTAATACTTCGATTAAACTCCGGATTGATTTTTGAATTAAAACGTGGATTAATTCTTGAATTATACCGAGGATTAATTGCAGAATTAAATCTTGGGTTTATAAGAGAATTGTAATTAGGGTTTATTCTCGAATTAAACTTAGGATTCAAACGAGTGACAAAATGAGGATTTCGATTAAATGGTATCATTGTTGCTTATACACTTTCTAATAATTCTAATAATTTGTTTACTCCCATACAAATTGAATAACCAGAGTTATGCCAATCCATACGAATAAAACTTGTCTCATACTTGTTTTTCCAATCAAGCTTGAAAGGAATTAATTTTTGAACAACACCAATCAAATGAATTTCATTTTCGTTATCTACATACATAACAGGACAGCCACTATTACCATAGTACACAGGTATATCTGTGACAAACTGCCCAGTTTCTATATCATAAGAACTTACAACCCCTTTCGCAAAGAATGGCTTTATTTCAAATGGAGCCTCTGGCATCAAAGACGTAGGATACCCATAGATGTAAACAGTACGGCACCATCTCTCTTGAATTTCCTCATTTTGAACATCGAAATAGCTCAGCTGATCTATTTGAATAGGTCTTTGCCCATGTTGGTTCTGCATATTAGCACCATTCAGCTCAACAGTCCACAAATCGATTTCCTCTGAATATATTATTCTATCACGATTTTCATCAAAATTCAAATTAAAAACAACAGAGCTTTCAAAAGTATCATTTTGCATAGTAGCTGTAACGGTTATATTTGCACCATAAAATCGATCCTTGTCCTTATCATATACAACATGATAGTCTGTTACCAAATAATTTCTATCTTGATATTTGACAAAGAAGCCTGAACCTTTACTACATTCCTCACAGCTAAGCATGCATACCGCATAGGAAGTTTTCAAATCACCAAATTTCATACTGTAAATTTGTCAATATAATTAAAGTCTTATATGTTCATTTTTCAAAAATAAGAAGCTCTCCAACTATTCCATAAAAGATCTGTAATTATCTTATTTCCCAAATTCCTTAATTCTCTGTTCCTCTTTCAAAGAGCAAACTAGCAGCTGTCCATTCTTCTCGGCTACGATATAGCCATCCAAGCCTTGAACAACCACCTTACTTTCATCAGCTGCATGAACTACGCAGTTCTTGCATTCATACAAGCGGATGTCCTTGCCTACCTTGGCATTGCCAGCCTCATCCTGTGGAAGCAAGGTGCGGAGGCTGCCCCAACTGCCTAAGTCGCTCCATCCGAACTCGGCTGGCAAGGTATAGATTTCCTTCGACTTCTCCATCACGGCATAGTCAATGCTTATCTTCTCGCAGGTAGGGAAGAGTCTGCCAACTACCTCTTTCTCCTGTTCGGTATAGAAAGAAGGTGCCATTTCGTCCATGATGTTGGCAAGATTTGGCTGGAAGGTTCGGATTGCCTTGCTGATGGTATCAATGTTCCATACGAAGATTCCAGCATTCCAATAGTAATTGCCAGCGGCAAGGTATTGTTCGGCAGTCTCCAGGTTTGGCTTTTCCTTGAAAGCCTCAACCTTGTAGATTTCATCTACGG
>ENA-OPCM01000440-OPCM01000440.1-human-gut-metagenome-genome-assembly--contig:-NODE-440-length-31366-cov-4.189294_pt1 | contig 31366 bp, 19 predicted proteins | sample MGYA00241252_ERZ501484 | MGnify/ENA primary metagenome ERZ501484 (study PRJEB25962, sample SAMEA2042583) | human gut metagenome | biome: human gut; feature: human-associated habitat; material: faeces...
CCTATGGTTTCGTAACCCCAGATAAGACCATCTTTTTTACCAGCCATATAACTATCGATTGAACCGGATTTGTTGCCAGGATAGCTGTCGATATAAGTAACCTGATCTGACAGAGATGCTGAAATTCCATAACCAAGCCCATTCTTTAGACGGTCTTTCCATGAAACAGAGACTTCCCACCCACGTGTTTGTAAGTCGCAGTTATTGACCTTCGGAGGATTAAGTCCTAAAGTAATAGGTAGTTGTGGAGCAGGTCCCACCATATCCTTAGTATAACGTATAAAATAGTCGAACGCTCCGGTAAGGCGATTATTGAATAACCCATAATCAAGACCAAAATTATAAGAGCTTACAGATTCCCATGTAAGTTCTGTGCTGATTAATGAACCCACTTGTGCCGTATTAGGTTTTACTCCTTCTTGTAACCATGAACCAGCACCAGGAGAATAGGTCATCTTTCGATAAGTCGGATAATAATCAGTTGTATTTTGATTCCCTAATTTACCATAGGAAAAACGTAGTTTCAGATGATTAACTGTATTTGATAAAGATTCGAAAAACTTTTCTTGAGCAATATTCCAACCTAAAGAAAATGAAGGTGATATTTGCCAACGACTTTCCCTACGGAAACGCGATGAACCATCATAACGCATATTTACTTCTAACAGATAACGACCGTCATAATCGTAATTCAACCTACCATAGAATCCGGCTGTGGCCCAATCCTTACTGTCGCCCGTAACTACAGTTGCTTTTTCTTCGCCTGAGGCAGACATTCCTGTTGTCAGATTAAATTCAGGGTAATCACCTGAAATCACACCATATTTGGTAACATCGAAATAATGATAATCCCATTCTTCGGCTTGAAATCCACCCATAATTTTAAAATTATGTTTGTCTGCAAACGTTCGGGAGTATGTACTGTAAACATTCAAATTCCAGTAATTTTCCTTTTGATCGCTTTCTTTCAAATCGGTATTTTGTTGACCTGTCACGATTTTATTACCAGCAGGGTCATAATTATACCATTCGAGATTCAACGTTTTGGTGCTTATTTCATTAATACTGTAATTAAATTCGACGTTGGTAATCCAGTTTTTGATAGGCTCAATAATAAATGCTCCTTGATAATAGTTGCGGTCGCGTTGTACTTTACGATCTCCTCCTTCTACCAATCTGCGAGGATTATCATGATTGATATTACCATTTCTATCGTAAATAGGCATATTGGGCCAGTTGGAACGTCCTAAATCATTAAAATAACTATCTGTAAAATAAGTTGGTCTGGTCTCATCACGACGAGTGAAACGTTGGCTGTAGTTAAATCTCAGCCAATTGGTTATTTGAGCACTTATCTTAGCATTTATATTATAACGAGTCATTGCTTCTTTCCCAAAATTCAGCATACCACCTAGGTCAAGGAGATTCAAAGAAGCATAGTATGTTAATTTTTTATTTCCTCCTTGCAGGCTAAGATTATGTTCTTGAGAGAAAACCTGATCTTTAAACATTGCATCCCAAATGTCGGTATTAGCATATCCTTTTGTCCATCGATCCTCATATTTTGAACCGTCTGCAACAGGATCTAATCCATTATTTTCTCGAAGTCTGCCAGCCTGATAATCAAGCATTTTTTGTAATACCTCATCAGTGTAGTCTGGATTTACACCTTGATTTCTGGCCGCTTCATTCATCATATTGGCAAATGTATAAGAGTCCATTGCTTTAGGCATATTAATTGGGCTTGAAATCCGGAAACTATTATTATAGTTTATTGACATCTTACCCTCCGAACCTTTTTTTTGTAGTTACTAATATAACTCCGAACGGAGCACGTGAACCGTATATTGAGGAAGCGGCAGCATCTTTCAAGACAGATATATTTTCAATATCCTGTGGATTAATAGTATTAAGGTCGCCTTGCATTCCATCAACAAAGATTAGTGGAGAGCCACTCGATCCATCACCAATAGTACCTGTTCCGCGCACGGAAATATCCATGTTTTTTTCTAGCATTCCCGAGTTAGTTGAAATTTTTAATCCTGGAACTAATCCTTGCAATGCCTGGGTAGCCGATGTTACCGGACGCGATTCTATTTCTTTAGCTGTGGCTATACCCACTGCTCCAGTAAGATTTACTTTCTTTTGAGTACCAAACCCCCCAACAACCACCTCGTCCAGTGTTTGTGTGTCTTCTTTCAACGTGAAATTAAGGATACTTCCTTTTACCGTCGATTCCTGGGTGATATACCCGATGTAGGATACTTGTAGTTTCGCATTGGATGAGGAAACCGACAAGGAATAGTTACCATTTATATCGGTAATAACTCCATTGGAGGTACCGACTTCAATTACATTGGCGCCAATAATCGGTTCGCCATTTCCGTCAATAACCGCTCCTGAAACAGGCCTATGCTGGGCCGTTATTTGAACAGTTACCAACAAACAGAGTATCAGGAAGGATATCTTCTTCCATAACCCACCTCCACCTGTTTTCACATTTCTGGGTGAAGCGTGATTGTTTTTCAATGTGTAATTCATGTTTCTCATGTTTTAATTTATTTAGTGTAATTTTTAGTAATTGCACAGTGCAAAAATAAAGGTTCACATTCAGTAAGACCGCCTGTATTTCGTCAAAGACCGCCTGTTTGCTAAATCCATTTTTATAATAAAAGCCGATGATAATTTTATTGGAGTTTCAAAATAGAATCTCTTTTTGACGAATTTGTTATCCCCTTATTTCTGATAAATCTCCTAATTTTGGAGAATTATCAATATATATATATTATTTTTGTTGTTGAGGTGTAACAAAAAAAAAGATTATGCAAAAAAGACTGTTTATCATTCTATTACTACTATTTCATTTAGGACAGGGATATGCTGTTCTTTCCCTCTCCATGAGCAATCTCAATATAACAAACGGCCTTTCGAACAACTATGTAAAAGATGTAGCACAAGACAGACAAGGATTTATATGGATTGCTACTGAAGCCGGATTAAATCGTTTTGATGGATGTCAATTCACACGCTATACAAGCACTAACTCGGAGTTGAAGACAGATGCTATAAATACATTATTATATGATGAACAAAATAATCTATTGTGGATTGGGACACGTTCGGATTTAACTGTACTTGATTGTTCTACTTACAAATTCACCCATTATGGCATGCAAGACAATATTCATCTTAATAACATAGTGAGTATGTCACTTGCCGGTGACACGGCCATTTGGATAGCTACTCATTACAATGGAATTCTGCATTGCAACAAAAAAACAATGAAATTCACAAGCTACACAAATGAAAGCATTCCGGAACTTAAAAATTCTAATTGGTGTATTTTTGATGACGGACATGGAAAGATTTACGTAGGACATTCATTGGATGGGTTGACAATTATAAACGCAAAGGATTTATCGGCTCTCCATTATAAGAATGAGCCTGACAATTCTTCCAGCCTGCCGGGTAATAGCGTATATTCCATTTGTGTTGACCACATGGGGAATACATGGGTTGGAACCAATCAGGGACTGGCACTTTTCCAACCGGAAAAAGGAGAGTTCCAATCATTTAAGCATGACGAAAAGAATCCGAATTCAATCATTGCCGACCATATCTATGATATCAAGCAAATGGATGATGCCACTGTCTGGATTGCCAGTGATATAGGGGGGATAAGCATACTTGATTTATACAATCTCAACCTGAGCAATAGGGATAGCGTACGTTTCAACAATATCACGGCCACAAGTTCAGGCACAAATCTTTCTTCGGGAAATATTCGCAGTCTGCTGCAAGACTCTTTTGGCAACATCTGGATAGGGAATTACAGCAGTGGGCTGGATTTTATAAGCCATACAGAACCTCTCTTCAAAATACTTCCATATATTCGAACTGTAAACAACAAAATTAAAAACAAACAGGTATGGGGAGTCTATGCAGACAGTGAAGGGAAGGTATGGGTTGGAGGAGAGAATGAAGTCAGTATATTTGAAAATAATCAGTTGCTGCGCTCAATCAATATATCCCAATACCAGTCAAGACCTTATACTCAGGTTTTTACTCTTTGCGGCAATCGTCAGGGAATAATTCTGCTGGGAACATTTGACGACGGCCTATTGGAATTTGATTCAAATACAGGAAAGGTGCATCGTATTGATCTGGGTATAGAGCACGTAGATGTTTTTACCATCAAAGAAGCGACTGACGGCACAATGTGGATAGGAGTCGAATACGGACTTTATACTTACCGGAACGGCAAAATACACAGGGAAGAGAAGATTATCAGTCAATTGGTGAATCAATCTGTTTATGGCATAGCCCACGACCGCCAAGGAAAAATATGGATCGGTACAAATAATTCCGGTGTGTCTATATTCAATTATAACCATGAACTGGTGCACAGGCTAAATGCCGAGAATGGCTTTTTCTCCAATGCAGTCAACAGTCTTTATATGGATTCCAAGGGAGGCATTTGGATAGCTACCCGAAATGGCATAGGATATGTAGAAGATACAAAAGACCCGGATCATTTTGAAATGTACGGAAAGGAGGAAGGACTTGAAGATTGTTTCGTGCGCTCTATTCTGGAAGATGAAGCCGGAAATATCTGGCTGAGCACTAATCAGGGTATTTCATTATGGAACAAAGAAGAAAAAACATTCAGTAACTATGACCATAACGATGGCATACCGGCTGGAAATTTCATAGAAGGCTCATCTTGTCTGTCTGCCGATGGCACTGCCTATTTCGGTTCATTAAACGGTGTATCCTATTTCAATCCGGCATTTGTCTTGAAAAAGCAATCCATAGCTCCAATTCAGCTTATAGAATGCAAAGAAATATCCGTAAGTAAAGATAATGTGAATATTGAAAACATTATTCCCATAACAGAAGAAGAAATAAACTTCAGCCATCATGAAAATTCTTTTTCCATATCCTTTGCAGTCCCCGATTATGCGCAGAGCAAACAAGTGGAATATGCCTATATATTGGAAGGCTTCTATAAAAATTGGGTTAAATCGAATGGAGAAAACACGGCTGTCTTTCGTAATATACCTCCCGGTAAATATACTTTCAGGGTAAAGGCTCGTCTGAAAAATCAAGTATGGGATGAAAGCCGTATGGTTTCACTCAATATACACATTCATCCTCCCTTCTGGTTCACTTGGTATGCGTGGTTCTTTTATATCTTGCTCGCATGCATAATTATAATTTTCTACATTCTGTCCTATCAGAGAAAATTAAAGCTCAAAAGCCTCCAAGAAATCGAAAAGCAACACAGTTTGAATGAGCAGAACCTCAACAATGAGCGTTTGCAGTTTTATACAAACATCACCCATGAGCTGCGTACACCTCTGACCCTTATCATAGGGCCGCTTGAAGACTTGGCCGACGACAAGAAAATCCCGGAAGTTTACAGGAGCAAGATCAACTCCATTCACGGTAGTGCGATGAGATTGCTAAATCTTATCAATCAGCTGCTGGAATTCCGTAAAACAGAAACCAATCACCGGCAGCTGATTGTCTGCAAAGGAAATTTAACGGGACTCGTGACTGAGATCGGCCTCCGCTATAAAGAGCTGAATTGCAACCCCGATGTAAAGATACAGATAAAAACAGGTGAGCTTCCGATTCAAATTTACTATGACCCGGAAATCATAACGACTATTCTAAACAACTTACTGTCCAATGCCATAAAATACACACATCACGGAGAAATTATAATATCACTTTCTTGCGGCAATGAAACAAGCGGCAACTATGCAATTATCTCTGTTTCCGATACGGGGTGCGGCATCGAACCGGATGAACTGCCCCATATCTTTGAACGATACTATCAAGGAAAAGGGAAGTATCAGGCATCCGGTACAGGAATAGGATTGGCATTGGTAAAATCATTGGCCACCCTCCATCAAGGGATGTTGGAAGTTAAGAGCGTTGTCGGTAAAGGTACCACCTTTACCTTCCGGATACTTGCCGATTATGACTATCCGGATGCTATGCACAAGGAGGTTGCGTCTGCTTCCGAAGTCGTCGACATGGCTGAAGAAGACAGCGAGCAAGACAATCGTCTGCTACTTCTCGTCATAGAGGACAATGAGGACATACGAAAATATATCGTTTCATCATTTAATACCGAATACAAAGTATTGGAAGGAAGCAATGGAAAAGAAGGACTCGAAATAGCCTTGTCAACCATCCCCAATATAATAGTCAGCGATATAATGATGCCGCAGATGGATGGAATCCAATTATGCCGTGCTATAAAGGAGGATATACGCACCAGCCATATACCCGTAATCTTGTTAACAGCTAAAGATTCGATGCAAGACAAGGAGGAAGGATATGAGAGGGGAGCAGACTCTTACCTGACCAAGCCATTCAGTGCAAAACTGCTGCGTACACGCATGCTGAATTTGCTCGAATCACGAGCACGTTTGGCAAAACGAATAACTAATTCGTCATTGACTGGTAGCGAAACAGAGTCTGCTATTTTTATAGAAGAACCCTTAAAGTTAAGTAATCTGGATGAGGCTTTTCTGAAAAAAACAACCGAAATTATCGAGGAAAATATCAATGATGAGAAACTGGATATTATTTTTCTTACACAACAGATAGGAATGAGTCACTCCACCATGTATCGGAAAATCAAAGCATTAACTGGCATTACCATAAATGAATATATTCGCAAAATACGTTTGAGAAGAAGTATGCAATTGCTTCAAACGGGTGATTACAATGTCTCAGAGGCGGCTTATATGAGTGGATTTAATACTATGAGCTATTTCCGTACATGTTTTAAGAATGAATATGGATACTCTCCTTCAGAAGTAACACGGGCAAAAAACAACAATAAATAATCTTAATAAATTTCTATCCATGAATCGATTATTCTTTTTATCTCTTTTGTTTTTTCTAGGAAATACTTCTGAGTTCTTTGCTCAAACAGAACCTTTGTGGGATAATACGACAAAGAATAAACCGAGTCAGGAATTGCAAGAAGTTGAAATAATCTCATCAACTGATTGCAAAATTCAGAAAGCTTTTGTATACAAAACGAAAAGTAAAATCCGCAAACCGTTAATAGTCAGTCTTCATACATGGAGTGGCGATTATACTCAAAAAGACCCACTGGTAAATGACGTAATGGCACGTGATTGGAATTATATCCATCCGGATTTTAGGGGAGCAAATAATAAACCGGAAGCGACATGTAGCACATTGGTACTGTCTGACATAGAAGATGCTATTGATTTTGCACTAAAACATACGAATGCGGATCCTCAAGAAGTCCATATAATTGGCGTTTCAGGAGGTGGACTTGCGACTTTATACGCATATATGAATATTCAATATCCTGTTAAATCGTTTTCTGCCTGGGTTCCTATATCTGATATAGATGCCTGGTATTGGGAATCCGTAGGCCGAAAACAAAAATATGCCGATGATATTGTAAAATCCGTATCGGTTGATACTGTTTACAATCGGGAAGAGGCATTGCGACGTTCCCCATTGTGGCAAAAATTCCCGAAAGAAAAGCGCGAAAACTCTCAGTTCTATATTTACACCGGTATACATGATGGATACATAGGTTCTGTTCCTATTACCCACTCAATCAATATGTATAATCGCTTAGTAGGAGATTTGAAATACAATACTTCTAATCTTGATGATATTATGAAGAAAGCAAATTCGGATTCTGATCTAATTTCCGAAAAAAAAGTGATTGATTTAGTAACCAAACGGATGAACCCTTTACACAAAGTAAACAGTGTAATCTTTAACAGACCTGTGCATTTGACCCGTCAGTACCAAAATATCCGGTTGACTGTATTTGAAGGAGGGCATGAACAAATACCACAAGCACTGGCATTGTTGCCTCATAGCTATATAGCATCAACGAAATATAATATCCTGACGATTGGTGATTCAAATGGTCAAAATAAAGGCGGTTGGGTAGACCAATTGAAGATGATGATGCCCAATGCTCGTATTGTCAATAATTCACGTTCCGGACGAACCATTGGCTTCGATAACCTTGGCAACAAAGAATTGAACGCATTGAGAAACATAGATGATTTCCTAAATGAAGCAAAACATAAAATCGGACAAGATAAATATGATTATGTGATTGTCTGTCTAGGAACCAACGATGCCAAAAATGAATTTTCAGAAAAGCAGGATGAAGTAATTGCTAATTTTGAAAAACTTCTTCAGAAAATCAAAACGCATCAATTTATCAAAAACTCTAATCCGAAGCTTATATTTATCACACCACCGCCTATGCGTTCTACTGACGTTGAATATAAATATCAGGGAGGAAACGAGCGTTTATCTTTGCTTGTTCCGGAATTGAAAAGGATTGCAAAACAAAAAAACTTCCAAGTAATAGATATTTATCATCCTCTACAGAAGATTTTTAATCACTATGCTCCTGATGGTGTACACATGGTTCCCTCCGGACAGAGAATCATTGCCGAAAAAGTTGTTGAAGAGATAAAATAATGAATTAAAAATCCTTGTAATGCTTTCTTTTTGATTGTTTTTTTCTTTTTGACGAATTTGTTATCCATATTCGACAGATATATTTAACTGCTTTAAATACTACGGTTGTAATTTTGTATCTGAAACTTTAAATTAATAGTTTAGGACATGAAATATACATTTTTAATCCCTGCTACATTCTTGTTGTTAATATTGTCGGCATTCACTACAGTTGACACCCAACCTATTACCATTTTTACCATTGGCGACTCGACAATGGCAGACTATAATACTCAAAATGGTTATCAGGGACGAGGATGGGCACAAATGTTACCCTGTTTCCTGACAGAAGCCAATGTAAAAATCGAAAATCATGCATCAAGCGGTCGAAGCACTTTAAGTTTTATCAATGAAGGGCGTTGGGATAAAGTCTTATCACGATTGAAAAAGGGAGACTATGTATTCATACAATTCGGGCATAACGATGAGAAAACAACTAAAGAACTGCATACAGTTCCCGGAGGCTCTTTTGATGAAAATTTACGAAAATTCATTCGGGAAACCCGTGCCAAAGGGGCTTATCCTGTATTATTTAATTCTATTGTACGTCGAAACTACCCGCCATCAGGTTATGTGGGCGAGCGCAAGGACCGCTATGAAACAGAGGGAGATATACTGGTTGATACACATGGTGAATACGTTGTTGCACCACGCAGGGTTGCGAAAGAAATGAATGTTCCATTTGTCGATATGACTCATCTGACTCATGATTTAGTAACGCAATTAGGCCCGGAAGAATCGACAAAACTCTATATGTGGATACCCGCAGGTGTATATGACGCGCATCCCGACGGGAAAATAGATAATACCCACCTTAATATTTACGGTGGAAAGGTGGTTGCGGAAATAGCTGTACGAGAAGTGGTAAAGGTTGTTCCCGCATTGGTCCCTTTCGTCCGTTATCACGATCCGGATGTTTATGTCGCCGATTATAAAGACAATAAAACGTGTGCCGTCTGCTATACATTTGATGATGGGCTAAAAGAGCATTATACATTGGTTTTTCCTGAAATGGAAAAAGTAGGTTTCAAGGGTACTTTTTATGTGTGCGGAAAAATCATTGAAGAAAAGGAAGCACAACAAGGTAAGCCACGTATGACATGGAAACAGATGAAAGAAATGTCAGACAACGGACATGAAATCGGAAATCACAGTTGGTCCCATCCCAATTTAAAAAATCTGTCAACAGAAGAAGTACGTACTGAAATTGGGAAGAACGATAGTATCATATTAGCCAATATCGGAAAAAAGCCCCTTTCGTTTTGTTATCCGGGCAATTCTTTCAATGAAGAAATCATTTGTATGGCTTCAGAAGGAAGAGTAGGCACTCGCACCCGTCAGTTTGGAATAGGCGGAGAGAAATCCGGTTCAACAGTAGAATCGTTAGATAAATGGATAAAGGACTTACTTATTTCGGGTGAGTGGAGTATCGGGATGTTGCACGGTATGACTTATGGATACGATGCTTTTTCCGATTCAGAAATACTGTGGGAACATTTTCGCAGAGTAAAAAAACAGGAAGACAAAATATGGGTCGATACATTTGAGAAAGTGTCAGCCTATACAAAGGCTCGGAACAACGTACAACTGGATGTCGCAAAATACGAATCGAATATTCAAATTACTCCTCGATTAGCGCTTGACTCACGATTGTTTACCGAACCACTCACGATGGTAGTGAAGAAAAATAGTAACCATACGAAAATAATAGTACACCAAAATGGAAAAGAATTAAAAGTTAAAGAAAAAAACAACTATTTGATTTTCGATTTCAACCCGTTTGGTGATACAATAGACATTAAAATTCACTAATTAAATTATAAGCGACATGAAAGGTATTCATATTCTCGTATTTATACTTATTCTTAATTCTTTAATTCCGGTATTTGCCGGAGAACCGATACATTACGCGATACGATTATCGACGGCTCCGGGTTCAACAACGTCTCAATCAGTATCGTTGCTGTGGGGAGAAGGGGGTAAAACAGATGATGATCATCACTATTCAATCTATTGTAATGGAAAGCTTTTGGATACAACTGCAATGACTTATTATGATGTAAAAAATTTACCTTCTGATTCTTCTTATCATTTCCAAGTGAAGTTGCAAAATAAAAAAAATAAAGTCATATATAATAGTAACTTACTATATGTCAGAACAAGCCTATCACCAAAATATTTCAATATTAAAGATTTCGGTGCAGTTGGAGATGGAAAATCACTTGACACAAAAGCTATTCAGCAGGCTATTGACGCCTGTAACAAACAAGGCATTGTTGTGGTTCCCAAAGGAGTATATCTCACGGGAGCACTTTTCTTTAAAAGTTATATGACTCTCTATATTGAAGAAGGTGCTATTCTAAAAGGCAGTTCTGATTTAGCGCATTACCCGATAGTAAGATCCCGTTTTGAAGGAATTGAGGGTAGTCAATATGCATCCCTGATAAACGGGGGAACTTTACTATCTGGTGGTATTCAAGAATTTTCTATTCGAGGAAAAGGAATTATAGATGCCAATGGAGAAAATCTAATTAACCAGCAGAAAAAAGAAGGGTTAGGGTACCGGGGACGAATATTAAGCCTGATGAATGGAGAAAATATATGTCTGGAAGGAGTTGCTTTTTTACAATCTCCGGCATGGGGAGTTCATTTTATTTACTGTATGGGCGTTACTATTAAAGACGTATATATCAACACTCGCTTTGATCCGGAAACAGGGCGTAAATATAAAATCCATAATGGCGATGGATTAACGATCGACTCTTCTAAAGATATCGTTGTTTATAATACGACAATCTCATCGCAAGATGATAATGTGTCCATTAAATCAGGAAGAGACAATGATGGAAGACGAGTCGCCAAATCGACAGATAATATAAAATTATTTGACTGTAAGTTTCTCGGGGGATTTGGTGTTGTAGTCGGAAGTGAAATGGCCGGGAACGTAAGGAATGTTTTAGTAAATAATTGCTTTTATGAAAATACCGCTTGTGTATCACAGTTGAAAGCACCTTGGGGGAGAGGAGGTGTTATAGAAAATATAACATTTAAGAATATTGTACACACCGACTCTATTCATCACGATAATATGTGGTTTAGAGGGGCTATTTGTATTGACCAATATTACGGTATTGAAAATCCTGACTATACTGTTCGCAAGGAAGTAGACGAAAATATGCCGACTATACGCGACGCATGGTATGAAAACATAACTATTTCGAAAAAATATGGATTCGGTATGTACCTATGTGGTAGACCGGAGAATTATGCAAAAAATATATATTTCAGAAATGTAGAGATACATTCCGAAAATGGTATTTATGGACGGTACTTAGATGGTATCCATTTGAAACAGACAAAAATTATTCCGATCACAGGGGAAACTTTTGAATGGGTACAAACTCAGAATATACAGATTAATCAATAATTAAAATAGATCAGATAAGTATGAAAAGAAGCATTATTCCTTTAATAATTATCCTTTTGGGGCAAACTATATATGCACAGCAAAAGTTTAATCTGATATCGAACGACAAAGCAGGTGCTGTTTACTACTGGAAAATCCATAATATGTTGACCCCTTTCGCCAAATAGCGTTGACCCCCGAAAAAAAACAGTATATTCCCCGTGTAAGTCCTGGCCGACGGGGTCATTTTACTTTGGTCTATCTATTTTTCCCTGCTTTGATTTTTCGTACACTTTCACCGGTTAGTTCAATTTGGTGCGCTGAGTGTACAATCCGGTCCAGTATGGCGTCTGCTACGGTCGGATCTCCGATGGCGTCATACCAATTGGATACCGGGACTTGTGAGGTGATGATGATGGACTTCCTGCCATGCCTGTCCTCAATGATGTCCAGCAGAAGCGGACGTTCCTTGACGTCAAGCGGCACGAGGAAGAGGTCGTCCAGAATAAGCAGCGGACACCGTTCTATTTTCCGTAGTTCAGTCTCAATGGTCCCCTTGGCCTTTACCACTTTCAACGCCCCCAGAAGTTTCGAGGCGTTTGCATAGAAGGTGCGAATGCCGGACTTGCATGCCTGGTATCCCAACGCAGTGGCCAGGAAGCTCTTCCCGGTACCGGAGGATCCGGTGATGAAGAGGTTTTGCGCCTGCCGGACGAATTCCAGAGAGGCCATCCGTTCCATCTGGTTTCTGTCAAGCCCGCGGCCATGCCGTGGAGCTTCATGCGGTTCATGAGTTCGAGGGATACGGCGTTACGGTCTTTTTCCGCAAGGATAGGTGCTGTTTTTTCATTTGTTTTCATTGCTGTTAGTCTTTAAGTTGTTTGACATGTTTGCTTTTGAGAAGTATTCGCGTCCGCGGATATTTTTGTGCCGTGGGAGTTTCGGCTCTCCGGCATCCGTTCCGCAATCTTCCGAGGACGGCAGGAAACCCGCATAGTTCCCCCCCTTTCAAGGATACCGAGCACGTCCTGATATCCGTAAAGACGGGCATGGGATGCGCACGCGCACGCCGACACCAGCCGTTCAAGTCCGAACCTTCTTTCAAGCGAGAGGATGCCACGGCAACTGCGGAACGCTATCGGAAGATACCTCTTGTGGGCGGCGACCTCCTTCAGGTACGCGAGCACGATGTTGTCGATGGAGGCGGCACGCTGAAAGATCTCTCCCAGGTCCTTCTCGTAGCTTCCGTGACGGCCCGGCAGGTTGTGCGAGGATTTTTGCGTGTAGCCGTAAGGAGTGTCGTCACGGTGATGCGTGGCCACATGCCTGAGGCCATGGAAAATCTCCAGTGTTTCAGAGTTATATACAATATCCACACGTTTGCCGATATACTCTTTCGGCACACTGTAATGATGCTTGAAGAGCGTGACGTAGCTATTGTGCATGATCGTCGCCGTCCTGCGCTCTTTCATCTGGTAGCGTACGGCAGGGAGAGGGCGCAGATAGTCGGCTTCCGTACGTTCGAAAAGTTCGCGACGGGAGTAATCGCGCGAAGCCATGCGGACGGCATTGAACTTTTTCAATGAATCCCGTATGGCACTGTTCAGGGAATCAAGGCCGCGGAATGTCAGCCCTTCGATGTCGGCGTAGACGGAACGGTACATCAGCCTGACCGTATTTTCTACGGGAGCCTTGTCTCTGGGATGATGCACACGGGCCGGATATACGGCGCACCCGTAATGTTCGGCGAAAACCTCAAACTCTTCATTGATGACCGGCTCGTTGCGGCCACTCCGGGTAACGGCGGCTTTCAGGTTGTCCGGAACTATGGCCATGGGAGCACCGCCGAAGAAATGCAGCGCGTTCTCATAAGCGGTGATGAGGTCTTCCTTACGCTGGGACCACACAGCCTCGCAATAAGTGTAGTGGCTGCATGGTAGGATGGCAACAAACACTTCAACCTGCCTGGGATTTCCTGTGAACTCGTCGGTCACCTCAAGCCTGTCACCCGCAAAGTTGATGTACATCTGGTCGCAATGTCCAACGGCCTTTGTCTGAAGCATGTACCGCAGCAGCAGGATGCCGAAATTCGCGTGACGGTAACCCTCCGGATACCCATGGCTATATTTCTCGAAGAGCTTGCGGACCGTGACACCCTTCTGTCTCAGGCGGGCGGCATATTTCGGAAGAAGTGCATCTAGTTCGGCACACCGTTCTGAAGGTTCCCCTGTACGGGACTTACCACCGACGAACATGCCGTAAAGGTGCTCGTCGGACATACCCAACACCTTTTCCAGTGAAAGGCCACTTTCTTGAAAAGTGCGGACATACTTCCGCACTGTGTTGCGGGATAAATAGAAAGCACTGCTTATCTCTTTTATTTCCATTCCCGCTGCATAGCAACGGAGAACATTTTTTTAATTTTGCTATTGTATTTACTGTTTTAACCGTCGGCCAGGACGGCTAACGAAAATACAAAAATCCCTGTCAGAACTTGAAGTGCCCCCAAAAAGTTGGACGGGTTAAATACTATCCAGTAATTGAAAGAGTTCGGTATTGCACCGGACTCTTTCCTTTTAACCGGGATTTGATTCTTTTATTGTTATAGTAGTTTATATATTCATCCAAAGCCTTTATAAAGGCTTGCGGCGAATCGAACTTTTCAGCATACAACAGTTCCGACTTCATAATCCCAAAGAAGTTTTCCATCATGGAGTTGTCCAGACAGTTTCCCTTCCTTGACATGCTTTGGATTATATGATGCTCTTCCAACCGCTTGCGGTATCCGTAATGTTGATATTGCCATCCTTGGTCAGAATGCAGTATAAGGCCGTCAAGGCTCTCGAACCGGGCAAAGGCTTTGTCAAGCATGTCATATACCTGCTCCAGATTCGGGCTTGTTGAGATATTGTAGGAGATTATCTCGCCATTGAACATGTCAAGTATGAGTGATAAGTAAAGCTTTGTGAAGCCTATGTTTATCTGTGTCACATCGGTTGCCCACTTGCGATTGGGAGCAACGGTTGCAAAGTCTCGTCCTATCATGTTTGGAGCTACCTTGCCAACCTCTCCTTTATAGGAGCGGTAACGCACCTTGCGAATCTGACATTTAAGCCCCATCTCTATCATGATGCGCCGCACGGTCTTATGGTTTATGGTATAGCTACGATTGCGCATCTCCGCAGTTATCCGCCTGTATCCATAGCGTCCTTTATGCTCATGGAAAATATCTCTAATCTCTTTCTTTTCCGCGGCATATTTGTCAGTAACTTTCAGGTATTTAAGATGATAATAAAACACAGAACGAGCCATCTGCCTTAACTTTAGAAGCAAGTCAAGGGGATATTCCGACCTTAGTTCGTCGATGGCTTTTGCCCATTGAGCAGTGTCCGGGCTTTCTGTTCCTCGACTAAGGCCTTCACTTTTTTAGCAGCGCATTCTCAGCCCGTAGGCGGAGGTTTTCCGCCTGAAGCTTTTCGAGTTCAGTCTGTGGTTCTTTCTTCTTAGGTCTTGCCATAGAGTCTTTAGGAGGTCGCTCCTGTTTTCTGTTTTCAAGCGTTTTCCCCGCACGATACTTGCGAAGCCACTCTTGAATCGTTGTCCTGTTTAAGTCGTACCGAAGGCATATCTCTTGCAAAGGTATTCCTTTTTCTTCAACTTCCATTACTATTGACAACTTTTCTACGGCTGAATAATGATATGACCTTGTTCCACGAAGTCCATCTTCTCCGTACTTTTCATAACGAAGATACCACTGACGAACCATTTTTTTGTCCAAACCAGTTTCCCTGACGAGAGACTCCATAGGTTCTCCTGATTTCAATCGGCTCACTATATGGAGTCTTTCTTCAAATGGATGGTGTCTATACATAATGCACCCCAAAAGTTTTGTGTCTAACTTTTGGGGTGCAGTTCAAACTCACGCCTGACAGGGGGGATTCTTATTTTGGCCAAGAGGGTCAACGGCGTTTGGCGCGCGAGGGCAACACGTTGTGGATTTTCCAGTATGGCTTTCTCCAGCTTCTTCATCACATTGATATATCTGTTGATCGTAACGGGGGCATAGTCTATGTTTACAGCTTTTTTCATTTTTTCTATTTCTTCCCGCATGGTTCCGAGCAGGGTACGTATTTCCGTGTCTTTCCCGAATACCCGTTTCAAAAGCAGTTTGGGGGTGATCAATGCCTGTTCAAGCATGAGTTCCTTGTGCTTCTGCAAAGCCAATGCGCTCAGTTCCGCAATGTAATTGTTCAGTTCCTTGGTCGCCCGATCTTTCCCTTTTCCGCATCCTTTTGAAGAATCCCACAGTTTTGGAGAAATGCTTCTCTGGATTCTTGTTTCCTCGTATTGTCGGTCAATGGTTATCCGCATGAGGATGGGAGCTTCGCCGTTTTTTAATAGCTTCGTCTTCAGAATGAAGAACAGAATGTTCATTGTTCCTTGTTTCATACTCGTTTCCTTTAAGTTGTTGAATACCTTTTTAATTCTGTCAACTTGAAAGGTAAGGAAGGGAATCTTCCGGTGGTTTTTTTGTGCCTTCAATCCGAAAAACCACCGAAAATCCGGAAAAAACCACCGGATTTTTGAAAAGGGAGGAAAGTGCCTTCTACGGAATATCGGGCCATTCTCTTAATCCGGTTGTTCTTTCGTCCTTTCCATTCTTCTCTTTTCTTCTACATTCAAGCAGGTAGGTAAAAGTAGTCTTTTGTACCTGAAAGATGTTTCTGCAAATGATTGAAAATAAGTGAAGTATCAAGTAAATGGTGGTTTTTTGAGGGGTTTTGAAAAAACACCGAATGGGAATTTTTTAAATTCCTAAATCTGCAAGTTTTTACGTTTTTTGGGGAATAAAAAAAACTGAAACTACTGAATTTCAGGGGATTTCAAGAAATAACCGTTTTGTTTTGTGGTGCCACCAGGAATCGTGCTAAATTCACAAGTGGCTGTATATCATCACTTTTCAGAAACATCAAAAGAGTAATCTCCTCCTATTGCTCCACCGTTGGACTTCTGCGTTTTGCGCAAGGTTGCGTAAAAGTTTCCAAATGCAAAGGTAATGAATTACTTTGATAAATTAGTATGCTTGGGGTGGTTTATTGATGAATATAGAAATAAAAGAGAAAATATAGGTCGTGTAAAGGATATCCAATATTAGATAATGCTTTTTACGATTGGGTAGATACAGGCTGCTTAAGTTTTATCCATAAACAAAGCATAGAGGGTTCTTTGACTTTTGTTAGACATATATCTGCATCATTTAATATTAGAATTCTATTCCAATTGCCTGTCTGTATTTGGGGAATTTCCAATTCTCTATTGAATAAAGTGAATGTTGCTCCCAAATTATTAAAAACATATACGAGCCTATTAACAATTATCTCTATTTCTTGAATTAGTAAAAGTTGGTTTGCCTTTTTATTTTTCACAAGCATTATTACAGTTTCATCTTTTGACGTTCGTTCCAACATATAATTGAAATATCCAAAATATATGTGAGATGCGCCCAAATGTGTCAAGGTATATGGAGGAATCGTTTCTGTCTTTGTAACAATTCTTCGTTGGTAATCACCACAAATTTCATCAAAGTATTCAGAAGCAGATTTTTGATTATTCTTTATAGCTTCATCAAATACTTTTATAAATTCGTCTATTGAATATATTTGAGTTTCAATATTAAAGAGCTTATATAACGTTTTACTTTTTTTGAGTATACCCGCATCGTCACTTACAAAACAATCACAATATCCGCCAAAGAAGCTATGCATGCAGTCTGTTTGCATATTACGGAGCTTAACTTTTTTTCGAGTTTCCTTACTAACTCCAAGTAAATCAAGGAGCATATAGGATACATAATATACAATAGTCGCGTCAGATGAATTAAAGCCAAATTGGTTTATGACAGCTTTAATCGTTTCTATAAAAGATAATCCTAATGGGGCTGCTTCCAATTGATCGTTGAAAACATTCTCATTGTCCGAAGTTATTAATGTTGGGTTGTAATTTTTGACAGCATTATCCCTGATGTTTTTATATGAATTTTGGTCCTTGTAAAAATTATCCTTTACAAACTTCACGAATGAGATAAGATTCCCTTTATCTATTGTTAGTTCTTTTGAGTGTATTGGAGTCCTTTTCTTTAACCAATCAAACTCCAATTCTCCTCTTAAATCTTTGATGGCTATGTCTATTGTATTATTAATGGCATCACATTGTTCTTCTGTAATCTGTGACAAATCAAGATTGTAAAGCCAAGAAAAATCATCCGCTTTTGCTGCATTACTAAATGCGGAACGTGGTGACTCTTTTGTTACACCAATATTAGGATATTCATAAAAAATATGATTACCATCCACAATAGATTGCATGAAATCCATCTCATCATACTTAATATCAGTCGTATCCTGCTGAAGATCGAATAAATGAGCATTTGAATACGTGAAAATAAACTCGTCACGATGTGACAGTATTTTCTCACGCAAAACAAGATATTTTTCTTCTTGCGATTTGAACAGATGACTAAAAAGTTGTTTGTCAAAGTATATAGTAACCATGTGTGTTGAAATTATTTATCTTTAAATCTTTTGATTTCTTTATCAAAATCACTTTCCAATAGCTCCATTTCACGTTTGCGATAGATTTCAAACTCCTTTTCTGCTTTTTCAATCGCCTGCTTATGCGAAATGTTCCCTTTACCAATCAGAACTTTCCGTTTATGGGCAATAATTTGGTTATCCAGTGCTTCTATCCAGTCTTTCATTGTCATAGGATTCATTTCCAATGCTTGGAACTCTGCAAAATCCAAGAAACCTGAAACAAGCAGATTCAGACGTTGGAGTTCAATCTCAGACAAATAATTCTTGGCAATCTTCACATCATCTTTGGTCACATAATTACCCTTGAAGTTGGTCATTCCGACAAAAGGCTTTTCATTATCCACTCGATTGTATATGACTTCAGCAGCCGTATTTTCGTGAACGGCATAATGCAGCTTGTTCTGCACTGTGGCAAAGAATATTTTTGTCATCTCGTCACGAGGGTCATAGTCCGTGGCAGTTGCATAAATATCCGTAACCTGTTGATAGAAGTTGCGTTCGCTACTACGAATATCCCTGATGCGTTGCAGCAACTCACGGAAATACCGATTACCGCCTTGCTTTAACCGCTCATCATCCATAGCAAATCCCTTTTGGATATATTCGTGAAGCCGTTGGGTTGCCCAGCGGCGGAAACGAGTAGCTACCTGCGATTGGACACGATACCCCAACGCTATAATCATGTCAAGATTATAATGGTCGATGTTACGTTTTACCTGACGATTACCCTCTTGCCGAACTAACAAGAATTTCTTGTTAGTTGCCTCTATTGTCAGTTCGCCATCTTTATATATGTTGTCCACATGTTGGCTGATATTCTGTTGTGTAGTACAATATATATCCGCCAACTGATTTTGTGTCAGCCATAAATCTTCATCGGCAAAACGCACCGACACACGAGTTATCTCGTTATCGTCCTGATAGAGTATTATGTTATTTTCTTGCATTTTCTTATCTATATTTGGTCACATTCCAAATCAAACTCTCTTCTTAGCAACTTAAAGAAAACAGAATTTCTATCTGAAGCCAACTGGTAAATATCCTCATAGGAATACAGTTCTATGCGAATTCCTATTTTGTGCCTTGGATCTCCATCTATAAAGAAAGCATCATCACAATAAAAAGAATTTTCAAGGAATGGGATAGATTCGTACCTTCCACTTGCTTGGGGCGAAGATAATTCTTTCTTTATGTCTGATTTTCTGGCTAAAATAATTCCATGATATTGTATGTTATCCACATTTACATCCCAATTCAATACTTTTGTAGGATTATTGTAGAAATCATTCGCATATCTTTTTACTTGCGCCACCATACCCTCATGAATGTTTCCTGCATTATGTGCCTTTGTTGTTGATTTCAATTCCAAAATCAGAATTTGTTTGGTTTTTTCTGGTGCATCTGCCCAAATGTAAATGTCTGACTGGGCTTGACCAGACTTTGTACTTTTGGCTTTAAAGTTATTTGAAAATATAGTAAACCTATCATCTAAAATCCAAAGATTGTGCAGATGATTTATGTCTGAAGAATTGTTTAACGTGGCACCTCGTTTCAAAAACAGTTCGTGAATAGTTGCTTCTAATTCAGGTTTGTTATCGCCTTCTTCTTCATATTTATTGATTAAAGTCTTCAAACGCCGTAGGACACTTTCACGGTGTTTAACATAAACTTGCAGACTAGAATTCAACAACTTTTGGCAATCTTCGGAATCACTAAACGAATTGTCCTCATCTTGCTCTTCATCTTTGTCTATTTGTGTCCAAAAAGCCTTTTCAATCCGTCCTTTCTCATTAATTGCCGATTTTACTATATCGCTTTCTTTTACGACATTCTTTTCCTCTGCAATCCGTCCTTCATTTACAAATAAATCCAATGACGGATACCGTGATTTGAAATTCTTTAGATTGCGTTGTGTTTCTTTGCGATTCTGTTCAATAACTTTCTTGAATTTATTATCAAGGATTTCATTGATCTTATTCTGGATGCATATAATATCATCACATGACACATCTATTCTTTCTCCTTTTGTGTCTACATACTCATCAAAAAAGATAGATGTTAAATACAAAGTATAACCCTCACTATTGTCAATAGAGTAACTTAAATGCCCGTTGGATAAACTGGCTCTTAAATTCCTAGCAAAGCATATTATAGGATTGTCACCATGCATTGGCTTATTATTTTTAATCAGCCATAATATGAAAGAGTATTTATTGTCATCCGATAGTGTTAATTCAAAGGACTCTTTTTGAGTCTCAGCTTCTATACTATCTTTCTTTATAGTAAAACAGTCTCCATTCAAAGAAATATTTATAACTAACGCCTCATTGCTAATTATAAAAGGAAAGAAGGTTTCTATGAACCATTGTTTAAACAATTCAGAATTAGGATAATTCTTAAAGAAAGTCTTAGCTCTTCCTAATGCCAGTTGCTTGTTTATTAAAATTGTTAATTTTGTATAGGTGCTGTTTTTAACTTCCACTTCCTCATATGCGGAGAAACTAAAAAGCCCCTCAGATGTACTAGGATATGGTATCGTTTTTTTTCTATATTTGCCAGTCTCATCTTTATATACAGTTTCATATTCTGCAGAATCTGCAAAATAAACAATAGCTAAACGACCTTGTCCCAAAGGATGGAAGTTGAGTTTTTCTTTTTCCGAATTCTTTTTATCTAATTCTTCAAAATACTTTCGGTTCTTTTCATTAAATCCTTCTCCATTGTCAGTGAGTTCTATTTTACATTGGATCTCATCAAATACAACATTTAAATTTAATTCAGGAACATAGTCTTTCTCCTTACTTTCCCGAATTAACACAGCATGTATAGCATTTGAAATAATCTCACGCAACAAGAGGAAGAACTTCTCACGGCTGTTCTTGTATTCCTTTTCTGCTCTATATTGTACATTCGACTTTTGTTCCATATTAATCTTTTTAATTATTCATTTCAGCAAGTAATTCATTTATAGATCTGCCGTTATATTTAAATATATCAAGCACATCCTTTTCAACGATTGGATTTTTATGTATATTTTCTATTAGGCCTCTTATGGTATCATCATAAAATTCTTGTAATGAAAATCCGTTTGTTGTATGCCCAGCTTTTTTCCCATTACATTTCTCAACAGCATATTTCCTCTTGTCTGCTAAATTCACAAAATATGGGTTATTAGGTTTCTTGTATACTAATATATCATCTAAAATTTGCACCTCATAGTTATATATAAAGCCATCTTCACAATTCACACTAAATGTAATGTTATTATCTTTTTTGATTAGTTGAACGATTTTGTACTCTTGCAATAGTCTTATAATTTCAAAAGTTCTTTTTAATTCTAATTTGTAGAAATTTGACTGTGGATTATGATGCGATGAAGGATTTAGTGACTGTGTTCTATGTATATCCAGTTCGTCTAACAAGTCTATATCAAAACCTATCTTCGTGTACATTTCTTTGGCTTTTATAATACATTCTCCAATCATTAAGCCATCAACATTAACCAGTTCATTATTCTCATTTTTAAGAGTATATGCTTTGAATTGTTCTTTAAATATTTCTTCGAGTGCTTGGCGTTGATTATTACCACAAGCATTATAATCTATTGGATAATTTTCTCCTCTAAAATATGCATATGCTTTTGATAACGGAGATTGATATGTAACAACTTTGGGCACTTTTTTATCTCCGTTTTCGGTCTCATACATTTCTAATATTCTCCAATTACGTTTTTGTTCGTTCTCTGGTAAATGTTTCAATACAGAATCAAAGAACACTCTATCGTGTGTTAAAATAATTAACTGATAACGCGAAGCGTAATTTTTTAGTATAATTTTCAATAAGGCGGAACGATTGCCAAGGTCGAGACTAAGGAGTAAATCGTCTAATACCATAATTTTAGGAGCATCATCTATATAACGTTCTTTTAAAATTGCAAATCTAATGGCTATTGCAATAGCAGACAAACGAGCTTCATTCAAATATGAATGTGGCCTTTCAATCTTATTTGATGTAATTCCGCCAACATTAGGTAACTCTACTATTAGTTCTATTTCTGGTGCTTTTGTTGCTCTTGTTCGCCCGTGAGGTTTTCCATCATTCCCGTATTTAAAATCATTATAAATGGCAGGTGTATATCTAAATCTTATTGTGAAATCTTCTTTAAAATCTTCATGAAGACTTCTATTAGCTTCACCGGTAATTAATTGTAGATAATCTCGCAAATGCTGATTAAAATCTGCAACATGTCCTTGAAATATGCCATAATTAGGATCCGTTATTGTAGTGTAGGGTTGCATACCCTCCTTTATATATCTCCACCACTCTAACGAGTTACGTGAAATATTACGCCCCGATATAGTATTTAACTCTTGGTCAAAGTCAATGAACTCTAAAAGGTTCTTTTCAAAATACGAAAATAGTTTAATTGTACTTTTATTTGTTGCAAGGTACATGTTGTACACGACCTTGTAGTTGATTAACTCACTTGAAAGAGCCATCAACTTAATATCATGATTGGTTTGAGTGTTAACTACATTATTTGATATCTCAGCATTAATATTAGCATATCTTTCATACTCCAAATGTTCAAGAGTTATTGAAACTCCAGATTTATCACCATCTTGTGCATATCGATTTTTTATGCTTTCTTCACTCTGAGATATTGGGAGAAAATACTTCTGAACACTTGCTACGTTTGGTTTTAGCGTACTATGCAGGAAACAATGTAATGCCCAATAAATAGAACTTTTACCGCTGCCATTTTCTCCATAGATAAGAGTATGTTTCTTATCTAATTTTAGATTTTGTTCGCCAAAGAAGAACTTAAAATTATTGAGTTTAATATTTTTAATCTTATACATATTCTCTTTTTTTAGATATTAATTATTGGAGCTAATAATGATTCCAATTTTATAGACATATATTTTAGATTATTCCTTATATCGTTATCCATACTTCTGAGTTTAGTGAAAGTATCTAGTATAATTTGCACGACACTCTCAGTATTAGCATTTATGATCTGGAAATCACGTAAAACTGAATCAACAAAAGATATATTTTCCTGAGCAAATTCATCACTAAAATATAATTCATATATTAATGCATCTATAACATTCTCAAATTGACGAGCCATTACATCATTGTCTACATATTGATCTATAATGATATCAGAAGGCAAAGATTTGATTATTAGAACATAATCTACAATTCTAATAATTGCTTCTTGCATTTTAGTAGAAGGGAAAATAATGGGTATAGAGTTTAGAACTTTTGCTGTAATATTTGTGTTTGTACTTGTTTGTTTTATAAAGAAATTTACTAATGAAGAATTTAAAACGCCCAACAAATATTTGATATTTATTGAATTATCATTGGCTATGTAATTTGTGGAATTTGCACAATACATATGCCCATTTATAAGTGTCGAAATTATCCTGACTTTAGAGTCTACTCCTGTTATACGCTGAAGAACTATTCTAGGATTAGACACTTCCTGTTCCCTTTTAGAGGATAATCCTGGCTTATTTTGATCGTTAATGTATATGACATTTCCTTGTGACGGAGTATCTGTAATATAATATCTCTGTATTTGAGCACCAGTAATTACTCTTGTACCTAAACCTATATTATTAAATTTGCTTTTATATTTAGTCATATCAATTTCACCAGCAGATGCTATAATATGATATTGGCCTTTCTGTTTTATATCTTTAAGAATCGAAAATTTTTCATTACTACTTATTGGAATAATAAAATCTTCTGGATACATCTCTATTATTTCTTTAATAGTAATATTCAATTTATGTTTAACTTGCATAAATCGGGAATGCCATACATTAATGGGAATAGTTTTATATGCGTCCGGTTGATTATTTCTTCTTAACGTACAAATACATACACTCATCTTCGCTGATTCAAAAACTCTAAGATTTTTATTATCTCTTTCTGGAAATGAATCAATAGATAGTATATCTGTTTGTGCAAAGAATAATTTTCTATTTCCTAATGCACTATCTTCAGCTAAAATAGAATTTTGGGTAATCATAGAAACAATTCCATTATCTCTGGCAATATTTATAGCTAGAGGATAAAAAAATTGAAACATATTTAGTCTACCTCCTTTCGCATATTCATAATGCCTTGATAACTTTAATGCGGTTTGCATACTCAAGTCAAGGTCTCTGAGTTCATTGTAAGGTGGATTGCCAATCGTTATATCAAATCCTGTGAATAAACCATTTTTATCAAATAATTGGGGAAATTCAAAACGCCATTCGAAAGCATCAACATATAACTTATTTTTCTGAATATCTTCTTGTTCTTTTTCAAGGATATTCAGTTTTTCTTTTAACTTTTTCAACTCTGCCTTTTCAGCCTTTGTGCGCTCCCCAAATAATGTGGGACCTTCAAGCATAATAACTTTCCCCCTTAGCTTTGCTAGTTTTTCCTTAAACTGATTGCTAAGTTCTGTCTTGAACGCACGTTTGATACCCTCAATCGTTTGACGAAAGAGTTCCTTTGTCTGATGATTAGAGGTATTAGTATACTCACTTACCAGCTCTTTATATTTGGCAAGTGTCATCTTTTCATTTTCTTTTTTACCCTTGTTGTACTCAACAAATACATTCTCGATAGGGGCATCTATAGGGTAACGACTCAATAGCGAGTTGCCACAGGTGATTTTATAATCCAAGTTTGGAAGAGGCTGTGGTTCTTCTGCATCGACTACCAATGCCAACCAGAAACGCAAACGAGCTATATCAACGGCCCCCTGCTCGATATCAACACCAAAAATATTATTTTGGATAATATCTCGTTTTGTTTGAGTTGAATTAAAGTTGCCATGAGGCTCTGCATGTGAATGCAAATGATGTATTGCGTGATACAATACATAAAGGATACCCATAGGAAATGCCCCCGAACCTATGGCTGGGTCACACACTTTAACCTCTTTGAGCAACCGGGTAAATCGTATCGCTATGTTCTTGTTTTGGAGTATAGGATTCACTATGCCATCATTTATAAGTTGTTCAATTGCTTCAGCATATTGCTCTGATGGTTCGTGGGTTTTGAGGTATTGTATCACACTCTGGCGACACATATATTGTACAATCTCCTTGGGAGTATAGAATGCCCCCTTGTCTTTATTGTCCTCCAAAAGATTTTCAAAAATATGCCCCAGCATTTCAGGGTCGATGCCGACTTCGCTATCTTCGGGATCATTTTCATCAATAGTGAAATTGTATATGGCGAAGAAGTCCATTAATTCCTTGAAGTAGGAATATGGAAAATCAATGGTTAGGTTATCTATATTGTCAGGTTCAAAAAGACCTCCGTTAAGATATGGAATCCCCTCAAACTCCGTTAGAAGCGATATATTCCATCCTTTTTTTATAAATAATGCTTCACGCTCCTCTGGTTTGGTATTTAAAACGCCAAAGAACAATGGCTCCAAAACATCGCTTAACAATCTATTGTTATCAAGATATTTTTCTACAAGTTTGGCAAAATAATTTTTATCTCCATTTTCCCATTTGGTGCTTGATGCAGGCACACCCATCCAACCCTTCTTTTGCAAGAATTGCAAGAATACCAAACGACCTAATAGTTTCTTGACATAATCACGGTGTTGTTTTGTATTTGTAAGTGTGTCAACAAATCTCTTGTATTGAGTTTTGTAACCATTAAAGAAATCTTTGTTGAGACGCTCAACAGAGAATGCTTCCGTTACATCATCTAAATATACTGAGCCTCTCTTATTCTTATTAATCAGTTCTATCAATCGATTAGCAGCTGTCGTGCATGGTTCACTTTCGCCTAACAAGAAAGTATATCTTTTGGGAGCTGTTTCTTTGATGCTTAAATTCCCTTCGGAATCAAAGACTGTTTGTTTAGAAACAAATGTCAAACGATATTCTGTTTGGATACCAGAATAATATAAGACAAGTGCTCCATTTATAATATCTTGGTCAACATATTTAGCCGCAATTTCTCGTAAGCCTTTTCGGTTACGAGAAATATGTATATTGTCAGCAACCTCAAACTTGAATAACCCTAATGAGCGTCCATCATTTAAATGTATCACTCCAATTTGGCCTCCATTTTTTACAAGATTATTATCAACGGACGTTTCTTTTGCCAGATAGTCAATCTTTGGGAACATCTGGGCAAGAATGTTTTTCCATTCGTTGAAGTCGAACGGTGCGGATAATTTATGTTTCAAATCTGTCTGGTTCATTGCTCTGCTTTGTTAAATGTTGAAACTTTCTGAGATAATAATCTCAGGGTGCAACTCTTTCTTTTGTTTTACATTTACTGTCTGTTGGATGTTGTCATACATCTTTACGCTTTCAAGCGGATAGACAGTAATTATTTTCATTAACTGCTCCAACAACACGACGGGATTTATCGGTGTCTTTTTTGTTGCGTTGCGGAGTTTGTTCACGTCGCGCTGCAATTGTTGGAACTTGCCTGTCGTTATGGCTCGTTTCGCTTTTCCTATCAAATCGCGCTCTTCGTCAGTTATATTTGCAATGCTGAAGAAACCATCAAGATAGGCAATCGCTTTTTTCTCGTTTGGACCTTGTGTCGGATTCACTTTGTTCACTGTCGCCTTATCTTTCTCTTCTTTTTCCGAGAAAACTTCAAGTGCTTTCGCAACTTGTTCATGGTGCTTGTCGTGCAATGGAATCGACTTTTCCTCCAAACGCGCTTCAAATTCTTTTACGGCCTCCAAGAATGTGAGTTCTTCAATGGTTCCGTCTTCACGAATGAAAGTGAAAGCGTCTCTGCGTTTGTTACGGATGAAGGTGATGGTACTCTTGGGAATGAGTTTGTTTTTTCGTCCTACTCTCGCACGCATTGGCAGTTTGTTGATACGTTTTATCAGTTCCGGATTTTCTTCTTTGAGTTGTCTGAGCCACATCAAATAACGCAGCTTCTCGTCTCGTTCCTCATCAACATTTTTGTCGAAAAGTCCAAAACTTTCCGGGTTCTCATCGGTTGAATATATTTGGCTGTCTTCTCCCAAAGCGGCGTGGAAGGCAAAGAGCTTCATTTTTGCCTTTTTTTCCAGTTCGATGTCGTCATTGACTTTTGCCGTAGGGAAAAAGTTGAAGATGTGAACTTCTTTTGCTGTGCTACCAATACGATTGACACGACCGATACGTTGCATCAGTCTTGTTGAATTCCAAGGGGTATCGTAATTCACAATCACATTGGCTCGGTGCAGGTTTACGCCTTCCGCCAATACTTCGGTGCAGATGACTATGTTGTAATCGTTCTTTTTTTCGCCTTTATAGTTTGCATCGAAGTTTGCTTCTAGAATCGGCATTTTGTCGTTGCGGTTATCGCTGTAGATAGTCAAGATTCTGTTAAAACCTTTGCCTTTCAGCGTCTCGGAAAGATATTTTGTCGTTTCCTTGCTTTCGGAGAATACCACAAGCTTTCCTTCCTGATTGATGGACTTGTCAAATAGGATTCCGTTAAGATAATCGGTGATGAAAAGTTCCAGTTTTGGGTCTGATGTTATTTTGTTCCAGTCAGAAACCAGTTCCGATAACAACTTGTCATCGTGTTCAAGTCCCGACTTGAAATTCTCGTCAAAGTCTTCTGGCGTACAAACCTCAATCGTAGGGTCGGTATATTTCGCTTCTTCAATCAATTTTATAAGTTCCTCTTCTTTGCCTTCGAGCAGATACTCGTTGACTTTAAGATTTGGAGCGATGTAAATTGTTCCATTCTCAAACATATCAAGCATAACCTTGTTGGCATCGAAGTATCGGCGCAACGATTGCTTGAAAGCAAAGAAACTGCTGTCTATTCTCTTTACGAGCAAGGTCTTCATAATGCTTGCCAACTGCATAGAAATCATGTCAGCTTTCTTGTACTTCTTTTTCTTGTCCTCGTTCAGATACTTTATAGCCTGATAACGATAATATTTAAGTCCGCTTTCCTTGTCACTAAGGTATTTGATTGTTTTGTCATACAAAGCCTCTAACTCTGCCTCCAGCTGATAGTAAATCTTGTGCGGTGCCTTGACATTAGGGAAATGAACTCCTTGTTCTTCCAAATCTTTCCGATAAGCATCATTCCCCATCAAGTCTGTACGGGTCCGTCGTACAGTCAATGGTTCGACAACCTTTGTACGGATCTTCTCGTAGATGACTTTTATCTGCTGTGATATATCTGCAATGTCATTCTGCTGCTTGAGTTTCTTGTATTGGTCAATTTGTTCCCGGAAGAAACGTTGCAAGTTACCTTCTTCCAAAGTGCTGTCTTTGGAATCTTGAAAAAGATAGACAAGGTTGGCGATGTCTTCTGGCTTGTTGTTCAAAGGTGTAGCCGAAACAAGAATGACTTTCTTGTCGTGAACACTTCCGTCGCTGTGTCGGCATTGGGTCTTGCAAAGCTTCTGAAGCTCGTTGTACATAGATGCCGTATCACTTCTGAATTTGTGCGCTTCATCCACTATCACCAAATCGTAAAGGGCAGGATTCTTTATCTTATGTAAACTGCCATTATTCACAATGGTATAATTATCCAACTTAAACTCATCAAGTGTGCGTTCCCAACCGTCTCTTAATGCAGGAGGAACAACAATCAATGTATGAGAGCGGTGCATCGGAAAACCATTTGCGAAGAAGAACTTTTTCGCAATGAGAGCCGATACAATGGTTTTCCCCAATCCTACAACGTCAGAAAGAAAAAAGCCGTTATACTTCATCATCTTCGAGTATCCATCGTTCACAGCATCTATCTGATACGACAGTTTCTTGTAACCTTTAGGCAAGTCGGAAACAGAATTGGGGTCAAAGTCAATGCTCTTTCCGAAATACTCTAATAATAATTTCAAATAAACTTCGTAAGGTGTGAAGTCTGGATTCAGGTAAGATTCTTTCTTTATTCTGTCAATATGGGTCAAATCAATCTCCACTGCTTCTTTCCACAATCTTTCAAATGTTTCTGTCGCAAACAGAATATCATCATCGTAGCGCAGTTCTACATTGAACTCGAAATTCTTTTCAAGTCCAGCCTCGGTAAGATTGCTTGATCCAGTAATCACCGAACCATAACCGTGTGGGTGGTACTCCTCTTCGCGAAATATGTATATTTTGGCATGGATGTTTTGTTTGGGATGTATGCGCATAACTATTTTGCCAGTCATTATGTCTTCAATGAACTGGCACATTCCGTCTTCAACTTCTTTATCGTATTTTGCTTCTTGGATATTGCTTTTTATTTCGTTGAAGAATTCTTCCTGTGTTTGCTTTTCGTTGGGATTGAACAACAAGCCTTGTTGATTAGCTTCATACGTCAATTTATCCACATTAATGCCAACAAGAAAGCGAATCTTAGGAGTCTGCGTTATGAATTTCCTGATTCTAAAATACCCGGAAGCTCTAAAATACCCTACAAGTGCATCAAAGAAATGCACTTTCTTATACTTGAAAACGCCTTCTATTTTTTCAAGAAGGGTATTTTCTTTTTCATTGGTGAAAAAATTTGTTCCCATAATCAAGCGTCTTTCAGAGTATTTATTAGATCTTTAGGCTCTACATTTAAAACAGTTGCAATCTTAACAAGCATTTCTAATGATGGTTGTGAAGTATTGGAACACCAACGAGAAATGGTAGCTTCATTCTTTTGAAGTTGTTCTGCCAACCATTTCCCTGTTCTGTTTTGTTCAACCAATACGACTTTTATTCTATTTATTCTTTCTGTTTCCATGCTTGTTTTGTTTTAGAGGATAGCAATAAATTGACTATATCTGCAAAGGTAGTGATAATTTTTTAAAATAAATATGATTCTAAGGTAAATATCATTCATACCTATCTGGAAAACTGGGGCAGCGGAGCAAGGCGCATTATGGATGCTTGTAAAGTACAAGGCGTGGAAGCACCTACATGGTGTGACAATGGAGGCTTCATCACTGTCACTTTCAAGCGTCCTGATTTCACATCCGGCACAACACAAACAGATAAAGAGGACAAGTACCCCCTAAGTACCCCTCAAGTACCCCCTAAGTACCCCTCAAGTACCCCCTAAGTACCCCACAAGTGGAATTACTCATTCAGAAAATGAGCGATTCTTATATGACCATGAGAGATATGGCAGATGTATGTGATATTAAAGACTTAAAGTATTTCCGTGAGAGCTATATTACTCCTGCATTAGAAGAAGGATTAATCGAACGGCTTTATCCCAACCAACCGAAGCATCCAAAGCAGCAATACAGGTTGACAAAAATGGCTAAAGAATGGCTGACCGGGAAAGTAAAATAGAATCATATTTTGTGTATCACCGCATCGGAATGACTATCCCATTCCGATGCGGTTTTTAATGTTTCGATACTTGTTTAACGGTGTCGCAAGTTAGCGGCTGTCATATTGCTGTGGCTGTTGTTGCCACTTAGCTTCCATCACCCTTGAAAGCTCGACAATCTCCCGGCTCAGCTTTATAAGGTCGATGGTACACTTCTCCAGCTTGTAGAGCAACGCCATCGCCTTCTTCTCTGAGAAGTGGATGCGTAGCTCTTTAACGACCTGATTGTAGTTCGTGCCGATGCAGCGGAACTGGGCATGGAAATCCGACAGCTTGGTGTAGTAGTCCACCAACGTCTTGTCCACTTTCAGCACCTTGAACTTCTGCCCGAAGAAGTGCGCCTTGAGAAAGACGGCTTTCGCGTACACGTTGGATTCCTCGTACATCGTCAGAAACCTGTTCCATTCCACATCGTCGAAGCGCACCATCACGCAGTGCGTCTTCGGGTTCAACTTGGGATTTCTCCCGTACTTGCTCTTCTTTTTCATTCTTC
>ENA-OPCM01000475-OPCM01000475.1-human-gut-metagenome-genome-assembly--contig:-NODE-475-length-30072-cov-2.533698_pt1 | contig 30072 bp, 20 predicted proteins | sample MGYA00241252_ERZ501484 | MGnify/ENA primary metagenome ERZ501484 (study PRJEB25962, sample SAMEA2042583) | human gut metagenome | biome: human gut; feature: human-associated habitat; material: faeces...
GAGGACTTGATGGGTCCTGCCGTATTCCTCGCTTCTGATGCCAGCGACTTCGTAAACGGCCACGTGCTCTACGTTGACGGTGGTATCCTGGCTTATATAGGCAAGCAGCCTTGATATGCTGACGGCAGAAGGAACACGGCCGTAAAAATATCACTCCCCCACCCTGTGTGTCTCTCTCTGAGACCTGTCTGGGGAAATAGAAAATAAATGCGCCTCAAGCATCTTTGTCATCGACAAGAGCTTGAGGCGCATTGTTTTTCTCTCAAACGGCATAATGACCGATTTGGGGTTATGGTTTCTTGTATATCAGCGTGAGTCCGTCGCGCAGCGGCAGCATCACACGCTCCACTCTGGGGTCGTGCGCCACGAAGTCATTGAATGCCTCAATGCCGTGTGTCTGCTTGTCCTTGTCGTAGGCGTGGTCCACCACATGTCCGTCCCACAGTGTGTTGTCGGCAAGGATGAATCCTCCGGGTCTGAGCAGCGAGAGCACCATCTCATACGACTCCATATACGTGCGCTTGTCGCCGTCAACAAATGCCATGTCGAACTCCACTCCGAGCTTGGGAGCCTCGGTCATGGCGTCGCCGATGATGAAGCGTATCTTGTCGGCGACTGCCGACTGCTCTATCCAGGGACGCGTGAAGTCTTCCTGCTCGTCGTTTATCTCAAAGGTATACACCATTCCCCCCTCTTCCAGTCCTTCTGCCAGACAGATGGCGCTGTAGCCGCTGAAGGTGCCTATCTCGAGGATGTTCTTCGGACGGATCATCCTCACGAGCATCTTCAGCACCCTACCCTGCAGATGTCCGCTCGCCATGCGTCCATGCAGCAGATGGATATTGGTGGCGCGGTATAGGCGATACAGATAATCGCCCTCCGGGTCGCTATGGTCGAGGATATACTTTTCTATTTCTGAATCCATTGTTCTATAGGAGTGATGATACTTACAGCATCTTCAGCACCTCAGCATTGAGGTATGGCTTGATTTTGCTGAATGGCACGATGAATCTCACGCAGCCTGAGGCATAAGAAAACAGTTCGTATGGCTGATAGATAATCATTACGCCCTCCTTGGTGAGATATGGTGCTGTTTTTGGCATCGGCAGGAAATCCACTGTGCAATCGGCTCCCACTATCATACTCTGCAGTTCATCATCGGACATTCTCTTGCCGTCGAACTCCTGGAAATAGTCTTTCATTCCCTCTTTGAGAATGGTGTTGAAAGATGTGTCGCCATAGACAGACTGTTTAAGTATCTCGCTGCCGAAGCGTCTGCCGTCGCTCTTGCGGAACGTCATGCCGCTCATGTTGCCCATGCCGTGGGCACCGCCAAGATACTGGTAGATGCCGCAGGTGTAGGTCACGTATTTGTCTGTCTCACAGTCTTTTCTGATATCCGCGCTCCACGACACCATCTGGTCGGCATCCAGTTCCAGCTCCTTGATGTTGTCATTGAGATATTTCTTCGTGTCTGCCACATAATGCTGCAACAGCGAATCCTTGTTTCCGAGCGATCCCATATAAGTGGCTCCGAGCTGCTCACTGATATATTCGGCAATGGAGTTTTTGAGATACTGATTGCCGGCAGTGGGGTAGTCGAAGACTATTCTTATCTCCATCCTCTTATCGCTATGGTTGTATACCACAGAGTCTGTCTGCAACTGCTCACTGGCAGTAGCCTTGTTTCCGCTGCAAGAGAACATGGCCAATGTGGCCAAAGCTCCCAGAATAATGCCTTTTGTTTTCATAATTGTTTTTTTTTAGATTAATAATAGTGGCAGCATGTCTTGCCAGACTGTACAGCCCAAAGGGTTATCTGGTGTTGGGGATCAAACTTTCTGTGCCAGCCATGTCATCCATTTTCCGCCTTTCATACACAATATGCCGATTACGACAAACGGTATCGACAGCAGCTGTCCCATGTCGAGTGGGAGAGATGCCTCGAAAGCCTCCTGCACCTCCTTGGTGTATTCTATGAAGAAGCGTGCCGTGAAGATATATGTGAGACAGAGTCCGAAGAAGAATCCCGTGCCCACTTTCTGCGGCGATTTTCTGTAGAAATACAGTCCGATGACGAACAGCAGCGCATAGGCTATAGCCTCATACAGCTGCCCCGGGTGTCTTGGCTGCATGTCCACCTGCTGGAACACGAATGCCCATGGCACATCGGTCACTTTTCCTATTATCTCCGAGTTCATCAGATTGCCAAGTCTTATGAAACACGCCGTTATAGGCGTTGCTATGGCGATGTTGTCGAGCACCGTCCATAGGTTCAGCTTCGTTTTCCTGACGTATAGCAGCAGCGTGATGATGAGTCCTATCGTTCCGCCGTGGCTTGCCAGTCCGGCATATCCCGTAAAGCGCCATCCTCCGTCGGGCAGGAAGCGTATGGGTATCAACATCTCCACAATGTGCTGGCCTGAGGAGAGGAAATAGTCCGGTTCATAAAACAGACAGTGTCCGAGTCGTGCGCCGATGAGTATTCCGAGGAAGCAGTATATGAAGAGCGGTTCGAAGAGCGTCTCCTTGATTTTCTGCTGTATATACAGGCGCCTCACTATGAAGTATGCCGCCAGAAGTCCTATCAGCCAGCACAGGGCGTACCAGCGCATGGCGAAGGAGCCTATTCTGAAGGCCTCTATGCTTGGGTTCCAGTCAATGAAAAGCATTTTCTATTTTTTATTCACATGTCGTTGACATGCTACGAGTTGACGAGTTGACAAGTTGACGAGTTGACGGGGCGCCTACACGTTGAATCTGAAATGCATGATGTCGCCATCCTGCACCACATAATCCTTGCCTTCGATGCCGAGCTTTCCGGCTTCTCTCACGGCTGCCTCTGATCCATACTGGATATAGTCGGCATATTTTATCACCTCTGCACGGATGAAACCTTTCTCGAAGTCGGTGTGTATCACTCCTGCACACTGTGGCGCCTTCCATCCCTTGTGGTATGTCCATGCCTTTACCTCCATCTCTCCGGCGGTGATGAAAGTCTCGAGGTTGAGCAGCGAGTAGGCTTTCTTGATGAGTCGGTTCACGCCGCTCTCTTCCAGTCCGAGCTCGTCGAGGAACATCTTCTTGTCTTCGTATGTCTCCAGTCCGGCGATGTCTTCCTCTGTCTTTCCGGCTATCACGAGAGTCTCCGCTCCTTCTTCCTTGGCTATATCTTCGATGCGCTTTGAGTATTCGTTGCCTGTCTTGGCGGCAGTCTCGTCAACGTTGCATACGTAGAGCACAGGCTTTGCGGTTAGCAGGAAGAGGTTGCGTGCTGCTTCCTGTTCCTCCTTAGAGTCGAATTCCACGGTGCGTGCGTTCTTTCCCTGCTCCAGGGCTGCCTTGTAAGCCTCGAGAACACCCACTTCCACCTTGGCGTCTTTGTTTCCTGCCTGTGCCACTTTCTGCTGCTTGCCCAGTCGCGCCTCTATGGTCTCCAGGTCTTTGAGCTGCAGCTCGGTGTCGATTATCTCCTTGTCGCGCACAGGGTCTATCGTTCCGTCCACGTGTGTGATGTTGTCGTCGTCGAAGCAGCGCAGCACGTGGATGATGGCGTCGGTCTCACGGATGTTTCCGAGGAATTTGTTTCCGAGTCCTTCGCCCTTGCTTGCTCCCTTCACAAGTCCGGCGATGTCTACTATCTCGCAGGTTGCCGGCACGATGCGTCCGGGGTGTACTATCTCGGCGAGCTTCGTGAGTCGCTCGTCGGGCACGGTGATAACACCGACGTTAGGTTCTATAGTACAGAAAGGGAAGTTTGCCGCCTGTGCCTTAGCGCTTGAGAGGCAGTTGAAAAGAGTGGACTTTCCCACGTTAGGGAGTCCAACGATACCACATTTTAGTGCCATGTCTTAGTTTTATATTTATTCTTTTATTGTTTTCTGAAAAAACATTATTACCCTGGCCCTTATTCCGGAATTGGCATCCGACAATGGGGGAGGACAGAGCTTGCAAACAGCGACTGTATGGGCAAATGAAAATATCCGTGTCAACTCATTTCCTCGTCAACCCAAATACCCGTCTGCCGGTCTTCTGTTTTTACTATCAATCTGCAAATATAAGAATTTTACACTCAACGGACGCATAATTTCGAGAAAACTGTTTGCCGCAGGCATTTATTTCATTAAATTTTGCATTCCACGAGTGTAAAAAGGGATGTTTCATTTCTGCCTGCGCATGGTATGCCTGATCATAATCCTCTGAGCCAGACTCCGAAGAAGCGGTCGTACACGATATATCCTTTGTCTGAAAGATATACTCTGATCCTTCGTATCCATACAACAAAAAAGGATTGTCTATCTTTCTCATAACCAACGTATTATTATCATTACGCATTTTGCGTAATCACTTTGCAAATATAACGATTTATTTGCTTACACACAATTTTATGGCACCTTTTCATTACACTTGCGGGTATTTCATTGCATTGACGAAAACCAGACGTTAGGACTTGCCGGTGAAAATGCAATTGAAGCTATTAACGACATCACACCCGACAGGGAATACATAATACTGCATGTCAAAGACATGACGAACTTAAACAAAAAAATATCAAAACTTGTATATACAGAATATAATGACTATCTTTGCAGATTGAATTCAACATATAAATACAATTTTTATTCACGAAAAACAATAAAACACATATAACACAATGGAGTATAACTTCAACGAAATCGAAAAGAAATGGCGACAGAAGTGGGTGGAAGACAAGACCTATAAAGTCGTGGAAGACAAGGAGAAAAAGAAATTCTACGTGCTCAACATGTTTCCTTATCCTTCGGGAGCAGGACTCCATGTGGGACACCCGTTGGGATATATCGCCTCTGACATCTACGCAAGATACAAGAGACAGAACGGATTCAACGTGCTCAACCCGATGGGATACGACGCTTACGGACTGCCGGCGGAACAGTATGCCATACAGACAGGACAGCATCCGGCAGTGACCACAGAGACAAACATCGCAAGATACAGAGAACAGCTCGACAAAATAGGATTCTCGTTCGACTGGGACAGAGAGGTGCGCACATGCGACCCGAAATACTACAAGTGGACACAGTGGGCATTCCAGAAGATGTTCAAATCATTCTACTGCCAGAAATGCCAGAAGGCAATGCCTATCGAAGAGCTGGTGAAGATGTTTGAAGAGAAAGGCAGCGAGGCGGCAGAGAACGTGGCAAAGAGCGAGGAACTGACATTCACCGCCGAAGAATGGAAGCAGATGACGGAGAAGGAGCAGCAGCAGGTGCTCATGAACTACCGCATAGCTTACATCGGAGAGACGATGGTGAACTGGTGTGCCGGTCTCGGCACGGTGCTCGCCAACGACGAGGTGGTGGACGGAGTGTCGGAACGCGGAGGATTCCCTGTGGTGCAGAAGAAGATGCGCCAGTGGTGTCTGCGCGTCAGCGCTTACTCACAGAGACTGCTCGACGGACTGGACCAGGTGGACTGGACTGACAGCATCAAAGAAACACAGCGCAACTGGATAGGACGCTCGGAAGGAACGGAGATGAACTTCAAAGTGGCCGGACAGGACTGGGACTTCACCATCTTCACTACACGTGCCGACACTATCTTCGGAGTGACATTCATGGTGCTGGCGCCTGAGAGCGAACTCGTGGAGAAACTCACCACAAGCGAACAGAAGGCTGAGGTGGACGAATATCTCGCCTACGTGAAGAAGCGCACAGAGCTCGACCGCATGGCAAACCACAAGGTTACGGGAGTGTTCTCCGGCTCTTATGCCGTGAACCCGTTCACGGGCGAGAACATCCCTGTATGGATTTCTGAATACGTGCTCGCAGGATACGGTACGGGAGCCATCATGGCTGTGCCTGCCCACGACTCACGCGACTACGCATTCGCCAAGCATTTCAACCTGCCTATAATCCCGCTCATCGAGGGTGCCGATGTGAGCAAGGAGAGCTTCGACGCTAAAGAGGGAACGGTGTGCAACTCACCGGCACCAACGGCAAAGAACGCCATCGCCGGATTCTCGCTCAACGGACTGAGCGTGAAGGAGGCTATCGCAACGACAAAGAAATACGTTACGGAGAATGGCATCGGAAAGGTGAAGGTGAACTACCGCCTGCGCGACGCCATATTCTCACGACAGAGATACTGGGGTGAGCCATTCCCCGTATACTACAAGGACGGTATGCCATACATGGTGCCGGAAGAGTGTCTGCCTGTGGAACTGCCTGAAGTGGACCAGTATAAGCCTACGGAAACAGGCGAGCCGCCATTGGGACACGCCAGGAAATGGGCTTGGGACACGGAGAAGAACGAAGTGGTGGACAAGGCGCTCATCAACGACACCACGATTTTCCCGCTGGAGCTGAACACCATGCCGGGATTCGCCGGTTCGTCGGCTTACTACCTGAGATATATGGACCCACACAACGACAAGGCACTCGTGGCAAAGGATGTGGACGAATACTGGCAGAACGTGGACCTCTACGTGGGAGGTACGGAGCATGCCACAGGACACCTCATCTACTCGCGCTTCTGGAACAAGTTCCTGTATGACTACGGATGCTCTTGCAAAGAGGAGCCATATCAGAAACTCGTGAACCAGGGAATGATACAGGGACGCTCTAACTTCGTATACCGCATAAACAGCGACGACCACTCCAAGGCTCCGGTGTTCGTGAGCCTCGGACTGAAAGACCAATATGAGACTACTCCGATACACGTTGACGTGAACATCGTGAACGCTGACGTGCTCGATCTGGAGGCTTTCAAGAAATGGAGACCTGAATATGAGAACGCTGAGTTTATACTGGAAGACGGAAAATACATCTGCGGATGGGCAGTAGAGAAGATGTCGAAGTCGATGTTCAACGTGGTGAACCCCGACATGATAGTAGAGAAATACGGTGCCGACACTCTGCGCCTGTATGAGATGTTCCTCGGTCCGGTGGAGGCAAGCAAGCCTTGGGACACCAACGGCATCGACGGTTGCCACCGCTTCCTGAAAAAACTATGGGGACTGTTCTTCAGCCGCGACGGACAATTCCTGCCAACCGATGAGGAGCCTACGGCAGAACAGCTGAAGAGCATACACAAGCTCATCAAGAAGGTGACCCGCGACATTGAGCACTTCTCATACAACACGAGCATCTCGGCATTCATGATTTGCGTGGGAGAACTGCAGCAGATGAAATGCCACAGCAAGGTGGTGCTGCAAGACCTCGTGGTTCTCATCTCGCCATTCGCACCGCATGTGGCAGAGGAGCTGTGGCATCAGCTCGGCAACGAGACTACGGTATGCGACGCCAAGTGGCCTGAGTTCAACGAGAAATATCTCGTGGAGAGCAGCATGCAGCTCACGATATCGTTCAACGGAAAGGCGCGCTATCAGAAGACATTCCCCGTTGACGCCGACAACGAGACGATAAAGAACGAGGTGCTCGCCGACGAGAAGAGCCAGAAATACCTCGAAGGCAAACAGGTTGTGAAAGTCATCGTGGTGCCTAAGAAAATCGTTAACGTGGTGATAAAATAATCCTCATACAATCCCTTCCCTGACCTGCTGCCGGTAAATGGCGGATGGAGCAGGGGAGGGGATTGGAAAACTTCTGAGAAGAAAGAAACAAGGTCTGGCAAAGAGAAAAACCGGCCCTATAAATAACCTTAACTCATATACTAATCAAACAGCAGAGACCAGAAGTCTCTAACAACTAACTTTTTATTATGGCAACTGACAACAACAATGCAGCTTTCGCACAGAAAAATGGTGGCGGAATAATGCAATTCATGAGAAGTAACGCCGGCAAGGCGCTGGGAAGAGAGATAAAAGACTATTTCTTCATCACTCTCGGACTTATGCTATACACATTCGGATTCACCGTCTTCCTATTGCCATACGAGATTGTGACGGGCGGCATCGCCGGTGTAGGAGCCATCGTGTTCTATGCAACGAAATTTCCGGTGCAGTGGACTTTCTTCATTATCAACGCCGCGCTCATCGTGGCAGCACTGAAGATACTGGGATGGCGGTTTCTGGCAAAGACAATCTATGCCACATTCGCACTGACCGTGATGCTCGACATTGCGCAGAAAGTGGTGGAGATGCCCGACGGCACTTTCTATAAGCTGATGGGAGAGGGCAACGACTTCATGTCGCTCGTCATCGGATGTATGCTCACGGGAACGGCGCTCGCCATCGTGTTCCTCAACAACGGTAGTACAGGCGGTACCGACATCATCGCGGCGGTGGTGAACAAATACCACAATATCTCGCTCGGTATGGGACTTATCATGGTGGACCTCTGTATAATCAGCAGCAGCTTGCTCATCGAATCCTTCGGTACGTTCCCAGAGAGATGCACGATGGTGGTGTTCGGACTATGTACGATGTTCATCGAATGCAACATGCTCGACTTCGTGATGAACTGGCAGCGACAGTCCGTGCAGTTCATGATATTCTCAAAGAAACACCAGGAGATTGCCAACGCCATAGCAAAGGAGACCGAGCACACAATGACAATACTCGACGGTCACGGATGGTATTCCGGTGACCCTATAAAGGTGATCTGCCTCATGGCAAAGAAAAGGGAAAGCGTGGAAATCTTCCGCGTCATAAAGTCTATAGACCCTAATGCCTTCGTAAGCCAAAGCAGCGTGCAGGGCGTATTCGGAGAGGGATTCGATCCGATAAAGGTGAAGGTGAAGGCACAGAAACTGGAAAAGGAAATGAAGAAACAACAGGAGAATGCTTGACAAATAGAAGAAGACCCCTCCTGACATTCCCCTGAAGAGAGAGAGACAGTACTCAGAACATATAAGGAAGTATGAGGAAAATAATACTGTCTCTCACACAAGGAGATGTCAGGAGGGGTCTTGCTGACTTGTAAACTCATAAGACTTGTCTTCTCGTCAACTCGTTTACTTGTCAACTCGTCAACTATAAATAAACATGAAAATAGTATTTGCAACAAACAACGCTCACAAACTGGAAGAAGTGAGAAACATTCTTGGAAACAAATTCCAGGTATTGTCGCTCAACGACATTGAATGCCACGTGGATATTCCGGAGACAGGAAAGACTCTGGAAGAAAACGCCATGATAAAGGCAAGATACGTGTTTGAACATTATCATATCAGTGTTTTTGCCGACGACACAGGACTCGAAGTGGAAGCTCTCGGCGGAGAACCCGGAGTATATTCTGCAAGATATGCGGGAGGCGACGGACACGACAGCGAGGCAAACATGAAGAAGCTGCTCGCCAACCTCAAGGGAGAGGAAAACCGCAAGGCGCGTTTCCGCACCGTGATAGCCTATATCCTGAAAGACGAAATCTCGGGCGGCATAGCGGCCCAGGGAGAGATGGAAGGCATAGTGGAAGGCGAGATAACGGAAGAAAAGAAGGGAGAGTCGGGATTCGGCTACGACCCTATATTCCAGCCTACCGGCTACGACAAGACATTCGCCGAACTCGGCAACGACATAAAGAACAAAATCTCTCATAGGGCAAGGGCAGTGGAGAAATTCGCACAATTTCTCTTTTCCGCCACCTGTCAGCAATAATTCAGCAGGTTGTTGCGTTATAAGAGAAAACAATAAAGAAAAAAAAGAAATGCGCAGACACTTCATATCACTCCTCACATTGCTCGCCGCAATGACGACAAACGCCGGAGCACAGAATCTGGACAAATGGAAGGCATATATGGCTTATGGAAAGATTACAGACATAGAGCCTGCCGGAAACATGGTTTATGTGCTCAGCTCCGGCGACTTGTTCTCATACAACATCACGGACGGAAGCGTGGCGACATACGACAAGGTGTTCCCGCTCAGCGAAAGCACAATATCGCAGATAGCATGGAACAACACGGCGAAGAAGCTTATCATAGTATACGACAACTACAACATCGACCTGCTCGACAACAAGCTGAACGTGACGAACATCGCGGGCTACTACGACAAGACGATGACGGTAAGCAAGGATGTAAACAAGGTGGTGATAGAGGGCAGTCTGGCATATCTGTGTACGGCTTTCGGACTGGTGCAGATTGACATGAAGGAGGGACTTATCCTCGACACCTACAATCTGGGAAAGAATGTCACCGACTGTGCCTTCAGCGGAAACAAGATCTACGTGAACACCAGCGACGGAATACTGGCAGCCGACAAGTCGGCAAACCTGCTCGACAAGTCTAACTGGCACGCCACGACAGACAATGTGTCGTTCAACCATGCCAACGACATCGCCACGACATGGGACAACGGATATCTGCAATACGTGGCCTACGACAAGACAAACAAATGCTACTGGACCAACCAGGAGGACGAGAAGCTACAGGCATACACCGTTACCGCCGACGGCACGAAGACCGTGACGCTGAGCGACATAAATCCCGTAGGCACACCGAAATACAATACCATCGGTTTTCTGAAGATAAGGAACGGAAAGCTCTATACCTGCAACGGTGGAGAGTGGGACAGGGAAAAGCCAGCCACGATACAGGTGTACGACATCGACGGCAATACCTGGACTACTTACGACGACAAGGGAATAGCAGAGAAATACGGTATCATATATAAGGATATGCTTTGTCTCGACATCGACCCCAAAAACGACAACCACGTGATGGCTGGATCACAAAGCGGACTATACGAATTCCTCGACGGAAAACTGATCAACAGATTTGACTACAAAAACAGTCCGATATCCTTCGTCGACGGTCTGGAAGGTGATGTGAACTATCAGATAATCACATCGTTGTTCTACGACAAAGACAACACGCTGTGGGTAATAAACCATCAGGCTATAAACAAAGGAATACTGAAATATTCTGCCGACGGCAAATGGTCGTCGCCAGACAAGACCATAAACCACCTCTCCGTGAACAATGCCAAGATCATGGGATACGACTCTCATGGCAGGATTTGGATAAATAACGGACGTAATGCCAACCCTGGAGTGTATTGCTATTCTGCCGACGGCAACAATCTATATAGCTACACGCATTTCGTGAACGAGGACATGGCGGAAATAAGCGGTATCGAGAGATGCAAGACGCTCGCCGAAGACAGAAGCGGAAATATATGGGTGGGAACCAACGTTGGTCTCTTCGAACTGACAGAGGAATACCAGCGCGACCCGTCGCTCGGCTTCTATCAGGTAAAGGTGCCCCGCAACGACGGTACCAACTATGCCGACTATCTGCTTGCCGGACTCGACATCACCACGATGGCAATAGACAATGCCGACCGCAAATGGATAGGCACGAGCCGCGACGGCGTGTATGTAATAAGCAGCGACAACATGGTGCAGGAGGCTCACTTCCTGGCATCAAACAGCTGTCTGCTCGCCGACGGTATTTTCGATATAGAGATAGACAAGCAGACGGGAACAGTATATATAGGAACGGAAAAGGGTCTGTGCTCAGTGGAAAGCAATGCCGTGGCTACCAACGAGAGCATGAGCAAAGACAACGTATGGGCTTATCCGAATCCCGTGAAGCCTGACTATACGGGACTCATCACCATAGTAGGACTTGCCTACGACAGCGACGTGAAAATCACAACCACAAACGGTGTGCTCGTGGCTGAAGGACGAAGCACCGGAGGATCCTTCCAATGGGACGGATGCGACAAGAAGGGCAGGAGAGTGGCAAGCGGCATATATATGGTGAACACAGCGACGCAGAGCGGCGACAGCGGCACGGTATGCAAGATTGCGGTGATAAACTAAGTCTCTATATATATTTATATGGTGATATAACCAAGCCTATATAATATATTAACAAGGAATAACAACGGTATGACGCCCAAGTGCTTTATCAAGCGTTTTGTCCATTATATATAAAAACAAGGAAATAAAGACAGATGAAATATTCGATAAGGAAGAAATGGAATGAGATGAGGGGATTCGTCTTCTTCACACTGGCAATAACGCTGCTGTGGGGAATGGAATTTGCCTTTGCCGACTTCTACGACTCACCATGCAACAGCATGAAAGACTTTGTGGGACAGGCTTTCCAATGGGGAGCGATAGAGATGACAACCTTTGTCTTCATCTGGATGATAGCGGCAAACAAATATGTCTTCGCCGTGGCATATCCGCTGCTGACGGCACTGACTTCTGCCGTGGCGTTCTTCCGCTATACAATGAAGGTCACGGTGACGCCGATGACCATAGACCTAACCTTCACCAACGACCTCACGACGACATCTGACATGATAACGCTGCCGCTGATATTGTTTATACTCATAAACCTCGTCGCGGCTATATTCATAGCGAGATGGCGATTCAGAAGGCTGGACAATCTGAAATGGCAATGGATACACATCATCGCCTGCATGGCACTGATATACGGCATTTTCCACAACGGACGACTTGGAATACCAGTATCCAACCGTCTGCCCTTCAATATCTATGCCTCGCTAAACGAATATCTCGGCAACAAGCGCATCGTGGCAGACAAGCGTCCTGCCTTCGGCGGAAAGACGACATGTGGCACTGACAGCATCGACGTGGTGTTCATCATCGGTGAGACGCTGCGTGCCGACCACATGCAGATCAACGGATATGCAAGGCCCACCACACCGCTGCTGGCAAAGGAGAAGAACGTGGTGTCACTGCCTAACATAGAGTCAGAATACTGGTTCACCCACGAGAGCGTGCCGTATATCATGACCAGGGCCGACCACAACACCAAGGACAGGGCATATACAGAACGGTCGTTCATCGACATCTTCAAGAGAGCAGGCTACCACACATCATGGATTTCAAACCAGGAGAGCGTTCCCACATTCATATATTTCATGAAAGAGGCAGACAAGCTGACGTATGTAAACGGCGGCAAGTCGCTATATATCTATGACTCATGGCTCGACGACGATGTGCTGCCCCCTCTTGACAGCGCACTGACAAACGGAAAGTCAAACAGCCGCAACCTTATCGTCATACACAGCATCGGTTCACACTGGTGGTATAACGCCCATTATCCCAAGTCGGCAGCCCGCTGGAAACCAGAACTGACGAGTCGCGTGATAACGGAGAACAGCCGGCAACAATTCATAAACTCCTACGACAACACAGTATTATATTCCGACAGTTTCTGGCATCAGGTGAGAGAACGCCTGCGCCATCGCAACGCCATAGTGATATATCTCTCCGACCATGGCGAAAACCTGGGCGAAGACGGACAATATACACATGCCAACGACACCAAGGAAGTGAGAAACGCCGCCTGCTGGATATGGTGCTCCGACAAATACAAGAGCCGTTATCCTGAGAAATACGCTGCCCTGGAGAGAAACGCCAAGAAGAAATACAACACGGCATTCCTCTTCCATTCCATCATCGATGCCGGCGACATCAGCACTCCTTACATCGACAAGAAGTATGATGTATTCAAGTAGGCAAGGACAATGAAACAATTCCAATAACTATATAATGATTACCGTCTGCATAGCGACATACAACGGATCGAGATATATCCGCCAGCAACTCCTGTCCATCCTGCCACAACTGGCAGAGACGGACGAGATTGTCGTGTCCGACGACGGATCGACAGACGACACATCTGAAATAGTGCGCTCCATCGGCGACAAGAGAATAAGGATTGTGGATAACCGCAAAGGAGAAGGTGGAAAAAACACCCTCAGCAACAGTCTGACACGGAACTTCGAAAATGCCCTGCGCCATGCTAAAGGCGACTATATCTTCCTCTCCGACCAGGACGACGTGTGGATGGAAAACAAGGTGGCGGTATGCATGGAAGTCCTGCGCAGCCACCACTGTGTGGTCAGCGACGCCATAGTGACAGACAAAGACCTCAACGCCACCAACGACTCTTTCTACAAGATGATAAAGATGAAACCCGGCAGACTCTACAACCTGCTGTGGCACAACGGATACACGGGGTGCTGCATGGCTTTCAGACGCGACGTGATGCAGAAAGCGCTGCCCTTTCCTGCCGACATACCGATGCACGACATCTGGATAGGTAACGTAGCGGCTTTCTTCTTCGACGTGGCATTCATCAACGACCGACTGATATATTTCCGAAGACACGAGAGCGCCGCGTCGTGCAACGGCAAAGGAAGCCGCTTCTCGACGGCAAGGCAGATTCTCTTCAGATGGAAAACAATAAAGAACCTAATAACACACAAATCATGACATTGAGCGTAATCATCCCGATATACAATGTGGAAAAGATGCTGCGACGATGTGTTGACAGCGTGAGAATACAGGGATTCGACGATATCGAGATACTTCTCATCAACGATGGTTCGACCGACGGTAGCGGAATCATCGCTGAGGAGTATGCCGCTACATACAAGAACATAAAATACTGGAAGAAGGAGAACGGTGGACTCTCCGATGCCCGCAACTTCGGCATCGAGAGGGCAGAGGGTGACTATATCACCTTCGTAGACAGCGACGACGAACTGGCTCCCAATACCTACAGTCCGCTGATAGCATTGCTGCAGGAACATCCGTTTCTCGACATACTGGAATATCCCATGCTGCAGCGACCGGGACTACGCGACGAGACCCTCTTCAATCCCGGCAACCATCTCTTCAGAGACGCCCTCGACTGGCTGGCATACAAGGGAACGGAACACTGTTGGGCATGCAACAAAATATACAAGAGAAGCCTTTTCAATAACGTGGCATTCGAGAAAGGCAAGAAGTTTGAAGACATCCTACTCATGGCACTGCTGATAAAGCAGAAGCCGATAATAGCTACCATAGACAAAGGCAGATACCTATACCACTACAACGACAACGGCATAGCGGCAACCGACAAGAGCAACGGACTGTCGTCGCTGCTCGACGCCCAGCTGCATCTCGTCAGCCAACTGAACATCAACACCAGGGAACGCCGCTGGCACCGTGTGTATATGGATATGCTGACAGCACAGCTTTATTCATACCAGAAGACACGAAAAATAAGACTGGCACAACAACACGTGTCCCTCTTCGGCTATGCCACATGGAAAGACACGCTGAAGGCGATGTTCGTGAACACCATAGGACTGGAACGCACCTGCCGCCTGTTCGCCAGGATGAAAAAGTAAGGAAACAAACATGAAAATAACATATATAGTAGAAGATTTCTCTGAAAACGGAGGTGTGGAACGCATCGTGACGGAAAAGGCAAACACACTGGCTACCGAATACGGACATGAAGTGAGCGTGGTATCGGTTTACGACGACAAGCGCAAAGAGCTATACCATCTTGACGAAAGCATCAAGATGGTGCATCTCGGTGTGCCGTTCGCCGACAAGCACCACGGAAAGCTGATAAAGCTCATCAGCCGCACAAACACGCTGATGACGGCAGCCCGACGACTGAACAAGACTATAAAGAGCCTGCAGCCCGATATAATATTCTTCACCACCACCCTCGGAGCGCTGCTACTCCCACTCTGCCACACCAAGGCACGCAAGATATACGAGTCGCATCTGGCACGTCCGTTCACCCCCTACCATCGTATGTTCTCCATTATGGAGCGCAAAGCCGACACCGTGGTATGCCTCACCAACGGCGATGCCATGGAATATTCCAACGCACGCCGCACGCTGGTGATTCCTAACTTCATCAAGAAGCCGGCGAAGAGAGTGGAGGACTATAGCGTGAAACGGGCTATCGCCGTGGGCAGACTGGAAGAGCAGAAGGGATTTCTTCCGCTCATAGGCCACTGGAAAGAAATCGCCCGGCTGCATCCCGACTGGCATCTCGACATATATGGCGACGGTTCGCAGCGCGCCATGCTGCAAGCTGAGATAGAGAGACTCGGCATGCAGGAGCATATTACACTCTGCGGACGGTCTAACAACATCATGGACGTATATCCGCAATACAGCCTGCACATCATGCCCTCTCTATACGAAGGACAGCCAATGGCGCTGATAGAGGCACAGTCGTGCGGACTGCCATCCGTGGTGTTCGATTTCGACTTCGGTGCCTCCGACATCGTGCGCAACGGCTACAACGGCATCATTGTGGAGCAAAGCCACTACTCGTTGCTCATCAAGGGTATCACCACGATGATGGACTCCGAAGCCCTCAGACGCCAATACGGCGACAATGCCATAGCCGGAAGCCATGCGTATTATAAAGAAAATGTATTTGGAAAATGGATACAGTTGTTGAACCCTGACCGGTAATCATACCGTTTGGGGTTAAATGAGAAGAGATGACCTGTACATCTCTTCATACATCTCTGCCACCTTTCTGTAGTCATGGTATTTCTTCACGAATGCCATGCTCTGGCGGGAGAGCCTTTCTATCATACCGTCGGTAAAGAGAGCCTTTTCTATTATCGCCATGTTCTCGGCATCCGACAGTTCCGGACTCACATTGATTATAGGACGCAGTTCTTTCTCGCCAATGAAATCATAATATTCCTCCTCTCCGCCACCTATCACCACCGTGCCGAGCGCCATTGCCTGCAAGGAATTCATCGACGGGGTGAAACTGTAGAGCTGGTCAACGAGCACGTCAGCCTCGGCAAGCATCCGCTTGTATTCTTCGAGCGGCACACCCTCCACATATCTTATCTCCATCCTGCCGGGATGGCGCAACTTGATTGCTTCGAGCCATTCCGCCATACGCATGGCACCCTTCATGAAGTCGCGCTTGGGCTGTATGCCCACGAGAATTTTCACCACACCGCCGTTTTCCTTTCTTCTGGCGCATTCCGTCCCATTCTGTGGCAAAATCATAGGCAGCGGCAGATAATGAAGCTTACGGGCAAAAGAATCCACGTTATAGCACAACCAGTATTCATACAGGCAAGCCACGAGAGCGTCGGCCTTTGCCGATGTATACCGCCAGCAGCCATACGCCCCATGCAGCATCACCTCGTCGATACGCTCCGCATTCTCTGCCATATTCTGCGGTCTGCCGTTCCAATACGTGTCGCTATATCTCGGCACTCCTTTTTTCTGGCGCGCGAAAATCTGAGGGTCATCGCCGAAACAGCCCTTCACGGTCTTCTTGTTAAGAAGTTTGAGGAAAAAGAAAAGCAGTTTGTTCCACCCGTATTTCAGTGGAACAAACTGATAGTTGTGTATCTGAACAATATCGTTGCCGACGAGTTGCGGCAGGTGTCTCGCAATCTGCCATAACACTTTCAGTCCGCCCAGTTTTCCACACTTCCTGTCTCTCCTCAGGTCGATGTCTCTCGGAGCGTCGTGCCATCCGTTGCCGTCAGACATGGTCACTACGGTATGTCCGCGCTCCTGGAGTCCTTTTTTCAGAGTGTTGTGCAGAAAACTGGCTTCGCCGATCAACAATATTTTCATTATCTATTAGTATAACTGATAAGTCTCTCCCCATCTCCCCAATAGAGGGGGGAGGAGAAGCCTGTGTAAGACGAGTTGTCAATCCGTCAACTCGTCTGCCAAAAAATTCCTTAACTCAGCTCAAGCATTCTCTCGATAGGCTTCACAGCGTCGCGGGCGATTTCCGGAGCCACTTCCACTGTAGGCCACTCACATTTCAGAGCGTTGTAAATCTTGCGCAGTGTGTTCATCTTCATATAGTCACACTCGTTGCAAGAGCAGCCCAGCGAACCCTCGCCCACCTCTGGCGGCACAGGGATGAAAGTCTTCTCCGGACACTTGTTCGTCATCTCATACAATATTCCGGACTCCGTAGCCACGATAAACTCCTTAGTGTCGCTCTCCACGGCATGCTTCAGCAACACAGCAGTAGAGCCCACCACGTCGGCAAGCGCCACCACCGGTCCTTTACACTCCGGATGCACAAGCACCTCAGCTCCCGGATGCTCCTTCTTCAGTCTTACTATCTCCTGTGCCGAGAAGCGCTCATGCACGTGGCATCCGCCGTTCCACAGCAGCATGTTTCTTCCCGTCACGCTGTTGATATACGAGCCGAGGTTGTAGTCAGGACCGAAGATAAGCTTCTCGTCCTTCGGGAAGGTGTCAACTATCTTCTTTGCGTTTCCGCTCGTCACCACCACATCCGTCAGCGCCTTCACCGCCGCCGTGGTGTTAACATAGCTCACCACCTTATATCCAGGATGCTCCTCCTTGAATTTCTTCAGGTCTTCAGCCTTGCATGAGTCAGCGAGCGAACATCCCGCATTGAGGTCAGGACAGATTACCGTCTTCTCCGGTGAGAGAATCTTGCAGGTCTCCGCCATGAAATGCACTCCACACATCACGATGATGTCAGCCTTCGTGTCGGCAGCCTTTCTCGCCAGTGCGAGTGAGTCGCCGATGAAGTCAGCCACCTGCTGGATGTCGCCGGTGGTATAGTAGTGTGCGAGAATCACAGCGTTTTTCTCCTTGCACAAGTTTCTTATCTCTTTGGCCAGGTCTACGCCGTCGGCCACAGGTTCGTCGATATAACCTTTCTCGACCCACTTCTTGTCAACAGTCATATTATTATATTTCTTTTTTGTTTTTAATTTTTAAATTCAAATATGTGTAGTATGATATGCTGTGGATTTGTTCATAACTTCTGTCGTATTTCCTTGGTCATTTGCTTGTCAACACAAGGTCTGGGTTTATCAACAAGTTATTATGTGTCTTTCTTTCTCTATTTCAGCATGAAAGCCCATTTATCCACAATTTCCACATTCGGTGCAAAGATAATAAGTTTATATCTTTTGCTGCTCCTTTTTCGTGGAAAAGTTTTCTAATAGTTGTTTATAAGCTTGTGGATATCCACAGGGATTTTTGATTTCTGTTTTTGCTGTGGATAAAGTACAACTTATCAACACGGTTATCAACAGGGTTTTCCACAACTGTGTGGGAAGGATGTAATTATATGTAATGGACAGGGTAAATATGTACTTTTGGGGGCACGGTGCTTGCCCCACATGGGAAAGCTGCTTTCTCAACATGGGCACGCTGCTTTCCCCGGATGGGCAGAATTGCTTTCCAAAGGTTGCCCGATACGGGCATATATATACATGTTTATGTTTACAGAATTAAGACAACGGTGAATAGGGGTGAGTTTTCCTCTTACTATACATTGTGATTCTTCCCCATGCAGTTATATTACCGTACCGCTACGGTTATAATTACCGGTTGTGGATAATAGTGTGGATAACTAGAATTATAGAAATATAAAAAAAGCTGCAAGCGGGATATAAACCAGCTTGCAGCTTCTGAATGTTATTCCTCAATCTCCTTTGTTATATGTGGAGAACGGGGTGTTTCCTTTATCCATTCCGCCGTTTGTTGTCATGGCGTCATTATTGTGGATAAGTATTGGTCTTCAAATAATACAATAAACGACCTAATGACTGATTTGGGTTTATTTCATAACCTGCTTGATGACCTTTGTAGAACCGTCGGCTTTCTTCATCACTCTGAAGAAGATACCGTTAGATGGGTTCTTCACAGATCTTCCTGAGAGGTCTTTCCATGTGGTGTTGCGACTGTCGTTGCTTGTGATTTCCTCGATTCCGTCAGTAGGAGCGTTCCATTCTGCTCTTTCTGTCACGAGCTTGTTGTCACCGTCGAGATAGAAGCATTCCACACCCAGTTTGGTGAAGTCCTTCTTGTAGACGTAGACGATTCTGTCGTCGCCCTGCTTTGTGATGTAGTAGTTGCCGTCGTCGAATCCATAAGGAATGTCAGTCATGTCCTTGTCGAAAGTAGAGTATGGCGATGTGGTGAATGTGAACGGCTGGTCGTCGAAGTAGATGTTATAATACAGTTTTTCAGCGTCGAGGTCCTTGCCGTCCTTTGTCTTTGCAGAGAGAGTGATGGTAAACCAAGAATATTCTGCATCCTCAGGTGTGCAGTCCTTGATAGTCGGTGCCACAGGTGCAGCCACTACGTTTTCTCCGGCATTGATAACCGGTGCTTTGTAGTAGTCGAATGTCATCACGTTGTTCTTGCCGAAGTTTGTAGAAATCACGGCCTCTGTGGTGAGCGTCAGCGGTTCGGCGTTATATTCGAATGTAACGGAGCTCTTCTGGTTCTTGCTCTCGTCGATAACCATAAAATAGTTGTGGGCTACGTTTTCTTCATTCACTCCCAGATACTGCTTTGAAGGGAAAGTGGCCTTATTGCCCTGTATGTTTCCTTTTATCCATGCCTCAGGGTTGTTTTTAGCCAGTCCTTTGATATAGATGTCAGAGTCTTCAACCTTTACGAATACCGGTCGGGAAGAGTCTTCATTGTCTTTAGACTGGTATTTCATCAGGCATGCCACGGCACCGTCCTCATTTGCAGGCTTCACCACATTGTCGGTCATGCTGCAGATATTCTTCTCCGATTCACCGATGCCATACCACTCTCCGTTCATGTTTGCAATGCCGATGAACTGGTCGTCGAGCATTGTCAGCACACCATTGTCGAGCTGAAACTTCAGTTCCTGGTCGCCAGGTGACGCAACGTAGGTCTTGGCGTCTTCGCTGTATATCATCTTGCACAATACGATATAATCCAAATAGTCACCCTCACCGTCGTTGGCGATTTCGGAGTTTATAAGCTGTGGAAGAGTGAAAGTCACCTCTCCGGTTTCCTTGTTGAGTGTTCCTTTCAGCCACGATTTGGCGTTGTAGTTTGAAACTGGGTTATACAGATACACTTCATCGTCGTCTGTCACTACATATTTGGATGCTATTCCGTCGAGCTCATACGGTATGAGGTTATAATAAAACTCGGTCAGTCCTTTTGCCGTGCCGTAGCCTTCATACAGGGTTCCTTCCGGCTGCTCAGTTATTATTGTGTTCAGATTCTGCGCAAACAGTGCTGTACACAACATGAGCATCAATGATGTTAATAAGTTTCTCATAATGTTCGCTTTTTATATTAATATTGTTTTATTCTGCACCCACATATACAGGGCGGATAGTGAGGCCTGTGAAGCGTTCGGTGTCACCGATCTTCATTCCGCCTTTTCTGAATACCACTGCATAGTATGAGAATGTCTTCTTCACCGGACTTTCGTTTGTCCAATATTCAGCAGCGTCACCCTTTCTGTATACTTCGTCCTCATAGAAGTCGCCGGCTCCCGGCATGAAGATAGAGTTGCCGTTGATGGTGCTCGTCACGGTGAATCCGCCGCAGCCGTCTTTCTCTGTCCATGTCCATGTGCAGTTGTTCTGGAGTTCTTCAATCTCGTCGTAGGTAGGCATTCTCCAGTCTTCGCCAAGGTTTGCCGTTGCGGCATCGTCCATCGCCTCGAGTTCCAGCAGACCGTCGTCCTCGGTATACTTCGTATATTCCGTTCCGTCGTGGTATTTATAGTTATTCTTGAAATACGTATCCTTTGGAGTTGTCTCGCCCCAGGCATAGTAGTTGCCTATCTCTTCAGGTGTTGCAGCACCGAGGTTGCAGGTAGCCCATTTCACACTGAGTCCGAGGTCTACATACTGAGGTGCCACCTCCTCGATGAATGTCAGACTGTCAACATTCTCTATAGTAGTCTTTTCGCCATCCACCCATACATAAACGGTGTGCTTGCTCTGTGCGTTTACAAAGAGCATAGTGAAAGAAGCGAGCAAAAATGTAATAAAAAATCTTTTCATATATTCAAGTGTTTACAAGTTATTGTCTGTTTATTTTAAAAGAAACTCCGTTGTCGGTCTTCACCACGTATACCTGTCTGTCAGAAGGCAGGTTGATGTTCAGCTGGCTGCCTGTGGATTTAGTGGAATATACCAGTTTTCCACTCACTGTGTAAACGCTGACCTTCTCTCCCTGTTGGAGTCCTGTCACTTCCATTCCCGCTGGTGTCATGCGGAAGAGGCTTTCCGACTTGCTGTTTCCTCTTACCGCATCAATGGACGAAGTGATCTCTCCAAAATACGATCTCTTGATTTCAGTGTAGTTGTAGTCAACGGTTTCGCTCGTCGTTTTCATCGTCAGCGTGCTGCCCGTCACCATAACAGGTTTCTCGCTGAAAGCGAACTTCACCGAATTGCCGTTTCTGAGAAGCAATACTACACCGTCCTCAGCGTATATCCCCGTTGCTATAAGCATCAGGAACATAAGCAATAAACCTTTTTTTCTCATAAGCGTTAATATATAAAAATGTGTTATTCAAAAAAATATGTCTATGTGATGCATGGAGCCTGTAGGATTATCTCACCACCACCTTCACCGTTCTTCCGTCGGACAGGCGTACGATATTGATGCCTTTCTGCTGTGATGAAATCCTTGTGCCGCTGATGGAATACCGGGCAGTCTCCTTGAGCTGTGTTCCCTCGGCTATTCCCTTCACGTCGGCAGCAGCCTTGAGATAGTCCACACAGGCTGAATTGTCTATCCTGTTGTCGGAGAAATCATCGTCGTTGAGCTTGCTCAGAAAAGCCACACACTTGAGTTCATTCTTGTTCCAACCCTCATTGATGTCTATTGTGTAAGAGGCGGTGAATGTGGCGTTGTCATTCCATACCACCTTGTCGCCCCATGAAGAATTGTAATAGCGTATCACGTGCATGTGTTTGTAGTCGCCTTCGGCTCCGGATTGGTCTTTTGCCGCGATATTGTCTTCGGTGAGATAGAGAGTCAGACGGCTCTTGTCAACTTCAAACTCCTCGTTGCACTTGCCGTTCACTATTACCACGGCCTGTCTGCTGTCTTCGCTGGCAGCCACCTGGATGTCGAGCGAAGAGTTGGCCTGCTGTTCCATGATGAGTTTTGCATAGTAATCGATTTCCATCTTGCTGCTCGGAATGTAAACAACGCCTTGTTGATTGTCGGTGAAGAGGTCTTTGCTGCGGTTCATCATCATTGCCGGTGCGAATGAAGAACCGTCGCCGCCGAACATCAGAGGATAGATATCCTCGTCGCATTGCTGGGTTAGCCAGTCGGTATAGAATGCGCTGTGATGGCAAACGGCAAACACCCTTTCCGTGTCAGCGTCTTTCAGCATATCGTGCAGATAGCCTGCCACTCTCGGACAGTTGCTGCATCTCTCGGTGGTAAATTCCTCTATGAGTACGTTGCGGGGGAAGAATTCCTTGGCTTTTCCTATATATCCGTCGGCAACCCTCGTTTCAGCCATATTCTCGTTTCCGTCCACCTCGGTGATGTCCACCTTCACATTCTTCCTGCCATATCCGCTCACCGTGGGGAGAGTGGCGCTGAAGGTAGCGTATTCGTTTGCCGCTACGGGTGAGTCGAAAGTAAATTTCTGTGCCTCGCCCTTTGTGCCGTCTACAGAAACGGTGTATGTTATCTCCGTCAGCGGAGCGGTTCCCATATTCAGCATCTGCACTGTGGCGGCAGGGGTAGCGTCGGCTCCTGCAACAACGGTGCCGAAACCGAATGGCATGGCGCTGCTGTCCTTGAAGTCGCCTTCTATGATGACCTGGATGCTCAGGTTTTCTCCTGTGTTCATCACCTTGTGCCATCCTTCGCCATAGTCGCCATAGTTGAAGTATATCATTACAGGCTTGTTTTTCATTCCCTCTTTTACTATCGACAACGGGTAGCAGACATCAGAGTAGTATCCTCCCTTCTTTTTGGTCTTCTGGGCAAACTCATATCCGGCGAGCAGGTCCTGACCGGCTTCTATTGTCAATGGTGTGTCAAACATTATGGTGTTCCATCCTTTTACAGGGGTTGCCACATCCTTTGAAACCAGGTCTTCGCCTATTTCCCCGTTTGTGTCTTTGGCGATGAAAATTCGTGACTTGTCCATCTTGGCACAGACACCGAATCTTACACCCACGATCTTCTTGCCCACAAATGGCGCCAGCATGTCGGCAGACAGTACTATACCGGCCTTGCAATGATCGTTCTCGCCGTATTTTGGCACTCCCAAACCGCTTTTGGCAATATTGTCGGAGGTGTAATAACCAGCCAGGCGCTGGTTGCTGTTGAGTTCCGCTCTCATAGGGATAGAGAGATTCGATTGTTCTGTAAAGACAGCACTGGTTTTCTGTAGCATGTCAGACTTAACGAGAGTCTGTGCTCCTGAACTGAAAGGAAATAAGGCAGACAATAAAAAAAGCGTTCCGATTTTATTCATATTGTCAATTTTTTTATAAAAGGTTAATGTTTCTTGCTTGCGAACCGATGGCGTATCATATTTGTTGAAAGACAATGCAAGTAATACTCGTTGTCAAAATGTTTATGAATGAATGTTGCCTAACTGTACTGACAGTCGAAAATACATTTCCATTTGCCATAGAAAATCAAAAACTAAATGTTAATTGTTCCCTCGTACAAAATGTTGGTCGCCTATCTGGCAACAAATGTATATATTCTTTTTCAAATTTAAAAAATTTGAAACGAAAAATCTTATTATTTTTAGCTTAATGATGTTGTTTTGTTTTGTTGAGTTGTCAAATTATTAAGGTTTACATATTGTAATATATAAGGTAGTTTGCTTTTAAATCAGTAAAGTGATGAACATATTGTCTTGTAAATGAGATGATTTGTGTGCAAGTTGATGTGCGTCTTTTCTGCTTTAACCCTAATCAGTCATACTGGCTTTTGTTTTGATTTTTTATAAGAACGGCATTTTATGCCACCTAATATAATGTGAAAAAAGAAAGATAGAGTAAAATAATAAATTATTTGGCAAATATTGTTGCGCTTTAACGATTAATTTCTAACTTTGTCAATACAATTAAGGGATTCTGATGGTTTATATGTGGCACCAGGACTGTGAGAATCCCATTTTGCCATAGCCTGTGAAGGTTTCGTCTATTATATGAATAGACAAAGGATAGACAGAACGTGGTGCCATAGGAACTAATACATTACATTATGAAAAAGTATTTATTGCTTTTACTCGTTTTGGCGCTCTCCTTTACTACGGCATTTGCCGCCGATGAGAGCACAATCATCATCAAGACGTCAAAACCAGTAGGAACTACCGTGTCCCTCGATGCCTACACAGCCTCTAAAGACGAGGCGTTCACCGTGGACTGGGGAGACGGAGAAGAGAAAATCTACAACGTAGACCCTAATGGTTGGGGTTATTCCCGCTGTATCAAAACCGAAATCAAGGGCGGTACTATCACCATCAAGGGAAAGTTGGTGAATTTTGACCTTACCGAGGCTGGAATCACATCCGTCGACCTTCACGGACAGACAGCCCTGAAGGTCATCAACCTGAAGAAAAACGAAATAGCCACATTCAAACAAGACGGAATGCCGGCGCTGACGGAACTCAACCTTAGGGACAACAAACTGACGACATTCTCAGGTACGGGCATGACATCGCTGAAGACGCTCAATCTGCAGGGCAACCAACTCGACAGCCATGAGTTTGACATCACCGACGCTTCGGCAACGCTCACCGAACTCACAGTGAGTGACAACGGAGATAAGTTCATCACCCTGAACCTCGTGGCGTTCACGGCGCTGGAGTATTTCTATTGTGATGACAATCCGGAATTCACTACAGCTGTATTCGCTGACAACAATGCGAATATAAATAAAATCAGCATGAACAACTGCCACGTGATGCACTTTTATTCGTGTACGTTCCCTAACCTATATTCGCTGAATCTCTCGAACAATGCTCTGCTCGAACTGGAAGATGGTAACTATCCTAAGCTCAGCACTCTTTCCATCGACCACAACTACCTCACGACGCTCGACGTGACCAGGTTTCCGAAGCTCGGAAGTCTCTATTGCGGAAATAATAATATAAAGCTGCTCAACGTGGGTAGCAACCCCGGACTTCTGTCGCTCAACTGCGACAGCCTCGACATAACGAAGCTCGACCTCTCGAACAACAAGGACCTTGCTTACCTCTCTGTGAACGGAACAAAGCTGACGCAACTCGACATCAGGGGAAAAAAAACCATCACCACGCTCAACATCAGCAACACGGCGATAAGATACATAGACCTGGAAGACCAGTACAGTCTGCGCGACTTCCGTGCACGCAATACGCAATGTGAGTTTTTCTATTTCAACTACATCAATCCTTGGGGCCGTTTCAACTATGTTGATATCCGCGACAACAAGAAGATGACTGGAAATTCCATGAATTTCACGCTTCACACCATACCGCAGGCATATTCGGACTACAGTAATTCTTTGCTTATCTCAGGATCAAACGGCGAGACGGCTGACACGGAATATGCCACATCACAGGACATGAAGTGGAAGTGTGACGTGACGGGTGACGGTACGGCAAAGAACGAAGCCGTGAAGGTCACCGTAGACGGCACCGACACCGGCGAGAGAGTATCTGGCAAGGGCGAGTTCGGAGGAATTACATTTGAGCAGGAATACGATTTCACGAAATATTCAACCACAGGTGGTACGTTCACCGTATCACAGTGGGACGGAGCTTACTTCCAGCAGCTTGCAGACGTGACAACGAGCGCAAAGGCTGGCGTGGCAATCCATATCACCCCGACTCCTGCCGAGGGCTATGTATACGACGGTGTAATCGTGAACGGCGAAAAGATAAAGGAGGAATGGTTCGTTGTGAATGGCGAGGCTACAATTAAGCCAGTGTTCCGCGGAGCAGACCGCAAGATTACCTTTACGGCTCCTGCAGGACAGACTCTGTCGTTCGCAGTGGCTGTGCAGAAAGGAGCAGACAAGAAGGTGCAGGTAGACTGGGGTAGCGGCGCGAAAATGGAATACGATGTATCCGACACCAATTACACCCGTCTTGACGGAACAGCAGAAACTGTAGCTGAAAGCGGAGCAACCGAGTCAACAGTGACCATCTACGGCGACGTTGATGCCCTCAACCTTGAGAGCTTTGGCGAATACGGAGAGATGATGGGCGTATGGAACAACAAAGTTTCAAGCATCGACCTTACGAACAACGACCTGCTCATAGCGCTGAATCTCTACATGAACCCGATCAAGACCCTCAACGTGACCAACCAAACTGGTCTTCAGGAGCTTGACTGCTCATATTGCGAGCTGACGGAACTCGATGTAACAAAGAATACGGAGCTCCGCTCACTCCAGTGCTTCGGCAACGAACTTACCACGCTCGATCTCTCTAAACTTCCTGAGCTGCTTGAGATGAATGCCCGTGTGAACAAATTGACAAGCATTGATTTCACAAACAATCCAAAGCTTCAGCTCGTGAACGTGACGAACAACGAACTGACCACCATAGATGTGGCAAACCTCACCGACCTTGTCAGCTTGGAAGCTGCCGGCAACAAGCTGACTACCCTCGATGTTTCTAAGAACACTCAGCTGCAGGTTCTTGGTGTGGGCAATAACAAGCTCACCGAACTGAATCTCGACAACAATACGGCATTACGCTCGCTATCATTCAACGACAACTCTATCCAGATTCTTGATTTGAGCAAGCTGACAGAACTGCGCCAGATTAACTGTGGAGGAAACAACATGACGGCGTGTGACCTCAACCAGTTCTACAAGGATCTGCCACAGTATCCTGAACTCACAAAGGATGAGCAGGAAGCCATGAAGGGAGCATCTCTGACAATCCTCACCGGTACGGAGGAAACTCCTAACGATGCTGCCGGCTCTGACACTTCTATCGCAAGTGACAAGGGATGGAGCGCAAGTATGGAGGGCAACGGCTCCGGCTGCGATATCACATGGATATACATCGGCAAGACTGAGAATGGAACTATTGCGTTGAAGGATGCTGAGGGTAATGATATCCAGTCTGGCGACAAGGTGAAGCGCAACTCGCCTATCTCTCTCATAGCTACTCCAGACAAGGGTTATGTCCTTGATAAGGTCTTGGTGAATGGTAAAGCTGTGGAGGGCACAGAGTTCAAGATTTCGCGCATCTCAACCGTAACGGCAACATTTGATATTGTTTCTGCAATAGATGCTGCCGCTATCAATGATGCAAGTGTAACCACAGCAAGTGGCTCTATTATCGTTTCTCTGCCTGAGGGAGTTCTCGCCGAGGTATTCTCTCTTGATGGAACGAGAATATGTAGTCTGGCTGCCGGAACATCAATTATCCCAGTTTCCGACGGCACATATATCGTGCGCACAAAGAATGGTGCTGACTTAAAGATAATGAAGGTAAGCGTTAAGTAACTCCGCACTTATTAATACACAAAAGAACTCTCGTAGCTTATTTATGGCTGCGAGAGTTTTTTTGTGTTTTTGATTAACAATAAAAGTCTGTGACTTCAGCTCTTCTCTTCTTGCCGGTCTCCCCCGATTCTTGCGAAACTTGGGCTTACTTACACAATAATAATTAATAAATTTGGGAGTTTATCCTATTATCATTACTTTTGTATTTAAGTTTCCATACTATTCGCCCATTGGCAGCATTGTGGATAACTTTGTTGTCAATATGGTGCCTCGCCATAGAAAGCCCCTTTAACAAAGGGACTGGCGACAGGTGCAGGGATTGTGGAAAAGTATGTTCAGAATGGTGTGTGATGCAGAAGGAGTGTGTGTATCCTCTATTGACATCGGGACAGGTTCTGGCTCATGCTATCTGCATAAACTGCGCTACAAGAGAAAGAATTGAAGAATAAAAAAAGAAGATTACAAAATGCAAGAGACAAGACAAAATCGTATAGCAAGACTCCTGCAGAAGGAGCTGAGCCTTATTTTCCAGAGTCAGACAAGAGCCATGCACGGAGTGATGGTGTCGGTGACGAGGGTCAGGGTGAGCCCAGACCTCAGCATCTGCACGGCATATCTGAGCATCTTCCCGTCGGACAAGGGAGAGGAGATAATAGAAAACATCAGAAAGAACGAGAAGACGGTGCGCTACGACCTCGGTCAGCGAGTGCGCAACCAGCTGCGAATCATTCCGGAGCTGCGCTTCTTCATCGACGACTCACTCGACTATATTGAGCATATCGACGAGCTTCTGAAGAAATAGGAGAGTCATGAATTTTCCATTCTACATAGCACGCCGCTACCTCTTCTCAAAGAAGAGCACACACGCCATAAACATCATCAGCTGCATCAGTGCCGTTGGTGTGGCAGTGGCCACGATGGCTCTCGTGGTGACACTCAGTGTATTCAACGGTTTCCACGACCTCGTGGCATCGTTCTTCACATCCTTCGACCCGCAGATAGAACTCGTGCCAGCAGAGGGAAAGACGGCACCTGCCGACGACCCGCTGCTTCAGAAGGTGAGAAAGCTGCCGGAGGTTGACGTGGCGTCGGAGTGTGTGAAAGACCAGGCGCTCGCCATATACAAGGGCAAGCAGACCATGGTGTGGGTGATGGGCGTTGACGACAACTTCGAACGTATGTCACGCATCGACGACATACTGTATGGCGACGGCACGTTTCTGCTCCAGGCGGCAAACCTGAACTTCGCCGTGGTGGGCATCCGCCTCGCTGAGACTCTCGGCATGAACGCCAACTGGGACGGCAACCTGATGATATACGCTCCGCGGAAGACAGGACAGCTCGACCTCGCTAATCCATCCGACGGATTCGTAGTGGACTCGCTGATTTCTCCGGGAGTGGTGTTCATGGTGAAACAGGGAAAATACGACCGCGACCACGTGATAGTGCCTATCACCATGGCGCGCACCCTGTTTGAACAGCAGGGAATGCTGTCGTCGCTGCAGATTCGCCTGAAGAACGGCAGCGACTTCAATGCCGTGAAGGAGAAGATGCAGAATATCGTAGGTGACCGCTACCGTGTGCTCGACCGCTATGAGCAGCAGGCAGACACGTTCCGGATAATGAAGGTGGAGAAATTCATCGCATATATCTTCCTCACGTTTATCCTCATCGTGGCGAGCTTCAATATTATCGGTTCGATATCCATGCTGATAATCGACAAGAAGGACGATGTGGTGACGCTCAGAAATCTCGGTGCTACCGATCGTCAGATATCCCGTATCTTCCTCTTCGAGGGCAGACTGATATCCTTCTTCGGAGCATTGGCAGGAATACTCATCGGACTGCTTCTCTGCTGGCTTCAGCAGCAGTTTGGCATCGTGGCGCTGGGGGTGATGATGCTTACCGGCCTGATGTGCATTGCCCCCGATATGCGCACCGCTGCCCAGAAGTACTATGTGCAGCAGAATGTGTTCGACCTGCGGGTGCTGTCCACCCTTGGCCTCAGCCAGAGCGATATCAGCGCGATTGCCGCTGTGGACGGCGTGGACGCCGTGCAGGCGGTGAAGTATCAGGACGTGGAAGGCCACTGGACAGGGGACGAGCAGACCACGGTGGCGCGGCTGTATCAGCTGCCTGCCGACCC
>ENA-OPCM01000492-OPCM01000492.1-human-gut-metagenome-genome-assembly--contig:-NODE-492-length-29479-cov-3.650421_pt1 | contig 29479 bp, 28 predicted proteins | sample MGYA00241252_ERZ501484 | MGnify/ENA primary metagenome ERZ501484 (study PRJEB25962, sample SAMEA2042583) | human gut metagenome | biome: human gut; feature: human-associated habitat; material: faeces...
ATCGGTGCTTATGGAATTTAATTTTCACTAGCCTGTGGTTTGTGGGTATTCAAAAAAAATCTTCTTTACGTCAAATGTAAAGAAGACTTTTTTTATTTTAACATTGAGAATGCAAATACCACAATACCTAATATAACAAGGATAATACCTGTCACTCTATTTAATGTTTCTGGAGTGGCTTTATTCGCAAAGCGTGCTGCAATTCTTGCCCAAATGAATGTAAAGATAACACATAGAATCCATACACCCCAGTCAGGTGTCCCACCAATCGCAAAATGAGATACAGCTCCTGTTAAGGCAGTGAATGTCATGATAAAGACACTTGTTCCTACTGCTGTCTTAAGTTCATAGCCTAATACAGAAGTAAGAATAAGAAGCATCATCATACCTCCACCTGCACCAATGAAACCACAGATAAAACCAATAATAACACCACAGATTACTGACTGAATGGCTCTTTTTTTAGGAGAGACTGCTTCCATAGATTCTTTTGTTGTCATAACTGGTCTAAGGATAAACTTTATTCCAAGAAGCATTGTCATAAAGACTGAGAAATTACCCATTGTTGCTGCTGGTACTAAACTAGAGATATAGCTTCCTACTACTGTAAAACATAATACAGAAATCATCATGATTAAACCGTTTCTTATATCTAGATTCTTGTTTTTACCGTATTCATATGCTGAAGCTGCGCTTGCAAGTACATCTGAAGATAAAGCAATCCCTACAGCCATATAAGGATCCATTCCTAAGAAAGTAATCAACATTGGACTTATAACAGCTGCAGCACTCATACCTGCAAAACCAGTACCAAGTCCTGCCCCCATACCTGCAAAGAACGTAACAAGAATAGTCATTAACACTGTCATATTATTGATCCTCCAATATCCTATCAAGATTATCTTCCATGATTTCTATACCTTTAAATAATATTTCTTTCATAGAATCATCCATGTTATTAAATAATGTGTCTTTAAAAGTTTTCTGAACTAAGCGTCCTTTTTCTATAATAAAATCTGCTTTAGAAGTACATACAAGTTCTGTCTTTCGGCGATCTCCTGTCACTTCTCTTCTTTCTAGATACCCTTCTTTTACAAGTTTATCTACATTTATAGAAACAAGATTGGCTTTAATTTTTCTTACTTCTACAATATCTCTTGCTGTCTTATATTGAGGATTATTCGATAAAAACATCAATATATCAAAAGCTGTTTGTGGTAATTTCATTTCTTGACATAGTGGTTTACACATTACACTATATGCATGAGCCATTTTATTTGGAAACTCTATATTGAAATACATACTCTTGCCTTCTTTCATATTTGGATAGTTCATATATGAACTATTATAATCTTATAATATCAGAAGTCAATAAAAAGACTGCTCTCACAGTCTTTAAGATACTTCCTTATGATGATTCATTGCTTCTATAACTTCTTGTTTTTTTACTTCATAAGCATCACCTGTATGCTCATCTAAAATATCCAATGCTTTCTGATAGTGACCTTTTCTTACATAGTAATCAACATAATTGACTTGTACTGCTTCACTATCTGCATACTGACTTAAATAATCAAGAATCACTGATTCTTCTTTACCTGATTCTATAAGTAAATCCAAACCGTATTTTGTCCAACGTTCATAAATAAGCTTTTGGAGTTCTCTGTCATCATAAAGAGATGAATAGAGAATCTTCTGATGAATAAGATTGAACTTCAAATCATAGAACTGCTTACTATCAAAATCATTTAAGAGTACTGGATCAATCACACCTTCATAAAATGGGAGGCAGCAGTCACTATAAAGTTCCTTCACTGCATTAAAGGCTTCTTCACTAGAAGGATAGATTTTTATAAGTTGTCTCAAATACTCATGGATATCTGTAAGGATTTCATAGACTTCTTTCTTCGGATCTAAACATGTGACTTTACAAAATGCGCAGGCAATAAGCGCATGTGCTGTCTTGTAATCACGTTTTGATATAAGTTTACTTAAAGAGATACGAAGATACTTTTTCAACTTCTTTAAAAGTGTTGGTATATGATCTTCATTATCATCTATCAGTTCTACAAGATAATCTAAGTATTTATCTTGAATTGTAGTTGTTTCAATAAGATCATTAAAGCGTTGCTGCAAAGACTCATTGAATCTCATTTCATTAAACAGAAGCTGTTCTAATTGATCTCTTGGAAGTGTATGAATACGTTCTTTGAGTTCTTTTATAAACTCGATATCTAGTTTTTCTTTGATATCGTCATAATTTTCATGTTCACTGCATGCAAGAAGTACAGCTGCCATATGCTTACAATGATGTCCTTTATTGGCATAAGGACAATCACAATACATACCAGTGACCTGTTTATCCTTTAAATCTATTGTGACATGATAATCTTCTGATCCTTCTACTACAGCTGCAATACCATAAGGTTCCTGATAAAGCTTCTTGATCTTCTTTTTATAAAAGTAATCATAACCACGCTTTAAGATAACATCTGTAAACTGATCTGCCCAATCCATTATATTGAGATTTAAACAAGGTGAAATCTCCTCTTTCAACTTAAGTAAATCTTCATCTTCTTGATGATACTTTAATCCAAGTTCAACGACTTCAAGCGCTTTATTAGAATTTCTATTTTCTAAACATATCTTCGCATATCCCGTAAACACAGGTGGATAATTATGATATGTATCAAGGAAATGAAGAATATCCTGATGGGACTGATGTGCTTCCTGCAACATCTTTAATCCTATGTATATCCAGCGAGAATATTGCATACGTCCATTCCAGATATCTTTCAAGGCTTCACTACCTAGAATCATATGATTCACAATACGATACTTGTCTTCATATAATTCTGTTTCATTAAAACATTCTAGAAAGACTTCAGTGAGATACTCTTCATCTTCTTTCTCATACTTATGAAAATGGTATTCTCTTTCAAATACATCTAATAAAGTCTTTTTATTATGACTGCAGGAAATGATTATTTTTAAATCATTCTTAAGTTCTTCTAAGATATCATCTTTTTCTTCAGGTATAGATGAAATGAGATAGAATGTTTCAAATACCAAATTAAGTGATCCAAGAGAGTCTTCTGTTATTGTAGGAAGAATTGAACGTTTATAGGAAATGAGTTTATTGATCATCTCTTTATAGCTTCGACTCTCTGTAATAATATCTCTGATTACAGATTTATACTTTTCATCAGTATCAGCTTCTTGAAAATCATGGAACTGATATGTCTGTTTAGGATCATAGGCATAAAGAAGTGCTGCAATATGTTCACAATATTCATCTTCATTTTCACAGCTGCAATCCATATCTTCTATCATTCCATCACGTAAATAAACAATAGAGTAATAGTCATCATCGTCAAATATGCTTCCTTTGATTGCATATTCATTATGTTGAATGTCTTCTACTGCACCACTTTGGTACAGTTCATATCCTCTTTTTAATGTTCTTGGAGTGAACAATTGATTCCATCTTATCTTATCCATAAATGTACCTCTCTTATAATCAATTATAGCACACTTAATTCATCTTTCTTCTTCAATATACGATATGCGATTAAACAAATAATCACTGATAATAATGATCCTAAAGGAGCTGCAAGTCCCATTGGAAATAAGTTATGAGGATACATTATAGAGGCAATATAAGAACCTGGTACTCTGACTAATGAAATAGCAATAATATTGTGAATAAAGCCAATATAACTCTTTCCATCTGCTGCAAAGTAACCACTAAAGCTAAAGTGAACCCCTGCAAATATTGTATCAATAATATAAGAACTGATATATTGTACACCTAGTAAGATTACTGTAGTATCTTTAGTAAATAATCCAAGAAGTGTAGGTGCAGCACATTCTACAATCAAAGCAACAATGATTCCATAAAGAGTAGTAATTATAACCGCATATTTTAATACTGTACGAGCACGCCCGTAGTCTTTGGCACCGATATTTTGTGCAGATAAAGCCGATACAGTCGCAAGCATTGTAGAAGGAATAATAAAAATGGCAGTGACCATCTTTTCTACAATACCTACTGCAGCAGCATCATTTAACCCACGACTATTCGCAATAATAGTAATGATAATAAAGGCAACCTGAATACATCCATCCTGTATTGCGACAGGAAAGCCTACTTTTAGAATATGTTTAAATACCTGAGATTGAAGATGAAGGTCTTCTTTTTTGATATGAATGTCAGAAGTACGATATTTCATTGAGATGAGTGCGATAATAACACTCACGCTTTGTGATACAGTGGTTCCAAGTGCTGCCCCTATTGGTCCCATATGAAATAATCCAATAAAGATATAGTCTAAGATAATATTTAATAAACAGGCAATCGCAATAATATACATAGGGCTTTTAGAATCGCCCAAGCCTCTATATATAGAACTGATGATGTTATAGGCGGTGATGAAAGGAATTCCTATAAAACAGATGACAAGATATTGCACAGTTCCAGTCATTGCTTCTTGTGGAACATTGAGTAATACGACAAGTGGTTTTACAAAAATAAGTAAAAGAAGAGTAGAAACGATAGAAATACATGCGAAGAGTGTAATCGTATTGCCTATTGTTTTTTCTACGAGTTTATGTTTCTTTGCCCCTACTGCATGACTAATAGAAACAGTAACCCCCATAGCCAGTCCTACAAGAATCGCTGTCAACATATGCATAACCTGACTTCCATTAGAAACAGCTGTAATACCATCTACCGCATTAAACTGCCCCACTATAAATAAGTCAGCCATACCATAGAGTGTCTGTAAGAAATAAGATAACAGATAAGGTATCGCAAAAAATGCGATATGTTTTAATATATTCCCTGATGTAACGTTATTTTCCATATAAATACCCCCTTTGTACTCTAAACAGGATCGGTATATTATAATTATAATATCTGATATAGTCAATGATAATTTCAGATGTTCGAGTAGAGATATTTCACTTTTTCTTGTAAATACCTAATTTACACTACTAATACTTGCTTATTTCACAATTTCTCATTCATCTTTGATGAAGGGTTGTCCCTTCGTCATGACTCAATTTCTTGCATAATTTTTTATTATTTCTTATACTATTAAAGAGGTGATTCGATGACTTATACAATTAAACAGGTATCTGAAATGATGTCTTTGCCTGTTTCTACTATTCGTTATTATGATAAGATGGGACTCATTCCTTTCTTAGAAAAGAATGAATCAGGTTATCGTATTTTTAAGGAACAGGATATTTCTATGCTGCGTATTATTGAATGTTTCAAGAATACAGGTATGAGTATTTCTGAAATGCAACAATATGTAGAAATGGTTAAACGTGGTGATGAATCATTAGAAGAACGTTATCAACTCTTTGTGAGAAGAAAAGAGATTGTATTAGAAGAAATGCGACAATTAGAAAAACAATTAGAAACAATTGAACATAAGCTCTGGTATTATGAAACTGCCATAAAAGCCGGTACAGAAGATATCCATAAAAAATAATCCTCTCGTGTTACAGAGAGGATTTTTATATGGAGTTATTCTCCTTCTATTTCTTTAATTAAACATTCATTGCCTTGCACTAATACAGTATTCCCACTATGACAATAAGGACATTCTCTGCCATAATCAATTGTAGAATAAGTATTTTGACAGTTATGACAGATTGTAATAGCTTCAATCCATTCATAATCAAGTGTTGAATACTTTAGCAATGGCACTTTCTTCTTATAATATTCCCAGCAGTCTACTAAATAGTCTGGTTCAATACCACTGACCTTGCCTATTTGTAAAGTGACCTTGCGTATATCTGTGAGGCTGTTTTCCTGTGCGACATCTTCTAATGTTCTGACAATATGTACAACGATACCTAATTCATGCATCTTTATTTCTTCTTATTACGTAAGATCTTAATCTGTCTTTTTGCAGCATAAGGAAGAATGGCCTTCAACTTATCTTCTGATCTTACCATATTGCTTCCTTCTGGAATATCTCGTGTAAGCTTGATTGCATCAAATTCACATTTAGTTGTACATAGACTACATCCAATACATTTATTAGGATCTACTACACTTGTACCACATCCAAGACAGCGTTTTGCTTCTGTTTGTACCTGTTCAGGCGTAAATGTAGAACGTAAGTCTTTAAATGTTTCTGTCGCAAGACCCTGTTTAGTACCTGGAATCTGTCTCTTTGAATGATCAAAGTCTAAAGTAATTAAAATATCGTCCTTATCAAGCTGAGTAAACTGGTGTAAGTCTCTACCTAGAGTTAAAGAATGTCCTTTATGTACATAACGATGCATCGATTCAGCCGCTTCTTTACCCTGTGCAATCGCATCAATCGCAAAGCGAGGACCTGTATAGACATCTCCTCCTGTAAAGATATCTTCTACAGAAGTCTGTAAAGTAATGGCATCCGCTTGAATTGTACCATTTGGATTTGTATTGATATCTAATCCTTCTACCGGAATAATATCCTGTCCTACAGATAATAAGACATAATCACATGGGTAACTATCTATTTGTGTTTCATCATAAGATGGATTAAAAGCACCTGTTTCATCTCTTAAAGAGATACATTTCTTTAATGTGATTGTATGATCCTTGATTTCCTGAGGACCCCATCCACAATGCATAGTAATACCTTCATGGATGGCTTCTTCTACTTCATCAGGGCTTGCAGGCATGTCTTTTTCTGATTCTAAACAGAATAAGTCAACAGACACTGCACCACTTCTTAAAGCACTTCTTGCCACATCCATAGCCACGTTACCACCACCAATGACAACCACATGACCACTAAGCATATCTTTACTTTCTTCTTTATTGACTTCTCTTAAAAAATCAACACCTGTCATAACATACTCTTCATTCATTCCAGAAATATTTAATTTCTTACCACCTTGTGCACCAATCGCAAGATAAATGGCTTCATAACCTTCTTCACGTAATCCATCAATAGTGATGTCTTTACCGATTTCTACACCACATCTAAATTCAATGCCCATTGCCTTAAGTACTTCTATTTCTGCATCAATGACATCTTTTTCTAATCTAAATGATGGAATACCATAGCGAAGCATACCACCTGGCTTTTCTTCTTTTTCAAAGACAGTGACAGGATAACCCTTGATTCTTAAATAATAAGCAGCGCTCATACCTGCAGGACCTGCACCAATAATAGCCATCTTATGAGGATAGAATCCACCTTCTTCATTTTCACATAATGGGATATAGCGTTCTTCCTCATTAAGTTCTCTTTCCGCAATAAACTTCTTGATTTCATCAATTGCGAGAGGGGCATCTAATAATCCACGTGTACATTCCTGTTCACATCTTCTATTACAGATTGAACCGCATACGGCAGGGAATGGATTAAAGTCTTTAATAAGCTTTAAAGCATCCATGTAACGTCCAACACTGGCCATCTTGATATAGCCCTGTACAGGAAGATGAGCAGGACAGGCTGTTTTACAAGGAGCAGTTCCTGTTTCATGACAATTGACTTTGGCAGTATCTCTAAAATCAGGATTCCAATGATCTGGTCCCCATTTAATCATATCTGGTAATTCTACCTGTGGGTATTCAATAGGACCCTTCTTTGTACAAAGCTTCTGTCCAAGCTTTGCAGCTCCTACTGGACATACTTCTACACACTTACCACAGTCTACACACTTGCTGACATCCACGTGTGCACGATAAGCACTTGCAGACATATTTGGTGTATTAAAGAGCTGACTTGTTCTTAAGGCATTACATACACCTGCTGCACAGTTACAAATCGCAAAGATCTTATCTTCACCATCAATATTTGTAATCTGATGCACATAACCTTTTCTTTCACATCTTTCTAATGTTTCAATAACATCTTCATAAGTACAGTAATGACCACCTTTATTTGTCTCTACAACATAATCAGCCATATCACCAACCGCAATACATACATCGGCTTCAATATCACCTGTACCTTCTCCTCGAACTCTTTGTTGTCTACGACATGAACATGGAGATAAAGCATACTTATCATACTTATTCAACCAGTGAGAAATCTTTTCTACAGACACCGCTTCCTGATTGGCTTCAATAGATTTTTCTACTGGAATAACATGCATCCCAATACCAGCCCCTCCTGGAGGCACCATTGGAGTAACCTTTTCTAGTGGTAATCTTGTCATCTGTTCGAAGAAATCAGTCACAACTGGATGTTCTTTGACCAAATCATTATTCATAACCATGAATTCTGCAGAACCAGGGACAAACTGAGGCATCACATATTGTTTATGATGATCTTCATTTTCCCAATTATACTCAATCATCCCTATATCACATACTTCTTTTAATACACGTTCAACACGTTCTTCTTCCCACCCTGTTCTTTTAAGAATTTCTTCAAAAGACATAGGTTTGCGTACTTCAAAAAATAAACATAAATTACATTGTTCATCATTCAAGATTTCACTTAAACATTTGTATTCAGGATCATCTTCCTTAAGTTTCTTGAACTTCACTGGTATTCGATCTGTAATACGTCTTGCAAGTCTATCAATATTATCTCTATAGGCCATTGTTTTATTCCTTCCATTCTCTTATCCGTGTTAAAAGGTAATCACACCAAGGCTTGACTCCTTCTCCACTTTTTGCACATATTTCAAACACCTTTGCATTCTTATTACGATAATGAATATTATCTTTGCACTTTTCTATATCGAAATCAAAGTAAGGAAGCACATCCACCTTATTAATTAGTACTACATCACATACTTCAAACATAAGCGGATATTTTAAAGGCTTATCATCCCCTTCTGGCACACTCAATATCGCAATATTTAAAGAGGAACCTGTATCAAATTCCGCAGGACATACCAAATTTCCTACATTCTCTAATACTGCAAGATCTAGATTTTCCATTCCTAATTCATGTAATCCCTGTCTTGTCATATCCGCATCTAAATGACACATGCCTCCTGTATGTAATTGTATTGTACGTACACCATACTGGCTAATAGTGTGCGCATCCACATCACTATCAATATCTGCTTCCATAACACCAATATTCACTTCATCTTTAATTGTTTCAATAGTGCGTGATAACGTAGTTGTCTTTCCTGAACCTGGACTAGACATGATATTAAGTAAGAAAACACCCTTCTCTTTGCATTCCTGTCTTAATAAAACTGCATCCTTATTATTATCTTCAAATATACTCTGTTTTACTTCTATTACCTTATACATATGTAAACCCCTTTCATTAGATATTCTAATAGATTTCTTGAACAGAGTAAACAGAACAAAACAATCCTTTAACAAATCATCTTATTTGTAAGGATTTAAAATTCTAAGAGTTTGTGATTTTCTTTAAAATAGCGGTGTATTTGGTGTATAATAGCACAGGTATTCAAAGGAGAAAGATTATGATATTAGAACAAATAGATGAAAACTTATTAAAAATTGCGAATGAATCTGATGTTGCATTAAAAGACATTTATAAAAAGATCGATGATGTTTGTTTCTATAACTCAAACAGAATTCTTTCAGCATTTATTGAGAATAATGTCAGCTATTCTGATTTTGCGGACATGAATGGATATGGCAGCTATGATTCAGGAAGAGATAAGCTAGAAGCTATTTTCGCAACTATTCTTGGATGCGAAGATGCATTAGTTAGACCACAGATCATGAGTGGCACAAATGCGCTTTATTTAACTTTATCTGCTTTACTTAAGCATGGTGATACAATGATTTCATTATCTGGAGCACCTTATGATTCTTTACAGGAAATGATTGGTATTTCAGGAGAATCTAGTCAGTCATTAAAGGCTCATGGTGTATCTTATGAACAGATTGATTTAGTTGATAACGATTTCGATGATGATAGAATCGTAGAACGTTTAAAGAAGAATGATGTTAAACTTGTAGAAATCCAGAGATCTAAGGGTTATTCTTCTCGTTTATCTTTAACACTTTCTAAGCTTGAACGTATTATTACTAAGATCAGAGAAGTAAATAAGGATGTTATTATCATGGTAGATAACTGCTATGGTGAACTTGTAGAAAAGAAGGAACCAGGACATATTGGTGCTGATATCGTTGTAGGGTCTTTAATGAAGAACCTAGGTGGAGGTATTGCACCTACTGGTGGTTATATTGCAGGTAGAAAAGATTTAATCTTTATGTGTGCTGAAAGATTAACTGCACCTGGTATTGGTAAAGATCTAGGAGCTAACTTCAATATGAATAATACATTCTTCAAAGGTGTATTTATGGCTCCTAATGCAGTAAAGAATGCTTTAAAGAGTGCTGTATTTAGTGCTTATATGTTAGAAAAGTTAGGCTTTAATAATGTCTCTCCAAGATATAATGAAGAAAGAACTGATATTATTCAAACATTAGAACTTGGTACAGAAGAAAACCTAGTGAAGTTTACACAGGCTATTCAGAATAGTTCTCCAATTGATTCATTTGTAGCCACTATGCCTGCACCAATGCCTGGTTATCCACATGATGAAGTAATGGCTGCTGGTACATTTACTTCTGGTAGTACAATTGAATTAAGTGCAGATGCACCTGTTGTTGCACCTTATACACTTTATATCCAGGGTGGTTTGACATTAGAATATAGTAAACTTTCAATTCTATTCGCCCTTACAAATGTTTTAAAGAAATAACACGAAAGGTCCTGATTGATTTCAGGACCTTTTTTAACAGCTGCCTTTCTGGCCACCATCTATTCTTATAATTGTATTATTGATGAAATTGGCTTCATCACTAATAAGAAACTTCACAAGATAAGCCACTTCTTCTGGTTTACCATAACGGTTCACCATAATCTTTTCCTGTTCCTCTTTTAAGAATTCTTCATCATATCCATCTAGTTCATTGTCTGTTCCAATGAATCCTGGTGCGATTGCATTCACATTAATATATGGCCCATATTCAAAGGCAAGATTATGTGTTAATGAGATTAGTGCCGCTTTAGAGGCATCATAATCAATACACATTGGATAATAAGTATTTATACCATTGGTAGAAGAAATATTAATAATACGTCCATATTCCTGATCAAGCATATGTCTATAGACACGCTTACTACAATTAAATGCCCCTACGACATTGACATCCAATGTCTTTCTAAACTCATCTGCTGTCTTAAGATGAAAGAGATTGGATAAATCAACAGCAGCATTATTAATAAGAATATCAACACCACCCCAATGTTTCTCTATTAAAGAAATCATGGCATCCACTTCTTCTTCCTTTGATACATCCGCTTGAATAGTCATCACACGTACATCATAATTCTTTTTAATCTCTTCTTCTAATAAAGTCGCTGCTTTATTAGAAGTAAGATAGTTGATCACGACATCATAATGATTTTTCGCAAGTTCTAATACGATGGCTTTCCCTATCCCCTGAGCACCACCAGTTACAAGTACAACTTTATTCATATGTGAAAAAAGAGCTTATATTAAGCTCTTCCTGCGTATTTTCCATCAGATGAGAAGACAACGATTTCTTCGCCTTCTTCAATAAACTGAGGTACTCTTAATGTTAGACCAGTATTAGTGACAGCATCCTTAGTCTGGTTAGATGGTGCACCTTTAATAGCTGGGTCTGTCTTAGCGACAGTTAATTCAACTTTTTCTGGGATAGATACTGATAATAAATCACCTTCAAAGAACATAAGAGATGCTTCTCTTCCTTCTACGATGAAATACTTATTGAATCCGATCTGTTCTTCTGATAATTCATAAGTATCATATGTTTCCATATCCATGAAATAATAAGTAGAATCAGCTTCATATGAGTACTGTGCTGTTTTCTTTTCAATGTTAGCAGCTTCGAATTTTGTTGAAGCGTTGAAGTTTCTGTCCTGTGTAGAACCAGTTTTTAGGTTCTTCATCTTAGTCTTTAAGATAGCAGCACCTTTACCAGGTTTTACATGTTGGAAGTCTAAAACAACCCAAGGATCGCCATCAACGATTAATGTAAGTCCAGTTCTAAAATCTCCTGCAGCAATTGCCATAATAATCACTCCTGTTTCTATATGTTTTTTACGTTCCTATTGTAGCAGTTTTATAAGCTACTCTCAAGTTATAGAGAAATTTAATTAGAATAAAGATAGTTTTTCGTTTGTTTTCTGGTGTTCTCTAATATATTTAGTCCATTTAATATAACCATAAGTTGTATTAGTGAAGTAACCAAGTTTAAGAATTAATAATACATATTGTCCAGATAAGATGTTAATGATAGCTTCTAAAGCAGCACAGATATACCATGCAATCCACTGTTCTCTTAATCTGAAGAAGATAAATAAACCATTCGCAATACCTACGGCAGAAGCACAGGCATCAATATAAATGATCCATGTTTCTAATGTCTTATTTGTATAGAAATCAGTTGCAATATCTAAACCACTGATGAAATAACCAACAACGATAGTCCAAACAAAGATACCTACAATAACAAGTACTTCCTGATATCCTTTTAGTTTTCTTACCATTGTTAATTCATCTTCTTCTTCATCTTTATGCTTAGACCAGTTGATATAACTGATGATATCAATTGGAAGCCAGAAGAATAATGTAGTCACCATTGTTGCAAAACGATACATTAATACAATACACATTGCGATTTCCGCAATTTCTACAGCAACAGATACTAAGAAGTTGTAACGAGACTGTTTAGAAATGAGTAATTCACATAAGATATTTAAGAATGTATCTAAAAGATACAATAACATGATAACAATACCATTAACACCATTTGCACTTTCTTCTGGGAAAGCAACAGCGAAAATAGTAGCAAGTACCATGATAGTCATGAACCAGCTCTTTTCATATGTTGTAAACTGTTTAGAGAATAACAACATTAAAGCCAATGATAAGCTTAAGATAAATAAAGAAGATGCAAGGTTAAAGATGTACATAGTCTTATTTGCCATGACCTGCTTATAAGAATTTTTAACTTCTTTCTGACTCACATCTTTGTGATCAAAGTATAAGTCAGTTCCATTACTTGTCTTGAATTCATAAGCAGTAATAGTCTTATTCTTTAACTGTGTATATTCTTCATAAGAATAAGAAACAACAAGCTGTTTGTCACCTTTACTATATGTAACATCACATACTGTGTTGTCTGAACTATAGTCTTCATCCTGTGTATTTCTTTTCATTACAATGCTTTGTACATAATCCACTTTACCAGGATTAGAATGTACTTCTTTAAGACCTACACAAAGAGAAATAATTGAACCTAATACTAATGCAATAAGAACAATAATTTCAGCTGTTCTTAATTTCTTTCTAGGTTCGATGTTGTTTTTAAAAAATTGAATCATACTACAAACTCCCCTTTAAATTTTAAAATCAGTATTTAAAAAAATACTTCACAATTATAGTAAATAATCACTTAAAATGGTAGGCCTTTTTGTAAAGTTTATCGTATTTCTTTTAACATTTCTTCAGGTGTAATATCAAACAAGCTTGCAAGCGCTATAAGATTAGTTGTACTTGGATCAGAAGAACCATTTTCCCATTTAGAGACTGCCTGTCTAGATACACCAAGTGTTTCTGCCACAAATTCCTGAGTCATCTGACATTCCATGCGGTGCTTTTTAATCACACCTCCTAGTGTTTTTGCATACTCCTCTTTTTCTTCACGTACAGGCTTTGACTTAATATATTTTCTTAATGCGACGATAAGTAAGTAAACAACATAGATGATTACACCCCAGATAATAAGTGCAGGTATAAGCACCAGTAATAACATGAATGTATTTGTCATTTTGATTTCCCTCCTCACTAAAAATATAGCTTAATATCACTAGTTGCGCTATCAACTATTAAGCAACTACAAATAATTTTACGTCAATACATGTTCTTATCTGAGTATCTTCTTGATTCTAGTTCAAAATTACAGTGTCTGTGTGATTCTTCTAATAAATCTATCTACTTTCAAGGTAAAATAAAACGGTTCTGAGGAACCGTTAAATTACCAAATATCTTTTATCAAATTTGCTTGTATATACTAGTACCAAGCTACCATGTATTCACTTTTAAAATTATCATTTTTAAAATCGTCAGTTTTCGATATTTTCATTAATTTTGATGCTGCATGATTATAATAGAATCTAGTATTTTCATCTTCGCTTGCCATTATACATTTTGACTCAATAAAATCCTTCTTATTAATATTCAAAGCAATATGTCCAAAGGAAGTACCATTTTCAGGAAAATAATCACATTCAATGATATTATCTGTTCTTTTTACATTTTTTAAGATTACCATAATATTCACCACTTCCTATTGATAATTATAAACCATTTGTACTTCAGTATAAAGTCCTCTCTATCAATATCTATTTCTTTAAATAGTATCAACATACAAATATCATTTAATCACTCAAATAAAAAAAGAAGGCATCGCCTTCTTAACGCATACAAATATAAACAAGATATGCTGTATAAATAGCAAGCATCACAATACCCTGCCACTTAACAAGTTCTTTCTTCTTCCAGGCAAATGCCCATACAAGAGTACTTACTGCAATTAAAATAAATGTATCAATCAAGTTTTCTGCAATAATCGCAACAGGACTAATGACCCCGGCAATACCTAATACAAGCAAGATATTAAAGATATTAGAACCAATAACGTTACCTAAAGCCATATCGATTTCATTCTTTCTTGCAGCTACAATAGAAGTGACAAGTTCAGGAAGGCTTGTTCCTAAAGCAACAATAGTTAAACCAATAAGGTTCTGACTGAGTCCTAGCATAGTCGCAATAGCTGTAGCACCTTCTACGACGAAATCACCACCAAATTTAATAGCAGCCGCACCACCGATAATATAAACAATACACTGCCATACTGGTAATAGTTTGATTTCTTCATCATTGTCTTCGCTTAATGCTTTATTTCTTGCCTGTAATGCTGAGTAGATCATCCATCCTAAATATGCAGCAAATAATACAATAAAGATAGCACTATCAACTCTACCTAGCATACTATCTAAACCAAATACAAGTAATAAAGCAGCACAGATAATAGAGAATGGAAATTCTTTCTTTAATGTATCTGTAGAAACTGCAAGAGGTACAAATAGTGTACATACACCACATACAACCATTAAGTTAAATAAGTTAGATCCTACTACATTACTGACTGCAAGAGCGTTGTTGTTGCTCATTGAGGCAGTGACACTAACTGCACATTCAGGTAAACTTGTACCCATGGCGACAATGGTAAGTCCAATGATCATTGAAGGGACTTTTAATCTTTTTGCGACAGAAGAGCTTCCATCTACAAAGAAATCTGCGCCTTTAATCAATAATATAAAACCAACAATTAATATACCTAATTTCATCAAAGTATCAATCATTTTTTCTCTTCCTTTATATATAAACTGATTAATAATCTAACATTTTATCCTACTGTTAGTCAATAGTATCCAACGATTGAAATATATCTATTATTCATTATAATTTCACATGTGAGATGATGATAATGACTGATTACTGGTTTGTTAATAATCTGTTTTTGAATACCTGTTTTAGCATATACATCAATAACCTTATTAACTACTTCATCCATACCATCCGTACTGTAATCACGATAACCATAAGAATCACCTAAAACATGATTATTTTCATCTAATAAGACATAATCCACTGCCCAAGTATCAATAGACATGCTGACATGAATCTTGTTTAATTCCTTACACTTTTTCATTCCATTTACCTACTTCATTTATGTTTTCCTTTGATGACTCATTTGATGTAAAAGAAGGATGTAAAAAAGTCCACCGGAGTGGACTATACTCTATTTAATTCATCTAGCATTGCGCTTCTGTTTTTATATTGAATCTTCCATTTCTTAATGATTTCATCAACTACTTTATCACCACCAGTAATAGATTTCATGATTCTTAACTCTTCTACAATTTGGTAATAATGCTTTCTGCTTCCAGTAGATTCAGCCTGCTTTTCAACAAATTCTCGATATAACTGAAGCAGTTTTTCAGGATATTCATCATTAAGCACGTGAGTATATTGATGCAATAAATCTCTATTATTACTTCTTAAAATAACATCAAATAGCTGTCCATATAATTGCTCTGTTTCTAAAATTTCACACAAGAAACATCCAGGAGTAAGCTGTTCAATAAGAGAATCACTTTCTGTAATCCATTCTTTATCATTGTAGTGACTTCTAAGTTCAAGATAATCGTCTATATTAGTATCATTGAAAAAGAGAATCAAATTCTTTAATTCTTCCCTATAAGCTTCAGTGTTTCCCTGTTTTTTATAAATATCTTTCTTCAATTCTATATCACGTTTCATAAGAGCTTGGTTCTCATAATCAAGATCAATACATTTATCAATATAATCCAAAGCTTTATCGTACTCTTTATTATTAATACAAGTAAAGACACAGTCCATTCTAATAGAATTGCATTTCCAATACTTTTTATAAATAACATTTATCTCCTGATTTGATACATTGTTTTTCCTTAAGAGGTCAAGATACATTTTTGCAAAATCATTAAGCACATACTCTCTCTCTAAAATATCATTATGACTATCTATGTAATCTAACTGTTCTTTCACAAAATCAAGTTGAAGTTTCAAGAAATCTTCACCTTTTAAAGAATTAAAAAATACTTGTAAAATATCTACTCTATCATAATAATATCTTATATTGTCGAGAAACTGTTTAAGTAAATTAAATGCATTTATTCTTTCCGAATCTTCCATACACATAATAATGTCTGAACATGCGTTTATAATAGAAAAAGAAAGTTCATACGTTTCACCCTCATTATCATCTATATCTAACTTATCAAGCATATCATAAGCTTTTAATAAAAATTTAAATGCGAGAGAATATTGTTTCTTTTCTTTCAAGAGATCAAACCACTTAAAAACAGCATCTTCAAAGTATTCACAAAAATCACAGCTAAATTCATAATCGATATAATGATAACCATCACTATAAGAATTACAAACTCCCTCCAAGTCATCAATCATTGTATCCAAAGAAAATTCATTTTGTGTATATTGTTTAAAGCTTTCTACTAAACTAGGATTATCATCAAGTACTTGAACAAGAAATAATCGTACATCTTCTTCTGAGGCCTCTTTCACAAGTTTTGAATTATCTATGACTGGATAAGTCGCATTTCGTTCCCAGTCATATAAAACAGCTGCCATGTGCTTACAATTATGCCCATCTAATGCATAAGGACAATCACAAGACATGCCTATTATACGATTTCCATTTAATTTGATTTCTACATGATAAGGATGTGTGCCATAAACTACTGCCTTAATCCTATTAGAAGTAATACGTAAATCTTCTACACAACCATCTAAATAATAGTCATACCCCCTATCCAATATGCGTTTATAAAAGTAACTTTCCCATTCCATATAGGCACCTCCTCTGTATAGTTCCATTATACCAAAAAAGATATCATTTCTGCTATCTAGTTCATTTTCTTGAGGTGTTTACTACAATTCATCCCGCCTCCTATAAGGTGGGAGAATTTTTGCTCACGGCGTGTTAAATACTAGAATAATATAAAAAAACAGCCTGTATAATGGAAATACTTCCAATACTACAGACTGCCTTATAATATAATTTTTTCAGAATAAAACCTTATTGCGAAAGAAACGGAATATAACGCTAATAAGTTCCTATTCAACTAATAGATTAATAGTTTTATAGTTTTAAAACTTAATATCAAGCTCTTTCTTTCTTATTACGAAGTACATATGCACAACCAACTAATAATGCAAGTGAACCAATTGCAGCAACCAATGATGTAGTTACATCAGTTGAATCACCAGTCTTAGCTGTACCCTTCTTATCATCAGTTTTAGTTGTTACTGTTGTAGTATCTTTTTTATCTGAATTAGATGGGGTAACTGTAATATTTGGTTTTTCTGAATCAGATGGATTTGGTTTTTCTGGTTCAGATGGGTTTGGTTTTTCTGGTTCAGTTGGTTTTGTTGGTTCAACTTTCTTAACTGGAGAAGTCATCTTCCATAACTGTGTTCCATAGAATGGGTTAGCTGTACCAATAGCCATCCAGTCATCACCAGTTGCAAATACACGTAAACCATGGTTATATGGATCATTGAAACCATTTGAAGTAATAGTTGTAAATGACTCACCATCAGCTGATGTATACATATCAAATCCACGCTGAGCTTTAGAAAGATATTTTAATACTTTACCAAATGCGATTAAGTTATCTTTCTTAGTAATTGTAAGGAAATCTTCAAATAATTTCTTTAACTTTTCAGGTAACTGTGAAGCAAATTCTGTATAGAATTCATAAACTTCAGCATAATCATTCACAAAGTTCTGAGTTCCTTTTTTATCTAATGAAGATGCAAGAGGATCCATACCAGAAACAAGTGTAAATACATCATTTGAAAGTTCATCATCTAAGCTGTTTGCCTGGATTGAGCCATCTTCAAGACCTTCTACAAGTGAATTAATCTGATCATCAGTAAGTTTAATAGTTTCTACATTATCATTAGATGCAGCAGATGCGGCCTGTGCCCCACTATATCTCTTAGATGCAGATTCAATCGCCTTCTGTACCTTTTCAGATGCAGTTAAATCAGCTTCTTCAGTATCCTCATCAACCTTAGCTCCATCAGTTTCATTGACTGTAATTGGCTGAGTTGGATATTCAGCATTCTTGCTTAATAATAATTCAATGAAAACCTTAAGATAATTCATCTGTGATTTCCATTCTTCTTTAGACATTTTTAATAAATCACCATTTGTGAACTGTCCGATAGGCTGTAATAAGCTGCTGCTGTCAAATGTACCAAAGTACATCTTTCCATCAAATACAGTAGACTGCCAGATATACTGGTTTTCATGATGTCCAAATCCAGAACCAAGTCCAGAAATGCCACCTTTAGGGAACATCTTAGTTGCATCACCTACAACTAATTCCATGTTTTCATCCTTATCCATACGATAAAGACTTACAGACTGTTCTAAGTTCTTAGCTAAGAATTCTACATTCTTTTTAAATACTACATCTTCTAATGCGATTTCGATATCTTCATATTCACCAATATAAAGATGATCATTGTATACTAACATGTTACATGCACCAGCACGTGTACGTTCTGGATCGATACCGAATGTATATTTAGCTCCATCTGCTTTATCACCTACAACTGGTCTCCATGTCCAAGAGCCGTCTGCTTTTTCTTCACCACATACAATCGCAAATGACTGCATTGTATGTTCATCAGGTTTGTTTTCCGGTGTACCAGTACATAAAGCAACATAGAGCTTGTTATTGAATTCCACCATTTCCCAGATAGAACCACCATAGATGCTATCTGTATAATGATATGCAGGATAATTAAATAAATCCTTCTTAGTTGCAATCTTCTTAAATGAAGACTGACCTGCTGATGGGTCTTTAGACTTTAAGATATAAGGTCCATCAACACCTACACAGCTCGCAATGAATTCACCGTTGAATTCTGTCATACCACGGATACCAGTACTGATACCTTGTTTGTATGCAGCACCTATTTCCTGTGGAGTTATACCAGTGTAGACACACTTGATATCATCTGTCTTAGGATCGATACAATAAATGCTAGGTAAACCAGATTTTGCACCTTTATTACGTACAGAACCACAGAAATAAAGTTTATCCTTATAACGCATAGCGTTTCTGAAAAGTGGTCCTTTACCATTTAAAGACTGAGACATTAATAATTTGGTTTCACCAGTCTTAACGTTTACTTTCACAAGAATACCGTCAGAATCTTCGTCTGCAGTACCATCTTCTTTTTCATGTCCATAGAAGAATGTTCCATTGAACATCGCTTTAAGTGCAGCAGTCATAACATCCTTATCGAATTTATCACCAAGAGTAGTATCCATTAATGTTAATGTATTACCCATTGCTGCATAACAAGTACCAACATACATCCAATCACCATAAGATGCTGCAGACCAAGCATAACTCTGCCCCTGGTCACCTTGTCCTGTTGCACCCTGGTCCTGACCAGTTACACCGACATTTCCACCACCTAGGTAATCAACAATACCATCAGGTGTAGATACTGCTTTGTCTGAATGAGATAACTTGGCAAAAGTATAATTACCATTGCTATAAGTTACCTTTGGTTGAAATTCAGAAGTATCTCCTATTGCACTTACGGCAGAAGCACTTGAAAATGCAAGTGTAAGTGCTACGAAAGTTGCCCCAAATTTCTTAAATAGGTTTTTATGCATAATTTCCCTCCTCAATATATATTATTTTGCATTCCATTCACCAAGAATTTTATCACCAATTTTTTTGAATGTAAAGCGTTTGCAAAAAACACAAATTGTACAAAATGACCTATTTGTACAAATAGTTGCTTATAAGTATTTTGTTTATGTATGTTAATATTTTAAAATCAATATTCAACTTATATTTTTTCATAAAAAAAGATTGCCTATTTCATTTAAAATCAAAAATATTCGTCATTTTATTTCACTAATACACAAATATCATAATCAGTGTTTCTCTTTAATTACTTTTACTCTTTTTATACTAGTATTATTCAGTGGTAAATTTAAATGCTTTTTTAGCATTATCATAAATAAAGGATGAATGATTCACTTCCTAGACTTGGACCTGTGAATGGCTGAGGATATACCATGTAAACAAACTAATTATTCATCAACAATACATACTTCATCTTTAAATAGAATACTTACCGATTCTACCAATTTAAAATTCATATCTTCAGAGAATCCACCTGCATTATGATATGCTTTGATATCTTTTTCTGGTTCACCTTTATGAAGTAAACCATGGTTTACATGGACACATACCAACTGATGAGCAATTACTTTAATTAAAAGAGCTACAACTACAAAAGAAATCCACTCCTTCTGAAAATGCGAGAAGAAACTTTCTTATCTCCTACCTGTTCTTTAATAAAAGCATGTGCAAGTTCTGTTGTTGTAATTCTTTATATATCAACTAGGCGTCTGATTTCAGTAGCGTTCATTAATAATTCCTCATTTAATTCTTAACTCATCTCTATAAGATTATTTATCATATACACATAATAAGAAATAGAATATGAGAAAGGTCACTTACGAAGATATATTTTTTATTAGTATACAACAAGATAAGAGTTTGTTATTTACTGACGATATTAAAAAATATATTTTTTTACGTTTAAAATACATTTTTGATAATCTATGTATGTAATTTTACTTGTATTTTACGTTTATATTCATATAATATGTATAAAAAAGGGGTGATTATATGGAATATTTATCATTATTTAAAGCAAATTACATCAATGATATTGATGAAAAGAAATTGTACGATGATAGACTAAATTCTAAAAATACTGTTCATTTTTCAATTAAAATTCACGATAATCCTTCATTTCTCTGTATCAATAAAGAATTAACTGTACTACTTGAAAAAATACAATTCCTTAATAGTAAAATCATCCAAAAAAGATTTGAGTCCCAAACACATTTGATTAAAACATGGGAGTTATATCATTCTCTTATTGAGGAAATTATGATTAGTAATGAAATCGAAGGTGTTGTAAGTACAAAAAAAGAAATCACTGAATTAATTAATATTGAAAAGCCCAAAGAATATAAAAGATTCTATGGTATGGTTAAAAAATATGAAGATATATTTTTTCAAGAAAAAGAATTCACACCCATATCAGACACCTCTAAATTAAGAGAATTATATAACGACATTTTACTGGTAGATATACAAAGGGATAACCCTGACAATATCCCTGATGGTGTTATTTTTAGAAAAGAAATAGTGAATGTTGTATCATCAACCAAAACTATTCATAGAGGATTATATCCTGAAAGCAAAATCATTGAAGCAATGAACTCCGCCTTATCTATTTTAAATGATAACTCTCTTCCTTATATAGTACGAGCTGCTGTGTTCCACTATTTCTTTGGTTACATACATCCCTTTTATGATGGGAACGGTCGTCTTTCACGTTATATTTCAAGTTACTATTTATCTAAAGTATTAGATCCTATAGCTGCATTGAGGCTTTCTATTGCATGCAAAAATAGACAAAAAGATTACTATGAGGCATTTAAAATAACCAATGATGTAAGAAACAAAGGTGATATTACTTACTTCGTATTACAATTCTTAGATATATTAAAAACTGGTTTAGAAGATTATTTAGACGACCTCACTGACAAAGTTAATCAATATCATTATTATCAAAAGAAACAATCACAATTAGATTTAGATCATTCAAGTAGAACTATATTAGAAACAGTAATAGATTATACTCTGTTCTATCTAGAACCTATTACTTTAACTAAACTTGTAGAACTTACTCATTTATCTAAGTCAACTATATCGAATCATTTAAATAAGTTAGAAAAAGATGGCCTTGTCGAAAAAAGCAAGCATGGCAAGAACTGCTTATTCCGCTTTAAAAAGAATTCATTATAAAATGAGCCCCTACTAATGCAGGGGTTCATTTCTTTTACTCTCTAAATCTCCCAATCAAATTCATCTATTTCTTTCTTAATATCCATTGAAATTGATGAATCGTCTTTAAGTTCCTTCATGAGTTCTACAAACATTTCTCTCTTCGGATTATTTACATCATTGAAACAGCGATGTACCATCCATATATTATGTGCTGTAGGATTCTTTCTTACTGAAGAAACTAATAATTCTTCATATCCATGCTTATAGAATTGTTCTAGAAAATGAACTAGATCCCCCGGCATACCAAAATCAACCCTAGGATGAGTTCCTATAATTTCTAAAATAGGTTCCACAAGTTCAAAAGGTTCTGGATATTCATTGATTGCATCAATCAAATCATCATCCATATAATATTCTTCATCTTCTTTAGCTGCATTCTGTAATCTAGTGATTATTTCTTCTTTTGTCATATAGTTATTTCCTCACCTTTCTATACTCATAACAATCAGGATGTGATGTCTTATTGATAATAGTTTCAGCCAATGCTTCTGTTAAATTATCCACTATGGTACATAGCAAATTATTGATTTTCTTATAAAGAACACCTGTTGAAATAGGTAATGCAAAGAGTTTCTTTGTTTCGGCCAGGAATTTCAATTTATCATCTGGGACTTTCACAATATATACTTTTCCATATTCTGAATCCTCCTCATCATCTTCCATTTCACAACCATTTTCTACCCAGGATCTCATCAACAGGATAATTAGAGAATCAATATTGTAGCTTCAGCATAGAACTGCTTCTTGCAGTGTAAAATAATCTGTATTGCATATCTTCACATGTGGATGACTAGTGTATTTCTCTACTGCATCAGCACTTATCTTTTCTGTAGTTTTTTTCCGTTTTCAAGTTTTCTTTTTTATTCATGCATTCTATGATATCCGACTTTTTTGAGATCAAGACCACGGGATTCAAGCTGAGTTTCAATGGATACAGAAGGATATTCTTTATAGGCTTTATCGATGAATTCAGGACTGAGGTTAATTCCTTTGCCTGATTTGACGAATATTCCGAAGTCGATCAGAAATGAATTATCATATAATTCAACTGAATATAGACTCTGTCCAATTACCTTATTCTTCCGTTAGTTGGACGGCTATAGCGCTTAAAGTTAATGTTGATGTTATTTATTATAATTTCCCCTAACATCGAACAATCAAAGCCGTATGATTTAAGTGTTTCTCTTATCCGAAAGGTAGATGGTTGCTTGAGCCATTCATCATATAATATGCATCTGAATTCATGTGTTAATATAAGTCTGCCTTGTCTTATGTCTTTGACATAGGGCGATTTAGATAATAACTCAATTTCTTCATTAGTGAGCCTTTTTGGCATAGCATAATTTCAACAATGCAAAAAAGATACCCACAAGGTGGGTATCACAACTGTCAGGTTGTCGTCCTCCTTATGGGTACCATTTAATTTTAATTGACAGCTATATTAAGTCTTTTACTCATTTGATTTTACTCGTAATAATAGGGGATTTTTTTTAATTCTGAAAATTGTTCTGGATCATGTCCGTACATTATCCAAGCATTTTTTTCTTTTTTAATTTTTTGAATTTTCTCCAAATTTTTATCATAATTTTCTATATCATTTAAAAAACCTGGATGAATAATTGGTGGTCCTAGATTTCTACTTGTATAACATGCATCACTACAAACAAGAATATTTTGATGTTTTAATTCAATTAACATTCCTTGAAGACCTTTAGTATGTCCATAAAAAGGTATTAATGTTACTCCTTCTATTAGACGATATTCTCCATCAATAATTTTCCATTTATTATGTAAAATCATTGGATTTTTTACATAAGCACCTCTATTATAAGGTTTATCTCCATTATTAATACATTCTTCCAGTTCTTTATTTTGTACATATATCGTAGCATTTTTAAATAAATCTATATTACCCGCATGATCAAAATGTAAATGAGACAATACAACAGTATCAATTTGTTCAGGAACAACATTACATTTAAGTAATTCTTTCTTTAATAACTCATGGTCTTTTCTACCTGTATCAAACAAAATCTTACCATTTTGATGTTCAATCAACAAAGCCCATGTTGGAATAGAAATAACTTTAGATTCTTCTTTATTTGTCACAGAGATTAAATCGTTTTCTTCTACATCCATATCTCCCAAAGATAATACATAAACACGCATACTATTATTTTCCTATATATCCAATAATCGTCTTGCCTGCCTCTACATTATTTCCAACTTCAAGAAATTCATAAGATATTTCCTGTGAATTTGTTATTACTAGAGGAGTTATTAAACTTATATTATTCTTTTCAAAAATTGAGCGATCTAATTGAGTTAATGGATCATGTACTCGAACTTTATCTCCTTCTTTAACTAAAGAAGTAAAACCTAGTCCATTTAAATTCGCTGTATCCATTCCTATGTGAATAAGAATTTCAGCACCGTTTTTTGTTCGAATTCCATAAGCATGCTTTGTTGGGAACACCATTGTAATTTTACCTTCTATAGGTGAATATACGGTATTTCCATTAAATTTAAATGCCACACCATCACCCATGAGTTTAGAGGAAAAAACTTTATCATTTATTTGTTCTAAAGGAATACATTCACCATCAACTGGTGCAAATAATTCTATTTTTTTTGTTTTAGAAAATAATTTCATATATATCACCTATTTCAATATTTCTCCATTAGATTTGATTACATTCTTATACCAGTAAAAACTGTCTTTTTTTATTCTAGTATAATCACCAGTTCCATCATCTTGTTTATTAACATAGACAAATCCATATCGTTTCGCCATTTCTCCAGTTGACATAGAAATTATATCTATACAACCCCAAGGAGTATATCCGATTAAATCTACACCATCTTCAATTGCTAGTTTCATTGCTTTTATATGTTCACGTAGATAATCAATTCTATACTCATCATGAATACTACCATCATTTTCTACAGCATCATAAGCACCTAATCCATTTTCTACTATCATAATAGGAACATTATATCTATCATATAAAACGTTTAATAAATAGCGTAAAGCATCTGGATCAATCTGCCAACCCCAATCACTAGCTTTTAGATAAGGATTTTCTACTCCTGCAATTAGATTTCCTCCTGTCTTTGCGTTTACTTTTTTATGACTCACACAAGTACTATGATAATAGCTTATTGCATAAAAATCCGCTATCCCTTCTTTTAATATTTTCAAATCTTCATCTCTTATATCTAAAGTAATATTTTCTTCTTTCCAAATTTGTTTTGCGTAGAAAGGATAATAACCTCTAAGTTGTACATCCGAACAATAATAATTCATTTGTCTCCAATGCTTTAAACTTAATAATGAGTCTTTTGGGTGACAAGTTAAAGGATAACTAGGAACCATCGCACTCATACATCCAATTTTAAATTCTTTATTTATTTTATGTCCTATTTTCACAGCTAATGCACTAGCTATAAATTGATGATGAAGTGCTTGGAATCGTAATGTTGGTATATCTACTTGTTTTGTAGCTTCTCTAGTTCCTTCATTCAAAATCCCTAATGCTATAAAATTTCCAAAAGGAGTAGTACCGCTATTAATTTCATTAAAAGTAATCCAATATTTTACTCTATTTTTATATCGATTAAATATAGTTTTGCAAAAACGAATATAATAATCTATCACTTTCCTACTTGCCCATCCATTATATTTTTTTGTCAATTCAAACGGCATCTCATAATGGCTTATTGTGACAATTGGCTGAATATTATACTTCTCTAATTCATCAAATACTTTATCATAAAATAATAATCCTTTTTCGTTAGGTGTTTCTTCCATTCCAGTTGGAAAAATTCTAGTCCATGCAATAGACATACGATAAGCTTTAAATCCCATTTCTGCCATCAGTGAAATATCTTCTTTATAATGATGATAAAAGTCTGTGGCAGAATGATTAGGATATAATTTATCTTTTTTCCATTCTCTTGTTATCAATCTTGATTGTGCGTAAGAACCAGATGTCATCATATCTGCAGTACTTGGACCTTTTCCATCTTCATTCCATCCACCTTCATATTGATTTGCAGCAGTAGCTCCACCCCACAGAAAATCATTTGGAAACATCATAATTAAATCTCCTTTACGTCTTCTTTATAGAAAATATATGTTAAAACAAAAGTTAGAATAATTCCAATTAATACACCTGCTACCATCCAAAGTAAATTAGACATTCCTCCAGCTATATAAATAGGTAAACCGCCTAATAAACCTGTACTTCCTGCAACTGAATAAGCACATGCCTTTCCAATCGCAGCAATTGATGCTCCCATAAAGCTTCCTGCCATAGCACAATATAATGGAGTTTTTAGAGGGAAAGTAACTCCATAAAATCCTGGTTCTGTCACTCCTCCAACCATTGCTGTAATGCTACAACCGAAAGCTGTTGATTTTAATGTTTTATCTTTTGTTTTTAATGCTACTGCTAAGCATGCAGCTCCTTGATCAATATTTGAGATAATCATTGCAGTTTCACAAATTCCTTCGAATCCCAAAGTAGCAAAAGAATTTAAAATATAAGGAACTAATGCATGATGCATACCTGTCATTACCAACAAAGGCCATAGACAAGCTACTACAGCTACACCTAAGAAACCTATAGTGTTATATAACCACATAATTGCTGATGAAATATATGTACCTAATACGTCTCCTAAAGGTCCAGTAACACATAAAGCAATTGGCATAATAATTAATAATGTGATAAATGGTTCTAAAATTGAACGTAAAGAATCTGGAGAGTGCTTTGCGATAAACTTTTCAATTGGAACCATTAATGAAACGCTTAATAAAGCTGGGAAAATACTACTACCATAAGATGCGTTATGAATTGGTAAACCAAAAATACTTAAAGGTCCTTCTGCTAAACCAGAAATGAAATCAGGATGTAAGAACATAGCTCCTACAATCATACCCATTGTTTGATTCCCACCTAATTTCTTAGCAGTATATCCACCTATAAAAACTGGTAAGAAATAAAATGGCGTATTTCCGACAAATGTTAAAACCGTATGAATACTTGATCCTTCTGAAATCAGACCAGCCATTGTGGTCAATAATACCAAAATTTGAAAAAATCCGCCTGCAATTAGTCCCGGTATTACAGGAGTAATACATCCAGCTACAATATCTAAAATAGCAATTACAGGATTTTTCTTTTCATTATTACTAGGTTTTTGTGATGACCCAGTATCTTGAAGATTATTTACTTCTACAACTCTTTTGTATGCATCAGCAACAGCTTGACCAATTATAATTTGTAATTGATTTCCTGACCATTGTACACCTAAGCATCCTTCAATTTCTTCTATTTTTTTTGTGTCAACTTTAGTTGTATCATTTACATTTATACGTAATCGAGTGACACAATGTGTTACATACTGAATATTTTCTTTTCCTCCTACAAGTTGAACGATAAAATTGGCTAATTCGTCATATTTATTTTTTTTACTCATTCCATATTCCTCCATTTATATACATTTTTTAATTTTAAGAAGTTATATATGAATATATAGAGTTTGGCCAAATTGCAATATATTTTCATTTTTTATACTTCTTTTATATCTATCTAAACATTCATGTTTTGCGCATAACATGAATGGAATTTATGCTTTATTTTTTGTCTTTAACCTATTTAAATGTAACATTAAAAACATAATTTCTTCATCATTACATTTCCATTGGTGTTCTTTTTTTAAATACCTTTGTATATTCATACAACAAATGAATACGCCTGGATACTCTCTCCTCATTTGAGGAAGTAAACCATTACTTGTTTCATTCGTTTGTGTATTTTTTTCCAGCCTTTGAATTAAAAAACGAGCATGTGTAATAAACCTTGAACAATAAAAATTTTCTTTATTAAATTTAATTCCTAAGTCTTTTTCCACTATTTTAATAATATCAGTAAGAATTTTAATTTCTTTCATTGTATTCTGAATATTATTTGATTCTTTCTCTGCATTGATAATATGTAAAGTAATACTTGCCACTTCACTTTCTGGAAAATTTTCTTTTAATTCCTCTTTCAATATTTTTATAGCTTCTTTAGCCACTTTTATTTCTTTAGGATAAAATTGATATAATTCATATTCTAAAGGATTTTTAACATCAAAGTTCTTTCTAATACGTTCTATTGCAAATTGAATATGATCTGCTAAAATAATTGGAAAATTAGTGTTTAATTCACATTCTAGTTTTAATTTTGCTAATTCATATATTTTAGTACAAACTATTACAATATCATTTGATAAATTTGCTAAAACATTAATGTAGATAGGATCTATATCATAGAATGTCCTTTCAATTACAGATATATCTGTAAGCTCATATGGAACTTTAGGAAATCCTACACCCTTTCCCAAAATAACAATTTCCTTTTTATTCCCAGTAATAGCTATCGCTGCATTTGTATTAATTCGCTTTACTATCTTCATTTCACTATTTTCCTTTCATGTAAATAAAAAACCTCGGAAGCGTATAAATAACTTAAAAAGCTATTTACAAGTAACGCCTCCGAGGAGTAACATCTTGTGTTTATGTCATTATTCTAGACCCTACTGTAAACGTTGTCAATAGATTTTTAAAGTTTATAATTCATTTACCTTCCAACTATTCTTTTTTTATCTACCTTCATTTTATAGGACAAAACCTTATTTGCGAAGAAACTCTTTGTACATCAGTTTAAACCTAAACGTTAATATCAAAAATATAAAAAAAGACGAACATAGTATAAAATGAACCCTATTTTACAGGGTTTTTATTTTGCATAGTATAATGATTATAGAATAGTGGTGTTATTATGGGAGTAAACTATTTTAGGGATGAACAAGTCAAGGAACTCGAAAGGAATCCATATGTAAAGAAAGTGTCTGCAAAAAGCATAACCTATTCTGAAGAATTT
>ENA-OPCM01000495-OPCM01000495.1-human-gut-metagenome-genome-assembly--contig:-NODE-495-length-29370-cov-3.019273_pt1 | contig 29370 bp, 34 predicted proteins | sample MGYA00241252_ERZ501484 | MGnify/ENA primary metagenome ERZ501484 (study PRJEB25962, sample SAMEA2042583) | human gut metagenome | biome: human gut; feature: human-associated habitat; material: faeces...
CGACATCCTGAATTTGGTTGTCACTTGACGGAATACTTCCTTCTGCATTATCTGTTTCAGCATCAATTGTGGCGTTTGAGATACCTGTTGCACCTGTTATGCCTGTGGCACCAGGGATATCTGCAGCCTTCGGTTCTAGCTTATCAGTTGATTCTGCGATTCTATCTGCATCACCTATAACATGCTGATTTTTTGGTTCAGTAGCATCAGAATCTCCAAAATTGCCTAGACTTACTTCGGTATTCATATTTACATGCTCATCTTTGTCTGCTGCCTCACCACTTATTCTTTTTTCTGCGGACAGCTGCGTTTCATCAGGCATCTTCTCGCTTTCTTTATACACAGCTTCTTTGCGGCTGGTATTTTTTTGATATTTTTTATTCCCCTTATTTCTTTTTACCTGTTTTATATCCTTTTCATCACGGTCACCCTGAATCCGTCTTGACATTTCGTTGAAAAACCTGGCATCGCCATTTTTGCTGTACTCTTCGGTAAAGATTCCGCACAAATACTGTCTCAACACAGATTTTATAAAATTATTACGATATCCATCAGTTATTGTCCTCATAAGTCTGATGGCATCCGCATCTTCCTTACTGTCAAGGTCAACATGGTAATGATAGAACTTACGGTACATTTTTTGTGGATATTTCGCTGCACGGTTTTCATTCAAAGGAAGGGGTCTGACTTTATAGACCTCTTTCCTTGCATATGAGTTCAAAACCTGCCTGGTCGTTTCAGGAAATGCTATACGCCCTGTTTTATACAGGGATACCAAATCCAAATCGTGATAAGAATAAAGTTTGATTTCTATTCTCATTAAGCATTACCCGCCTTTTTTAATTTTCTATATGCTGTCATATAATATCCTCTGACATTGGCAAGATAGATTGGAAGGTTGTTTCCATGATTACCAGGAATGATTTCCAGCCCTTCCATACCTGATAGAATCTCTTCAAAATATTTAATCCATGCAGCGCCAGTTCCACCGGTTACAACAAGCAGGTCATAATCTGCAAAATATCCGGAAACTTCATACAGCTTCTTGATTGACATTTCAGCAACTTCTTTGCACGCTTTTTCAATATATCCATCAAGAGGCACCTTTTTGCTTGACATGTTCTGAATATCAATCACCTTAAAGAATCCCTCTTTCATATATTTTCGCATCTGCGGGATTCTGATATCCATATGATAATCTTTATAGATGTAGCCGGATGCGACTTCCAGAACCCTCTTCATGCCGAGATTATTAATGGACTCTTCAAGCGCCTTCTTTCTGTTGATAATTCCATACGGGTCAAATGTTCCAAACCCAATATCCGCAACAATAATGTTCTTTGACATCAGGTCTTTCGCATCATCTACGCGTTCACCGTCATCGTTAAACATAATTGAATTTAATGTCCCGGCCGGCTGTGACATTACATTCACATCACCATTTTTTAAGGTATTCTCAAATCTCATCCACTTGCCGCTTCCAAGTCTGACTTCATAAATTCCAGGCTGAGTAAAGGCCGCCTTGATTTTAGGAGCATCTTCCTTTAAATATGCTGCCGGAAGTCCTGTCTGAACAGCTGGTTTAAACTGCGGTTCAAATTTTCTTTCTTCATTATCCATCAACCCGATAGCGACCGCTGTTCTGGCCATAATTGCAAATTCTTTTGTATAATAACGGTTCCTGTCAAATGAAGAGTCTGTATCGTTAGTATCATCTGTTCTTACTAAGTCCTGGGCTTTTGTACCGATAAGGTAGACTCCGCTTTCATCTCTGTAATAAATGTCATCTTCATCAACAGACATTAAGTTATTATCCATTTTCTTTACATAGGATGGAAAACAGAATCTCTTATTTGGCGACATTCCCTTTACGCTTGAGAAACCGATATCAACAGCTACAATCCAATTTGATTTGATTGGATTTTTGCATGCAATAATTTCCTGTGGTGTATTAAAATCTTGTAAGTTCATAAAAACCTCCTTATATTTGTTATGCATTTTTTAATATGTTTTTTGAGCATCATATGCTGTATATTTTTGCTACACTTTTAATATGCAGAAAAAATATGGAGATTGAATATTTTTTCGAAAAAAAATTGGAGCAAATAATTTGCTCCAATTTCCGTTAGAATTGACGTCTATATATCGAATAAGAAACAATAGCAATTCCGCATATCAGGATAGCCATAATAATCTTTCCAAACAAACTTCCTTTTTTCTGCTGAGCAGGTTCTTCAACGCTGTCGTCTTCTTCATCAGCATCCATATCAGACTCATCTTCATAATCGCTGCTGATTGTATCAGATTCTGAATCGTCCGAACTGTCTGCGTCCTCATTATCCAAAAGACTATCATTATCTTTTGTTCCGGTACCGTCACTTTGCTGAGTGGCTTCTTTTGCTTCTTCCTTTTCCATTTTTTGCTTCTTGCACTAAATTTGATACTGGAGAATTTCCGTCAAAGGCTAATACAACTGAAGGTCTTCTTTCAAAAATTTCATAATTAAAGCTTTTATATATTCCAAGCTCTTCAGATTCTGTTGAAATGCATACTCCATTTAAATCATTTTTTACCAACATTTCTGCTAGCTCTTTTGTTACTTTTTTCGGAATTATTGCATCTATTTCAAATTTTTTATTTACTTCTTTACTTATATCAATAATTGCCTTTTCGTACCCTTGCATTTTATGACCTATAACAAAATATGCTTTTTCACTATCCAATTTTTCAATAAGCTCTTTTAGTAATTCTTTTCCTCTTTCTGTAATAACAGTTTCTCTTCCTTTTGAATTAAAACTTCCACCGGCAATAATAATAGGCACTTTATCTTGTGGTAATTTTACTATTTTTTCTTTTAAAATTTCTGCTGAATCTATATCTGTATTTCTTCCTATTGAAAAAGCTCTGTTTTTATTTTTTTCAATTTCAGCTAGCTCTTCTTGTAAAATAGCATCTTTTATATCTCTTCCATTTAACCATTCTTCAAATTTTTTGCTTTTAATTTTAAAGTATTCATCATTTTTAGCAATCAAGTCATCTTCTACCTTTTTCATCTTTGCTAAATCTTCGTCTGTTAAATTTAATAAATTTGTAAGGGCCATTTGCTCCTCCATACAATCAGTTCCGTAGAATCCACATCCATCTGTACCTTGAACGCAATTTACATTATTAGCTAAATATCTTTTTATAGGATGTGATGATAAATCTGTTAAATTATTTAATCTTACATTTGATGTTAATTGGAATTCTAATATTACTCCATCTTTTTTTAAGTCTTCAACTAATTTTTTTCCGTTTTCTGTTTCCAAATCAATACCATATAATCCATGACCTATTCTACATCTTGGCATTTTTTTACCTTCTGGAACAGCTTCTTTTATACATTCAATTGCTCTTTCAACATTTTCTTTAAAACTATCATTCTCACCTGCGTGAACACGAATTGTAAATCCATCATTTTGCTCTATTGCAAATTCAACAAGCTCTTTTAATACTTGTTTAAAATTACGAATGTCATTTATTTCTTCACCAATGATATCACTACCAACTATATATGGACTTTTTGCTGCAACTTTTAAAACATCAATACCTTCTTTTAATTGTTCTTCTGTCATTAGGGTTCTACTAAAAGATCCTAAAAATCTTAATTTTACACCTGTTTCTTTTTCTATTTTAGGTAATATTTCGTGTAGCTCTTGTAATATTTTAGCACCTTCCTCACCTTTTCTTACAATCCAAGTTACAGAAATTTCTGCATATGTAATTCCTTGTTTTTGATATTCTCTAGCTACCCACAATAATTTGTCTTGTAATAAAGTGTTATTTTTATAATTTTCACTTACAGAATCTTCTTGCATTTTATATAAAACATTTTTAATTGTTCTGCTAGGTATTTTATCTATTTTACTATTTCTTATTGCTATTTTATTTTCACTTATTTTTCCTTTTGAAAAAGCGTAACGATAAATATATAATTTTTCTAAGTTTGTAAATACTGCTTGCCCATCTTTCATTAATACTAGACTATTTCTTATTTTAGCAATGTTTTCTTCCATATCTTTTGGATTATTTAAAATTAAGTTAGCAAAATTTATATATGTCTCGTCATCAATTTTTCTTATTAATTTTTTTCCTGGTAAATCACAATAAGCGTATTTTTTTTCTATTTTACATCTTTCTGTAAATAAATCATTTGCCTGTTTATCAGATAATTTCAATCCTAGCTTTTTTATGTAATATAATGAATATTTTATTTGATGTTTTATTCCTAGTGCTATTAAATCATCTGAATTTAAATTGGCATGTATATGTGTATGTAAATCTGTTCTAAACTTATATTTTTTTAAGATATATGTTTTTATTAATGTTTTTTTAACATCTAATTTATACTCTTTTGTTTGTGACATTAATGTTTTATTAATTGCAGGTATTTGTGCTTTTATTTCTATTTTTCCGTTTAAATATATATTTGCAATTTTTATTCCACCTAATCTGAATATATATACTTCTTCATTATCGCAATTTATACTTGCTGGAATTATGCCTTCAATTATTTTCATATCTTTATCATTTTTTATTGTTTCAACTCCGCATATTTGGGCTAAATTTGTTATTAAATTTCCAGTTTTATGGTTGGGTGTTTCTATTATATATTTTAATTCATCTTCATTTTCTTTATATAAATTTACAATTATATCCTTTTCTTTGTCTAAATAAAATCTGTCAAAAAATTTCATCATATTACTCCTCTCTTTTAAATTATGTAAAGTCTATTTTATCATATATTTTATGTATATACAAGAGCGTTGTGTGAAATTCCAATATTTATTTTTTAATTCACATATTAAATATTTCTAGAAAATTCTACCATTTTCAGTTGACATTATTAATTTTATGTAGTATTATGGTAAAAGTAATAAAAAATCCTAAAAAGGAGGATTATATATAATGGAGCAAACCATTTCATATGTAACCTATTTACAACAGGAAGATGTGAAAGCTTATTATTGTTTCTTGAATTCCCTTTCCGGTGCCCCATGCGAAAATTATTTCCAAGGTTGGAGTAGTTTTCGGGATAACTATTTAAAAAATATTGGCACAAGTTATAGGGGAAAAACTATCTATAAAGACGAGACAAAGCTTTATGAAGCATTTAAGATTCGTTTTTCTACTTTTTTCAAGGGGCATTCTTTCACCTGTTGGAACTCCGTGGTTTCATATATTGAGGGTAATCCTCACTATGAAAGAGAGAAGTTCTTTTTTTAATCAATTTTAAATCAATTTAAAAAGTAAAGAATAGAAGCAAATGCTTCTATTCTTTACTTTTTGTTTTTTATGAAATTTAAGACTTTATATTCCTTTAAAGATATACAAACACCATAAATAATTACTAATAAATTTTTACTTTAACTCAATAATTATTTTTTGGTAAATCCCCTTCTTTAATTTATGTGCAAAAAAGAATCAGCATTTCTGCTGATTCTTAATTATGGTGGCTTCACCTGGAATCGAACCAGGGACACAGGGATTTTCAGTCTTTTATATATTTTCCTTATACATATTATTTTTATCGTATTTTTTCTTTATTTCTATTTTTTGACACACTTCTTTGACACACTATGTTTTAGAAATGTTTTAATACTTTCTTCTATATTGTTAACACTATTCGTTTTTGCAATCCTATATAATAATAAAATAAATCTTTCTTTTTTACAATATTTTTTGCATATTTCTTTCAATTTTTCTTCTTCCATATATAATCCTCCCTTGACTTTTTTTTAAAAGGACTGTATACTCTAACTGTTACGTTTGTGTTAGAGTAACAGTCCTTGTAGAGATAGATAAGTTCCAGTTATCTGTCTCTTTTCTTATTATATTTTAATGTCTAAAAAAGTCAAGAAAATTCGTTCGACACAAAGCGTTCTCTACCAGCTACATCTAGCACTTTTTTGAATAATTATATAAAATAATAAGATACTATTTTAAGAGGTATTTTATGTTTATTTTTAGAATTAAAGAGGTTAGAGAAAAGAAAAATATAACTTTATATAAATTAGAAAAAGAAACTGGTATTAGTCGAAGCTATTTACACGCATTAGAAAATAATAAAAAAAGCAATCCTTCCTTGGCTACAATGTATAAAATTTCTAATGCATTAGATGTAAATATAAGAGATTTATTCTATGCTACAGCAGATATAAATAGTTTAAAAGAAGAAATGTATATTAGAATAGATAAATATGGCTTAAATTCCCCCGAAGTTATGGAAATAAGTCAGGTAATAGATTTGTTAATTAATATTGAAATGCAAGAAAAATAATAGAAGAGCTTAATACTCTTCTATTTTATATAAGTCTGTTAGTTCTACATCTAATGCATAAGCAATTTTAATTGCCACATCTAATTTAATATATGTGTCCCCGTTCTCGAATTTTTCTAATTCTTTTAGGTCAACATCTGCTTTATTAGATAACTCTTCTAGTGTAATATTCTTGCTATCTCTTATTTCTTTAACATTAATTTTTACTTTCATTTTTTCCTCCCTCTATTATATATTTCCCAATTATAATAAAAATATTTTGGCATGGTAATACATTTTAATAATAATATGTATACAACAGTAAAAGAGACTAACTTACGTTAATCTCTTTCATTTTTGTGTTTATTAATTTGTCTAGTTTTCTGCTTTGTTTTAGTATTATGTTATAATCTTTATCTTCCCTTATCATTCGTTCTAGTTTAACTCGGTTACGTAATATTAGTAAATCTATACTCATATACATCACCCTTTTTATTATAGCATATTATGTTAATTATTTGTGTCGAAATTTGTCGATAACTAAAAAAAAGACTAGCCAAAACTAGTCTTTTTCATTTTTGAGATATGTTGAAACATTTATTGGTGGTAAAATTAATGTTGGTATATTAGAATTAGCTGTATACGTAGATACAATCGCTCTTAAATATGGATACAATATTGCTATTCCATTAATTTCAAACTTTTGTATGTTATCTCCTTGTATAGCAAATTGACCTAAAAGTTTTACTTTCATTTCGAATGGATAATTGTTTTCTTCTATGTTATCAAATACATCTAAATTTAATTCAATATACATTTTATCTTCTTCAATTTTAGTCGTATGATTTAAAGAAAATTTGACTTTTACAGGTTCATCACTGCTTTTAAAACTATCATTCGTTTTAAAAGTAACTTCTTTAACATAATAACCCAAAAAACTTAATTTACTATTTATATTCTTGTCCATTACGCAGCGTCCTCCATTTCAATATGTACATTTATATCACACTCACTTTTATAATATGAAAACTCATATTCATTTGACTTTTGAGTAAAATCAACATTATCAAAAAAATTGTAACTATACTCATTAACTTCGTTTTGTTCATATGAATAATTTAAATTATTCTCTTTAAGTATGTCACATATCTCAACCGTATCTATTGCTTTTTGTATATCTTCTTTAGTAGTATTAGCAACGATATCTTCAATTTTCTTTAATAATTTTCTAAAATTATTCATATATATCAACTCCTTTTCTTTTTCTGTTAAAAGTTATAATATCTTTTAACTCATTTATTCTTTCTTTATCACAGTATTCAACTGTCTGTTGAATACTGTTTATGTTTTTTACACATACCTGTCTTTGTTCGCATTTTATAAAATTATAAAAATTATCTTCTTGATGTTTATTTATTATTACTTTTTTATAAGTTGCTATAACAACATCAAATATATCAAAAAAGCCTTTATCTTCTAGAATATTCATCCATATTCTATCATCATTTTTTTCTATAGCTTCTTGCATAGATTCATCATCTTTATATTTTTTCGTTAATTCATCTATAAAGAAATTATATAGTACATTTCCTTCTGGAGAACTTAGATCCAATATTTTTTCTCTTTTTGTAGTTATTTTACTTTTTAATATCATTTCATTATTTATATGTTTTATTATTAACCACTCTACAGCATAATAATCATCTATCCAAAAATATACTCCATCTCCTAGCCATTGATCATCAATTTTTTTTGAAATAGATTTGTCATAACCATTTTTTAATATAGAAATTCCATTTTTTCTATTTGTAGCATGATATCCTGTATATGTTACATCTGTCATTTTTTTATCTCCTAGTATATATGTTATTCCTATTAAGTTTATACTAAGTAAAAATTTTTTTCAATAAAAATATATGTTTTTATTATTTTTTTGTTCGACATTTTTCGACTTTTCTTTTTTATTTTATCATTTTAACATAATTTACATAATTTGTAAAGTTTGGTTGACTTATAATATATTATTTCCATATAATTATCATTTTATTCTTACATTTAATACTTTAGTATTTAACATCTCACAATTAATTTTAAGCCATTTTTATTTTTAATTAATATAGTTTTATGCCTTATTTTTAGGGGTTTTGGAAGATTTTTAAAATTTTTTAAATTTTTTTGAAAAAAATGCTTGACATTCGTGTACACGTATGTTATTATAATTACAGAAAGTGAGGTGAGCAAAATGTTACAAAAGATTATTGAAAACTTTAAAGCTAAAATGCATAAAAGAAAAATGCATAAGCAGTTTAAAGAAATACAAAAATGGCAAAGAGAAATGTACATATCAAAATCCCGCGAAGAACTTGAATTGCATTAATCTAAGCCATCTAGAGAGGATATCTCCTCTCTAGAGATTATATAAGGAGTTGATAGAAATGTCAAGGGACTATAAAAAAGAAAGCGAAAAGAGAAAGGAAAAAGTAAAAAGATTTGTAGTAGACGTTAATAGAAATTTAGCAGATAAATTTTTACTACAGCTAGAAAAAGACAACAAACCTTACAGCACTTGGGTTAAAGAGAATATTGAAAAATATTTGAAAAAAAATTAAAAAAAGTATTGACATTCGTGTACACGTGTATTATTATAATAGCAACAAAGAAATAATAAATTTTAGGAGGAAAAGATTATGAAAAATTTTAAAAGTATTGATGGAGTTGATTATGAATTAAGTGGAGAATTTGAAGAGAAAGGAATTTTTGAAAATCAAGACGGATTATATGAATTATGTGATAAAAACAATGAAAATTCTTTTACAACAGTAAATGTTATCTGTGAAGACAATACCTACTATGTAGACTTTAACGAGCCATCTGAATGGGCAGAAAGCAATGTAATTGTTGGATTATTTGAATAATAATTTTGAGGAGCTTTAATGCTCCTCTTTTTTAAATTTTATTGCAATAGTCTAAACATATCCAACCGCTTTTTGTTAATCCCCAATTACTTTGCACCTTTGTAATATTACAAATTACACCTTTTTTATATCCATTGTAGCAATAATTGCCACAAAGCTTATTTTGGTATCTTGCATTTTGAGTTAACTGTTTATATGTCTTTGCTTTATAATTTGTTCCTGCACCCATTCTAACATGAATATTAGTGCTAACTTTGTATTTTCCTGTTGTGTATGTCTTTTGTGTAGAAATTGTTTTTTTGCCTGGATTTATAGAAGATAAATAAGCTACACTTACCCATTTGCTTTCTCCTATTCTTGCCCATACTCCATTTGTTTCATACACTGTAACTTCTGTGCCATTTTTTAGACTCCCTACTTTAGCTCCTCCTGGCGAATTTCTTACATTCAATGTTGTATTTACTTTTACATATCGAATATATGTAGCTGTAGAAACTTGTGTATCTGTTGAATTATTTGTATTTACTGCATTTGGATTATATTTATAACAGAAAAATTGTTTATAATTAGCATATTTTTTAAAATTGCTTATACTACAGTATACTGTATTTCCATCTACAGTTACTTTATTTCTTCTAGTACTTGTTGTAAATTTTCCAGCATATAAATACGGATCATATATCTTAATTGTATCTCCATCAATTCCATATAAAACTATGTAATGCCCATTAGATGTAAACAAACCATTGCCACAACTAGCAATTATATAATGGTTATTTTGTAATAAATTAATCATAGTATCCCAATTAGATGTTTCCATATATTCTATATCAAATTCATCAGCTATTGCCCTATATGCACTCCAATATGTGCCAGAATTAGCACTTCTGTATCCGTTAGCAACAAAACAATCTGCTAATTCTGTTATATTCACATTTCCTACAATACTATCAATAATCATTGTAGCACTAGCTACACCACAACCGCTTGAACCTATAGTTTGACTTGAATTTCCAACTGATGTATATGGATAATATCTCCATCTACTATCGATTTGACTTATATATGTTAATTGTGGTTTGTTTCCAATGTTTAAATTCCATTTGTTTGATTTGTCTCCATTGTATGCGATTTTGCCTTGTAATTCAAAAGATTCATTTTCAACCTCCTGTGCTTCCAATTGTTTTTCTTCTTGTTCTGTTCCCTTTGGAATTTCTGTTGTAGATTGGTTGTCTACAATATTATCCACAGTATTTACCACAGTTTCCACGGAATCAGCAATTTCTTTTACATCTCGTTCACTATAGTTGACGCCCCATATAGCACTAACTATAGCCAAAATAATTGTTACTATTGCAGTTATAATCATTTTTCTTTTATTATTATTCATAACTGTTCCCTCCTAATCAATAATTTCAAAATCTTCCACTTTTTCTACTAATGTTTCTACAAAAGAATTGCCTTTTAACATTTTGTATTGTTTGTAACTATACTCTATACTTTCTAATTGCCATTTGGTTATTTTTTTAGTATCTTTACATCTATCGTATATTTCTAAAATATCGTTCCTTAAGCTACATTTTGTGGCTTCTAGCATTGCTTTTCCAAATTTGTATATTGTCATAATAAAGGTACAGATAAATACTATCTGTACCCAATAATCTTTTATAAAATTAATTAATGCCATTATTCAGCCTCACTTTCTGCAGCTTCTTCTGTTGCTTCTGTATCTTCTACTACTGCGTAAACTTCTTCTACTTTTAGTGTTAAATTGCTGTATTCTTCGTCCGTTATCTTATTCATTGCATAAAATACATTTAATTTGTTCTCTATGTTTTCTTTGTTCGCATAGTATTTTTTTGTTATTAATTTTTCTAACAATGTTGCTATATTCATTCTACTCCACCTCCTTCTCTAAATCTGTTTGCATATTATCTAATAATAGTGCACTTGTTTCTGTTGTACTTAATAATGCTTCTATATTATCCAATCTTGCATTTTGCTGTTCTGCTTGTTTTTCTAGTAGTTTCTTTACATCTTGCACATACTCTATTTCTATCTCTGTATTGCCTAAGTTTGTTTCTGCCCAAATGTTATTTATACCGTTAAATGTTTTTGGCAATTCTGGTAGTTGTCCTAAATCTATTATTTCTGGTGTTGCTAATGCGTAATAAACTTCTATCTGTTTATTTTCTACAAATGTTTTGTATTCATCTGCTGTTGTTATGCTTGCATTATTGTCAATTATGTCAATTGAATTTGAATTGGAAGTATTACAATATATTGTTTCATTCTTTCGACTTGAGATATTTGGTATTCCTATATAATAATTACACAATACAAAAATGTTGTTTGAATTTATTATGCTTCGAGTTGTTCTATATAATATATCTCCGTTGGACAAAACAGTTCGAGAAACAATATTATCTTTTTTTAATGTAATTAGGCTAACATTCTTCTGTAATGCAACATTACTATTTCTATCTATTAGTAATTTGTCTTTTATAGTGTCCGAAACTGCACATAGTTTGTTGCCTTTTAAGTCTATGTTGATTGCTTTCGCTTGAGATAGTTTATAATCTGTTTTAGTTGTCTCCCTTTCTATCTGCATTTCAGTTACTTGTGTGATGCCAATTGAAAATTGAATGTGAATATATTTATAATTCTTATTAACCTTTATTGTTCTGTCTTTACTGTTTGAAAAATCTCTTTCCAAATATGGTAAAGTTTTGTATGGAATCTCATTGTAATACGATACTGCTGTTCTATTTCCGTTTTTTGAACTTATATAAATATTATCTGGTAATTGTTCAGTTTTAAAATAAAAACCTATTGCATTATCGTCACCATTAAAATATTTATAACTCTCATTGGCATAGCCGTTTAGTTGAGTTCCTAAATTAAGAAAATTTTTATTGCAAGCATTTAACACAACACTTTCAACCTGCTTAATTTCTTGCGGATAATCTGGATTTGGAGATGGATTGCCTCCTGTATAGGGTTCGTATTTAGCATTTGGTACAAAAGATATAATAGGCTCTGTAACACTTATTTTTGTGCTTGCAACTGTATTAGTATTATTTGTGACAAAGCGAATGCTTGCAGATGTAATGTCGCTCGTATCAGCTGGAATATTACAAGGTTTCTTTTCTCCGCTTGAATCGAAAATTGTATTATATGTTATGTTATTATCTTTTTTAATTAATAATTGCACTTTTGGACTAATCCCTTCATTAAATTTATAGCTTTTACAATTAAAATACAGGGTTTTGCCTGGATTATTTTTTATTGCATTTGTAATATTATAGGCTATATTAGAATTTGCATTATTAGTAACAGTTATTTCTAAAATTTTGTTTGTAAATGTATATTTCGTATTTCCGGAACAACTTTCAATAATCTTATAATCTATTAATTGTGCTCCTGTTGTAGTTTCTTGCTTATACATTCCACTAATTCCTGCATTAATAACTCTGCATGGTTTTGCATCTTCTATGTATAGCTCAGTTCCGCTTGCTTTCTCTGTATTTAGCGCATTAAACAAATCGTTTGTTTCTGTTAAAACACTTTCTGCGTGTGCATCGTATTCATTTATTGCTGCATTTTTGGCTGTTTCTAATTCTGCCTCTTTATCTTTTTCGTACTGGTCTAGCGCTGGTTTAGATGTGTTTGTTACATAATTGTCTATTTCTGTTTTTTTAGTGTCTGTATATGTATCTAATACTTTCTCTTTTTCCTTCTCATATGCGTCTATGCCTTTCTTAGTTGTATCTGTTACATATGTGTCTATTGTAGGCTTTACTGTATCTGTTACATAGTCGTCTAAATTTGTCTTTTTGTTTTTTGTGTAATTATCCAACTGTGTCTCTTTTTCTGTTATATATTTTTCTAAATCTGCTTTACTATCTGCTACTACTGCATTTTTAAATTCTTCTCTTTCTGCATTTGTATTGTAATCTACTCCGTTCACAGGTTTGGGTCCTATAGGTCCTGTATCGCCTTTATCACCTTTTTCACCTGTGTCTCCTTTTCCAGCAAACAACTGCCAACACTCTTCGTTTGGTGGCTCAACGGCAATACATCCTTCTTCTTTTATACAAACGTAAGAAGAACCTTTGTGTGTTACAACATTTAAATATTCGTATTCAGTTTGCTCGTTATAATCGCCTACTGGATATGTTCCTACATAGCCTAACACTCTGTCTTCACTTTGCTTATTCAATTGTTCTCACTCCTTCCATTAGTTTTCCATTTTTTATATATAAATCTATATTAGATAATTTTGTAGCAGTAACCGCGTGACATTTCATTTTTCTATCTACGTAAAACTGCGGTAGTTGTATTGCTGTTGCCATATTTTTTACACCTTCAGCTATATCGTTCAGCTCTGCTGTTTTTTCTTCTGCTAAATCTTTGTAATCCTCATTTAAATTCTTTATTTCTGCAATCGCATTTTTTGTCTCTTCAGCTCTGTTTTCTTCTGCTTGTGCTCTTTTTTCTTCGCTTTCTGCTCTTTTTGCTTCATTTTCTGTTCTGTTCTCTTCTGCGCTCTTTCTGTTTTTTTCTGCTTCAATTCTGCTATTTTCATTTATAATTCTATCGGATTCATTTTTTATTCGTATTTTTTCTTTTTCTATTCTTTCTTGCTCTGCTTCTTTTCTTTCTTCTTCTTTCTGTAGTCTATCTTTCTCGGATTCATTTCTTATTTTTTCAGAATTAGTTCTATTTGTTTCAGCTTCTTGTCGCTCTTCTTCCTTTGCAGAAATTGTTTGCTCTAATTCGTGCATTTGTGCTATTGCAGAATTTGCTATATCTATCCATTCAGCATATTCTTCTGGGATTGTTTCTGTTGCATCTATTGCTTCATAAATTTGCATTTCAAATGTTTTGGATTTAAATACTTCTTTATTTGCAGTTGTTATATGCAACTGCATTTTTATTGGCTTTGCTACATCTAATAAGCTATTTTTTACATTAAAAATGTAGCTTTCTTCTTGCCTTTCAAGATTTATAAAATATTTTTCTATTTTATTTTCTTTGTTATATTTTTGTATTTCTAATATTGCCTCGCCTACGAGAAAAGCAGATAGCTTAAATACTATCTGCTCTATTTCATGCTCTCCGGCAATGCCAAGAAAATTATGTTCTCTGGATTTTATATTTCTTGTTTCTGTATCAATATAGATTTTATTTTGCATCTTTTCTCACCTCTTTACAAATCTTCTGCATCTTTAAATTTTTCAGTTGTCTTTAAGTAATCGTACATATCAGATATAACTTCTTCTTCTTCATATTCTTTGCTAATATAAGTAGTTTCGATAAAGACATTCATAGATGAACCAGTTTTTAATGCTTCTTTCTCTTTTTCTCTTTGTGTTTCATTTATGTACGATGCTACTTCGATAACGCATGAATTATTAGTTATTTTATTTATACTAACTATTCTATGATATGTAACGACTATACCATTATATAGTTCTATATCTTTTTTTAATGCCATTTTGAACCTCCTATCTATATCCTATTACTTTGTAAATATACATATTATTTTCATTAGCAATATGATTATCATAACTCCACCATTCACCGTACATATCGTCATTACCCGTATCAACATATGTAAAAATAGATGTTCCGCTAATTCTTATAAGTCTAGTTATACCAACATCTGTGCCACTTCTAGGGAAAACACGGAACATTGCTAAATTAACAGGTTTACCTTCAGGTTCATGTATTTTTATAGAATTTCGCTCTGAATATCTCGATTTGTAACATATTTCTATACAACTAAAATTAGCTGCTGATTCCGTTAATGTAACAGTACCAGTAGTTCCACTATCGTTGTTATATAGAACTTTTCCTGCTAAAACTTCTCCGTTTGAACTTAGAATTTTACCTTTTACAGTTAAATTTCCTGTTATAGTTCCGCCAGATTTGTCGATTTTATTTCCTACTGTTCCATCTCTTTTTTGTTGTCTTTGCTTATCAGTAAAATCTATTCGTAAATTTCCAGTTTTGAAGGATACAAAGTTTTCATCTGTTAGTGCTATTGCACTTATATAGCTATCATATATGCTATCTTCTGTTTTTATTTTTATTCGTCTTCCTAAATATAATTTTGAAATATCGATAAGCTTAGAAGTCTTTGCAATACTAAATTCTACTAAATGTTTATATGTATTTGCTTTTATTGTGTTTAAAGCTTCTTCTTTTGCATTTTCTAATGTGTCACAGCTTATGGTTTCTATTCTTCCAAATATTCTATTGGGATCATCTTTATTTGTTGTTGTAGTTCTATCTGCTGTTAAATATAAATAATATGTAGAAGAATCAGATCTTATATATGCTTCTACTTTTGTTACTGGGTCAACTTCATAAATCTTATTATAATTTGTAACTTCTGGAAGTGTTGCATCTATTAGCATCGTTTCTTCTAGCTTATAGCCTATATCGATTTTTAATCTTTTATTTATTATAAAAAACTCTGTGTATATATCTTTGTATTGTCTACAATTAATTAAAAAAGTATGGAAGTTATATAATCCATTGTCTTCGTCTATAGCAACAGAAGATTTTGTATTGCTATGTATATACACATCTATGTAATCTAAATTTAATATTGTATCATTCGTATTTACAAAGTTTTCTAAGATTGTATCTGCTATAAAATTTTCAATTCCTTTTTCTTGCATTTTTTCTTTATCTTTTAATATTACTTTTCTATCAAAAATATTGGATATATCTAAGGCTGGAACTGTCACACAAGTCTCATTCTTATTGATTGCTATATCTTCATCTACTACAAATAAAAACTGCTTATATAGTCCGTTTAATACTAAATAACACCCTTTTTTTATATTATTTAAATTTGGTAATACAAATTCACTTATTCCGTTTGTTTCTTCGTCTAAATTTAAATTATAATCACATACATTACAAACAGATATTATGTCTAGTGTTTTATTATCTACTACATAAAGTTCCATAATTCTAGCTCACTTTCATTAAATATGCTGTTATTGTAACCATTTTACTTGAGCCTACACCACTTTCTGTCGCACAGATTAAAGAAATTTTATCGTCAAGTAGTCTTGTTTCTAGCATGTGCCCAGCACAGCTATAATATGAGTCTGCACTAAATATTCCAGTTATCGAAGTTGATATAACTATACAATTGTTTTTGTTAAACCCAACAGGATAAGAAACATCAACATTCCCGTTGCCCCTTTAATAAAGTAACATTTCCTTTTACAGATTCGATATTTGCACTATTGATATATGCATTTCCGTTTGAATCTTCTAAAAAATCCGTTTTAACTTTTCCTTTAATTTGTAAATCGCCATCTATTGTTCCTCCCTTTTTTAATAAATAAGCACTACCATCTACAATACTAGCTAATTCTTGTCTTATTTCTTCTAATAAATTTTCCGCTTCTTGATTTTTTTGAATAAATAATTCATTAAAGTTATTATTAATTAAACTATATAAACTTTCTAAATTTAAAAATGTTCTTCTATCTTCAAAATCTGTTATTCCTGCTTCTGCAACTCTAAATCTAGCAAATTCGTATTGATATATACTTCCGCCTTCAAATAAATCTTCTTTTGTTAAATTACCATATCCACTAGTGTTTCGTACAACTTTAATTGTTGCTTGATTTAATTCTGATTTTGTATTTGTTTTTGATAAATCAATTTCACAAACTAGATTGTAGTATCCTGTATTCGTTATGTCTTCGATTGTCTCGTTGCCTATTATTTCTAAAAATCTTCCCATAACACAAAAATATCCTGCTCCAATCGTAGCAGAATCAATTGTATTACTTAATTCGCAACCTTTTGTTACACCCATGTTTCCTTGTAAAAATGTGTTTATAAAATGTGCAAAGGCTTCATTCGCGAATGTTTGAAATTTAAATACATGTCCTCTTAGCATCTTTTTACCTCCCTTTAAACTGCAATATATTCAACATATATAGTTAACCTTGAATTTAATATTTCATTGTCAGCATTTAATTTTACTTCACAAACTCCGTTTGGGTAATTTAAAAAAATTAATATTATTTAAGTCTAAACTGTTAAATAAATTTTGCATTGTACCATCTTTCAGTTGTTTGCATAATAATAACTCATTATCTTTCGTTGAATATATTAACTTTTCATTTTCATTTATAGTTATATCTAATTTTAGTTCATTTACCTTTTCTTTATTTACATATACAGATATACACGGATTTAGAATATATCCTCCCATTTCTAATAAAAACGGTGCTTTTACATGCCCTTTATTTTCAAATGTTACACTTCTATTTTCATAATCAGTAAATCTTGCATCCCACTCAAAATCCCATCGCAACTCATCAGTTATTTCTTCAACAGTATAAATATATTTGTTCTCTTCATACCACAATGATAGACACGCAAATGCAATTGGCTCTGATATTACTCCTGTTGTCTGTATCTCTGTTTTTTCTAAATTTTGTATTTCTATATCTCTAAAATATGTATTTACTTTATCTTTTTTAGGAATCTTATATTCTAATTTTAATCTTTCTGAATTGATTATAAAGTTAACAAATTTTTCATAATTATCATAATTTGAAAAATTTGCAATTCCACTAGGTTGCCCTTGTTCTAATTCTCTAATGTTATTTGTATATGTATTTTCTATTTTACTATATTCTGTATTATAACTAAATCCTAATCCTGTAATTTCTGTTAATAAACAATACTCATTTATATTCATTAATGAGTATTTTTGCCCTTTTTCATTTATCAAATTAAATTCTCTTACCAATATATCACCTCCTCACATTTATTAAAGCGTCAGGAAATCCATTCTGACGCTTTAATTATTTAATTTTTTATAAACTTAATAATTCCTTGAATTTTGGAATTGCTTCATCATAATATCTAAATGTTTCTACTTCTTTATTTGAATATCTTGACTTATCATAAAACATTTTTCCGTATTGTTTGGTTTTTAGATTATTTCTATTAGCTAATATTCCTATTTTATTTGCTGTTACACCCAATATATTAGCTATATCTGTTGCTGAATATGTTTTCTTGTTAACCTCTGGTAATGGTAATAATGGCTTTCCAGCTATAATTGTACTTGCATAAGAACAACATACTTGTTTATACTCTTTTATATCTGTCTTGTCTGCTAGTTTCATCAATATACTTGCCATTCTTGCTCTAGAATTATTTAATTTTGCTTCTGCTGTTAATTTTTGATATTCTGATGTTTTAATTAATTTATTTTCACCTCTTCTCAAAGACTTAAGTAATTTTCTTATAAATGCTCTAAACTCTTTCGCTTTTTCTGTTTTTGCTAGCATTGTTACTTCATATATTCCATCTTCTGTGAATACTCTTGTTTCTTGTTCTCCTGAAGGAGTCCTCAATTTGATGACACCTGAAAAATCCTTTTCTTTTAAGTATTCAAATCTATTTACTAAATTACTTATAGATTTTCTAGGATTGTTGTAACCTAAACATTCTCCTAATTGTGTACTTGTCATAAACATTTCTTTTTCATTTGAGTAGATATCACATTCTACTTCTCCAAATTTACTTGATTTTACTAATTCTAATTTATTATTCATATCAATTACCTCTTTCTTTTATTAAATTATCCCCTTTTAATTTTTAGAAAAAGCTTTTTACGCTTGATTCTCATTAAATAATAATTTCTGTTTTGATTTTAATTGTTTTATGAATTTTTCTAATCTTTCGGTATCATTTCTGTTATCCCAAATTATTTTACATAGATTAACAACATTTTTATCAAATAAATTTACTTTTGATACACTTTCAAGCTCATATTCTGTAAAATATTTATTGTTTTCATCTTTGCCGTAAATATAATTCATTGCTTTTACTTCAATTGGTTCGAAAAATTTTATCAATTTATTAGCTCTATCTTTATCTGCTATTACTCCACTAACAAATTCATCATCCACTTTTACTTTTTCACTTTTATAATAATTTTTGATTCTATCTTTTAATTCCATATGTTTACACCTCCATAAACTTTCTAAGTATTTTTTTGTAAATATTAAACTTAAATACTCTATAGCTTATTAGTTGTATAAACATTAATCCGATAAATCCTATAATTGTATATAATGCTAATAATGTAATTATAAATAATCCTGTTATTATACTTTCTATTAATCCCATAAAAAAAGACCTCCATTCATCTTGAATTTCAGCCCTTACTGTGATACAATATATTTGTAAGAGCTAAAGTTCTTATTCGTGAGATAATCTGTTACGTTCGCCAAAACATTCAGCAGATTATCTCTATTTTTTTAAGTTATTATAGACCATATCTATTCCATTTCTAACTATTTCTGATTTACTTTTATTACTATGATTGATACAATATTCTAATTTTTCTTTATCTTCTTTTGATATTCTTACTTTTAATTCCTCGTTTTTTGGATTATTTGTAGGTCTACCCATCTTTTTATTTTCTATTTTTCTCACCTCACTTTTGTTCACACATAAATAATATTATATGTTCCCACAAAAGTCAAGAGATATTTTAAATTTTTTTAAATTATTTTTGGGTAAAAGAAAAAGCCTTGAAAATTCAAGACTTTCTCTTTTTTTTACTTATTAATTTCAATAAAATTTGCATCTATTTTAGGTAATATAACTTTAGCTCCCATTATAGATGTATAAGAGCAATCTCCCTGTGCAGTTCCATATATGGTTATTATATCATTATCTAATATTTTATCTTCATTAGGTTTAGTATAATATGTAACATAAACTGTATCTGTATAATATGTCGAATATGAACCTTTTTTTGTTATATTTACTCTTAAATCTACTGAATTACTCCCATATAACACTTGAACAACTTCTCCAATTATTTTTACATTAGTTCCTTTAAATTTATCAGGGTTTCTTGCTATTTGCTCAAATGTAAACATTTTACAACTTGCTTTAAATTCTTGTTCTTCTTTTTCTTTTCTTATCTTTTCTTCTTCTTCTTTTTTTTCTTTCTCTTGATTTAAAGTTTCGTTATATATGTTTTCAATATTTTTATCATCATTTACATATATTAATTCCATTTTTCGGTAAGATGTTCCTGTCATAGAATTACATATCAGATTTTTATCAGATTTTTCACATTTAAATTCACGTATTCTTTCATGAGCGCTATTCATTATAGTAATATAAAAAGTAGAGTTATCATCTTTATTTAATCCGCAAAATCCATTATATGTCTTTGATGCATAATCGCTATCTATACTATTGAATTTAACTCTTACATTTCCTCCATTGATATTTATAGCTCCTACTGTAATTTTACTTCCTTCATTGATAATAAATTTATATGTTCCATTGTAATCATTCGTGATTTCGTATGTATTCTCTTTTTGTTCATTCTTTACAGAAATTACATTACTATTATTTGCTAAAAGGCTTCTCGTATAACTTACAATGCTAGCAAGTATAATTATCCCTATACTTATACCTATAATTATCCACCATTTATTATAATATTTTATTGGCGTCTCATCCTTGCCCTTTGTATTATCTTTGTGAAATGCAATTATACACTCTACATTATTTCCATTATTGTTTATTGTTAAATAATACTTTGTTATTTCTTTATTATTATATAGTTTAAATATTTTTTCTGCTAACTCATTTTTTATACAATCAACATAAATATATTTACTATTTTGTTCTTTTTGTAATTTATGCGCTGTTTTTTCATTTATTTTTTTTGTTTTTGAAATATATATGTTAAAACAAGGCTTGTTGTTATAATATACTAATTCAATTTTTCCTCCATATCTAATATTTCTTTCCAATTGCATCATATTTTCTTTTATTTTTGAATCATTTAGTTTTATATTTATTCTTTCAAAAAACACAAGATCCCCTCCTCGAAACAATTCTATACATAATTATAAATTATTTCAAGAAATATTTTTCGACATATTTCGACATTAATATAGTTTACCAAGTTTTCTATTTAAATATTTAAATGCACTGTTAAGTTCTGTTTCTGTCATTTTTTGTGGGTAAAATTTTAGCTCTATGTTATACGAGTTTTTAGTATTTGTTGTATTCATCATTTTTGAAGTTAAGTTGCTTTGCAATCTTGAATAGTTAGGTAATTTTATGTTTTCTAACATTTTTGTATATTCTTTATTTTCCTTAGCAGTTAATACTCTTTCCCCTTTGTGTAATCTTGCTACATAGTTATCTTTTGGAACATAATCAAGCCCATCTTTGTGTCCTGGTAATTTAGGTATTAAACTAAATACAGATACTTTTGGTTTTATTTCTAATCCACTAGAAATTGATTCTGCAACTCTTTTAGCCGTTGCAAATAATGTACCTGTAAAAGAAGAACTTTGTAGCCCTGTATTTAAGCTTTTTAGTATATTTATTCCTTCATTTTCTGCTAAATTTCCTTTTCTTATACCTTCCATTACCTTCTCTACATCTTGAACGCCAGCTTGATTTAATAAATTTCTTAAATTCTCGTCAGACATTCCATTCAACAATCCTTGTAAATTAGATACTGCCTTTGCTCTAAATTCAGGGCTTTTATCTAATTTTTCAATTATTTGTTGGCTCATTGATTGAGCTTGGTTTACTGCGTATGGTGTTTCTTTTACAATCACACCAGTTGCATCTTGTATACTTTTTGCCATTTCAGGTGCCATTTTACAAAGTTCAGCTTCATATACATCGTAATTAGTTGCCGCTAATGTTTTCCAAGCTTCTGTTTCCTGTTGTCCTAATTCTCCATTTATAATTCCTGTTTTCTTCACTAATTCATAAGCCAATGTTTGTATGTTTTTTTCTGCAGTATCTTTCAATGTTTGCGCTCTTTCCAAATCGGCTGTGCTAGCACTTCTTGAATAGTCAGCATATTCTTGTCCTACACTTTTTAAATTATTGGTTATATCCTGCAAAGTAGAATCACTGTAATTTTTTGTTAAAGTTTGATATTTAATTATATCGTCATATCTTTCCTCAGCATAAGCTTTTTGGTTTTCATTATACTGTTTTTCTATATTGGCAAAGTCTTTTACTATATTAGTTCGATCTTTATATGCATTATTTAAATTTTCAAGCTCTCCGTTCTGATTCTTTAATTCATTTATTTCTGTTTGCATTCTTACTTTTCCAGCTTCTGTAGACCATTTCTTAGCTTCTGTTAATTCTTTAATTTTATTTTTATTTTCTTCAATTTTATTTGAGACTTCTTCAACATTATATCCATATTTTTTTGCTGCATCTTCTAGTTTATGATATGCTGTATTTTGTTCGACTAATGCATCATTTTGTTTTTTTACTACTTCTTGATATTTTTCCTCATTGATTTGCAGATATATCTTAGCTTTTTGTTTCGCTATCAATTTATCAACATTATTTTGTAAATCTTTATAACTGTCAATTATCTTCCCATTCATTTCATATTCTGTTCCAAGAGCTTCATTCAATTCTCCTAAAATAAAATTAACCCTGCTTTCATATCCGTCTTTTACTTTACCATTTTCGTCAACTAGATTTGCAAGCTCATCTTTCATTTTTGTTACTCTGTCAAGATGATTTAATTCTACCGAAGCATTTTCTTCTATGCTCTTAAAGGTATCCTCAATTGCTTTTTTTTCTTGTGCTACAGAATCTGCATACTCTTTTGCAGCTTTTGATGATTGAAATGTTTTTTCGTTATAATAAACAGCTGCAGCAGCTAACGCTCCAATTGCTATAGTTGCTAGTCCTGCTGGACTTACAATCCCCTTTAAAAATCCAGCTAGTGAATTTACACTTTTGCTTGTAGATGTGCTCTTGTTATTTGCAACACTCAAAGCTTGTGAAAATATTCCAATTCCTTTACTTGTTGTCCCAATTACAGTTCCTGCAGTTCCAACTATTTTTATAAGTGGTCCTACACCTGCCACTAATAATCCTATGTTAATTATATTATCTTTTTCTGAATCAGATAAATTATCTAATTTATTTATAAATACTTCTACTTTATCTAATACTTTGTTCACGACAGGTAATAATTTTGTTCCTAAATTTGCAGAAATCGTCTTTATCCTTTTGATTGAGCTTTCTGCACTACTTTTTGTATTATTATACATTTTATCCATTGAAGACGACATTGTATTAGCAGTTTCATCAAACGCTTCACCATATGATGTCATCGAAAAAACAGCATCTTTTCCTAAATCTTCCCACATCGTTCCAAATATTGTAACACCAGCTTGATTTTGTTTTAACGGATCTTTTATATTTTGCAATCCTTTTACAATTTCCCCAAATGCCCAGGATCCTTTTTCACCACCTTCTGCAAATGCTTTTTCAAGCTCATTTGCATTTAATTTCATCGATTTTAACGTATCTGTTGCAGTGCCATCTTTTAGTCTTATTCCCATTTCTTTTATTGCATCACCGACCTTGTCAATAGAAAAGGCTCCAGATTCTGCACCTAAACTAAATGTATTAAACATATCGGTTGCACTTAATCCTATTTGTCTGAAATGTACAGAATATTCATTTATTGAGTCTAGCAAATCTCCATTTTTATCTAATCCTTTTTGATAGCCTTGGTTTATTAATTCAAATGCTTCATCTGCGGACATTCCCCATTGCTCCATTAACATTTTAGCAGCTCTGACACTTTCGTTAATTTCTGCATCAAATGCGTCTTTCAAATAATATGCTTTTTTAGTTATATTTTCTAAGTCTGCTGCATCATCTAATCCTCGCATTTGTTGTTCAACAATTGCCATTGAATTTGCTATATCTTCATATCCTTCCCCAAAATTTGCATCGTTTATATCTGTTAACACTTTTTTATACTTTTCTGTTTCTTCTACAGATTTTCCAGCTTTAGCTATGTACTTATCTACGGCAGACTCTAAACTTGCACCTGCAGTAACTGCTGCTGTTGCTATTCCAACAATTCCTGTTGTTGCTTTTGCTGTAACATCAGTTCCTATTTTATTTATTTTTTCAGATGTTGAATCAACTTTTTCTCCAAAGTCTTGTAATGTTTTTCCTACTTTAGTAAATTTTGAATTTTCTGTCTTAAAATTATTATATTCTTCATTTAAATTTTCAAGTTTCTTTTGTGTGTTAACAATTTCTCTTTGCAAATTTCTATAATTTTCTTGTGATATTTCTCCACCATTTTTAATTGTTTCATCTGCTTCTTTTTGCGCTTGTTTTAGTAGTTTTAGTTTCTCCTCTGTTTCTTTAATATTCCCAGTTAATACAGTTTGCTTTTGCGCTAATAGCTCTGTATTTTTAGGATCTAGCTTAAGTAAAGAGTTAATGCCTTTTAATTCCTTGCTCAAACCAGATGTTTCGGAATTAACTTTTTTTAATGCCTTTTGCAAACCTGATGTATCTCCACCTATTTCAACTAAAATTCCTTTTATGCTTCCAGCCATATTATTTCCTTTCTATATTAAAAATAGAGGCTTTTACAGCCTCTATCCTAACAATTTATCTATATCACTTTGTGTCGCTTTTCTAATGCTATTCTTGTTTGTTTTCTCATTGTTTGTATCTATAAAAGAAACCAGCATCTTCATTATATCTACATATGTAAAACTTTTTAAATATTCCATACCAATTCCATTCTTCGCACACCAAGCCAAAAACGAATGCTCTGGAAATTTCTCTTCAACATTTTTGCTGTTAGAATTTATTTTTTCTAATTCTGTTGATAAATCTTTATCAACAAAAGCAATCTACGGCAAATTCCGCTACCTCAACAATCCAATCATCACTTATTTTTAGTGGTGGTACAGTTCTTAACCAATCTTCATATTCACCAATATCGTTATATTCTTTTATAAGTATGTATACAATTCTTGTAGCAGATTCTACAAATTTTTCTATATTGTCTTCCATCATGAGTCTAGTTATATTACTTTCTAGCTCTTTTTCTGTAATATTAGGTACTTGCTGTTTTATATCATTTAGTATTATTGCTTGCTTTATTAAATATTCCTGCAATACCCTTAAATCATCAAAGATTGAGCTATTAAATACTTTTTTAAATAGAATATATGTATAAGCATTACAATCATACTTATATTCTTTATTACCAATTTTTATTGTTTTCATTTTAACCACCCTTTTTAAACATTAGCTTTTGCATCTTTTTCATATACTTTTGTAAAAAATGTATCGTAAACTGCTTGATTGGTTTCACTTGGCTCTATTACGGCTTTAATTGCTTTATCTGTAGTTCTAGGAGACATCGTAATTGACACTTTATCTGTTTGTGGTTCAGTTGAATCTTCTTTTGTACTCATTTCTGCCGTTGGTCTTGTTGCAGTACAGTCAAAATATACAAATCTTCTTTTCTTTTCATCTCCTTCTATTTCTCCCATTAATGCAAATCTTGCATTAATATCATCTGCATTTTCAAATAGAGCTCCGTTTTTATCTTTAGTTTGTCCCAATATTTGTGTTAAAAATTCTTCCACTAGCATTGCAACTTCTAAATCTCCGCTATATCCTTGATTTGAATTTGATATATAATACACAATATTATCTGCATAAAATTTAGTAATATCTCCTTCTGGATCTGCAGTTAAACTTTTAGCTCCTGGCATTTTAAATGGTGTTCCATAAGTTATCTCACCATCTTTTTCTGTTATTTTTGCAATATGTACATTGCTAAGTCCAAATTTTACTTTGTTCATATTTTTTTCCTCTCTTTCATTTTAAAATTTCAAAAAAATAACTTACATTCCAAACTCTTTCAGCTTGAATATAAGTTATAATTCGTTTCCACACTATATCGTGCAAAATTTCTTTTTCTATTCTTTTTTCTAATATTTTTGCTCTAGTATCTGTTGTTAATTCTAATCTAGCATTACATTTTTCAAAATATACATTATTGTCTGCTATAAAATTATCTGTATCAACTTCCGTAGACATTAGATGTGGAGGTTCTACTGGTCTGTCAAAATCATAGTGCGAATACGGTATCTTTACTTTATTTTCTTCATCTAAATAAAACTTATCTATTCTATTTTCTAACTCTTCCCAAGTCATATTCCACTCCTTATTTTTGTTTCTAATTTTTGCTTAAACTTTTCTTTGTATTTTTCTTCTGTTTTTCTTATGTGCAGAATTGGTTGTGTTCTGGAACCGTCTCTGTTTGCATGCCCAAATTCTAACAAATGTGTTAGTCTGTAATATTGTTTGTTGTATACTACTTTAGAATATTTATCTTTAGCCAATTTACTGGTTCTTTTAGCTGTAGTCCAAGAACTTGCATACTCTCCTGGTATCTGAAAGTTTTTTTCGCCAACTCCGAACTCTGAATTACTCTTTCTTAAATATACAGTTTTAGAAGCTTTTGGAGATATTTGTTTTAACTCTTTACATGCTTCTTTTGTTGTTTCATCAGCTATTTCTTTTACTTCATCTTCTATATTCTCCTTACATTCTTGTAAATATTTCATTATTTCTTTTTCTATATTCTCAACTGTCGCTTTGTTAGTATTTGACATTATTAGATTTCCTTTCACAAACGAGTATGACTTCATCGTCATTATCTCCATCAACTCTAATTACAGTATAATGTTTTCCCATATATTTAATCTCTTCTTGATTAGAATAATTCAAACTACTTATTTTTATTCGAATTGATGGCTTTAAATTTAATTGGCTAGCCTTATAAAATTCATTTTTCCAAACCTTTTCAGTTTGTATTATTGGAATTTCCTGTTCAATAATTTCAAAACTTTCTCTTCCATTTTTATCTTTTAGTATATTGCCATTTTTATCTTTTTTATAATTTTTAGATAGCAATACACAACTTACATCATGCATTGCTATCATCTCCAATTCTGTATTCTTCAGATTCTTTTAAAGCTCTTATATTAGATATATACCTTGTAAGATATTCATTTCTTTTATTTATATCAGTATCTCCAAAATGAGCTTTAACATATAGCATTATTGTATTTATAACTAAATTATCATTAATATTATTTTCAACATCTATATCTACTCTTTTCATATCAGTTTTTGCAGAGCTTATAAGCATATTTATTTCATCATCTTTTAAAGTTGCAGTTTCTACTATTCCTAAACATTGTTTTGCTAGTTTGTTTAAATCGCTCATTTTTTAAATACCTCCTATTCTAAACAACATCATTCGATGTAATGTAACCGTATACTATTGAATCTTTATCTTTTATAACATAATCATCTCTAACAATAGCCCTTAATAATGTCATGTTTTTTGCAAATGCATTAAAATTACCTATATTAGCAACATTAGAAGCTAATATAGTCATTGATTTTCTATCATATTTTCTAATGTAATCATATAGATTTCCAACTATAAATGGCATTTTACCTTCATCTGATTTGAATATTTTATTAGGTAATACTTTTACAGGTAATACTGTTGTTCCACATCTTAATTGCATTTTTGCAGAATCTGTTGGATCTGGATTTAATAATGGTCTATCATTTTTATCTTTTAATGTATCAAGATAATTTAATCCGTCATCGTTTGTATATATTTTTGAACCATCTTTATATGTTTGTCCTAAAGTTACATTCAAAGCTTTTTTTATTCCATCTAAATTCTTAAAATCAGTTTTTACTTTTTCTGCAACTTTTTCTAAAACTTTTTTGTTTGTTGTAGCAATATTTGCTTTTCCTAACCATTCTATTACAACTGCTAATATGTCTGAATCAGAATCTTCTACTAAATCGTTTGAAACTGGCATAAATCCTGCTCTATCTTGGATAGCATATGGTAGTCTTTCAAATTTTGGAGCTTCTATTTCATTTGTTATTTCTCCATTTTCATCTATATCAACAAATGTATCTACTTCACCTTTTTTTTGAAATGTTCTTGAACCTTTATTAGTTTTAACTGTTACTACATCAATATCTTCAAGTAAACTGTAATCAACATCTTTATATTTTTCTATTTTTGTAGATACATCTTCTGGTACTGTATATCCTCCATCTTCATCAACACTTTCGACTAATCCTTTTCCTTTTATAAATCCTCTAATTACCTTCGCAACTGATTTTGTTGAATCTTCATCTTCTTTTTCACCCTTTTTATTTTCAATCTTTTTAGAAATTTCTTTTGCTCCTTCTTCGCTTAATTTATTAGTCTCTTTTTCTGTTTCAAAAATATTTTTTTCTACTTCATATTCTTCTTTTAATGTTTTAATTTCATCTAGTATGGCTTTTGCTTTTTCAACATCTTTGTTTTCACCTTCCATATATCCCTTAGCTAAAGCTTGTTTAGCTTCAATTTTTGCTAATATTTCTCTCATTCTTTTATTCATCTTCATTACCTCCATTTTTTTCTTTTTCTATAAACAAAAAAGAAGCAAGATTATCAATTTTTAAATTAATTTCCGCTTCTTCATTATTGTTTTTATTTTTTTGAACTACCAATTCAGTTCCTCTATAGTGTTTTGTTGTTCCTGCTCTTGGTTGCGCTGGAACAGCTACAAATGATACTTCATATGCTTCTATCGCTCCATCTAGTGTAAAATAACATATTTTTTTTCCATTTACAGTTTCGTATTCTTTTCCCCAATAATGGGAACAATAGTTTTTCATATTATCTACACCACAAATTGAACAATAGGCATGTTTTGCTCTGCAACTAGTTGATACCTCTTTCTTAATTCCTGCTTTTATTTCAGTAATTAAATCTGCATTTTTTTCTGTTTTTACCATATAGCATTTTGCAACTAATTTTGTATATATCTCCCCTGCTCTAGTCATTTTGTTTCCATCTTGAACAAGTTCTGTATCATACACTCTAGCTATTTGATTGTCAGCTGCTCTGTTATGATCCTTTATCATTGTTTTTCCAATGTATAGCTTTTGCAAATCTTTTAACGCATTTAAATTAAATGGCTCATAATTTCTATCATCTAACTCGTTATCTCCCATTACTATCTTAAAAGCAAAAACTTCCTCAGATTTTAATGGAGATAATGTAAATTTATTTATTTTTTTTAAGTCATTGTCTGTTACTTCTTGATTTTCTAAACTTGCAGATTTACAAATTACGCCGTTTTCAACAACTTTTTCATCGTTTCTTCTATCGTTTTCTTTATCCAATCTTTTTCACCTTCCTTTCCATCATCT